>ERZ1643247.1308-NODE-1308-length-23612-cov-4.994015_pt1 | contig 23612 bp, 17 predicted proteins | sample MGYA00579264_ERZ1643247 | MGnify/ENA primary metagenome ERZ1643247 (study PRJEB29033, sample SAMEA4952262) | chicken gut metagenome | biome: Broiler Chicken; feature: Gastrointestinal Tract; material: Caecum | place: Ireland | collected 2018 | study: Broiler... | reverse complement strand
TTTTCTCGCGAAGAATCTCCTCCCGTGACCCGCGCTAGTGAGACTCTTATTTTACTCCCCACTACTAAATTAAAAAAATCCCAAAACTTTGGGATTTTTTACGTTCTAATATTTTTATTTAATTTTAGTTTTATTCTAAAAAGTTCTAATAAATTATAAAACATTTATTTTCTGAACTTTTTGTATAATTCTTCCGCCACAAGTTTACAGTGCTCGTAAGTTATTCCACCCTGTAAATATGCCCAGTAAGGCTTCTTTATTGGGCAATCTGCACTAAGCTCAATAGATGCACCACCCACAAAAGTGCCTGCCGCCATAATAACTGGCTCGGTATAACCCGGCATGTCCCAAGGCTCTGGAACTACATTGCTATCTACCGGAGAAAATTTTTGTATAGTCTGCACGAAGTCTATAAGCTCTTCTTTGGTGTTAAATTCTATAGATTTTATTATGTCATAAGTCTTTTGATTAGATTTCGGCATGGTGTTAAAGCCAAGTTTTTCCATAACTTCGCCAATTAAATACATGCCCTTTATTGCTCCCACCGTTACATGCGGCGCCATAAAAAGCCCTTGGAAAAACAGCCTATAACCCATTTCAAAACTGCCTACTTCCGCACCCAACGATGCACTTGTGAACCTGTTTGCAATAAGTTCTACCGCCTTTTTTGTGCCTGCTATATAAGCTCCTGTTGGCGCAAGCGAGCCGCCTGCATTTTTTATAAGAGAACCAACTATAACGTCCGCGCCAACTTCCGTAGGCTCACGCTTTTCCACAAATTCGCCGTAGCAGTTATCAACCATAATAAATGAATTAGAAGAAATTTCCTTAATTTTTTCAAATACACCTTCCATTTTGTCCACAGACAATGCGTCGCGAATTGCGTAGCCCCTAGACCTTTGAACGTAAACCACCTTAGGCTTATGTTTTTCAATATATTTTAGAGCACTAGTTTCGTCTATCTCGCCATTTCTAAGTTCAACCTTTTCAAACTTTATGTTGAAATCTGGAAGGCTGCCAAGCCCATTTTTATCATACACCACTTCGCCTAAGGTGTCGTATGGGTCGCCCGTAATGGAAAATATTGTGTCACCAGGTCTTAAAAGCCCAAAAAGCGCTATATTTAACGCGTGAGAGCCACAAGTTATAAGCGGCGAAACAAGCGCACTATCCGCGCCGAAAACCTTAACAAAAACTTCAGAGAGTTTATCTCTGCCTTCGTCGCCATAACCATATCCAGTTGAACCAAAAAAATGGCGCCCAGCAACGCGCGCATCTTGAAATGCCTTTAAAACTTTTTTCGTATTATAAAGCGCAATATCGTCGTAATAATCAAAAATCTCTTTTAAATTTTTTTCACATTCAGCTATCATATTCAACCTCTTTTAAAATCTTTTCAATTGCATTTTGGCGCGGAAAAGCTTCAACCCAAATAGGATTTATTCCGCGCAATAGCGTAAGCTGCCTTTTAGCATAGTTTCTAGAATGCTGCTTTATTTTTTCTATGGCTTCGCTAAGGGAAACCTGCCCGTCTAAATAATCTAGAATTTCCGCATAGCCTATAGCTTTTGCACACTGACAATTTCTATTAAGTCCGCCATTTATAAGCGCTTTAACTTCGTTTACAAGCCCGTTTTCTACCATGTTGTTAACGCGCTCGTTAATTCTTTTATAAAGCGTTTCTCTATCCGTGTTTAAAGCAAAAATTTTATAGCTAAACTGCTCGCTATTTACCTTAATTTCACGTTTTTTGCTCTTACAAATTTCAAGGGCTCTTATAATTCTCTTTTTATCTTGCGGAGATATCTTTTCTGCCATGCTAGGAGAAAGCTTTTTTAAAGTATTATAAAGCTCTTCTAAACCATGCTTTTCCGCATACTTTTCAAGTTCTTCTCTAAGTTTATCGTCTCTTTGCACGCCAAAATAGTTATAATTACTAACAAGCGCCTTAATGTAAAGCCCAGTGCCGCCCACTATAATTGGCACCTTACCTTTAAGCATTATTTCTTTTATTTTCTTCTTGCAATCTTCGCAAAACTCCGCCACACTATAAGTTTCATTCACGCTTTTTATATCTAAAAGGTAGTGCGTTACGCCTTTCATTTCTTCCTTAGTAATTTTGCCAGAACCAATGTCCATACCTTTGTAAATCTGCATAGAATCGGCAGAGATTATCTCTCCGCCCACCTTTCTTGCCACTTCTACGCCAACTTCGCTTTTACCTACTGCTGTTGGCCCGGTTATTATTATTACGTCTTTTATCATACAATTCTTTTAAACCACTTTTCTATTTGCGATTTTGTTATTTTTATAAGTATTGGTCTACCGTGCGGACATAAAAGCACGTGCTTTTCCATTTCGTCTATAAGCGTTTCAATTTCGTTTAAAGATAGCACCTGACCGCTTTTTACAGCTATTTTACAAGCGTGTTGCATTAAGCCAGATTTGAAGTAATCCGACGCTTTTGAAGAATAGTCTTGAAGATTGCTTATGAAGTAATCTATATACTCGGCTAACTTTTCAATTGGTAAAACGTAAGGAATGGCCGTGATTTCTATTTGATTATCTCCCTTATCCATAACATCAAAACCTACGCTTGCTAAAACGTCAAAATTTCTCTTAAAGAAATCGTATTCAATAGAGTTTAATTTTAAATGATATGGAGTAATTAACCCTTGTTTTAAAACATTTTCATTTTCAACGCTTACAGAGAATTTATCGTATAAGGCGCGTTCGTGCGCTGCGTGTTGGTCAATCATATAAAGGTTATTTTCTTTTTCAACAAGAATGTATGTTTTAAAAATAACACCTATAATTTTTGCCTTTGGCATGGCGTCTTCAATAATCTCTTGAAACTCTTTTACAACATAAGGGTTTTTATGATTTGTGTTTAAAATATAGTCCGTAAGCCTACTTTCCTCGGAATTAGACTCAATTTCATGAAGCGTAGATTCTTCATAATTTAAAGATACTTCCTTTAATTTTTCATCTTGCCCAAACATATTTTCCTTTGAAGCCAAATAGCTAATTCCTTCATCTTCTGATATGTTTGGAAGATTATTTAAAGGCTCTCTTTTTTCTACAAAACTATTAGTTGTGCTTGGCGCCTTTTCTTCTTCATTTTTCTCTTCTTCTACCACGCTTCTTGTGTAGTTAGCGTTAACAAGTGCAGAATACACGGCGTTTGTAAAGAGCGTTCTTATAAAGCCCAAGTTTTCAAACTTAACTTCCATTTTGCTTGGGTGTACGTTCACGTCTACACTATCAAGCGGCAAGGTTAAATTTAACACAAAAAACGGAAATTTATTCTTCATTAAAAAGTTTTGATACACTTCTTGAATGGCATTAGATATAAACGCGCTTCTTACCACTCTTCCATTTACAATTAATGTTTGATATGTTCTGTTAGCTTTTGAAATTTCCGGATTACCAATGTATCCAGTAAGTTTATAGCCTTCTCTTTCAAAATTTATTTCAATTATGTTTTCTACTGTTTCTCTACCATATATAGTATATATATTTGCATATAATCCACTACCTGTGGTATTATACTTTATTTTTCCATCTATTACATATCTTATTTGAAGCGTAGGGTTAGCTAAGATTATCTTTTCAACAAGGTCTGTTATTTCCCCTTCTTCTGTTTTAGGTTTTCTTAAAAATTTGCGTCTTGCAGGAGTGTTGTAAAATAAATTTTTTACAACTATTTGTGTGCCCGTGTTCATAGCCACTTCACCTATTTCACCAAACTCGCCGCCATCTATTTTAATGGAAGAACCAAGCTCACTTGCTTTTGTTTTAGATATCATTTCAACTTGCGCCACAGACGCAATGCTTGCAAGAGCCTCTCCCCTAAACCCAAGCGTACCAATGTTATCTAAATCTTCTACATTTTTAATTTTACTAGTTGCATGCGGCATAAAGGCAAGTTTAATATCATCTTTTTCAATACCCGAACCATTATCTAAAATTGAAATAGATTTTATTCCACCTTCTTCTATTTCTATAACAATTTTATCCGCGCCTGCATCTATGCTGTTTTCTATAAGTTCCTTAACAACAGATGCCGGCTTTTCTACAACTTCCCCAGCAGATATTCTATTACTTACAATTTTATCTAAGATATTAATTTTGCTCATAAACTTATCCTTTTGCTTTTGTTATTAAATCGTTTAAAATTTCAAATGCAGAAAGCGGAGTCATTTTTTCTATGTTTAAGTCAGAAAGAATGCCCATGATTTCTGTTACATTTTTATTTCGTTTTTCAGCTTCAGGATTTACATTCTCCACTTCTTTAACCAAATTTTTATTTACATCAACTTGTTCTAAAGCTTTACTAATCTCTTTTGCGCGTTTAATAACTTCCTTAGGAAGCCCGGCAAGCGAGGCAACTTCTATACCAAAGCTCTTGTTCGCTCCGCCCCTTACCACTTTTCTTAAAAAGACTATACTACCATTAATTTCTTTTACATTTATTTTGTAATTTTTAACGCCTTCTAAATTTCCTTCAAGCTCTGTAAGTTCGTGATAATGCGTTGCAAATAGCGTTTTGCATTTCATATGCTTTGAAAGATATTCAACCACCGACCAAGCTATGCTGAGTCCATCAAACGTAGAAGTTCCGCGACCTATTTCGTCTAGTATCACTAAGCTATTTTCCGTTGCATTTGCTAAAATATTCGCAGTTTCGGACATTTCAACCATGAATGTACTCTGGCCAAACGCAAGGTCGTCACTAGCTCCAACACGGGTAAAAATTCTATCTGTTATACATATTTCTGCACTCTTCGCAGGAACAAAGCTTCCAATATGTGCCATAAGCGTAATTAGCGCAACTTGCCTCATGTAAGTGCTTTTACCAGCCATGTTTGGCCCTGTTATAATCATAGTTTTATCTGTGGTGTTATTTAAGTATGTGTCGTTGCTAATAAATTGGTCATTTTTTAATAGGTCTTCTATTACAGGGTGTCTGCCTTCATCTATTCTTATACATTTAACCCTATTGTTTATTGTAGGTTTTACGTAATTATTCTTTACCGCTAGCGTTGATAAAGAAAGCAAGCAGTCTATTTCAGAAATAACATTGGATAGCGTTAAAAGCCCTTCAATGTTTTCCTTCAAAGTATCTACAATGTTTGCATAGAGCATGGTTTCAAGTTTTTCTATTTCCGTGCCGGCGTTTACAATTTTATCTTCAAGTTCCTTTAATTCCACCGTTGTGAAACGCTCGGAATTAGCCGTTGTTTGACGTCTTGTATAGCGCATAGGAACTTTGTCGAGCATAGATTTTGTAACTTCAATTAAGTAGCCAAATACCCTATTATTTATTATTCTTAAATTCTTAATGCCAGTTATCTCTTTTTCCTTATTTTCAAGAGCATTAATATACTTTTCAGCTTTTCCAAATAAGTTCTTTAAGTTTTCAAGTTCAGGTGTGTAATTAGCCTTAAATACGCCGCCGTCCTTTACGTTTAAAGGAATGTTACTGTCCACTATTGCCCTTTCAAGCAAATCGCATATCTGGCTAAAATCTGGCATACTTTCGCCAAGTTCATTTAAATTTTTAAAGCCAGAAGAAATTAAAAGCGTTTTAATTTCTGGAAGCGCTTGGAAGGATTTTCTTAAAGAGCCTAAATCTCTTGGCATTACCCTATTCATAGCAATTTTACCGGTTATACGTTCTATATCGCTAAGCTCTTTAAGTTTAATTCTTAATGCGTCTCTTAAAATTATTTTACCGTTAAGCTCTTCAATGGTATCGAGCCTATAATTTATTTTTTTCACATCCTTTAAAGGCTGCTCTACCCAGGTTTTTAGCTTTCTTGCACCCATGCTTGTAGCTGTGTTATCTAATAACGCAAGAAGCGAACCTTTTTTTCTTCTATCTCTCATGGTTTCCACAATTTCTAGATTGCGCCTTGTGTTTGCGTCTAAAATTAAGTATTCCGACACGTTTAACCAGTTCATTTTAGTAATATGTGGAAGCGCTACTTTTTCAGTTTCATTTAAATATTCTAGAAGTGCGCCAGCCGCAGAACAAACGGCGTCTTTACCTTTGAGTTCATACACCGTGTAACAGTTTTCAGAAAACTGTTTTCTTAAATTTTCACTTATTCTAGGTTCTACAAACGCCCAATCGAAATATTTTTTAAACCTTGGAACAGTTCCAAGCCTTACGGAGCTTAGTTCCAAAGAGTATTTTAAAGAAAATTCGTCAGATATAATTTCAGCCGGCGTAGTTCTTGTGAGAATGTTATCTAACTCGTTTAAATTTTGGCAATCCACAATATTAAACTCACCCGTTGTAACGTCTGCAATAGCCACGCCAAAGCCTTGATTGTTATTAAAGGTTACGCAAGCTATGTAGTTATTGGATTTTTCATCTAGCATACTATCTTCTGTAACCGTTCCAGGCGTTATTATACGAATTACGTCACGTTCTACAATTTTACCCGCCTTAGGCTCAGAAAGTTGCTCGCAAATGCCAATAGAATAGCCAAGCTTCATAAGTTTTGCTATATAGCCTTCTGCGGCATGGTAAGGAATACCACACATTGGTGCGCGCATATTGTTTCCGCAGTCCTTTGCCGTAAGAGATAGGTCTAAAACACTGGACATCTCTATTGCATCATCAAAGAAAAATTCGTAAAAATCTCCAAGTCTATAAAAAAGAATAGTATCTTTATATTTATCCTTTACGTTCAAATAGTGTTTCATCATTGGAGACAATTTTTCTCTATCAATTATTTCCATTCTTTAATTTCCCTTTTATCTCTTTCTCTAAGTTTAATATTTTGTTAACCCTTATATTTTTAATATTTTCCTGAACTTGTCCGTCCATCTTCTCTGCTACCGTCCCTTCACGCACGGAATACATGAAGGCAAATATTCCGTCATAGCCAACACGTCTAACAAGGTCGCAAGTCTTTTCAAAATCTTCTTCCGTTTCCCCAGGAAAACCCACTATAATGTCCGTAGTAATTCGAACATTAGGAATTTTAGCTTTTATTTCATCTATAATCCCTAAATATTTTTCTACGGTATATTTTCTATTCATTCTTTCAAGAATTCTATTGCTGCCGCTTTGAACTGGAAGATGAATTTCTTTTAAAAGTTTAGGGTTATTTGCTACAACGTCTATAACATCACTAGTTAAGTCTTTTGGATGAGACGTCATGAAAGCAATTTTAAAATCCCCTTCAATTTCCGACACCTTAGTTAAAAGCTCGGCAAAGCTAATCTCTCCACAGTCTTTTCCATAGCTATTTACGTTTTGCCCAAGTAGCGTTATTAATTTATAGCCGTCTTTTACTGCCTTTTCCACTTCCTTTAATATGTCTGCGCTCGCCCTACTACGTTCACGGCCTCTAACGTAAGGCACAATGCAGTAAGTGCAAAAGTTGTTGCAGCCCTGCATAATGTTAACCCATGCATTTTCTCCGCTAGTTCTATAAAACGGCATATCTTCGCCAAGCAAGTTAAAATCTTCATCGTAAGCAAGAAGTCTTTTAGTTCTTTTATCTAAAAATTCTTCAAACTTATAAAGGTTACTTGTACCAAAAATGATATCAATAAACGGAAACATTTCGTAAAGTTTTTCCGCCTTAGCCTTTTGCTGCGTCATACAGCCGCAAACTGCTATTATTTTTTCTTTATGTGCGCGTTTTAATTTTTTTAACGCCCCCACGTTTCCAAACACTCTATCTTCTGCACCTTCACGAATAGCGCAGGTGTTGAATACAATAACGTCTGCGTCTTCTAGTTTTGTTGCAGGCAAAAACCCTCGTTGTTTTAAAACACCAGCGAGTTTTTCCGATTCGTGTACGTTAAGTTGACAACCATAGGTTGTTATAAAATAAGTTTTGCTCATAATATTTTCTCTAGACGTTTAATTATACAACATTTCGACAAAAAATCAAATAGTTTAATCTAAAATTACTAGGCTTATATTCAAAAAGAATTATGATAGTATAAATTATTTAATAAATGGCATAATAGTTTGGGATGAAAAAGATTTTAAAAATAAGTTTAATATCTATTTTAATTCTCGCCATTTTGTTTAGCTTAGCAATTGGCGGCTTTCTTATATATAGCGTTTCAGTTAGCAAAGTTCAATTTTCAAAAGAAAAAATTGCTGAAAACACGCTTTCAATTCAAGTTTATAACGCAAATAATGCATTAATTAAAGAAGAAAACACAATTTCCGATGAAAAAGTTAAACTTTCTACCTTGCCCGGCTATGTTAAAGAAGCTTTTATTTCTATTGAAGATAAAGATTTTTATAAACATCATGGGCTAAATTATAAACGCATGGCAAAAGCAATGCTAACAAATATAAAAAACATGAAGCTAAAAGAAGGCGCTTCCACTATTTCTCAGCAACTAATTAAAAACACTCACCTAACTAGCCAAAAGACGTTTTCAAGAAAAATTAATGAAATTTTTCTTGCCTTAGAGCTTGAAAAAAACTTTACAAAAGAAGAAATTTTAGAATACTACTTAAACATAATCTACTTTGGCGACAACAGCTACGGAATTGAAAGTGCAAGCAAACACTACTTTTCTAAAAGCGCAAAAGAGCTTACCCTAGACGAAGCTTGCACCTTAGCTGGCATGATAAAATCGCCTAACTACTACTCTCCTGTTTCAAATCCAGATAGATGCAAGGCTAGAAGAAATTTGGTTTTAAAAGAAATGCTTAAAGATGGGAAAATTTCAGAGCAAACTTTTCAAGAAAATTTTTCAAAAAAGCTCACTTTAAATTTAAGTACTGACACGTCTAACAAGCTAAATTCTTACGCAGAAAACGCGATAGTTGAAGCGTCTAAAATTTTGAAGATGCCGGCAAAGCAAATAGCGCTTAATGAATATAAAATTTACACCTTTCAGAGCCCAGATAAACAAAAAGCTTTAAACAGCACCTTTGAAAGTTTAAAACCAGAAAACGACTCTGCAATAATTAGCATAAATGCTAAAAACGGCGCGGTTGAAGCGTTTATAGGTAATTCCAATTACAGAGTTTTAGAGCAAAAACGTCAGCCCGGTTCAGTAGTAAAACCAATTCTTGTTTACGCTCCCGCTATAAACGAAGACATAATTTCTCCTGCAACACAAATTTTAGACGAACCTATTAGCATAGACGGCTACTCACCTAAAAATGTTGGCGGAAAATATAGCGGATACGTATCCGCACGTGAATGTTTATCTAAATCTTTAAACGTGCCTACAATTAAAATAGCTTCTTACGTAGGGCTAGATAAAATGAAAAATTACATTTCTAAACTTGGCATAGAACTTGACAAAAAGGATAACAACTACGCTATTTGCCTTGGCGGATTTACATACGGCACAAGCCTTCAAAATTTGGCAGGAGCATACACCAGCCTTGCAAATGGTGGCAAGTACAATAAGCCACAATTCGTAAGTTATATTACAGATAAAAAAGGAAAAATTATATATAAATCTAACTTTCAAAATTTAAGAGTTTTTAGAGAAGATACGGCTTACCTTATTACTGATATGCTAGAAACCAGTGCGAAAACTGGAACGGCAAAAAAGCTTGCGAGTTTCAAGTTTGACGTTGCCTCTAAAACCGGAACGGTAGGCACAGCCAAAGGAAACACGGACGCCTACAATGTTTCCTACACCCAAGAAGACGTATTTGCTGCTTGGGTTGGCAATATGGATAACTCTGCTATCTCCACTGTTGGTGGCGGACTTCCCACAGAGATGGCAAAGGAGTACTTTACTAAAATTTATAGCGAAAAAGCCCCGGATAAATTTTTAAAGCCAAGTTCTATAGAAGAAGTAGATTTAGACGCCCTAGAACTTGAAAATAATCATAGGCTTGTTAAGGCTAACAGTTTAGTTCCTGAAAAATATAGGGTTAAAGAGATATTTTCTAAATTTAATTTGCCAGACGAAGTGTCGGAAACATATTTAAATGTTCTTCCCGCTAGAATATTTGGAAGCGTAGATAAAAGCGGAAACGTAAGCCTTTGGTTTGACGCCCAAAACTTTATGAGCTATGAAGTTTATAAGGTTTGCAATGGCGAAAAAGTGCTTTTAAAAACTATTGAAAATAAAGACGGCAAAATTGAAATTTCTGATAAATTAAAAAACAGGGAAAGAGCAAAATATTATATAATTACGTCTATTGAAAATTACGCACTTGAAAATGAAAAAGTGAGTGAAAAAGGCAACGAGATTGAACTCGTCGCCCTATACGAAAAGGATAATAAATGGTATTTAAACTTTAATTATTCGTCTTGATCAGTTCCAATTACCATATCAGAAGATGTTTTTAAAAGTTCTTGTATGGTTTTAACAAGGTCGTCGTAAACAGCTGGATTATCTTCAATATATTTTTTAGCATTCTCTCTACCCTGTCCAATTTTTTCTCCGTTAAACGAGAACCAAGAACCAGTTTTTTGAATTAAGTTGAATTCTATTGCAAGGTCTAATACGCAACTTGTTTTAGATATACCTTGACCAAAAATCATATCAAAGGTGGCAACCTTAAATGGTGGCGCAAGTTTATTCTTAACAACTTTAACCTTTGTTTTGTAACCTATAATATTTGCACCGTCTTTAATAGCTTCGCCTTTTCTAACGTCTAGCCTTATGCTAGCATAGAATTTAAGCGCTTTTCCGCCCGTTGTTACTTCTGGGCTTCCGTAAATTACACCTATTTTATCTCTTAATTGGTTAATGAAGATTACACAGGTTTTACTTTTATTTGTAATACCTGCTAATTTTCTTAATGCCTGGCTCATAAGCCTAGCTTGAAGGCCTACGTGATTTTCACCCATTTCGCCTTCAATTTCTGCCTTTGGAGTAAGCGCAGCAACAGAGTCTACTACCACAATGTCAACGGCGCCGTTTCTAACAAGAGTGTCGCAAATATCTAGCGCTTGTTCGCCGTTATCTGGCTGAGAAACATAAAGGTCGTCTATTTTAACGCCAAGTTTTGCAGCGTATACTGGGTCTAGCGCGTGCTCGGCATCTATAAACGCAGCTGTGCCGCCAAGCTTTTGAGCTTCCGCTATAATGTGAAGAGAAACCGTAGTTTTACCAGAAGATTCTGGGCCGTAGATTTCTATAATTCTTCCTCTTGGAACGCCGCCAATGCCAAGAGCTGCATCCAACGTTAAACAGCCAGTGGATATTACATCTATATTTTCCTTAGCTGTGTCGCCAAGTTTCATTATGGCACCTTTACCAAATTCCTTTTCAATTTGTAAAATTGCCTGTTCAAGATTTTTTCTTCTATCTTCCATTTTCTTCTCCTTTTTCTTCTTTTAAAACGTTAAAATTTTTAATTATATAGTTGCAACCTGAAATAATTGTAAGAAGCGTTGCAATGCCAATTAGCGAGTAGCAAATTATTTCAAACACAAATACAAACGTTTGGCTGAACCATGAATACTGGTAAATTAAACTTAAAAACATTAAGGCTGGCAAAGCAATATCTTGAAATATAGTTTTAACTTTTCCCCATTTATCTGCCGCCATAACAAAATTTTTAGTTGCAGCCACTTGCCTAAACGCGCTTATAATAAGTTCACGGCCAAGTATAATTATAGCCACAATCACACCATATGGTGGTGGCAATGTCATATCACATACTACAAGTAGTAGTGCGCTTGCTGTAAGCAGCTTATCTGCAATTGGGTCTAAGAACTTACCAAGGTTAGTTACTAAGCCATATTTTCTTGCTATCATTCCGTCTAAAAAATCTGTACACGCAGCTAGTATAAACACGGCAAGCGCAATTAGTTTTCCATAAGGAATAAACGATGCAAGATATAAAAACACCATTATTGGAATTAAAAAAATTCTAACTAAGGTTATTCTATTTGGTAAATTCATTTAACTTCCCCTTTATATCCAAGTTCGGATAGGTCTGTGAGTTCAACGTTATAGAACTCTCCAACCTTAACACCGCTATCTATTATAACACAAAAATCCACATTTGGCGAGCAAAATTCAGTGCGTGCTACAAAATATTTATTCTCTTCGTCGTAGTAGTCTACAATAACTTTATGTACTTGCCCTATTCTAGTCATGTTGTTAAAGAGTGCTATATCGCCTTGAAGGTCTGCAATTTTCTTTAAGCGCTTTCTTTTAACAAATTCTGGCACTTGCTTTTTATAGAAAAAGGCCTTTGTGTTTGGCTCTCTAAAATATGGAAAGAACCCAACGTTGTCTAGCTTATACTTCTTTAAAAAGTTGCAAAGTTTTTTAAACTGAGCGCGCGTTTCTCCCGGAAAACCTACTATAAACGTGCTTCTTATGGAAATCTCTGGATATTTTGTTTTAAGCTTATCCATAAGGTCTATAATCTGCTGTTCCGAGGTTCTTCGGTTCATGTTCTTTAACACTATATCATCTATATGTTGCAAAGGTATGTCAACATACTTACACATTTTACGCTCATTTTTAATAAAATCTAAAAGTTCGTCTGTAACAAGTTCTGGATATAAATAGTGAAGCCTTATCCACTCTATACCCTTTATTTTTACAAGTTCTTTTAAAAGTTCAAGTAGATTAGTATCAATATCTACGCCGTATCTTGTAACATCTTGGGCTACAATAATAAGCTCCTTTACGCCGGAACTTGCTAGTTCTTTTGCTTCTTTTACAAGCGCGTCTATTGGCGTAGAACGGAATCTTCCGCGTATTCTTGGAATAGCGCAGTAGGCACAAGCATTGCTGCAACCGTCCGCTATTTTTAAATAAGCGTAATGCGGAAAGTTTGTAAGCACTCTTTTATGTTCCGTTGGCGCAAACTTAGTAGGTTTTACGTCGTAAAGTTCTTCTATTACACTTACAATCTTGTCATTATTCTTATAATCTAGAAAGTAATCAACTTCTGGAAGCACATGCCTTAATTCTTCCAAATTTCTTTGCGGCAAGCAACCACCCACTATAACCTTTTCTGCTCTGCCGTGAGTTTTTTCATGTATTGCGGTTAGAATGGCGTCTATTGCTTCCTTTCTAGCAGGAGCAATAAACGCACAAGTATTTACAAAAATTATTTCTGCATCTTCAATATTGTCTACAATTTGAAAGCCATATTCCTTTAAAGCATACAAAACGTGTTCTAGGTCTACCCTATTTTTGTCGCAACCTAAATTAAATGCAGATACTTTTCTAGTTTTTAATTCTGTTTTATCCATAAATTTATCCTACGTTTGTTCCAAAAATTTGTTCAAACTGCTCCATTGTTAAATATACGCTTCTAGGCTTGCTGCCGTCTTGCGGAGAGATATAGTTTGCCTTTTCCATTTGGTCTACAATTCTTGCCGCCCTTGGATATCCAACAAGGAAACGTCTTTGAATTACGGAGATAGAAGCCTGACCATTTTGTATAAACATTTTAAGTGCCTGTGGAAGTAACGGGTCATAGCCGGCGCCGTCTTCGTCATCATCTATTCCGCCGCCCGCTTTGTGCGCAGTTAAAATTTTGCTCTCTACTTCTTCATCAAAATCCGACGGATTATTATCTTTAACAAACTCAACAACCTTATAAACTTCTTCGCCGGAAACAAACGCACCTTGTATTCTAGAAGGCTCAGCTGCATCTACCGGCGCATAGAGCATATCGCCACGGCCAAGTAGGTTCTCCGCTCCGCCTTGGTCGAGAATAGTTCTACTATCTTGGAAAGACGTAACTGCAAAAGCTATTCTAGATGGGAAGTTTGCTTTAATTGTTCCAGTAATAACATCTACGGAAGGTCTTTGAGTTGCTAAAATTAAGTGTATGCCCGCTGCCCTTGCTTTCTGAGCTAAGCGCATAATCTTTTCTTCAATTTCCTTTTTATTACACATAATTAGGTCAGCAAGCTCGTCTACCATGATTATAATCATAGGCAGTTTTTTCTTCTCGCCCGAAATTACGTCTGGAAGGTTATTATATTCTTCTAGGTTTCTTGTTCTAGTTTCTTGGAATAAGCCAAACCTACGCTCCATTTCGTTAATTGCCCAGTTAAATGCATTTAGCGCCTTATCTGCTTCCGTGATAACGTTAGGAAGCATTAAGTGTGGAAGACCGTTGTACATAGAAAACTCTACGCGTTTTGGGTCTATTAGAATAAACCTTAAATCTTCTGGCGACGTTTTATATAACAAGCTTATTAAAATACAGTTCAAACATACGCTCTTACCAGAGTTCGTTGCACCAGCAACCAAAAGGTGTGGCATTTTTGCTAAGTTACATAGCCTCATATTGCCAGAAATATCCTTTCCAAGTGCAAAAGCAAGTGGATTTCTGTTGTTTATAAACTCTTTTGAATTTATTACTTCTTTTAAGCCGACTGTGGCAATCTTTTCATTTGGAACTTCAATTCCCACTGCACTTTTCCCAGGAATTGGCGCTTCTATTCTTATTCCGCCTTTTGAAGCAAGCGCTAGTGCTATATCGTCAGCGTGTGCGGTCACCTTTTTAACCGTTATACCTGGCGGCATTTCTAGTTCGTATCTTGTAACTGCCGGGCCAACTACAACACCTATAACTTTTGCCGGAATATTGAATTCTTCTAGCACGTTTTCAAGCTTTTCGCGCTTGCCTACAACGTCTTCATTTAACGTAGATAAGTCTACACTTACCGTGTCTAAAAGGTCTAGTGGCGGACGAATATAGGAAGGCGGCTTTCTATAAACATTTCTAGGTAGTTCTTGCTGCTTTTTCTTTTCCGTGCCGTCTATTTGGAATTGCACGAAATTGCGCTCGTGTTTAGGTTTTTTAACTTCTTGCGGCTGAATTTCGGATTGATGAACTTCGCTTTCTTCTGGCATTTTATTATCTTGAATTTCAACGCTATTTATTTCTTCGCTTATGGTAGATTTTAATATATTTTCTGCGTGAGCAACGTTTTCTTCTATAATTGGCTTCATCTCTTCTTCTTTGCTAGAATATGGAGTTGTAAAGTTAGGAGTTGTGAATATTTCATTCTTTTTAAGTTCCTGAACGTTTTCTTTAATTTCAGACTTTGTGGCTATATTGTAGTCTTCTGCATTATGATATTTACTCATGTCTATTTTAGGTGGTGTAAGAAGATGTTCGCGGATAGATTTTTCCTTGATTTCTCCTTTCTTTTCTTCTTCCAAAGCGTCGTAGCCTTCAACGAGCCCAAGTTTTTGTTTTGCTAAAAGCTCGGCTTTATTTTCTTCCACCTGAGCGTTTAAAAATACGTTAAACTCTTCCTTTTCCTTTGCTTCCGCTTCGTCCTGCGGAACAATCTTCACTTCTTCAAGCACGGGCTCTAACTTCATAGGCTTTTCTTTTTCGCTTGCTTTCCTTTTTTTAGCCGTTTCTACAAGCACACTTTTTGCGTTGCGTTTAACATAGTGTAAATAATCTACTATTAATGCAACAAAAATAATTAATGATATAGAAAATATCACTAGCGCGCCCGCTAGCCCAAGTAAATATAAAAACGGAGCAACAAGAAGCCCTATTAAAATTCCACCAGCTGTAAGTTGGAAGGAATATGAAAGGCCTAAATATTCAAAAAAGCCAATGTTTGGCTTGCCAAGAATTGCTAAATTTATAATGGCAAGTAAGCTTATAACAGCAAGAGAAATATATAGCACGTACTTTTTACTTAAAACGTACTTTTTGTTGTTAATTAAAGCTAGCGCCACAACAAAAAGCGTTAAAAAGAACGGATAAGCAAAAAGCCCCATAACGCCAAGCAAAAAATATCTTAAAAAAGATATTAGCCCAGTGAATAGAGCTACAAAGGCAATTGAACATATAACAAGTAAAATAATCCCCACAGTTTTAGAGGTTATTTTTTTTCTAGGCTTTTCTATTTTTTTATTTAAATCAAAAGATGCCATTATAACTCCTTAAAAACTCGTTCTTTATATATTATCATAAGGAGCAAAAAAATACAACTTTTTTTATTAAGAAATTTGCGGCAAGACGCCCCATTTGCACTTATTCTGCTTCTATAACAATTGCATGAGCTATGCCTGGAATACTATCGCCTTGCTGCGTTGCCGTAGTGCTAAGTAGCGCCCCGGTTGCCATAAATAGTATTTTTTTATAAGTGCCATCTCTTAATTTTTTAATTAAAAATGAATTTAATATAGACGCTGAACAGCCGCAGCCACTTCCACCCATAAGTGTTTCTTGCCTTCGTCTGTACATCATTTGACCGCAATCGCAATAATTTATTCCAAGTTTATAGCCCTTATCTTCCATTAAATCTATTAAAATTTCACTGCCAAGTTTGCCAAGGTCGCCGGTGACAATTAAATCGTAGTCGTCGGGCTTAGTGTCAGTGTCTTCAAAATGTCTAACAAGTGTACCCATTGCAGCCGGAGCCATAGCGGCGCCCATATTGTTTACGTCTTTTATGCCAAAATCCGTAACTTTGCCAAAGGTAGCTTTAGTTATAACCGGACCTTTCCCTTGCAAAGACACTATGCTGCACCCTGCCGCCGTAGCCGTCCACTGAGAAGTTGGCGGACGCTGATTTCCAAGCTCTAATGGAAATCTGAACTGACGCTCCGCAGTAGAAAAGTGGCTTACAGTTGAGCATGCCACGTTTTTAAAATATCCGCCGTCCACCAAACTTGCACCAATTGCCAAACTCTCCGCCATAGTAGAACACGCGCCAAAAAGCCCTAAGTATGGCATATCAAAAGAGCGAGCCGCATAGCTTGAACTGATTATTTGATTTAATAAATCCCCTGCAAGCAAAAGCGAAATATCTCTTGGCGTAAGCATAGCGCTATCTATTGCGCCAACTAGTGCGTGTTCTACCATCTTGCGTTCTGCCTTTTCGTACGTCTTTTCGCCAAAAATATCACTGCGCATTACATAGTCGAAATAGTCGCCGAAGTTGCCTGCACCTTCCTTTGGTCCCACAATTGAATAGTTGCCGATTATTTTCGGCCTATTTTTAAATTCCACCGTTTGCGGACTTTTTAAGTTCTTAGTCATATTATCTCCTAGAAAATTAAATAGATTAACCCAACCACAATGCTAGAAAGTACGCCTATTACAATAACCGGCCCTGCTATAGAGAACATCTTTACGCATAGCCCATATATTATGCCTTCATTTCTAAAATCTACCGCTGGGCTTGTAATGGAATTGGAAAAACCTGTAATTGGCACAATGCTTCCGCCGCCTGCAAAGCGCCCTATTCTATCATACACGCCAATACCCGTTAAAAAAGACGCTATAAAAATAAGCGCAATTAGCGTATAGCCCCAAGCGGTCTGCTCTGCCATGTTTGGAAAGATTGCAAGCAAACTATCGTTTATACCTTGCCCTATCAAGCAGATTACACCGCCCACCCAAAAGGAGTTAAAAAGCGACGGAAACGCCTTTGTTTTAGGAATTTTTGCTTCTACGTAGGCGTTATATTTCTTATTTTTTTCTATATCGTTCATAAAAACCTCTATTTAATTATTGCAATAAAATAATTAGTTAAACTATACATAATAAAAAATTTTTTGCGCAAACTAATAAAAAATAGGAGGATTATATGAAAAAAATTCTAATTATAGCACTAGCATTTATGTTAACGCTAACTTTAACTGCCTGCGGCAGCACAAATGCAAGCCTTGCATCAAACATGAACAACAGCTTAAACAAGCTTAATAACTACATTAAAAACATAGAAACAATACAAGATAGTGAAATTGTAGTTTCAGATTTAATTTCCGATAACGCTATTACCACTATGAGAAACGTAAAGCCTAGCGAAAAAATTACAAACTCGGAAGCTTTAAACGACGTTAAAAACGTTAGTGGCAACCCCTTTGTAGTTCCAAATTTTAATAGAAACACAGATACCTACGGAAATTATCACAACATGAATAACAGGTTCGGCTACGGCTACAATGGTTACGGCTATAATAATTACAACGGCGGCTACAACGGCTACGGATACGGCTACAACGGCTACGGTTTTCCAAACGGATACGGCAACGGCTATCCTTACGGATACGGCTATAATAACTTCTATAACGGCAACGGAATAGTTGGCAGCAATATAGATTCTTACAGAGAAAACATGAACTACAACAACCTATATAACAGGCTATATAGAAATAATAATATAACTAATAATAACGCAATAAACCAAAATTTAGCAAACGAGACCACAAGAAGATTTCAAAAAAATATAAACACGTATAGAAATATTGCTTCTAACATAAACACATATAAAAACGCAAATTACGAAAGCCGCTACAATGTTACTAACACCGGCTACGAAACGGATTTAAACAATCACTATCAAAAACTAAACAACCTTTGTGCAATACAAGTAGACACACTTAACTGCAACGACCAAACGAATAGTTTAAAAACAAGAATACTTGCTAACATTAGCTATTTAAACTCGCTTGCAGAACAAATTAAGTCTGGCAACATAAGCGTTACAGATAATCAAGCAAAGGCGGTTAAAGACCTTCTAAACAATGCAAACAACTTTGCAAATAAAATTAACACGTCTAAAAACGAGCTTAAAAGCGAGCTAAGAAGCGTATCAAGTATGAAGGTAAACTACTCAGCAAACGTAGACGAGCTTTCTTCAAAATATGTAAGGCTTTTAAATAGTTTAGACACAAGAAACTCCTATCTTCAAAACATTTTAAGTTCACTTTTACAAGTAGAAAACACAATTCTTTCGGGCTATTCAAATAGTATAGACGTAGAAAACCAAAGCACGACTTACCCAACCTGCCCTAACTGCCCATATAACGATAGTACCACAATGCCACCACCAAGAAACACAGAAACGGCAGAAAATATAAACGGCTCAATAGATATTTCCGGCTCTGAAACAAAAATTAGCACAGACGAAAATGGCGAAATTAAAGAAGATACAAATAGTTTTCAAGATAGGTACATTATAGAAAACGGCAAAATTAAAAAAGTGCCACAAGACGAAAACATTGAAGACGTTGACCACATAGTAAAAGACAATCCTAAAAAGCTCAATGATAAAGACATCAAGCGTCTTCAAATAGCCGGAGAAAGAATAGTAAGTTTTATAAGAGATAACATATAGTAAAAACGCAAAGGAATTACCCTTTGCGTTTTTTAAATATGCGAGTCCGCGGGGCTTGCCCCGCGGAGAAAGGGCTTTAAAAGCCCTTTCAGGCGTGCGAACTCCGCACGCCCTCGCATATATCTCTCAAATATTCTCCTTTAATTTTTCTCTCATTTTTTCAATGATTTTACATTCAAGCCTAGAAACTTGCACCTGAGATATATTTAATACACTTGCTATCTCGCTTTGGGTTTTATCTCGAAAAAATCTTAAAAGCACTATCTTTTTATCACGCTCGTCTAGGCTTGAAAGTGCTTCTTTTAAAGATATATTATCTATAACGCTGTCGTCATTCTCCCCCGCCTGCATAAAGCGGTCTATTAAAAACTGACTGTGACTAGAATCGTCGTCTAGCGTTGTGTACATAGAGATTGGCATTTTGGAAGAATCCATTGTAAACACCACTTCACTTTCGTCTATTTGAAACTCAGCGGCAATCTCCTTAGTTGTGGGTTTGCGCATATGTTCCTTTACAAAACTCTCTATAAATTTTGAAATCTTTAAATTTAAAGACTTAATAGCTCTAGACACCTTAATTTCTCCATCATCTCGCATGAATCTTTTAATTTCCCCTATAACCATTGGAACGGCATAGGTGGAAAATTTTACGTTGTATTCAGTTTTAAAATTTTTTATTGCTTTTAAAAAGCCAACACAGCCAAGCTGGTAAAGGTCATCGTATTCTATGCCTTTACCCTTGAACCTTTTTATTACGCTTTTAACAAGCGGAGAATTTTCTTCAATTAGCTTTTGTTTTGCTTCTTCGTCGCCTTCTTGGGCGAGTTTTATTAGGGAAATTGTGTCACTATAAGGAAGCATCTATTCCCCCACTGCAATATTCTTCTTTATGGAAAAAAACTTCTCCATTTTTACAGTTAAGCCTTTATTTTCATTCTTTAAAAGGTCAAGCTTATCCATAAAACTTTCCATAACTGTAAAGCCCATACCGCTGCGCTCTTCATTAGGCTTAGTGGTATAAAACGGCTCGCGCGCCTTTTCAAAATCCTCTATTCCAATGCCGTTATCTGATACAAATATAACTACGGAATTTTCATAGAGTTCCACCTTTATTATAACGTCGCCAGCCTTTTTAGGATAGGCATGCACAACGCAATTTGTAACGGCTTCACTAACTGCAGTTTTTATGTCCGTAATTTCGTCTAAGCTAGGGTTTACCTGCGCGCAAAACGCTGCCACACACGCCCTAGCAAAGCCTTCATTTACAGATATCGCTTTAAATGAAATTGTCATTTCGTTAACTGGTTTTTGCATAATTTTCTCCTTAAACTATTTTAGGCATAATTTCATATAGCCCTGTCATTTTAAAAATTTTCTCTGCGTGCGCTGACGGATTACAAATAAAAATTGGGATTTTTCTATCTTTCATCTTTTTATATCTGCCAATAAGCACGCCAATGCCTGTGCTGTCCATAAAGTCGAGTTCTGAAAGGTCTATAATAATCTGTTTAAAGTTATTATTTTCAAAAAGTTCATCTAGAGTAATTCTAGTGTTATAGGCAGAGTGTTCGTCTAACTCCCCGCTTAAAAGAACATACAGAGTGTTATTATAGATTCTATTTTTAACTAACATAATTTCCTCCTTCGATGGAAACAATATAGCACAAAAATTCCTGCAAAAAATTGGAGAAAAGCGCGAAAAAACACTAAATTTAGGACATAAAAAAACACTGAAATAAAAATTTTAATATCAGTGTTTTTTAATTTAAATTGTTTTATTAGCGCCTTACGGCGCGGATTTCGTAACTTAAATAAATTTTCCAATTATTTTTGTTACGTACAAATTTTGCCTATCTCTCCATTAACTGAACGAGATTTTGAAAGCAGGGCGCGCGCAGTAAGTATTATAGGCATAGTCAATACCGATATTGCCGGACGCAATGACATAGCTTACATTGTAAGTAGAAGACGAAGAAGGCGAACGGAGCCAATATGTAGCATCCCAACTTCTTGCTCCTGAATCTGCTGCTGTACCCTGCGTCATGGTTATTTTTGATGCTTCGTAGTAGCTAAGTAGCCATAATTTATCTTTTGTATCCTGCGGTATTAATACATCTGTATCAAAATCTACTGGATTCCCTGCTGTACTTGAATACATTCTTGAATATAGGTCGGAAAGTGTTCTTCCTTCTATCATGCTGTAAACTGGCGAGCTATCTATATTGAATTTCGTTATAAAGTTCTCTCTTTCTGTTTGTCCAGTTACATTATCTGTTGATGGTGTATATGTGTAATTGCTACTACTGCTTCCACTACGTGTATATCCTCTATATACATTAACTCCTGTTAAGTACTCACGTATATTACTTACTGCGTAGTCGTTTACATTTACTGCACTTCCATATTGGTCCAATCTTGTATATCCACTAGATGATCTATACCAATTTTCAAAACTACAATTAAACACGTTTGCTATATAGGTATCTAGTAGAAAATAGTATGTTCCTTGCAATGGCGTTGTTTCTACATAGTTCGCTACACTCTCTACGTCTGTCTCTTCTTCATTTTCCTTTAATACCATGCGCCATTTTAGCGGCGTGCCTTGGTATTCGCCCATGGTTAGTGTCCAGTAGCCGTTCTCGTCCCATTCTAAGTAATCTCCTAAGCTTCCGGCCTCTTCAAAACTTATATCTATATCTATCACCAAAGTGGAATTTCCAGCCGTAGAATTTAAAGTAAACCTTAAAGTATAGTATACCGTGTTTCCGTATGGCACGTAAGATAGCCCGTCCGACTCTTCAAACATATCTATTGTGCTTGATGCTTGAGTGTGGTTTGAAACCGATATGGCTATTGGAAAATCGGAATAATTTGTAAAACTAATTCTAACTTCTATTACCTTTTGGTCACTTAAAAATTGAACTTCTCCTATAACCCATTCCGGCAAGTTTTCTGTGGAGTCGGTGTTTGCTATTTCGCCATCTTCCGTAAGTTCATAATTTCTATAATTTTCCATTACGTAAGTTGCATTTGGAGTGGTATCCGTAGAAGGTCTATCTTCTTCTGTAAGTTGCGTCATGGTTAAGCTATCTCCCCTATAAATAGCTCCGTTTGCTTCTATTTTTACACCTTCGGCAATAAAGGATATCGTGGAATTAACATTAAAACTTACTTGTATTGCAGAATATACGCCAAACATAGATAAACATAAACTTAACATAATTGTTAGGGCTAATGTGAAAATACGAAATCTCTTTCCCATATTTACTCCTTCGTTCAAAATCTAATTAGAGAGTGTTCCACTAATTGATTAAAAATTTTTTGGATACCCCATTCTACCCCCCCCCGCGATTTTGTCAAGCAAACTTACGAATTTTCGTAAGTTTTTTTACAAAATTTTCAACTTAATGTCAGAGCGTACAAAAAAACAGCCAAAATCGTGTGGGGCAATGCAGTGGCGAAACTTAGCACTATTACGCCTTACCCACCGTAATTTTAACCGAAAGAAACTACACTATAAAAAGAACATAACTGAGCAAACCCTTTACAAAAGAATTCGAAGCTCCTTACATGGCTGAGATTTCTCCACTTCATATTAGCTTTTGCTACAAACTTTATTCTCCATCTAGCATTAACTTTAAAACAAACTTCCATGCTCTTTTCTTTCGGTCGAAATGACGAAAGTAGGGCTTCGCATTTAAAATTTTTTAGCGCCCTGCTCTTACCCGCGAAGCACTACTCCACTGCCGTCATTTCGACCTAGAAGAAATGCAAATCATTTATTAATAATTTTTTACAAAATTAGTTGACAATTAAAATATATTAATATAAACTTAATATAAGTGTTAAAGTTAACACTAAAACAAGGCAATAACATGGTAAGGGGGTTATTGCCTTTTTTGTTTATATTTCAACGGATAAAAAAATTAATGTTCCTAAAATGTTCCTAAATAATTAAAAACACAATATATAGTATATAAAAACAAAAATACACCACAATATATGGTGTATTTTTCATCTGGTGGGCAGGGATGGTTCGCCTTGCCAAGCGCAGAGCGAGGCAAGCCCACCCGCGCACTCTCCCCTGACTGGGTGGACATCGACCTTCGATGGTTCGAATCCAAACGTTAAATAAATAAAAAAAACCGTGTTAAACACACGATTTCAAAACTTGGTGGGCAGGGATGGATTCGAACCATCGAAGTCCTGAGACGACGGATTTACAGTCCGTAGCATTTGACCGCTCTGCAACCTACCCTCTGGAGCTGGTGATAGGAATCGAACCTACAACCCATTGATTACAAATCAATTGCTCTACCGTTGAGCCACACCAGCTGGTGCCGCGGGGCGGAATCGAACCACCGACACAAGGATTTTCAGTCCTTTGCTCTACCGACTGAGCTACCGAGGCACAAGAAATTTTAAAAGGGGGTATGACGCAAATTAGCGCTAAAATGCACTAATTTGCTTTTTTCACGTTATGTGAAATTTTTTGCTTTTTTAAAAAGCAATGGCGATTCGGATGGGGCTCGAACCCACGACCTCTAGCGTGACAGGCTAGCGTTCTAACCA
>ERZ1643247.1306-NODE-1306-length-23627-cov-27.667360_pt1 | contig 23627 bp, 24 predicted proteins | sample MGYA00579264_ERZ1643247 | MGnify/ENA primary metagenome ERZ1643247 (study PRJEB29033, sample SAMEA4952262) | chicken gut metagenome | biome: Broiler Chicken; feature: Gastrointestinal Tract; material: Caecum | place: Ireland | collected 2018 | study: Broiler... | reverse complement strand
CGAAAGCAGAAAAACCGGCGCAGGAAAAGCCCCGGCAGTTGGATCTGTTTGAGGAGAATTTCCTGAAACGGGACGTCCGCGCGGAGTATAAACTGATCGGGCAGGTGTTCGACACGTACTGGCTTGTCCAGTATCAGGACAGCCTTTATATCATAGACCAGCATGCGGCGCACGAGAGAGTCCTCTATGAACGTACTCTCAAAGGAATGAAGACACGAGAGTTTACCTCGCAGTATTTAAGCCCGCCGATCATTCTCTCTTTGTCCATGCAGGAGGCAGAACTTCTGGAAGCGAATATGGACCGGTTTAAGCGCATCGGTTTTGAGATCGAACCCTTCGGCGGTGAAGAGTATGCGGTCAGGGCGGTACCGGACAATCTGTTCGGAATTGCGAAAAAAGAACTTCTGATAGAGATGCTCGATGACCTTGCGGACGGTATTTCTACTACTATGACGCCGGAACTGATCGATGAGAAAGTAGCATCCATGTCATGTAAAGCCGCTGTCAAAGGCAACAATCGTCTCTCCGCACAGGAGGTAGACGCGCTGATCGGCGAGCTGCTTACGCTGGATAATCCGTATCACTGCCCGCACGGAAGACCTACGATCATTGCGATGACAAAAAGAGAACTGGAAAAGAAATTCAAGAGGATCGTGTAGCAGCCTGAGAATGAGAGGAGTATGTCATGAACAGAAAACCACTTATCATACTTGCGGGACCCACGGCAGTGGGAAAGACCGCGCTCTCGATCCGTCTGGCGGAAGCCGCCGGAGCGGAGATCATATCGGCAGACTCAATGCAGGTATACCGTCATATGGATATCGGATCTGCCAAGATCACAAGAGAGGAGATGTGCGGAATTCCTCATTATCTTGTAGATGTGCTGGAGCCGGAGGAGGAGTTTAATGTGGTCCGTTTCCAGCAGATGGCGAAGGAAGCCGCCGGCAGTATCTGGGAGAAGGGAAAGATCCCTCTAATAGTCGGAGGAACCGGTTTCTATATTCAGGCGCTCCTCTACGACATAGATTTTACAGAAAATGACGGTGATGAATCATACAGACGGGAACTGGAACAGAAGACGTCTGATGAGAAAGGAGCTTCTGAACTTTATGAAATGCTGGAGAGAGTGGATCCCGGGGCGGCAGAGGAAATTCATCCGCGCAATATCAAACGGATCATCCGCGCGCTTGAATTTTATCATCAGACCGGTAAGAAGATCTCCGATCATAACAAGACGCAGCGTCAGAAGGAATCACCTTATAATTATGCCTATTTTGTGCTGACGGATGAACGCGGCCGGATTTATGAACAGATTGACCGGAGAGTGGATCTGATGATGGAACAGGGACTTCTGGATGAGGTGCGTTACCTGAAAGAACGGGGCGTCCGGAAAGATTCCACGGCAATGCAGGGACTGGGCTACAAGGAACTCTATGCATATCTGGAGGGAGAATATCCCCTTGAGGAAGCGGTACGTATCATTAAGCGGGATACCCGTCATTTCGCAAAGCGCCAGCTCACATGGTTTAAGCGGGAGAGGGACGTGATCTGGGCAGATAAGTCTGTAATCGGACAGAATGGGGAGAAGATTATGGACTTTATGCTGGGATGTTTAAGAGAGAAAGAAATCATATAAATAAAAAGAGATAGATAAAGGAAGAGACAGATGGAAAATACAGAATCACGATATATGTATGAACAGCTTGGTATTTCTGCCGATGTCTGGGCATACGGACAGAAGATCGAGCAAAGCTTGAAAGAACGTTTCCGGCAGTTTGATGAGACAGCAGAGTATAACCAGCTGAAAGTTATAAAAGCTATGCAGGAGAACCGTGTCAGTGAAGGATGTTTTAATTATGTCAGCGGATATGGCTATAACGATATGGGAAGAGATACCCTGGAAGCTGTGTATGCATCTACATTCCACACAGAAGCGGCTCTTGTGCGTCCCCAGATCACATGCGGAACTCATGCTCTGGCGCTTGCCCTTGCGGCAAATCTGCGTCCTGGAGATGAACTTCTCTCCCCTGTGGGAAAACCGTATGATACTCTGGAAGAAGTGATCGGCATCCGACCATCCAATGGTTCGCTGGCTGAATACGGAGTCACATACCGTCAGGTGGAACTTCTGGAAGACGGATATTTTGACTATCCGGCTATTGAGGCGGCATTGAATGAACGGACGAAACTGGTAACGATCCAGCGCTCGAAAGGATACCAGACCCGTCCGAGTTATTCTGTAGAAAAGATCGGTGAACTTATCGCGTTTATCAAGGAGAGAAGGCCGGATGTAATCTGCATGGTAGATAACTGCTACGGAGAATTTGTAGAGCGCATAGAGCCAAGTGATGTGGGCGCGGACATGATTGTCGGCTCTCTGATAAAGAATCCGGGGGGAGGCCTTGCTCCTATCGGCGGATATATTGCAGGGAGAGAAGATCTGATTGAAAACTGCGCTTATCGACTTACGTCTCCGGGACTGGGAAAAGAGGTAGGAGCATCGCTTGGGGTGATGCAGTCTTTTTACCAGGGATTCTTCCTTGCGCCGACTGTAGTGTGCGGCGCGTTAAAAGGTGCTGTGTTTGCGGCAAATATTTACGAAAATCTCGGATATGCCGTTGTCCCGGATGGAAGGGAATCACGTCATGACATTATTCAGGCTGTGACTCTTGGCAGCGCAGAGGGTGTGATCGCGTTCTGTAAGGGAATACAGGCCGCGGCGCCCGTAGACAGCTATGTGACCCCGGAGCCTTGGGCAATGCCGGGATATGACAGTGATGTGATCATGGCTGCCGGCGCGTTTGTACAGGGCTCCTCTATAGAACTTTCAGCGGACGGTCCGATCAAACCGCCGTATGCGGTATATTTCCAGGGCGGGCTGACGTGGAATCATGCAAAGCTGGGAATTCTGAAATCGCTTCAGAGCATGATCGACGAAGGTGTTGTCGATATTGAAAAAGTACGCAGTCAGATCTGAGAATAAAAACAGACACAGAGTAAAAAATGAAAAGGAGACGGATATGAGAACAGTTGCAGTGATCGGAGGAGGTGCCTCCGGTATGATGTCGGCCGTGACAGCGGCGTCTGCCGGGGCGCGTGTGATCCTTCTGGAGCACAGGGACAGGATAGGGAAGAAAATTCTTTCCACGGGAAACGGAAGATGCAACTTCACCAATATTCATCAGGAACCTGTCTGCTATCACTCCGAGGATCCTCTGTTTCCCTGGGAGATTGTACAGCAGTTTGACGCGCAGGCAGTAATCTCGTTTTTCCTTCAGCTGGGGATATATTCAAAAAACAGAAACGGATATATTTATCCGAATTCGGATCAGGCTTCCGCGGTACTGGACGCATTCCGGATGGAGCTTGACAGGCTCAAGGTGGATATACGGACAGGTGTTGAATGCCGGGAGATACGTCCGGTAAAGAAAGGGTTTACCATCCTGACAGACGGTGAGCCGGTGAAAGCTGACCGGGTGATCCTATGCGCGGGTTCGAAAGCCGCTCCTTCCACAGGATCCGACGGCACCGGGTATGATCTGGCAAAAAAGCTTGGGCACAGAATCGTGCCGGTTCTTCCGGCTCTCACAGCGCTCAGGTGCGAAGAAAAGTTCTTTAAAAGTATCGCAGGTGTCCGGGCAAACGGTTCAGTGGCCATATGGTCAGAAGGGGAATGTATTGCAAAGGAGACAGGAGAACTTCAACTGACAGATTACGGCATATCCGGAATTCCGGTGTTTCAGGTGAGCCGGTATGCTTCGAAGCTCCTCTATGAGAAAAAAGAGACGGAAGCTGTTCTTGATTTTATGCCGGACTTTACGGAAGATCAGACGGCGGCATTTCTCGCGGCGCGGGCCGGGACACGGCCGGCTAAGAGCGCCGAGATGTTTCTGATCGGACTTTTTCACAAGAAACTGTGCGATCTCTGGATCCGGCTCTCCAAGATTCCCCGTCAGAAAAAAGCCGGGGATCTTACGGAAAAAGAGATCATATGTCTCGCCGGTCTGATCAAGAATTTCCGCGTCCATATCTGTGCGGCGAATCCGTACGATAAGGCGCAGGTGTGCTGCGGGGGCGTAGATACAGAGGAGATAAGTCATAAGACTCTGGAATCCGTCTACGTGCCGGGGGTTTATTTTGCAGGAGAAATCCTTGATGTAGACGGCATGTGCGGGGGATATAACCTGACATTTGCATGGGCCAGCGGTTATGTGGCGGGCCGTGCGGCATCGGGAGAAGATGATACGATATAAGAGAGTGAATTTAATATGAACAGGAGATGGAATTAATGAAATACGGAATCGGAGATACATGTTATGTGATCGAGGACGATATGGTGAAACGCGCAAGGGTAAGCGCAAAAAAGGACGGACAGTATTTTGTTCAGTTTGTCGGCTCCTGCGGAGCACTGGCGGTTCCGGAAGACGAGATATACTCCACACAGGAGGAAGCTGAGGAAGGAAGGAACAGAAAGCGGAGCATCCGCCGGCCTGTTGAATATCTGTAAATCAGGAAAACGCATTATAAATAATCAGAGAAAGCGGGAAATATATATTATGCTGCGAATCAGTCAGTTAAAACTTCCGGTTACACATACACAGGAACAGCTTGAAAAAAAGCTTTTAAAGACGCTGCGGATCGGCAGAAACGACCTGATACGATTCTACATCCGCAAACGCTCTCTTGACGCCCGGAAGAAACCGGAACTCTACTATGTATATTCAATTGATCTGGAGGTAAAAGAAGAGCAGCGCGTACTGAAAAATATGAAAGGCAGAGTACAGAAGGTATCTGAACGTTTTTACAGTGTGCCTGAACACGGCGCGGAAAAATTATCCGACAGGCCCGTGATCATCGGAACCGGACCTGCCGGACTGTTCTGCGCGTATCTTCTGGCTAGCGAGGGCTATCGTCCTCTTATCATTGAAAGAGGCGCGCCTGTAAGAGAACGGAAAAAAGATGTAGAAAAATTCTGGGAAACCGGAGCCCTTGATCCTGATTCTAATGTACAGTTCGGCGAAGGGGGAGCGGGCACATTTTCAGACGGGAAACTGAATACGCTTGTGAAGGATCCGGCAGGGAGAAACCGGTTTGTGCTTGAAACTTTTGTGAAATTCGGAGCGCCGGAGGATATTTTGTGGGAACAGAAGCCCCATATCGGTACCGACATTCTTATCGATGTGGTAGAGGCGATGCGAAAAAAGATAGAAGAAACAGGCGGGGAATTCCGGTTCCACAGTCAGGTTACGGATATTATTCCGGAGGAGAAAACGCTTGTCATAAATGGCGGGGAAAAGATCCGGACAGATGCGGCGGTGCTGGCCATAGGCCACAGTGCAAGGGACACATTCAGAATGCTCTGTGACCGCGGCTTTGACATGGAAGCAAAAGCGTTTGCCGTGGGTGTGCGTATAGAACATCCCCAGCGCCTTATAGATGAGAACATGTATGGGAAAAGTGAAAGAGGAAAGCTTCCCGCGGCCTCATACAAGTTGACCGAGAAGCTCGATAACGGCAGAGGCGTATATACTTTCTGTATGTGTCCGGGAGGCTATGTGGTCAATGCTTCATCCGAGCAGGGACATCTGGCGGTGAATGGCATGAGTTATCATGGACGGGCGGGAGAAAATGCCAACAGTGCCGTTATCGTTACAGTGACTCCGGACGATTACGGAACAGGGCATCCGCTCGGCGGCGTGGAATTTCAGAGGAAACTGGAGAAAAGAGCATGGGAAGAGGGCCGGGGATGTGTTCCTGTACAGAGATTCGAAGATTTCTGTGCAAACAGGAAAACGGTGGAACTTGGCTGTATAAAACCAAATATAAAGGGAAATTACAGGCTGGGAAATGTACGGAATATCTTCCCCGGGGAACTGTCGGCGTCTCTGCAGCAGGGAATCGAGTCAATGGATCGCAAAATCCGCGGATTTGCCGGAAAAGATGTGCTTCTTTCCGGGGTGGAAAGCAGAACATCGTCACCGGTCAGGATCAACAGAGACACTGATTTCAGGAGTAATATTCCGTGGATCTATCCGTGCGGAGAGGGCGCCGGATATGCCGGAGGCATCACTTCGGCAGCCATGGACGGGGTTAAAGTGGCCGAAGCGCTGATCAGGAAGTTCACAGAATTTTAATCCATATTCTCTATACACATTTTTTAAATTGTGCTAAAATAAATCGTTGTATTGTATCATCGCGCTGATCTAAGGATCAAACTATGGAAAAAAGCAATACGATCAAAGAAATGTATCACGAAGAACGGCCCTATGAAAAGTGCGAGCGCTTCGGAGCGGAAAATCTGACAGATGCCGAGCTGCTTGCGGTCATATTAAGGACCGGCACGCGCGGAGAAAATTCCCTGGATCTGGCAAGAAATCTGCTGCATCCCGATTTTGGAAATTCCGGTCTGCATAATATACATCAGTGGACGATGGAACGTCTGACGCGTGTCCGCGGAATCGGAAAAGTCAAGGCAATTCAGATACTCTGTCTGTCGGAGCTGTCAAAACGGATGGCGAGAGAGGCTGCTGCCGAGGGACTGGATTTTTCATCACCGTCTACGATCGCACGGTACTATATGGAGGACATGCGCTACAGGAAAAGAGAGGTATTGAAACTTTTGCTCCTGAACACCCGGTCCAGATTGATCGGGGAGACAAATGTATCGACAGGTACGGTGGATATGGCGCTTGTATCACCGCGTGAGCTGTTCATCGAGGCATTTCAGAAGAATGCATCAGCGATCATACTTCTGCACAATCATCCCAGTGGAGATCCGACTCCCAGCAGAGAGGATGTGCGGATTACCAGACGGGTGCATGAAGCGGGAATGCTGATCGGGATAGAGCTTCTCGATCACATAATTATTGGAAACAATTGTTTCGTCAGTATGAAAGAAAAGGGGTTCTTTCAAAATAGAGGGAGTTGACCGTCAAACGTAAATTGATAAGGGGTGGTTTTGCTGTGGCGGGAAAGGTTTATGGCCTCGATCTGGGTACCTACGAGATCAAGGTTTTTGATAAAAAGAGAGACAGGATATGGCGTGAAAAAGACGCAATTGCAATGAAGAATAAAAAATATATCTTCGCCGTCGGTGATGAAGCCTATGATATCTTTGAGAAAGCTCCTGTGGACATCAGGGTTGTATTTCCTATGAAAAACGGAGTTATTGCTCATTTTGACGATATGCAGTATCTTCTCGGTAATCTGCTGGGCACAGACCGGCGTTCTGTCTTTGGAGCAGAATACGTAGTGGCTGTCCCGACAGATGTGACCGAGGTGGAGAAGAAGGCGTTTTATGATCTTGTTTTTCATTCGGAGGCAAAAGCAAAGTCAGTCAGAATTGTGGAGAAAGGGCTTGCGGACGCTGTCGGTTTCGGCATGGATGTTATTGGCGAGAAAGGTATATTTGTCGCCAATTTCGGTGGCGGAACAACAGAACTGTCAGTCCTGTCCCAGGGCGGTATGGTCATGAACCGCCTTCTTAAGATCGGCGGAGAGAATTTTGACATATCAATTGCGGATCTGGTGCGTCATAACAGAGAATTTATGATCGGCATACTCACGGCTGAAAAGCTCCGCCGCGAGTTCGGAGTGTTTGATCAGAGTACAGGCAGCTCAATCACTGTATCCGGAAGAGACCTGGTGACCGGGGTACCGGCTCAGACAGATATTTCGATCAGTCTGGTCAGGGCTGCCATGAAAGAACTCCTCGAGGAGTGTGTGAGGGCAATCCGGTCTATGATCGAGAGGACCCCGCCGGATGTACGCAGGGCAATAGAGAAAAAGGGGATCTGCCTTACCGGGGGAATCGCCAATCTGAGAGGACTCTCTACATACCTCGAAGAGAGTATCGGTCTTCCGGTTCTGACTGTTCCGGAACCTGAACTCTGCGTGGTAAAGGGACTCCGGAAGATCATTTCGGATCGCGGTTACTATAAACGTCTTACGTATTCCATGTTGGATGAAGATTACAGGTGGTTAAGATAATGAAAAAAAAGAATCAGACATCACATACAAACAGATATATTCTGCTGGGACTTTCTGTGTTCTGCGCTCTTATGATGGTACTTTCGTCATTCTCAGACAAAGCAGCCGGTCCTTTCAAAGTTCTGGCCAATGTTACGGTTATCCCTCTGCAGCAGGGAATCAATCATGTCGGCGGATGGCTGGGAGATATGAAAGATAATTTCTCGACCATGAAGCAGCTGCGCGCTGAAAATGAAAATCTGCAGGAACAGATTGATGCACTTACCAGTGAGAACAATTATCTTCAGGAAGAGCGGTATGAGTATGAACGCCTGCAGGAACTTTATGAACTCGATCAGAATTATGCCGAATATGAGAAGACTGCAGCACATGTTATAGGAAAGGACTCAGGAAACTGGTTCAGTACGTTTACGATTGATAAGGGAAGTACAGACGGGATCGAGGTTGACATGAATGTCCTCGCAGGAAGCGGGCTGGTCGGAATCGTCACGGAAGTCGGACCGACCTGGGCAAAAGTCCGTTCTATTATTGATGACTCCACTAATGTAAGTGGTATGGTTCTTTCTACGTCCGACACATGCATTGTCAGCGGGGATCTTTCCCTTATGAGCAGCGGACAGATTTCCTTTGATCAGATGGAGAATAATGACAATGTAGTTTCTGTGGGCGATCAGATTGTTACGTCATATATCAGTGACAAATATCTTCAGGGAATCCTGATCGGATCGATCAGTGAGATCAATGTGGATTCGAATAATCTGACGCGCTCAGGATATATTATTCCGGCAGTTGATTTTAAGAACATTCAGGAAGTGCTCGTGATAACTACGACGAAGGCAGAGCTTACGGGAGAGAATAAAACGGGCGAGAGCAAATAGAGGAGAAGTGTTTCATGAAAGCAGTAAAGATAAGACGGGTCGTTGTGACAGCCGTGATCATGCTTGCAGCTTATCTTCTGCAGTGTACGGTGTTTCCGTCACTGGAGATCGCGGGGATTAAGCCGAATCTTATGCTTATTGTCACTGCGTCTTTCGGATTCATGCGAGGTCCGCGGGAGGGAATGTTTGTCGGATTTGCATCAGGCCTGCTGATCGATATCCAGTATGGAGATATGATAGGGTTTTATGCACTGATCTATCTGGCGGCAGGGTTTGTGAACGGATTATTTGAGCAGATTTATTTCGATGAGGATATTAAACTCCCTCTTTTCCTGATCGCCGGCAGTGATTTTGTTTACGGACTTGTCGTTTATTTCCTGACATTTCTGCTCAGAAGCGACTTTGATTTTCTGTATTATTTGAACAGGATCATTGTCCCGGAGACAATATATACGATCGCGGTTACCCTTGTTGTATATCCACTGCTCCTGCTTATCAACCATAAGCTGGAGGCCGAAGAAAAAAGGAGTGCAAGTAAATTTGTTTAGAGAAATCATTGACAGAATAAAAGAAGGCATAGATTATATCATGAAGTCGAGGCTTATGGTGCTTATTATTGTATTCTGCCTGACTTCATCTGTCCTGATCGGCCGCCTTTTCTATCTTCAGATTGTAAGAGGAGAAGATTATCTGGAAAACTATGAGCTTCAGATCAGAAGGACAAGCGAGATCGCCGCGACGAGAGGAAATATATACGACAGAAACGGAAATCTTCTCGCATATAACGAACTGGCTTATTCTGTTACCATACAGGATACTCTTCCCACAAATATGGGGTCAGATAAGAGAAATGAGGCTTTAAACAGTATTCTTGATAAAGTATTGAAAATTGTCGAGGCAAACGGTGATTCGGTTATTGACAGTTTCGGTATCATCCTTGACTCTGCAGGAGAATACCAGTTCGCAGAGACAAATGAAACTTTGAAACTCCGTTTTATAGCCGATGTATATGGAAAAGCATATACGGATGATCTCTCACAGGACCAGAGAAATCAGTCTGCATCCGGAATTATGCATTATCTTTGCACGAAAAGATATGGCCTTGACGATACCAACAATGATCCGGCATATATACTTAAGATGGTAAATATGCGCTACGCAATGGGGCTGAACAGTTATCAGCAGTATCTTTCCACAGTTCTCGCCTCTGATGTGAGCGATGAGACAGCGGCGGCGATCATGGAGAACCAGAGCACCCTTACCGGAGTTGATATCGAGGAAGAATCCCTTCGGCGTTATCCGGACGGAGAGTACTTCGCATCGCTGATCGGATATATCGGTCCTATGTCTCAGGATGAATATGATGCTCTGGATGAAGACGAAAAAGACAAATATTCTCTGTCCGATATTGTAGGAAAATCCGGCATTGAACAGGCTTTTGACAGTACTTTACAGGGCGAAAAGGGTAAGTCCACTTTTTATGTGGACAACCTCGGAAAAGTGATCGAGACAGTGAGCAAGACAGATCCCAAGGCCGGAAATGATATATATCTTACAATAGATAAAGATCTGCAGATAAATGCATATAAGCTTCTGGAAGAGAAAATCGCAGGTATCGTGCTGAGCAAGCTGACAAATATTCTGGATTATGATCCTTCCGAGACAAAGGATGCAAGTGAGATTATTATTCCCGTAAGCGACGCATATCACGCGTTTATTGCCAATGAAGTGATAGACATGGATCATTTCGCGAACGAGGAGGCGGGACCGGCTGAAAAAGCGGTCTATGCAACATTTCAGAGCAAGAAGGAATCCACCCTGGCGGATATTATGTCCCAGCTTGAGAACAATCAGGCAGATGCTTATAAAGATCTGTCAGATGAAATGCAGGCATATATGTCATATATCTGCAATACTGTACTGGCAGAAAAGACAGGAATTCTTCTGACGGATAAGATTGATACTTCAGATGAAACATACATTGCATGGAGGACGGATGAAACAATCAGCCTCAACGCATATTTGAATTATGCTATTTCACAGAGCTGGATTGACACATCAAAGCTGGGAAACAGCGCATATTCCAGCTCCGAAGAGATATATCAGGCACTTCTGACATATATTGAAGAATATTTGACCAATGACAGTGATTTCGACAAACTTCTCTATGAATATCTTATAAAATCAGGAAGTGTCACCGGTACACAGATCTGTGCGATCGTGTATGAACAGGGAGTGCTTCCGATGGATAAGGACAGCTATAACGGTCTGTTAAGCGGCTCTGCCAGCGCATTCCAGTGGCTGCATGATAAGATTGAAACACTGGAGATCACGCCCGGACAGCTCGGACTTGAACCGGGATCCGGTGGGCTTGTTGTGACGGATCCGAATACAGGAGATGTACTGGCGTGCGTATCCTATCCGGGATATGACAATAACCGTCTTGCAAATACAATGGATTCGGCTTACTACAACCAGCTTAACAGCGGAACTTCCCGGCCGTTTTATAACAGGGCCACACAGGAAGAAACAGCGCCCGGTTCTACATTTAAGATGGTTTCGGCTACGGCGGCTCTTGAAGAAGGAATTGTCAATGCGAATACAACCTTTTACTGTGACGGCGTGTTTTCTGAGGTACAGCCAAGTCCTCACTGCTGGGTATATCCGAACGGCCACGGCTCGCTCAACGCTGTTCACGCGATCGAAAATTCGTGTAACGTATATTTCTACAATGTAGGTTATGAACTTGGAATGGATTCAGACGGCAATTATGACAGCGACCGTGGTACGGACAGGCTTGCCAAATATGCGGAAATGTTCGGACTCGGGGAAAAATCCGGTCTTGAGATTGACGAAGCTTCACCGCATATTTCGGACGAGTATTCGATACAGTCCGCAATCGGACAGGGAAATAATAACTTTACTGTCAGCCAGTTGAACAGATATGTCACGGCGGTCGCCAACAGCGGAACAGTATATGATCTGACACTGATCGATAAGATTACGGATTCCAGCGGAAACCTGCTCCGTGACAATGAAGCGGAGGTTGTAAGGACAATGGATGACGTCAGCCAGAGTACTTGGGATCAGCTTCATGAAGGTATGGAGCTGATGGTAAGCAGCCACGCTACTTTCTCGGGGCTGGACTTTACAATGGCAGGAAAAACCGGTACGGCTCAGCAGAATGAGCTCCATCCTGACCATGCGCTCTTTGTCGGATACGCTCCGGCTGATTCACCGGAAATATCGATCGCAGTCCGTATTGTAAATGGATACAATTCAGGATATGCCTCCGAGATAGGGCGGGATGTGTCGCAGATCTACTTTAACCCGGATAAGAAGGACGAGCTGATTACAGGAAAAGCGGCAGATCTGGGTAATGGAATGGCCGGCGACTAATCAATAACGTCAGAACTTATGCAGGAGGAGAAGCAAAATGGGAGAGGTTATAGTCATAACATCGGGTAAAGGAGGAGTCGGCAAGACGACAACTACCGCAAATATCGGGATCGGGCTGTCCGGGCTTGGAAAAAAGGTTCTGGTCATCGATACGGATCTGGGCCTTCGAAATCTCGATGTGGTTATGGGACTGGAAAACCGGATTGTATATAATATTGTGGATGTGATCGAAGGGAGCTGCAGGCTGAAGCAGGCACTGATTAAAGACAAGCGTTTCCCGGAGCTTTATCTGCTTCCTTCAGCCCAGACGAAAGATAAGACAAGCATCTCTCCGGAGCAGATGAAAAAACTGATTGAAGATATACGGGATGATTTTGATTACATCCTGCTCGACTGTCCGGCGGGGATCGAACAGGGATTTCAGAATGCAATTGCCGGTGCGGACCGGTCCATTGTCGTGACGACTCCTGAGGTCTCCGCGATAAGAGATGCAGACCGGATACTCGGACTTCTTGAGGCTTCCGGGATCCGGAAAAACGAACTGCTGATCAACCGTCTCAGGATAGATATGGTAAAGCGGGGGGATATGATGTCCGTGGATGACGTAACCGAGATCCTTGCAGTGGATCTTCTGGGCGTCATACCGGATGATGAACAGGTTGTCATCGCCACAAATCAGGGAGAGCCGGTAGTAGGCGAAGACAGTCTTGCGGGAAGGTCGTATATGAATATCTGCCGAAGACTTCTGGGAGAAGACGTACCTATGGAAGATTATATGAAGCCGGAGGGCTTTCTGGGAAAACTCTCCAGTCTTTTTCACCGGAACTAGGAGGGAACGACGATGAGTGTACCATCTGTTTTTGTTGCGAAAGAGAGACTGAAGAATCTGTTGATTTCAGACAGAATGCAGTGTACACCGGATGCGGCGGACAGACTGGAAAAGGATCTGTACCTTACGGTTTCAAAGTATATGGAGATCACCCCGGAACATTTTGATATCAGGATTTCAAGGAGTGATATACATATTAAATACACGGGAGAAAACAAGTGAGAAACTTTTTAAAAAAACATATACACTATAATATTAAAGATTACAAAATAGGTCTTGTAATATCAGTGGTTGCTTTATCAATAATCGGTGTCCTTATGGTCAGAAGCGCAAGACCCGACTTTATGAACAGACAGATTCTGGGTGTTCTTCTCGGTATCTGTGCCATGGTCGTGATTTCGCTGATCGATTATAAATGGGTGCTTAATTTCTACTGGCCCATGTATTTCCTGAATCTTGTGCTGCTTGCGGCTATCTGGATCCCGGGACTCGGCGTGGTCACGAACGGAGCGCGCAGATGGCTCAATCTCGGATTTACGCAGCTCCAGCCGTCCGATCTTACCAAGATCCTTATGATCCTTTTCTTTGCCAGATTCCTGTCAGACAGAGAGCGGGCGATTAACAACCCGAAGGTGATCCTTCAGGCAATCGCACTGGTTATTCCGTCACTGGCAATGATTGTAATTCAGCCGAACCTGTCTACAACACTCTGTGTGGCTGCCTTGTTCTGCGCGCTGCTTTTTCTTGCGGGACTGAGCTATAAATTTGTGGGAACGGTATTGGCAGTCACAGTGCCGACGGTTGTTATCCTCCTTGCCATCGCCGTTCAGCCGAACCAGCCGTTTCTGCACGAGTATCAGCAGAGCCGTATCCTTGCGTGGCTGGAGCCGGAAAAATACGCGGATGACGAGTCATATCAGCAGCTCAACTCGGTAATGGCGATCGGATCCGGGCAGCTCTCAGGAAAAGGGTATGACAATGACGATACCACGTCGGTAAAGAACGGTAACTTTGTCTCTGAGCCGCAGACAGACTTTATTTTTGCGATAATTGGTGAAGAATTAGGATTTGTGGGTTGTTGTGTCGTTATATTTTTGATATTATTAATTGTGATACAATGTATTATGGTTGGCTTGAAAGCGAAAGATACAGGGGGACGCATCATCTGCGGCGGTGTTGCCGCGCTGATAGGGATACAGAGCTTTATCAACATCGGTGTGGCTACTTTGATCCTTCCGAATACAGGATTGTCGCTTCCCTTTGTAAGTTATGGACTGACTTCCGTTGTGTGCTTTTTTATGGGGATCGGTTTCGTATTGAATGTCGGTTTACAGCCTAACAAATACCAGTAAGGAGAGAGTGACAGTTATGAATATCGGTCTGATTGCACACGATGCGAAAAAGAAGCTGATGCAGAATTTCTGTATCGCCTACCGCGGAATACTCAGCAAGCATGAGCTGTACGCTACGGAAACGACAGGAATTCTGGTGGAAAGTGTAACAAATTTAAGTATTCACAAGTTCCTGGCGGGACATCTGGGCGGAAAACAGCAGCTGGGATCTCAGATTGAGCATAATAATATCGATCTGCTTATCTTCTTCAGAGATCCGCTGGCACCGCGCCCTCATGAGCCGGATGTAAATGATATCGTAAAGCTCTGCGATATGTATAATATACCGATCGCAACTAATATCGCGACAGCGGAAGCGCTTATCCTTGCATTGGACAGAGGAGATCTGGACTGGCGCGAGATGTATAAATAGCAGAATGAATCAGGGGATATAATAAAATGAATCAGGGGAAAAGAAGATACTCAGGCAGAACCCGCAGAAGGCGGAGAAGGAGACAGCGGCGCGCCGCGGCTCTTCTGATCTGTATTGTAATAGTGCTTGGCGCTGTTTCTGCAGGTGCGCTTATTATCTGGGAACAGATAAGAAATTACACTGTATCATATGAAGCGGATAATTATGACAAAAATGTATATCAGGGAGCGCTGTTTGCAAGTGATCTGTGCGTTGCGGCAGAGGAGGTTGACCTTGACGGATTCCAGCCTGATACGGATCTTCATGCCGCGGGGTTGTTCGATCTGGGCGAAGACAGTGTCCTGTGCGGGTATAAGCTCTATGACCGTCTGTATCCTGCAAGCACCACTAAGATTATGACGGCTCTGCTTGCGCTGAAATACGGCAATATGGATGATGTTGTCACGGTAAGTTCCAATGCGACAGATTTTAAATGGGACGAGGTGACAAGCGGACTGCGCACTGGCGATAAGGTTAAAATGTACGATCTCGTCTGCGGACTGCTTCTTCATTCCGGAAATGACTGTGCAACGGCTATTGCCGAACATATAGCCGGCAGCGTAGATGCTTTTGCGGACATGATGAATGAGGAGGCAGCTTCTCTTGGAGCGACAGGCACACATTTTGTAAATCCGCATGGATTACATAACGAGAACCATTATACAACGGCATATGATCTCTATCTCATCTTTAATGAATGCATCAAGGATGAACGTTTTGTGGAGATTATTTCGATGGATTCCTATGACGGTACTCTTACCGGAGCGGACGGAACTGTCCGCAAACAGACATGGACGCCTACACAGGCATATGGTGCCGGCGAGGCGGTTGAACCGGATGGAGTACGGGTACTGGGAGGTAAGACAGGAACTACACAGCAGGCCGGCAACTGTGTCATTCTCTATGATGAGGATGATAATGGAAATCCGTATATTTCGGTAATTATGGGAGCTGACGGGACAGCCAGGCTGTATGACCAGATGAATACGCTGATGCAGACAGGTATTGCCGGCAGTACGTCAGACCAGCCATCGGATCAGAATCAGCAGAAAGAAGCACAGTAAATAAAACCTGGAATACAGAAATATATCTTTTTAAAGGCAAATAAGTCTCCGGGATCCGGTTTGTCCGGGTCCCGGAGACTTATTGATGTCTGATGTTTTATATCTATTCCGACATGCTTCTGATCCTTCCGAAAAAGCTCAGTAGATATAATCCGCAGAGTCCCACAAGAGTATAGATGATCCTTGAAAGCCAGCTCAGATTACCAAACAGAAATGCTACAAGATCAAAGCGAAAGATGCCCACAAGCAGCCAGTTGACCGCACCTATAATTACGATTGTCAGTGCCGTGTAATCAAACCACTTCATTTTATTTCCTCCTTTATCATCTCAATATTTTTATTATTCCCTCAAAAACTGGAAATATACATCAGAAAATGTTATACTATTTAAGTTAAAGAGAACGCAAAAGTGAAGACATCATGGAGGTGAAATCCTGATTTGGCATCAAATAAGAGCAAATCGGTCAATATAAAAAAATATAAAAAGAAACGCGAATTTAATCTTGGAATTTTATTGTTTGCAATTGTTTTTATTTATTTGATCGTAACGGTAATCCTTTATTTTACCGGAGATTCGATTTCTGTGTACGAGGTTCGTGAGGGAAGTATTGTACGGGACAATTCATATACCGGTCTTATTATAAGACAGGAGACAGCGGTAACAGCAGAAAAAAGCGGTTATATCAGTTATTACCAGAATGGGAACAGCAAGGTCAAGGCAGGAACAAATATATATGCACTTTCACAGAAACCGCTTAATACAGAGGAAAGTACATCACAGGAAAGCGGAACAGTAAGCGTATCTCAGGACGTGCTTTCAAACATAGTGCTTCAGCTTCAGAACTTTAACGAGAATTATAAAGCTGAAGATTTTTCATCCGTATATTCATTAAAAAATGAGATAAGCAATTCTCTTCAGGACACATACAGCGAGACACGGATGGAACATTTGGGCGCCGTTATTGAGGCAAGCGGCCAGGACGTCACATCCTATACAACGCAACAGGATGGAATTGTTGCTTTCACAGTTGATGGATATGAGTCTCTCACAAAAGATACATTTCAGGCGGAAAATTTTGATAACACGGAATATGAAAGTACCGTACTGTCTGATCAGATGAAAATTACAGCAGGTGACCCCGTGTACCGTCTGATCACCAGCGAAGACTGGTCCGTGATTGTTCCGCTTGACAAAGATACTGCCGAGCAGCTTATAGCGGACGAAGTTACAAGTGTAAAAGTACGTATTGATAAAGACAGCGAGACAATGCGGGCTGCTCTGTCAATTACAGAAAAGGATGGCGCTTATTATGGATGCCTTGACTTCGACAATTCCATGATACGGTACGCGGAGGAAAGATTTCTGAATGTGGAGCTTATTCTTGAGGATGAGAGCGGTCTCAAGATACCAAAGTCATCCGTCATTGAGGAGCAGTTCTATGTTATACCCGAAGAATATATCACGACCGGAGGTAACAGCTCGTCTGATGGTGTTATGATACAGCAGGCAAACGGTAACGTGGAGTTTAAAGCGGTAGACATTTATGACGAGTCTGATGATGGTGAAGTATGCATAAGCCGGGACGATCTTCAGGAAGGCGATGTACTGGTCATGCCGAAGTCAAGTGAGACTTATACGGTAGATAAGACGAAGGCTCTTCAGGGAGTCTATAATATTAACAAAGGATATGCAGTATTTAAAAAGGTAAGTATCCTCTGCGAGAACGATGAGTATTATATTGTTCAGGAGGGAGACAGTTATGGCCTTTACAATTATGACCATATTGTTCAGAACGGTTCGAGTGTAAGCTCGGATGAAGTAGTATTTCAGTAGATGAGGAGAAAATATGAATATTACAGAAAGGAAGTATATGGAATGCTGAAAGAAAATCTGGAATCTGTCGAATCAAAAATTCAGGCTGCATGCGACAGGGCAGGAAGAAAAAGAGAAGAAGTCACACTTGTTGCAGTGAGTAAGACCAAGCCGGTAAGTATGCTTCAGGAGGCGTATGATCTGGGCGTGCGTATTTTCGGTGAAAATAAAGTTCAGGAAATCCGGGATAAATATGAAGTTCTTCCGAAAGATATCGAATGGCATATGATTGGTCATCTGCAGACCAATAAAGTGAAATATATTGTCGACAAAGTAAAACTTATTCATTCTGTCGATTCACTAAAGCTGGCGGAGACGATAGAAAAAGAAGCTGAGAAGCACAACTGTACAGTGGATATTCTCCTTGAAGTAAATGTAGCGGAAGAGGAGAGTAAATTCGGTTTAAAGACGGACGAAGTATTACCTCTTTATGATAAAATTTTACAGTTTTCTCACATTAATGTGCGCGGACTTATGACAATTGCTCCTTTTGTTGAAAATCCCGAAAAAAATCGTACAATATTTGCGGATTTACATAAATTATATGTTGACATTAAGGAAAAAAACATTGATAATGATACTGTGAGCATACTTTCGATGGGGATGACCAATGATTATGAGGTTGCGATCGAAGAAGGAGCCACAATGGTCCGGATCGGAACAGGAATCTTTGGTGCCAGAGATTACAGCATATAACTGTATTATCTGGAAAGAAAGTATGAAAGAAAAAAGGAGTGCCGGGTGGGCCGACGGCACAGGATAGGAGTGTAAAAATGGGTGTATTTGATAAATTTCTGGACATCATGAAATTAAACGACGATGATTATGATGATGATGAGTTTTATGATGATGACGAATTCTACGACGATGATAATTATGAGGAGAAGTCACAGCGTCGTTCATTGTTCGGAAAGAAAAATACAAAAGAAAACAACTACGATGACTTCGACATGAAAGAGGACAAGAATCAGCCCTCTGCGAATAATAAAGTAACGCCGATGAGACATCCGACTGTAAAGAGCAGCGGACACATGGAAGTCTGCGTAGTGAAGCCGACTTCTGTTGATGACTCAAGAGAGATTACAGAGACACTTCTGTCTGGTCGTACTGTGATCCTGAATCTTGAGGGCATGGATCTTGAGATCGCACAGAGGATTATTGATTTTATTTCCGGTGCTACTTTTGCAATCAACGGAAATCTGCAGAAAATCTCAAATTATATTTTCCTCGTTACACCTACAAACGTTGATATTTCCGGTGATCTTCAGGATCTTCTCGGAGGTTCAATGGAGACCCCGAGTGTAAAAGGAAGATATTAAGAGGCGGATCATGAATCAGGACAGGGATGTTCAGAATCTTGAGAAACGATTCGCGGAGTTATCCCGGACGGCTTATCAGAGGGATATTATAACATATTCAGATTTTTTGAATCTCAATGAACAGAACATATTACATATGCTGCCGAAAGATCGTCTTTTTACAAGGATAGTATCTTTTGGCGGCTATGAAATGGCAGAGCGTCAGATGGCGGCATTTATCCCTGATGCTCTTTATTTGCGTTACGGTAAAAAAGAGCTTGAGCCTGAAGAGGTCGGATATCCTTTCTGCGCTCTGGAGATTACGCCTGTAAATCTTAAGTTTGCCGACACACTTACGCATCGCGATTATCTCGGGGCTGTACTTAATCTGGGGATTGAGCGTTCACGAATCGGCGATATTCTTCCTGATGAGAAAGGCGCCCTTCTGTTCGTGCACAACGATATCGCGGATTTTATATGTAGTGAACTGTCCAGGATCAGACATACTTCAGTCAAAGCAAATCCGGTTTCACTTACTGATGTGAGTTACTCTCCCAAAGTCGAGGAGATCCGCGGGACGGTTGCCTCTGTGCGGCTTGACTCGCTTCTGGCATTGGCTTTTTCCCAGTCTAGAAGCAGGCTTACCGGACTGATCGCCGGCGCAAAGGTATACGTGAACGGACGCCTGATTACCAGTAACGGGTATCAGCCGGAGACGGGAGACGTTATTTCCGTGCGCGGTATGGGTAAGTTCCGATATGAGTATGCAGGCGGCAGGACACGCAAGAACAGGGTAAATGTCGTGATCAGTAAATATGTATAAGACAACAGAGTGAGGATGGAACATTAAATGAATCAGCTAAATACAGGAATCAAGAGATATATTATCCCTCTGCTCGGTATCGTTGCAGCGGTTGCAATTGACCAGATTACCAAATATCTTGCAGAAATATATCTCAAAAACCAGCCGGCAAAGGTGATCATTGACGGTGTGTTTGAACTTCAGTATCTCGAGAACCGAGGCGCGGCATTCGGTATGATGCAGAATATGCAGTACATTTTCGTAGTCGGTGCTTTAGCAATCTGCGCTGTCGTTATTTTTCTCTACGTCAGAATTCCGGATACAGCGAGATATATTCCGATCAAAGTGTGTGCGGTTCTTCTTTGCGCAGGAGCTCTCGGCAATATGATTGACCGTATCAGGCTGAACTATGTGATCGATTTCTTTTATTTCAGTCTGATAGACTTTCCGATTTTTAATGTTGCAGACTGTTACGTGGTGACGGCCTGTATTGCTTTTGCGCTGCTTATTTTGTTCTACTACAGAGATGATAATGATTTCAGCTTCCTCAGCAGGAAGAAAGGATGATCTGCGGGATGAATATTATTAATCTTACGGCCCGAAATTCAGGGGAAAGGATCGACAGATTTTTGAGTAAAGATCTTGAGAACCTTTCCCGTTCTTATTTGCAAAAACTGTTGAAAGACGGAGATATCATTGTAAACGGGAAAGTCGTCAAAGCAAATTATAAGGTGTCACAGGGAGATGAGATACAGGTATCTATACCGGAACCGGAGACACCGGATATTCTTCCGGAGAACATTCCTCTGGACATTCTCTATGAAGATGACGATATCCTTGTGGTAAACAAGCCGAAAGGTATGGTTGTGCATCCCGCCCCGGGACATTACAGCCATACGCTCGTGAATGCGGTGATGTACCACTGCGGCGAGCGTCTTTCGGGAATCAACGGAGTCCTCCGGCCGGGGATCGTGCACAGGATCGATATGGATACGACAGGTTCACTTCTGATATGTAAAAACGATCATGCGCATCAGATACTTGCAGAAGAATTGAAAGAGCATTCTATAACACGACGGTACCATGCGATCGTGCACGGGAATATAAAGGAAGACACAGGTACTGTGAACGCTCCGATCGGAAGGCATCCCGTAGATCGGAAAAAGATGAGTACGAAAGCTCCGAATGGGAGGCACGCGGTTACACATTATAAAGTTCTGGAACGTTTTGGAGATTACACATATATAGAGTGCGAACTTGAGACAGGACGTACCCATCAAATCCGTGTCCATATGTCCAGCATCGGCCATCCGATTCTGGGGGATACTGTATATGGTCCGGCAAAATGTCCGTATAAACTGCAGGGACAGACTCTTCATGCGAAAATACTCGGTATTACACATCCGACAACTGGTGAATACATGGAATTTGATGCTCCGCTGCCGGAATATTTTTCAGATTTATTGCAGAGACTTCGAAGAAAATTTTAAATTTTCATTGTAATAAGGCCGAAGTATGGTTATAATAGTCATATAAAATGTGTTTTGCAGAAGATTTTTTATGCAAAATCACAACTATATGACGTAAAGGAGAGTGGCCCAAATGAAAACAAATACGATCATTACAATAGGACGTGAATTCGGAAGTGCCGGCAGAGAGATCGGTTATAAAGTTGCCGAGGCATTTGACATTAAGCTGTATGATAAGGAAATGCTGGCACGAGCTGCTAAGGAAAGCGGAATCTGTGAGGAAATATTCGAGACTCATGACGAGAAGCCGACAAACAGTTTTCTGTATTCACTTGTGATGGATACATATTCTATGGGCTATTCCGGAAATACATATACGGATATGCCGATCAATCATAAAGTATTCCTCGCACAGTTTGATGCCATTAAAAAGATAGCAGATGAAGGACCGTGTATTCTTGTAGGTCGCTGTGCAGATTATGCGCTGGAGTCATATCCCAATGTTGTGAGTGTATTTATCCATGCCGATCTGGATGCGCGTATCAGAAGAATTGCCCGTATCTATGATCTTACTGACGCAAAAGCAAAGGATATGATCCTGAAAACAGATAAGAAGCGTTCCAGTTATTATAATTACTATACAAACAAGAAATGGTCGGATGCAGAAAGCTATGAACTCTGTCTGACAAGTTCGGAACTTGGAATTGACGGAACGGCGAAAGCAATTATCGATTATGTTCAGCTGAAAGAAAGCATCAGTAAAGATAAACGATTTGTATAATATAAAATGTGCGTAACGCAAATATGAGTGATACAGAAATCTCCCGGCAGAACAGATATCTGCCGGGAGATTTCTCAGGGTTCAGTTATTCTGTGTGCGGTTATGTATATGGCGTTCCGGCCAGCCGGCCAGATTCCCAGACAGGATTGCGTGGAACATTCTCTCTCTGGTACCGGGATGCTCCGTATTGAGCTGTTTCAGCAGCTCTTTGGCATACTGACGCTTTGTGTAGCCGTCGACCGGACATTTGCTCTTGACTACCGGAAGGTTGTACTTGTTTTTAAAGCCGATAACATCCATTTCATCGACAAACATAAGCGGACGGATCACAGTAAGATCCATACGATCCAGATATGTCCTCGGTGAAAATGAATGAAACCTGCCTTCAAAGATAAGTGAAAGGAGCATTGTCTCTATAATGTCATCTTTATGATGAGCATATGCAACTTTATTGCAGCCCATTTCCTTGATTGCCTGATTCAGGGCTCCTTTTCGCATCTTAGCGCAGAGAGAACATGGATTGGTTTCTTTTCGTATATTGAAAAGAATATCATAAATTTCGGACTTGACGATCCTGTAAGGGACCTGCATTTCATTGCAGAGAGACTGGATCGGGGATAGATCAAAATCTTCAAATCCCAGATCCACTGTTATGGCGCTGAGCTCGAATTTCTTCGGATAAAAGCGCCGGAGGCCGTGAAGAGCATAGAGAAGTGTCAGGCTGTCCTTCCCGCCGGATATCCCAACTGCAATATGGTCGCCATCCTGTATCATATCATATTCATCGACGGCTTTTCTTGTATAGCTTAGTAAACGCTGTAACTGCATAATTTTGTCGGATCCTTTCTCTTTTGATACATATTTTTATATTATACTGATCGTAAGCAAGAATTACAAGGGGTGTTTTGGTATGAAAGAAGTCAGACTGCCGCAATTTTATGAACAGGCGGAAAGCGTATGGAAAAAATTCCTGCAGGCTTTTCCTGTCATAGCCTTTTTTCTTATTCTGTTTTATTCGGTAATTTACCTTTTCGGAATGCAGTCCTTGCGGGGATCATGGTAACCTGTATGTATACAGCAACACCGGGGACAATCATACATGCGCTGTTCGTCACCTGTTTTGCATTGTCTATGACAACGCTTGCAATAGGAGAGACAATGGCTGTTTTCCTTCGCATGGCCTATATCGTATCTGCAGTTCTCTTCGTGCTGGTCATAAACAGATTTTTCTTCCCCACAAGTCTGGTAAGTCAGGTGCGTTATAATCTGCAGCTTTTATTTCGTATGCACCATATGTATCTGCGTATGCTGGAAGACTCTCTGACAAACCAGCTGGATTATTGGCGGATCTGTGATGCTCAGATCCAGTATCATACGGCTCTGGCACAGATCAGAAATGACCTGCCGAAAGTGGAAAAGGATGAAAAAGACAGGTCATACTA
>ERZ1643247.1304-NODE-1304-length-23661-cov-4.753707_pt1 | contig 23661 bp, 20 predicted proteins | sample MGYA00579264_ERZ1643247 | MGnify/ENA primary metagenome ERZ1643247 (study PRJEB29033, sample SAMEA4952262) | chicken gut metagenome | biome: Broiler Chicken; feature: Gastrointestinal Tract; material: Caecum | place: Ireland | collected 2018 | study: Broiler... | reverse complement strand
TCAACTGTGAACGAGACATTACGCAACGCTTCAACCTTATTTCCTCCAAAGCGAGTGGTATATATTTTTCTGAGACCGCCGACTTCCAGCATACTCATAAAAAAACCTCCTTATTTCTGATGGTTTTATTGTAGCAAAAAGGGGAAATGCATCGCCATCGAATCGACTTACATTTCCCCTTATTTTTCTTACACTTTCGTAAGAAGTTCATTCGGTTTTCAATTTTTCACGGAATAAATCCAATCGAACGATTGTTCCTTCTCCTAAAGAGGATTCCACTGCAATAGTATGTCCCAAATTGTTACAGATGCGCCGACATAGATACAATCCGATGCCGCTTGCTTTTTTATCGTTTCTTCCATTATAGCCCGTATATCCTTTTTCAAAAATACGCGGAAGATCTTCCGGCGCAATACCTATTCCAGTATCTCGGATACACAGAGTCAGTGGTTCTTCAAGGAATATAGCAATAGAGCCGCATTCCGTATATTTTAGAGCATTCGATAATACCTGTTCCAATACAAACAAAAGCCATTTTTCGTCTGTGAGCACCAATGTATGGATTGGATTGTAATAAAGATGGATTTTTCGCCGAATAAACTGCGAAGCAAATTTTTTAATCGACTGCTTCACAATACTATCCAAATCATATTCCCGTATTAAATAATCGGTTGAGCTGGAGTCCAGCCGCAAATAACACAATACCATTTCTACATATTGTTCAATTCGAAAGAGATCCTCTGACACCATACGTGAAAAGGCCGTATCCTCATTTTGCAGATTCAAACGCATGGAAGCTATCGGAGTTTTAATCTGATGCGCCCATACAGTATAGTAATCTATCATTTCGGTATATCGGATGTTCATCTGATTCTCTATCTTTCTCTGTTCTTCACGCAGAATATGGATAATCTGCTGATAATCAGCGTCATCTATCGTATCGCATTGAGGAAAACCTTCCATAACAGAAGCAGACAATTTTTGCAGCCGGGACAGGCATTGATGTTTGTGATAGGCTTTCTGCATATCATACAACAAAAAACAGATGCCAATCAAAACACAAAGACCTGTTGGGTAAAGCACAGCGCCGATTGGCAAATGGTATAATAAAAACACACACAAAAATATTGTGGAAAATAGAAAAAAAACAAACAATCCAGTCCGCCGTTGTTTAAGATAAGAAAGAAAAAAACGCATGCCTATCTCCTCATTCAATCAAATACCCAACGCCAAACTTTGTGGAAATAAATGATTGAAGGCCAATTGACTCTAACTTCTTTCGTAGACGGTTTACGTTCACTGTCAACGTATTTTCATCTATAAAGCTGTCTGTTTCCCATAAACGTTCCATCAAACGCTCGCGGCTTACGATTTTCCCCTTATTCTCCATTAAAGCAAGCAAAATACGGTATTCATTTTTCGTTAAAGATATTTTTTGGTTCTGAAAGCTTAATGTGCTGTCTCCTGTATTTAAGATGGCTCCCCGATGCTCAAAGATTGGAACAGACTTTCCAAAGTCATATGCCCTACGTAGCATAGCCTGTATTTTTGCAATAAAAACACTTTGATCGAATGGCTTTGCAATAAAATCATCCGCTCCCATGTTCATTGCCATCACCATATTCATATTATCGGATGCAGATGAAATAAAAAGAATCGGCACTTTAGATATCTTCCGTATTTCACCGCACCAATAATACCCATTAAAAAAGGGCAATGAAATATCCAACAACACCAAATGAGGTTCACTGACAGCAAATTCAGCTAAAACATTGCGAAAATTTTGAACACAAACCGCTTCAAGCCCCCACGCTTCTATCTGAACTTTCATTGCCTGTGCAATCCCTCGATCATCTTCCACAATCAAAATACGGTACACCGACGCTTTTCTCCCCTTTCTAATGCTTATGAAACGCCGAATACCTGTTTTGCAATATCAACCGATTCTTTTGCGTCCTTTGCGTAAAAATCCGCGCCGATCTGCCGGGCATATTCCGGTGTAAGCACCGCGCCCCCGCAAAGGACTTTACAGGGTACATTGCGTTCATGCAGTAACGCAATGGTATCTGCCATACTTTTAAGTGTTGTGGTCATTAGGGCACTTAAGCCTACAAGTGGTACGCTCAATCTCAATGCCGTATCTACAATGTGTTCTGGATCTACATCTTTCCCAAGATCGATCACTGTAAAACCGTAGTTTTCAAGCAAAACCTTTACAATATTTTTCCCGATATCATGAATATCGCCCTTTACTGTAGCCAAAATAATTATTCCTCTGCTGACAGAGGCGCCGCCAGAAGCAGCAATTTTTGTTTTAATCACATCAAAGGCAGCCTGAGCCGCCGTTGCACACTGTATCAGCTGTGGTAAAAAAAGTTTTCCTTTTTCAAACAAAGCACCCGCTTCATCAAGCGGCGGTATCAACATCGTATTGATGACTTCCATCGGTTCGCACGATTCAAGCAAAAAAGCAGCAATTTTTGCCGATTCATCCTTTAAACCATTTTTTACCGCTTCAAACAGTGTCATTTTGTTGGATTGGGCTACAGGTATTGGGGCGGCCTCTGCATTGGAATAAGCTTGTACATACGCATCTGCATGCAAATCTTGACAGGAAAGCAGTGCATAGGCACGTATTGCTCCCATCATATCATCATTATTCGGATTCATAATGGGCAGATCAAGTCCAGCCCCAATTGCAAGTGTCAAAAAAGTGCGGTTTAAAAGGGCGCGGTTTGGTAAGCCAAAGGAGATATTTGACACACCTAAAACTGTCTTGACGCCAAGGCGCTTCTTCACCATTGATACTGCACGTATCGTTTCCATTGCTGCCTCTTGTTCCGCTGAGGCAGTCAACGTCAAACAGTCGATACAAATATCTTCTTTTGGGATTCCATAGGACAGTGCGCGTTTTACGATTTTTTCAGCAATCAGAAACCTCTCTTCGGCACTTTTTTTAATACCGCTTCGGTCGAGTGTCAACCCGACTACTGCTGCTCCATATTTTTTTACAAGCGGCAGAACAGAATCCAGTACTTCATCTTCCCCATTTACAGAGTTGACAATCGATTTTCCATTGCAAACACGCAAAGCTGCCTCTATGGTTTTTTTATCAGAAGAATCGATTTGCAACGGCGCTTCCACTACGCTTTGTAACGCCTTTATAACGGTCACCATCATTGCCGGTTCATCTATTTCCGGATGTCCCACATTGACATCCAAAATATCCGCACCAGCACGGCACTGTTCCAATCCCTGCTTTAAGATGTAATCTATATCATGATGAAGCAGTGCTTCCTTAAACCGTTTCTTCCCTGTTGGATTGATCCGCTCACCGATTACACGGACACGATTTGCATCCACTACTTTAGTGGCGCTGCACACACGGAAATCTTTTAACGGTGCAGCGCGTGTAAAGGTAATGCCATTTACAGCATTGCGTATCGCTCGAATATAGTCAGGCGTCGTTCCGCAGCAGCCTCCCAGTAATTTAACTCCTGAAGCAGCAATTCTTTGCATCTGGATAGCAAATTCCTCCGGCCCGATCGAATAGTCTCCGCTCTCCGGAATCGGAAGCCCAGCATTCGGCTTGGCAACAGCTAAAACAGGTAAATATTCGAGCAACTTAGGTATCAATTCTGCAATTTCAGCAGGGCCAAGCGAACAGTTAATGCCTACTGCATCCGCACCTAATGCGCTCAAGGATATTGCCATAGATTCTATTGATGTTCCAATGAAGGTCCGGCCATTTTCTTCAAATGTCATAGTACAAACGACAGGTAAGGTACTTCGTTCTTTTGCAGCAAGCAGAGCGGCACGCATTTCATAAAGATCTGTCATTGTCTCTAAAACGATCAGATCCGCTCCTGCCCGTACACCTGCATCTATCATTTCCGCGAAAATATTATAGGCCTCTTCAAATCGTAAACTTCCATTTGGTTCTAAAAGCTGTCCAACCGGTCCAATATCTAATGCAACAAGCGTATCTGTACCTTTAGCAGCCGATTTGCCAAGTGCAACCGCCGATTCAATCAATTCAGATACTGTATACGGCGTATCGGCAAGCTTTTTTCTGTTTGCTCCAAAAGTATTACTATAAATGATATCTGCCCCTGCGTCAATATACTGCCGGTGAATATCCCGAATCCAATCGGGATGTGTAATATTCAGTGTTTCTGGAATAGTTCCAGGAGCCATCCCTTTTTGCTGTAGCATGGTGCCCATTGCACCGTCCAACAGTACAAAATCCCGTTCAATCAGTTTGTGAAAGTCCACAGTGCTCCTCCTTTTTGCGGAATGCGCACCGTTCCCTTATCAAGCAGGTTGCGCAGTTCTTTTTTATCTTTTTGAGTGGTTGCTCAGAAAGTCCAATCACTGCAGTAACCGATTTTCTTGGTGTTAAAATATTGGTATCTGTAGCGCAAAGGCCGATCTTTCTTGGGGCATCGAGCAATGCTAAAAAATCTTTCTGCACCGAAACGGGTAGATCACCGTACCCCGGAGAGTAACGCGCCGAAAGGTAGGATTCTGGATATTCTTCCTGAACAGCTTTTTCAACCTGATCGCATACAATTTCAATAGCAGTTGAGGCACAACTGTCTAAAACTACAGATCGTGTCATATCACAAAGCTGTTCTCTTCTAATCAACAAATCAACAGATGTACCAAGTGTTGCACAAAACAGTACTGCTTTTGTGCAGCCCTTTAATACATGCATAAGATCCTGTCCCGGAAGCAGCAATGCATTTTTTCCGATTATCACACTATTGTCTTCCAGAGCAATAGGAAAAGTATGCCGCAGTGTGCGCGGACGCGCCGTCTTGCACAACTCTTCTGCACAGCTTTTGGCCAAAATGCGCATTTTTTGATCATCTGACGAACAGTTTAGATAGCGTAAAATTTCGCTTACCGGCAAATGGCTTAATAGTATTTCATCCATCCCCTATATATCCCGGATTGATGCGATGCTTTCGCAGATTTTACGTGCAGTGTATGGGTTATTCATAGTATAAAGATGAATGCCGTCTACTCCGTTGGCAATCAAATCTACAATCTGATTTACAGCATATGCAATTCCTGCATCCCGAAGCGCTTCAGGATGTCCGTCGTAACGATTGATCATCTTCACAAACTTCTGCGGCAAGCTTGCGCCGCATAGGGATACCATTCGCTCAATTTGCTTTTTATTGACAACCGGCATTATTCCAGCTTCGATTGGGACTGAAATACCCGCAATACGCGCCCGCTCCAAAAAAGAATAGAAAGCATCGTTATCGAAAAAAAGCTGTGAAATTAAATGTTCCGCACCAGCATCCACTTTTTTGCGTAAATTCAAAATGTCGCTAACTGCATCGTTGCTTTCGCAGTGTACTTCAGGATAACATGCGCCGGAAATGGAAAAATCGCCATGCTTCTTGATAAAAGATGTCAAATCACTTGCATGCTCAAAATCGTGTTTCGGCTCTACATCCGGTCGAATATCTCCACGCAGTGCTAAGATGTTCTCAATCTGATTTTCTTGCAGCCGTTTGAGATTCTGGAAAATCTCTTCTTTTGTGGAATTTACACACGTCAAATGTGCGAGCGGCGTAATATGATACTTATTTTGAATGATAGAAGCAATATCACAGGTTACATGATCGGAAGCTCCTTTCCCGCCTGCACTATAGGTTACACTGATGAAATCAGGCTTTAAATCATACAAGCCGTCTAACGTATCATATATTGTATCTATTGTGCTGGTCTGTTTGGGTGGGAAAATTTCAAACGAAATAACAGGCCTTCCCTTTTTGAATAAATGATGAATCCCCATAGATGTCTCCTTACCTTTTAGTCTTGTTCCTGTATCACTGTTTCGAGCAGGCATCGCACGATACCGCCATCCTTAAAATTTGCATGCTGTATGATCCGAATGCCCATATCCGCAGCACGCTGGCTGACTGCAGGAGAAATATCTTCCGCATCGCTTAAAGTGACCAAAATACCACGTGCATATTTTCCTCCAAACAATCGCGTCAATGTTTCAAGTTCGTTGAGCGCCGTTGTTGTAGGTGTGCCGGACTTACATGAAATAAACACCGGCGTTATTCCATAGGTCAATATAACATCAATTTCATTAATCGTATTACATTTTTCATCAGCAACGCCATTCCAGTCTACAATTGCACTAATTTGAACATCATCAAAAAGCCCGCTCTCAACAGCAGATTTATATACGTACAACTCAAGCCAGATTCCAATATCATTCAAGCACTGCCGAACAAGACGGCTGCGGAATCGATATCTAATATATCGGCCATCTTCTTGAAGATCAAAGATCATACCCATCTTTTCTAAGCGGCGCATCATGTCCATATCACAAAAAAGAGCTTTTCCAGACGCATTAAGGACAGTTTTTGGGGCTCTAACCAATAACGGCCGTTCGCTTCCTCCGGTAGTAGTAGCTTGCAGATACTGTACAAACCCGTTCCAACGCGTCTTATTCCGATGGCATATTGAAAAAACCTCGTCAACATTCTGTAAAAGCCCTTCATCCACTTCATTTGGTGATATATGCCCGTGGCGAAGCAGCATTCCGCCTGCCATTGAAAGTACTTGTTCCACTGTAAACTGAGGATTGCACGGAATTCCTTCTATTTCGCTGCAACGAAAAATATTGCAAAAACAATTCGTTCGACGGTTATATGCAAAAACTGGTATTTGATATTCCGCACAAAACATTCCGACAGCAAAAACCAGCGTACTGCTCCCACCGGTTATGTCTATTACTGCATCCGGAAAATGCTCTAAGATTTCTCGAAGTATATTGCGAACGTTTTCGCAGTTATACAAGTTAACGGGGTAAAAATAGATATAAGTATCCGGACTGCGCAAAGAAAAATATCGTATCAGCTTTTCCTTCTGTCGCTTTCTTGTAATAAAACGCGCGCCAAGATAAATGACGCGGCTGGGACGCATAATAGAAGGTGATAATACGTTAAAAATCGGTTCTTTATCATAAATTTCAATAATCGTATTCATTTCCACCTGTATTTCCCCCTATCTAAACATCAATAAAAAACCGCGTCATCACATGTTATTATATCTTGTTTTTTATAAAAAGGCAATTGCTTTATCAAAGAAAAGCGATAAAGTCGTGTAGTGATAAAACTATTTTAACGCCTGCACCGCACGTTCCACCGCTGTTTTAACTCGACTTTCATTTCTTAAATCCTGTGTACTGCGATAATCAAACGTAGTGGTAAAGTCATGTACGTCTTTTCGTAATGACTGAAAATACTGCCGTTCACACTCTGTAAGCTGCGCAATAAGTCTTCCAGCATTTTTTTTAGGAAGTGAGCCGCGTAGGACATCGCAAAACATCTCATAATGAGAAAAACAATAATATGGCTGATTTGACAAAAGAGAAGCAAAGGCAGCATCATTCGCCGCAGTTCTTGCTGCATTTTCCAATAGTTTTTTCATCGCACTTTCTATTTCCCGGCATACAAAACAGGTCTTTGCCGGAGATATTTCTCCCTTTTTTTGAGAAAAAGGAATGCATCGATCTATTAACTCGTCCAAATGTGTTTCTATCATCAATGCAAGCGAAAGACGATTTTTTTGTTTTAGCATGACGGAAAAATGTTCTTGGCAAAACCCATATCGATTGGTTTCTATCCGTACATCCGGTTCCATCATTGCCGCTCCCATAATATATTCTACACATCTATTTTCAAGCAAACGCCGCATCCGGCACAACGGGCAACCATCTTCTACTTCGAAAATGTCGTTTAAGGGAATTGTATAGATAGACTCTCTCATACTTGACGAACCTCCGTTATTTTTGATATGATACCCTGTACAAAAGGGGGCGTACATCTTATGTTGAAATGGAAAGCAGATGGGAACGATATATTATGGGAAATATCGCCTGCTGAGTGTTCTCTGGCGTTGACACTAAACTGCGGCCAATGCTTTCGATTTGAGCAAGTATCTGAAAATGCGTTTGAAGGCGTTGCATTGGGTCGTATCCTCCACTTAACGCAAGAGGAAGACGCCATCCGTTTTCGGGATATGGATGCTGTCTCTTTTATACAAATCTATGCGCCATATTTCGATGCAGAAACCGATTATGCTGCAATTAAATCCAGTTTTAGAACTGATCCAATATTAGAAAAAGCAATTTTACAAACAGAGGGGATCCGTATTTTACGACAAGATGGATTTGAAACACTTATTTCCTTCATAATTTCACAAAACAACAATATCCCGCGTATCAAAAAAGGGATCCGTCTTCTGTGTGAAGGATTTGGAGAAAGAATTGCGCCGGACAAGTATGCATTTCCTACACCGGATATTCTTGCTGCCTGCAAACCAAATGATTTTTCAGGACTTTCTCTTGGGTATCGAGATCGCTACATAATTGACGCTGCAAAACGAGTAGCTGCTGGGGATATTTGTCTTAACTCTTTATACACCGCACCTATTGAAAAGGCACGTACTGAATTGCTGCGTATTATTGGAGTCGGTCCGAAAGTAGCGGAGTGTGTACTTCTTTTTGGATTTGGACGCCATATGTGCTTCCCTATGGATACTTGGATGAAAAAAGTAATGAAAAAATACTATCCCAATGGTTTTCCAACTGCATTTCGATCTAATGCTGGAATAGCCCAACAATATCTCTTCCATTACGCGCGCCATTACGATTCTTTTGCCTGAATTTCTTTTTTCTTCTTTTGTTTCACTGACGTTTCTTCGTTAACATCAATTTTCGTCTTTCGTGAATAAAGAAATGCTGCGAATAAAGAAGTAAGTGGGATTGTAAATAAAATCCCAAAACTTCCTATCAGCGCTTGCATAAGTTCCTCTACAATCATCTCTTGATTCATCAATGATAAAAGGGACGTTTGGCTTGCCACAAGCAGTATTACAACAGAAAGGGAACTTCCTATATACGCCATAATTAACGTGTTCATTTGAGTTCCCATAATATCTTGACCAATCGTCATACCGGATCGGAACAATTTTTTGAATTTTTTCTCATCTTTCATCTGATCGGAAACCTCGGCAAGCGCCGAAGCAAGTGACATCGCGATATCTAAAACAGCGCCCACAGCGCCAACCAACACTGCGCCAAATAGCAATGCTTTTAAATCGATATTTGCTGAGTCCAGCATTGTGATATACAGGGACTGTTCATCTGTTAATCCTGTAAGCTGCAGAATTTTGCTCATAGCCACAGTGAAAATGGCTGCTGCCGCAATACCGCCGGCACATCCAACTGCGGCGCATACTCCTTTTCTTGTAATGCCAACAACGATTAACAAGGTTACTACAATAATAAAGATACACGTAATAACAGAAGAAACATAAATATTATATCCGGATAAAATAGAAGGAACGAAAACTACAAAAATTGCAAGACAAGTAAAAATAAGAGAAACAATTGTATTTATCCCTTTTTTCTTTCCAAACAGGATTAACAAGAGAAAGAATAAAGCACCGATCCACAAAAGTGCTGGAAGTCGGTTGTAATTTGAGAAAGTCCAAATATAGTTTCCGTTTTCCACAACATTTCCGTCTTCATCCAATTCAGAATCTGATGCGTAAGTGAGCACAATTTCATCACCAGCTTCGACGCGTTCCGGCATAACTGCAATAATAGAATCCCGCTGCTGCGTCGCAGTTACCGTGATTCCCTTTAAAGACCCACTTGTCACCATTGCTTCAAAAGTAATAATTTCATTTGTAATTTGATTATCTGTTCCGCTTAACGTATAGTTTTCTTCTTGAATATCCACTACACGTAATACCCTTGCAGAATATTCTAATGTCGAAACACTTCCAAAATAAAAATTACGGGAAGCAATTCTATTTCCAAGTATGATATATACTAATGAAAATACAATCGTTAAAGCATAGACAATAGCGTTACGATATTTTTTCAAATAAACCCTCATGGCTCTTCCCCCTTATTTTATATATTCTATCTGTTTTCCAAAGGCATGTCAATGTAAAGAATATAGGAGAAATGCCGATGCTCACAGCCTCAATCTAATCAAAATAAAAATTTATTTTCTTTTGGTCAGAATATATTCTAAAAATGATGTTTACACAAAAGAAGCTGTTGCTTTTTTAACACTTTCTTCATGTGAAACATTTGCATTCCTGATAGGTTTATATTATAATAAAAGCAGTTGTGCAGATAACCTACATTCGTGTTGAATAAGCTTCGGAAGTCGGATTTTTCTGCATAAATTATTCTTAAAACAGGAGGCATTCTTTTATGTTGGTATCTGCAAAAGACATGCTTGTCAAAGCAAAAGCGGGGAAATATGCGGTTGGCCAGTTCAACATTAACAATCTTGAGTGGACAAAGGCTATTCTTTTAACCGCACAGGAGTTGAACTCTCCAGTTATTCTTGGCGTCTCTGAAGGCGCAGGCAAATATATGACCGGATTCAAGACGGTTGTCGGAATGGTCAGCGCAATGATTGAAGAACTTGGTATCACTGTTCCAGTTGCCCTGCATTTGGATCACGGCACATATGAAGGCGCTAAAAAATGTATAGCGGCTGGTTTTTCCTCTATCATGTTTGACGGTTCTCATTATCCGATTGAAGAGAATGTCGAAAAGACAAAGGAACTTGTAAACATTTGCCATGAAAAAGGAATGTCTATCGAAGCTGAGGTCGGTTCAATCGGCGGTGAGGAAGACGGCGTCATTGGTGCTGGTGAATGCGCCGATCCGAATGAGTGCAAAATGATTGCAGACTTAGGCGTCGATATGCTGGCAGCGGGGATTGGAAATATCCACGGAAAATATCCTGCTAACTGGAAGGGCCTGAGTTTTGAAACACTCGCTGCAGTTCAGCAGAAAACCGGAGATATGCCGCTTGTTTTGCACGGCGGTACCGGTATTCCTGACGACATGATTAAAAAGGCCATTTCTCTGGGCGTTGCAAAAATCAATGTCAATACAGAATGCCAGCTCGCCTTTGCAGATGCTACTAGAAAGTACATTGAAGCTGGTAAGGATTTAGAAGGCAAAGGATTCGACCCAAGAAAACTTCTTGCCCCCGGTTTTGAAGCTATCAAAGCAACCGTTAAGGAAAAAATGGAACTTTTCGGATCTGTCGATAAAGCTTAAAAACACATTTTCGTCTCATTCATGAGATAAGTATAAACGGTCGTCCTGCGGATACACCGCAGGACGACCGTTTATTGCATTAAAGAAGAATAAATTACGATGAGAAAACATTTTCTGACAAGCCTTTTGTCAATAAAACGCCTATCTGTCTAAAAAGATTCGTCATCTATTCTTCATCTCTTAGGCTTATAATGTTTTTGATATATCCGAAAGATAAGCACGGAACGCAGCACCAATTTCCGGATGGTGCATTCCTACCTCGACAATTGCTTTCAATACTCCAAGCTTATTGCCCATATCATAGCGCGTACCTACAAAGTCAACGCCAATTATCCCTTCCTGCTGGGCAAGAATTTTCATCGCATCTGTCAGCTGGTATTCCCCTCCGGCTCCCTTTGGAAGGGTTTCTAAGATAGAAAAAATTTTAGATGGCAGGACACAGCGGCCTAAGATAGAGAAAAGAGAAAACACTTCATTTTCATTTGTCGGCTTTTCAATCATATCTGTAACACGATATAAATTATCATGCAGCGGTTCTATTTTCATAGAGGAATATTTAAAAATATCTTGCGCTGCGACCTCTTTCATGCCCACGCATCCCAATCCGTATTCCTCATATGCGCGGATTAACTGCCCACAAACAGGATTATCTCCAACAATAACGTCGTCACCATATAAAACGGCAAACGGTTCTTCACCCACAAAGGAACGAGCACAATATACTGCGTGCCCTAATCCTTTGGTTTCTTTCTGACGAATAAAGGTGATATTTGCGAGATTTGCAATATTTACAATTTCATCATACATCGCCTGTTTACCAGATGCAAGCAAACGTTCTTCAAGTTCTGGAGCACGATCAAAATGATCTTCAATGATACCTTTTCCACGATTGGTAATAATACAGATATCTTCAATACCACTCTTAACCGCTTCTTCTACAATAAACTGAATTGCCGGTTTATCCACAATAGGAAGCATTTCTTTCGGCATAGCTTTAGTTGCCGGAAGCACACGTGTTCCAAGTCCGGCTGCCGGGATAATCGCCTTGCGCACTTTCATATAAAAATCTCTCCGTTTCATCCTTTTGCTTTATTTTATTAAAACAAGTTAAGTACGGTATCATTATAGCATAGCATCATCTTTCATTTCAAATTAATTTATAAAATCAATGCGTTTCAGTTTTTGAAATGAACAGGGATGTCCTTTTCCTGAAAAGGACAAAAGAAAAAACGATACGGTTAAACCATATCGTTTTTTCCTTATAATGCTTTTTAATGTTTGATAATTAGTTGGATAAAGTCTGCTCTGTTTCTTTATCAAAGATATGTAATTTATTTACGCTAACAGCGATCTTTACAACATCTCCAACTTTAGCAGCAGAACGTGTATTAACACGGGCAATGATTGGCGTACCAGCAAAATTCAAGTACAAGAAAGTCTCGTGACCCATCAACTCTGTGACTTCCACTTCACATTCAATAACTGCTGAAGCAGTAGACAAATGCATTTCGTCGTCATGCAGATCTTCTGGCCGGATACCCATAATAACTTCCTGACCTATTTTAGCCTTTACAGCGTCATTGCATTTGGATTCCGGAAGCTTAATATAATGGGGACTCTCTTCTCCTCCCACTTTCAAAGCCAATCCGCCATCTTTTTCTTCAACAACAGCATTTACAAAGTTCATCTGAGGAGAACCAATAAAGCCGGCAACAAACAAATTGCAAGGTTTATCATACAGAGCCTGCGGCGTATCTACCTGCTGGATAAATCCGTCTTTCATGACAACAATACGGGTACCCATCGTCATAGCCTCTGTCTGGTCATGCGTAACATAGATAAACGTTGTTCCGAGACGCTGATGCAGTTTTGTAATCTCGGTACGCATCTGTGCACGCAATTTAGCGTCCAAGTTGGAAAGCGGCTCATCCAAAAGGAAGACCTGCGGTTCACGAACAATTGCACGTCCTAATGCTACACGCTGACGCTGACCGCCAGAAAGCGCTTTCGGTTTTCTATCAAGAAGGTGTGTAATATCAAGAATCCTTGCAGCCTCTTCAACACGGGCTTTGATCTCATCTTTCGGTGTTTTACGCAGTTTTAAGCCAAACGCCATGTTTTCAAACACTGTCATATGCGGATACAGAGCATAGTTTTGGAATACCATCGCTATATCGCGGTCTTTCGGCACAACATCATTTACACGGCGATCGCCAATATACAAATCACCTTCCGTAATTTCTTCCAGGCCAGCGATCATACGAAGCGTGGTAGATTTTCCACAGCCGGACGGACCAACCAAAATGATAAACTCCTTATCTTCAATTTCCAAATTGAAGTCGGATACTGCGACAACGCCGCCCGGATATTTTTTATAAATACCCTTTAAAGATAAACTTGCCATTCTTAAATACCTCCTAATTACACACCTCTTGGTGATGTAAATATGATAACAGATTTCATGCAAAATTGCCAGTGGTGGTATGACCAAAGATTTAGATACCGGTTTATTTAATATGCACAACAAACTTTTTTGAAAAAAAACAGATTTCCATACCACGTCACGAATTGCACAAAATTAAATCGATTTCTTTGTGCATTATTTTTCTGCAAGCGCCTTCCGGAAGAGAAGGGTCTAACACTAAGCCGCCAATCTGCGTTCTTTTCAAGGCTAAAACACCTTTCCCCACTGTGCCAAACATTCTTTTTATCTGATGATACTTTCCTTCATGTAAGATCACTTCATAACTCGGTGTTTGTCCAGCGTTTATCAGCATCAAACCGCAGGGTCGGCATGTATAACCATCTGCCAGCGTAACCCCTTTCCGGATTAAGTTTTCTTCTTCTGTTGAAAGAGTACCATCCACAATAACTTCATATCGCTTTTCAATATGAGTATCCGGCGCAAGAATGTGATGTGAAAAATCACCATCATTTGTAAGCAACACAAAACCTGTAGTATCTTTATCGAGCCGACCTGCCGGAAACAGATCAGAACGAAACAGATCCGGTGGGACAAGATCCAGTACCGTCATATGTGACCTATCCTCCGTTGCCGATACCACCCCCTGTGGTTTATTGAGCATCAGGTAGATAAACGGTTCATAATGAATAGCCCGTCCATCCAAGCAGATTATATCCACCTCTGCATCAATGGACATATCCACTTTTTGAGCAGGCGATCCATTGACGGTTATCCTCTTCTGCTTTATAGCACTGCGCACCTCTTTTCTGCTCAAAATTTCCTGCGAAGAAAAAAAACGATCTAACCGCATCCGCTTCATCTGCCTGTCCTCCTGTCCAGAATATATGTAGAGTATAACAAAAAAAGAACGCCAGCGCAAACACTGGCGTTCAAAATCGCTTTTAAAAGCAAGCCTTCTATTTATCTTTTGCAAAGCCATGCATAAAGCCATCAATGTTAAGCGAACAGATATCTCCCCCTATTATTTCTCCTTCGTAGATTAAAAGATTAGCCCGTACAGAATGAGACGTATCTGGATAATTTGTGACAGCATATGAATAATGCTTTACCGTTTTTCCCCTATATGCTTCAAGATCATATCCCTGCTTTATTTGAATTTCATTGTATTGTTGATATACATCCCCAAATGTCATTGGGATTGCAATATCTTTACACTCTATCGGCTCTTCTTCTACTTCCCATCCATACTGCGCCAAAAAAGCAATTCGCTTTTGATTATCGCTTCCATCCGTCGGTATAGAAGTTTGTGGTTGGGTCTGAGATCTGCAAGAAAAAGCACAAATAATAAGAATTAAAAGAAAGATAGCAAGACAGCCCCAAAAAAGGATCTTACGCTTCGGTCTAACAGAAAAAATGAACATATTTATCGCCCCTTCTCTGCAATATATGAATCGGGACAATTTCTATATGTTAAAAAGCAATAAATTAAAGCGGCTATATGTCTTTCACTATAACATATCACTTCATAAAAATGAAAATGGAATTATATATTTTTGGAAATTTTAAAGATAGATTCAATCACTTTTCTTTTTTAATCATTCTAAAATCATGGTAAAAAAGGGTTGACATAGACTCGGGTTTTTGCTATACTATATCTCGTCGCTGATAAAACTTAAATATTTGCGGGTGTAGTTCAATGGTAGAATTCCAGCCTTCCAAGCTGGCCGCGTGGGTTCGATTCCCATCACCCGCTCCATTTTGTATCGGTAAGTTTTGGTTTTGCCGTATGGCGGTGTTTCCCATTTATATGCGCCCATAGCTCAGCTGGATAGAGCAACTGCCTTCTAAGCAGTAGGCCACAGGTTCGAATCCTGTTGGGCGTGCCATTAAATTTGTATGGTGGATATAGCTCAGTTGGTTAGAGCGCCAGATTGTGACTCTGGAGGCCGTGAGTTCGAGTCTCATTATCCACCCCATTGTTTTTATTAATTGGGGTATCGCCAAGCGGTAAGGCACAGGACTTTGACTCCTGCATTCCGTTGGTTCGAATCCAGCTACCCCAGCCATAAAGCCTAATTTGTTCAAAAGAACAAATTAGGCTTTTTAACTTCCTTGTGCTATTTCGATATTTTATCTTTTCTTTCATTAAAATATAAGTTACTATAAAAAATTAAGTTTCACTTTTCGGCAAAAAAGTGTTACTATTTTGACAGAGGGCTCTTCCCTTAACTCAGTTGAGGAAAAGATATGTAATACAGATAAGGAGGAAAAAGAACATGCTACATCCAAAACCAGTACCGGGAATAGGGGGAAACCATTATATTCCTTTCTCTGAGCGGACAGGAGAAACATCGGCTGTCTATTTCACCCGAGACTTGTCTGCTGAAGGGCTTCGTCGAATATTTCAACGCGTAAGCCACCAAATGATTGGGAAAATTGCAATTAAACTGCACACGGGAGAGCCAAAAGGCCCAAACATTATTCCAAGGCCATGGGTAAAATCCCTGATTGAAAGCGATTTGCCACAGGCGGCAATTGTGGAAACCAATACGTATTACGAAGGGGATCGTTATACCACAAAACAACATAGAGAAACATTAAAAATCAATGGCTGGACTTTCTGTCCGGTAGATATTATGGACGAAGAAGCAACGGCTGCGCTTCCAGTAAACGGCGGAAAATGGTTTACAGAGATGCAGGTAGGAAGCCACTTACTCAATTACGATTCTCTCTTTGTATTGACACATTTTAAAGGGCATACGCAGGGGGGATTTGGCGGTTCCGCAAAAAATATAGGTATTGGCTGTGCAGACGGGCGTATCGGCAAAGCCATGATTCACACTACACCGGGTTCTGACGACATGTGGGATATCTCACAGGAAGAATTCATGGAACGTATGGTAGAATCAGCAAAATCTGTTGTCGATCATTTTGGAAAACATATTACTTATGTAAATGTACTGCGAAATATGTCCGTATCCTGCGATTGTGAAGGCATTGCAGCTCAACCAGTTGTGACTCCTGATATTGGAATTTTGGCATCCACAGATATCTTAGCAGTTGATCAAGCATCCGTCGATTTAGTCTATGCTCTTTCTCAGTCTGATCGCAAAGCTTTGGTAGAACGGATTGAATCGCGCCATGGATTGCGTCAACTGACTTATATGAAAGAATTACATATGGGCAATGACCGATATCATTTAATTGATATTGATCATTCCGATAAGTTGATTTCTCTTCAAGACGCAGTGAAAGATGTAACACCTTATCAAAACAACAAATAAGTACGTATGTTAATCTGCTAATCCGTAACAAAATTGTTCGACAAACAAAAAGCTTGGGGAACCTTCCCCAAGCTTTTTGTTTGTCATTCAATCATTTTTTGAAAGAGCAGCCTCGATCGCTTTTGATAATTGATCAGGACATGAAGTCCCTTTTCCGCTGCAATTTACGCCTTTCAGCGTTCTTGCTACATCCTCCGCCTTTTGCCCTATAACCAGACGGGAAATCCCCTGTAAATTACCGTTGCATCCACCATGGAAAGCGACATTTTTTATTATGCCGTCTTCGATTGTCAGATCGATCTGACGCGAACATGTTCCTCGTGTTTGATATACTGTTGTCATAATATTATCCTCCTACCGTTATGATCCCAGTCGATTGCGCTGGTCTTTTAGTGCAAACAGACGTTCTAATGACTCTTGCGGCGTACGCCCCTTCCCGACTGGACTTATTTTAGACGCATAGCTGCCGTGAAAGTCTGAACCGCCGGTTTTAATCAAATCATATCCATCAGCCAATTCTTCAAGAAAACGTTCTTGCTCACAAGTCGTTTTACTTTGCCAGACTTCAATCCCATCCAACAATTGCTGATCTATTAATTCATACAATACTTCAATGCTATTATAAGTAAAGGGATGTGCCATTACAGCAATGCCGCCTGCTTTTCTCACTTGCTTTACCGTATCAAACACATCTGGCGAAACACAGGCGCGAATACAAGAACCGGTTTTTGCATCAAACAGCTCTTTCCAAAGCGGGCCATACATTTCAGTCGCATATCCGGCTTGCATTAAAGTCTGCATAATATGCTGCTTAAAAACACTTTTGGATTCTCCTGCTGTTTCCAATATTTCCTCAACTGAAATGGGAAAACGCTGTGCCACAAGCCGTGCCATTTCTATTCCCGCCTCTTGCCGATTTTGTGTCGTTTTACGGCAGATTGATCGAATAATCCCAGTGTCTTGCGGATAATAGCAAAGAATATGGACACGTCGATGACGAGAATAGTCAAAAGTAGAAAGCTCTGTTCCATATACAGAAAATATTCCGTACTTTTGAGAAAAAGCTTTATCCTCATCCGGCTCATCAATAGTATCATGGTCTGTAATAGCCAGTACCTCAATCCCTTCCGATTTGGCTCTAATAAACACTTCCTCACGGGTACAGCTTCCGTCGGAAGCAACGGTATGTGTATGAAGATCTCCTTGCAATCATCACCCCTCCTTCAGTATTATTGTCATTCCATATGTGCAGCTTTCAATCTTAACTGCAGGCGGCTTTTTATCTTTGAAAGGCATACATTGCGTACATAAAATACAAAACATAATTCCTTTCTCGTCAAATGTCTTTTTTATTTTACTGCAAAAACAATTTACAAGCAAGAGAAAAATCCATCCGCAACGGATGGATTTTTCTCTTGCATTTATTGCTCCTCAAACTGATCTTTTCCTACACCACAAATCGGGCAAACAAAATCATCTGGAACATCTTCCCAAGGTGTCCCCGGAGCAATTCCTTGATCCGGGCAGCCTTCAGCAGGATCATACTCATAACCACAAATTGCACATACATACTTTGCCATTTTTCATTTTCTCCTTCCGATATCATGATAAAGTCAACAGCATATACTGTCCGATGTTTTAAATATACCACAAAGGTATAGCTTTGTAAAGCCTATTCCAACATTTTTCTCAAATAATAGCCGGTGTATGACCCGTCTGCAAGAGCAACCTGTTCCGGGGTTCCTTGCGCAACGACTGTTCCGCCACGGTCGCCGCCGTCCGGCCCCATATCAATAATATAATCTGCCGTTTTAATTACATCAAGATTATGTTCTATCACCAAAACAGAATTTCCGCCTTCGACCAAACGGTTCAGCATATCTATTAACCGATGCACATCTGCTGTATGAAGTCCTGTTGTCGGTTCATCCAAAATGTAAAGTGTTTTTCCGGTAGAACGCCGCGAGAGCTCTGTTGCCAGTTTCACCCGCTGTGCTTCACCGCCCGACAAAGTGGTCGCTGGCTGTCCAAGCTTGATATAACCAAGTCCAACGTCATAAAGGGTCTGGATACGACGGCTGATTTTGGGCACAGCAGAGAAGAAATGCAAAGCCTCTTCTACTGTCATGTCCAAGACATCTGCAATGGTTTTTCCTTTGTATTTTACCTCTAAGGTTTCCCGATTATACCTCTTTCCATTACAAACATCGCAAGGCACAAAGATATCCGGAAGAAAATGCATTGCAATTTGTACAATGCCATCGCCTTGGCAAGCTTCACACCGGCCGCCTTTTACGTTAAAAGAAAAACGCGAAGCACTATATCCTTTTGTTTTAGCATCCGCAGTCATTGCAAACAGTTCCCGAATATCGGTAAATACCCCCGTATATGTTGCCGGGTTGGATCGAGGCGTACGTCCTATCGGCGATTGACTGATATCCACTATCTTATCAATATTCTCAATGCCTTTTATAGCCTTATGCTTTCCTGATTTCGTGCGTGCGCCATTTAGATCTTTTGCAAGCTGTTTGTAAATAATTTCATTAACAAGTGACGATTTTCCGGAGCCTGAAACGCCTGTTACACAAGTAAAAACTCCAAGTGGTATGGAAACATTGATGTTTTTTAAATTATTCTCTGCTGCACCGACAACTTTCAAATACAGGCCGTTTCCTTTACGCCGTGTTTGAGGCACTTCAATTTTCTTTTTTCCGCTTAAATACTGTCCAGTAATGGAACGTTCACATGCACAGATATCTTCCACTGTCCCAGCGCAAACAATTTCTCCACCATGTACGCCGGCTCCCGGCCCGACATCCACAATATAGTCAGCAGCACGCATGGTATCTTCATCATGCTCTACTACAATCAGTGTATTTCCAAGATCCCGCAATCTTTTCAATGTGGCAATCAATTTATCATTATCTTTTTGATGTAATCCTATGCTGGGTTCGTCCAATATATATAATACCCCGACCAAAGACGATCCAATCTGTGTGGCCAACCGTATCCGTTGGCTTTCTCCACCTGATAGCGTTCCTGCGGATCGCGCCAAGGTCAAATAATCAAGGCCAACACTTTCCAAAAAGCGGAGTCGTGACGTCAGTTCCTTAAATATCTGATGCGCTATCATTTGATCATGCTCACTTAGCTGTATTGATCCAATAAAATTCAATGCCTCCGATACGGACATTTTGCAAAACTCGCTGATGTTCTTCCCGCCTACTGTAACAGCAAGCATTTCTTTTTTTAGCCGTTCTCCATGACAGTCTGGGCACAGCATTGTGCTCATGCACTGCGTAATCTCATCCCGTATAAAGCTAGACTGCGTTTCGCGAAAACGGCGCTCTAAATTGTTTACAATTCCTTCAAAATCAGTCTGATAGGTGCCTTGTCCATATTCATTCCGCCGGGTCATCTTGAACCGTTCCCCATCCGTCCCATAAAAAAGGACATGTTGTACCTTTTCCGGCAGATCTTTAAAAGGCGTATCCAAAGAAAAGCCATAATGTTCTGCCAAAGCATCATAATACATTTGCGCTATTGTTCCGCCATCCCCGCCAAAATACCAGCCGCTCGCTTTGATTGCGCCTCCGCGAATTGAAAGATTCTTATTGGGGACGATTAAATCTGGATCCACCTTCATAAAAGTTCCTAAACCGGTACACTTCTCACAAGCACCCGCCGGATTATTGAACGAAAACATTGCCGGCTCTAATTCACCGATACTGACACCATGGTCCGGACAGGCATAATTTTGTGAAAACAAAATTTCATCCCCGCCTTCTACCGTTACCAAAGCGAGCCCACCAGTTAAACCGATAGCCGTTTCAAGGGAATCGCTTAGACGAGAACGGATATCTTCCCGCACAACCAAGCGGTCTACAACGATTTCTATCGTATGCTTTTTATTCTTCTCAAGCTTGATTTCTTCTGTTAATTCGTACATATTACCATCAACGCGCACACGGACATATCCGCTTTTACGCGCCGCTTCAAATTCTTTGACATGTTCGCCTTTTCTGCGGCGAACAACCGGCGCCATAACTTGTATCCGTGAACGTTCCGGCAACTCCAATATGCGATCAACCATTTGATCGACTGTCTGCTGTTTAATTTCCCTGCCGCAAACAGGGCAATGCGGAATCCCGATCCTTGCATATAGAAGACGGAGGTAGTCATAAACCTCTGTCACGGTTCCCACTGTAGATCGCGGATTTTTTGACGTCGTTTTTTGATCGATTGAGATTGCAGGAGATAACCCTTCTATCAGATCCACATCCGGCTTCTCCATTTGCCCCAAAAATTGGCGCGCATAAGAAGATAGGCTTTCCATATAGCGCCTCTGCCCATCCGCAAAAATTGTGTCAAACGCCAGCGAGGATTTCCCCGAACCAGAAAGTCCGGTAAATACAATCAACTTATCCCGCGGTAATTCTAAATCGATATTTTTTAAGTTGTTTTCTCTGGCACCTTTAATTATGATCTTTTCAATACCCATAGAATTATTTACATCTCCTGCAGCTTCGCTATCTTGTCGCGCAAATATGCCGCGTGCTCAAATTCCAAAAGCTTTGCAGCGGCTTTCATCTCTGCGGTCAACTTTTTAATGAGCGCCTCACGCTCTGATTTTTTCATTTTGCGCGCTTTTATCATCCGCACATCCGTTTCATCTTTCTTGGAAATCTCAATAACATCCCGCACATCTTTCTGTATGGTCTTTGGAATAATACCGTGTGCTTCATTGTATGCTTTCTGAATTGCACGCCGGCGTTCTGTCTCCCGAATCGCACGCTCCATAGAGCCCGTAACAGAATCTGCATACATAATAACACGTCCATCGGCGTTGCGTGCAGCACGCCCAATCGTTTGAATGAGAGACGTTTCTGAACGAAGGAAACCTTCTTTATCAGCATCCAAAATACAAACCAAAGAGACTTCCGGGATATCAAGCCCTTCACGCAACAAGTTAATCCCCACTAAAACATCGAACTGATCCATTCGTAAGTCGCGTATAATTTCCATACGTTCTATAGTATCGATGTCATGATGCAAATAGCGCACACGAACATCCATCCCTTCAAGATAAGCCGTCAAATCCTCTGCCATCTTTTTGGTAAGGGTTGTGACAAGTACCTTTTCTTTCTTTTCGGTCGTCGCGCGAATCTCAAACAGCAAATCTTCAATCTGCCCTTCTACAGGTTTAACGGTCACTTCCGGATCAACCAACCCTGTTGGACGAATCACCTGTTCAACAATTTGCGTGCTGTTTTCTTTCTCATATTCTCCCGGTGTTGCACTGACATAAATAATCTGATTGGTTTTCTCTTTAAATTCATCAAAATTTAAGGGCCGGTTATCATACGCTGACGGCAGTCGGAATCCATAATCAATCAACGTCTTTTTCCGTGCATTATCACCAAAATACATTCCACGTACCTGCGGTATGGTAACATGTGACTCGTCCACAATCAGCAAGTAATCTTCCGGAAAGTGATCCAGCAAAGTATAAGGCGTGCTTCCCGGTGCTCTGCGCGCCATAATCCGAGAATAGTTCTCAATTCCCTTGCACGTTCCGATCTCCTGCAGCATTTCCATATCGTAACGCGTTCTTTGCTCAATACGTTGGGCTTCCAGATACATCTGGTTGTCTTTAAAATATTTTACGCGTGCCTCCAGTTCCTCTTCAATTTCCTGCAATGCTTCGTGCATTTTATCCGGCGGCACAATATAGTGAGAAGCAGGATAAATTGCAACATGCTCTACTATCCGTTTAATTTCTCCAGTTAGTGGATTTATCTCACTGATCCGGTCAATTTCATCGCCAAAAAATTCAACGCGTATAGCTGTTTCAAATGCATAAGCCGGATAAATCTCTACAACGTCTCCACGCACCCGGAACTTATTTCGAATAAAATTGATATCGTTTCGTTCATATTGGATACTGACCAGACGGCGCAAAAGCGTATCCCGTTCCATTACCATTCCGGGCCGTAACGACACCACCATCGTTCGATAATCAATTGGGCTGCCAAGAGAGTAGATGCAGGAAACGCTTGAGACGATAATGACATCTCGCCGTTCCGCAAGGGAAGAAGTTGCCGAATGGCGGAGTTTATCGATTTCATCGTTTATTGCACTATCTTTTTCAATATAGGTATCCGTATTGGGAATGTAGGCTTCCGGCTGATAATAATCGTAGTAGGAGACAAAATATTCCACCGCATTTTCCGGAAAAAATTCTTTGAATTCAGAACAAAGCTGTGCTGCCAATATTTTGTTATGCGCCAAAACCAGTGTCGGCCGATTTACTTTTTGGATAACATTTGCCATAGTAAATGTTTTTCCAGAGCCCGTCACCCCCAAAAGAACCTGACCGGCATCACCGCGGTTAAGACCTTCAACGAGCGCATCAATTGCTTGCGGTTGATCGCCGGTCGGCTGATACGGCGCCACCAGTTTAAAAGGTTTTTGTCCCTCCATAGGCAATTCTCCTGATTTCATTTTGATTTTATATCAATGAAAGTACGATTCTTTAGGATATCTTTACGATAAATGTACCAAATCCCAGTATAATAACTTATATAAACGAACAATTGTTTTTCTTATTTTACTCTTCAGGCGTTCGTTTGTCAACCGCTTTTCTATGCGGCAGTATTTATATGTGTAAAGTTACAATACATATTGGACAGCAAGGCAAGAAGAAGCAAATAAAAAAATAAAAGGACAGAGCCTTTATAGGGTATCGTTAAGTTATGACACCAAACAACCCAAAAAGGAGCTCTGTCCCTCATGAGTAAAAGTATAACACAAGACATGCG
>ERZ1643247.1302-NODE-1302-length-23716-cov-141.969781_pt1 | contig 23716 bp, 21 predicted proteins | sample MGYA00579264_ERZ1643247 | MGnify/ENA primary metagenome ERZ1643247 (study PRJEB29033, sample SAMEA4952262) | chicken gut metagenome | biome: Broiler Chicken; feature: Gastrointestinal Tract; material: Caecum | place: Ireland | collected 2018 | study: Broiler... | reverse complement strand
TCTTGTCTTTTTAACACTTTTTTGGGCGTTTTTGAGTTTTCAGATACACCCTAAGATGAGACTGATATGCTCATATTCTTCTTGCAGGCAGTGAACGGTTTCTGCCGCAGCCAGGTCAAACGCCCCATAACCTCCGCACCAAAAGGTGGTTACATTCTGGTTCTCAATCAGCTCTCGGATCAGCTGCTTTAGCTTTTGCGTATCAGGTTCTGCATCTCGATGCCCGAAAAACGTACAAATCCTTCCCATATGGCCACCTCTTTCCTTTCCAGGGGAATGATTATTTAGTGAGTCTCTTTATAGTGAGTTATTAAATATAGCCTCATTATATATAATTGACTCATCAAAGTAAAGGGGTGCAGACATGGGATATGGAAAATTGACCTTTCAGATCGAGCGGATTCTGAAAGAACGCAACATCTCCAAAAATCAGATCTGCAAAGATCTGGACATTCCTCGCTCCAATTTCAACCGTTACTGTCGGAATGACTTCCAGCGCCTGGACGCCGGCCTGATCTGCAAGCTGTGCTGGTACCTCAAAGTCGATGTTGGGCAACTGATCGAATACAGCGAAGATGAGTGAACGGAGTACAAAAGTACTCTGTTTTTTTGTTTATGATAAGCTCTACCAATGATACGGACGCTGATTGGCCCCAGTTTAGACAAAATATATCGTTGATTGGATATTTCTACACCATTCGATAAAAGAAGTGTGATAAAATAAGCAGAAACAGGAGGTGAATCAATGCAGATCAAACTGACTACAGGAGAACGACTCACCGATCTGAGGCGGGAGCATAACCTGACACTGGAACAAGTATCTGAGCAGACTGGAATCGTAAAGTCGACACTGAGCAATTACGAAAATGACAGAAAGCCGGATATCAACCTGGGGGCATTAGAGAAACTGGCGGCGCTCTACGGCGTAGGCTTGGATTATCTGTTGGGCTTGAACGAGAATAAAAAACACTCAGGGACGAGTCTTGCCGACCTGCATCTGAGTGATGACGCAGTGGATGTATTGAGCAGTGGAAAGGTCAATACCCGGCTCCTGTCGGAATTGATTACCCACCCGGAGTTTGCCCGGCTGATGGCAGATATGGAGATCTACGTGGATGGCGTAGTGTCTATGCAGATCCGCAACTTGAACAGCTTGCTAGAATCCGCCCGAACTGCTATTCTGGAGAAGTACCATCCCAAAGAGGACAACACCCTATTGACCTTAAAGGCCGCCCAAATTGATGAGGATGAGTACTTTGCCCGAGTGGTCAGCGAAGATGTGGAGCGTATCCTAAAGGAACTGAAACAGGCCCACAGTAAAGACCAGGGAAGTGCTGCTGCGGATGATGCCGCCTCGCTCAAAGAGTACATTGAAACCATTTCAGGGACAGAAGGCGGCGATTTTCAGAAATGGATTATGATTTTCTGTAAACAGATTCATCTGCCTTACAATAAACTGACCGATACTGAAAAGCATTGGCTGATTCAAATCAGCCGGAAATCGGGGCTGTTGAAAAGCGGAACCAACCAAAGAGGAAAGTATCAACGAAAGAGATAGGGGAGTACTAGGTACAAGAAAATCCGCTGCGGCGGGGCTTTATATACCTTTGTTTCGCAGACAGCAAAAAGGCTGGCAGCCTGTGCTTTTAGGCACAAACTGTCAGCCTTTCTTTGTCGCTTCTGCTGCCCCGCAGGGGCACCTTGTGCGCCAGAAAAGCGGGGCGAAATCGTCCCACTCAGCTGCCGTCTGCTGCACAAAGGTATAACACACTAGACTTTGTAACCAAAGTCGTGTGCCACGAACCCCCGGCGCGGTTTCTTTGGATTCTTCCGGCTCAAAGGGGTGTTGCCCCTTTGTTCCCCATCACCTAATTTCTGATGCTGGGAAGGGATAGACTTTCTAAGGAAAAAGCGGTTAATTCACTTCTAAATTGCATTGCAAGCTGATCTGAAGAGTATTAACTGTTTTGGTTGATTGCCAATTCGAAAATTGATATAATATAAATTATAAAGGTTGGCACAAGATGCTCTGCTGAATAGTGAGGAAGGAAAAATGAGAACAGAAAGCTATAACGAACTAGAAAACGAATTTGTTACGTTGCTTAAAACAAGAAGTTTAATTCCGATTGTCGGCTCAGGGTTCACTCGTTTGTGCAATTGCCATAAAGGGAAAGTTCCGTCTGGTTCCGATATGAAAAAGGATATGATAGACAGTCTTGTGAGTATTGATTTTGCAACATATGATCAATTGAAAACTGTAAATTTCAGCAAAATTGCTTACTACTATAACAAAAACGTTGCTGATGAGATAAGGAAAAAATATTTGAGGGACAATTTTACTGAAGTTGAAATTACTGATGATAGACTCGGTTTCTTATCTGTAAACTGGAAATATATTTATACATTAAATATTGATGATGGAATTGAAAACAATTCAAAGTATAAAACAACAATTGCGCCAATGCGCAGCTTTTCAGATGAATTAATTAATACAGAAAATTGTGTCATCAAGATCCACGGTGATGCTACAGAAATGTATAAATACGAAACCGGGGAGTCCTTGAGCGTTCTGGGAATAGATCAATACATTCGAAGTTTAAAAGATAATAAATTTATTTTAAATCAATTGCAGCACGACTATGCATGCGACAATATACTTTTTATTGGATGCAGTCTCGATGATGAAGTCGATCTAATGAAAACATTTTTGGAAATTCCTGACAAATTATCCAATGGTGTCTATCCGGAAGTTAAGCACCGGTATTATGTGACAGATAAATTGCCTTCAAAAATGCAAGTATGTGATCTTGAGTCTTATGGAATAGATACAATTGTCCTGGTAGATAATTACAACAATTTTTATGCAAGTTTTTTGCATTATGATGAAGAAGCAAATCGTATTACACCACAACAAATCGACATACATTCAAAAATAGAATTCGAAGCGGAAGTTTCTGGCAAATCAGTTAATGAAAAATATTTCTTTAAAGGCAAAAAGCTTTATGATCCTAAGACTAACAAGATCTCTTTCCCAATGTTTTTTATAAAAAGAAACATTTATTCCGATTTGGAAAAAAGTGCGATTCAAAATACAATTACATTGTTATGTGGAACACGAGTAAGTGGGAAGTCATATGCTTTGGCATATTTAGCTTATTCGCTTCATGATCGTATTGTTTATTATTTTGATAGCAGAAGTAATATTTACAAAAATGATTTTGATTATTTACTTGGCAAAAATCAGGTAACATTAGTTTTTGACACAAATGTCTTGAAAAGGGATAGTGTAAAACAGTTGATAAATAGTTGTGACATTCTGTCAAGTAAAAGCATTCATGTTGTAATTGCTATCAATCGATCTGATCGAGACATTCTAAGCTATGTGGAAGCTCAGGAAAATGGTAACATTAATATTCTTAATATTAATAACAAACTTAACGATAATGAGTTTGACGCGATAAATAAAAAGCTGGCAAAAATCCCATTAATACCTTTGCAAAAGAATAATTTTACGATTCTAGATAATCTATTGCTGTGTGCACACCAGGCACTTAAGCAACATCAAAATGGAATAGCAAAGATCAGGATAAGAGACGAATATACGTTAGCAATATATATTATGCTAGCAACATATGAAAAAATTGATGATCAGCAATTAGTGAATCTTCATCTCATAAATGAATCCGCAGCTATTCTTCAAGGCAGAACAGAAGAAATTGAAGATTATTATCTTTTTCCTTATGAAAAAACGATATATAACAACTCTTCTCACCGAATTATTTGTAATGCATCTTTTTGGCTAGTAAGCCAGCTAAGCGAATATGCAGAAGTGGAAATGCATGAAAATATTATCAATAATTCCTATAAATATCTCGTTCAAACGATTCTAGACAATTCTGCTTCGGAAACCAAAGGATTTAAGGAGATAGAAGAGCTTATTAAGTTTGATAATTTGAATATGATTTTCAATTCCAATAAAAAGGGGGCAAGAGCAACTATACAAAATATCTACGCTTCTTTATCTGAAATATTAAGTAATAGCTATCAATACCATCATCAGTATGCTAAATGTTTACTATGGTCTGAAAATAGTTCTGAAGAAATTTTAGATCTAGCATTAAGTCATGCGAAGGTTGCACTTCAGCAGGTCCAAAGAGACAAAGAAAAGAAAAATATTTTAAAAAAAGATCATCCATTAAATATTGCTGAGGCACATATTAGATTTACTATTTCAATGATATATGCAATCGTTTGCAATAACGAAAATTTCCAAAAAATGGAAACAATAGAAAATGTGATAGATGCAATGTATGAAATGGTAGGTTCACCATTTAATATGTATGCTATTTCTAAAATTCGAGCATCTTCAGAAAATCACCCACTAAAAAGAACATATTATTGGCTTGTAAAAGATTGTGACTTAAATCGTTACAATCTAAATAAAATGAAAAACAAAGTTGATGTCATCGTTAATACAATATTTAAATCTAATTACCATTCCTAAATGAATGTAATTTGCCGCAGGAAATAGCCTTGCTGGTCCGAAATGGATATTGACTTTTTGTCTGGAATGGCAGGAGGTACAGACACTTGGGCTGCCCTGGATGTCCTTGAACTGAGGGAAGCCCATCCTGAACTGAAGCTTCACTGTATTCTGCCTTGTAGAACCCAGGCCGATCAATGGACCTATCCCGCACAACTTTGTTACCGATCCATTTTGGATCAAGCAGATTCCATCATCTATGTCAGCAGAGACTATGGTAAAAGCTGCATGATGGAGCGCAATCGCTTTCTGGTGGACCATGCCGACTTAGTTCTGGCAGTGTACAATGGTGAACCTCGCGGCGGAACTGCTTTCACAGTTCGATATGCCCAGAGAACTGGAAAGCAAGTCGTTTTGATTGATCCTGAAATCTACAGGGGATAGCCCTGTATACTAGAGGCCAGTGGGAGCAATTCTCACTGGCCTCTTACTATAAAAGCACCTGTTTATATATTGTTGTATGATACCTGTTTTGGTATAATAGATTTGATAAACTTATTGAGCAATATCCAGGTATAGAGCAGATTCTCAAAAATCAATCGAGGAGGTCCGGTTCATGACCATGGTTCTTCAGAAAAAAGATATGACCGAAGAAGATATCAAGCTGCAATACATAACCCCCGCCGTGACTTCCAAGTGGGACCGTCAAAAGATTACGATGGAAACCCAGGTCACAGACGGCAAGATTAGCCTAAAGGGAAACCTTGCTGTTCGTGAAAAGGGGAAGCGGGCTGACTATCTGCTCTACCTCAGCCCCAACAATCCGATTGCTGTAATCGAAGCCAAAGATAACAATCACCAGATATCAGAAGGTCTGCAGCAGGCGATGAACTATGCCAAAATGCTGGACCTGCCATTTGCTTTTAGCTCCAATGGGGATGGGTTTGCAGAACATGACTTTCTTACCGGGGCCGAGCGGCAGTTTGGGTTGGACGAATTTCCTACCGAAGCAGAACTGACGGAGCGCTTCAAAAAGGAATCCGGGCTGACTCCTTTACAGGAAACGGCCATGAACCAGCCCTATTACTCCAGCCAAAATACCTACCCGCCGCGTTACTACCAGCGCATTGCCATCAACCGAACGGTTGACGCCATCGCCAGGGGACAGAAGCGGCTTCTTTTGGTGATGGCTACCGGTACCGGCAAGACCTACACTGCGTTCCAGATTGTCTACCGGCTCTTAAAGAGTGAAACCGTCCACAAGGTTCTCTACCTGGCAGACCGCAACATGCTGGTGGATCAGTCCATCGAGCAGGACTTTGCCCCGCTGCAGAAAACCATTCACAAAATCAATGTCAAAAACGACAACCCCAATACCATCACATCCTACGAGGTATACTTCTCTCTGTACCAGCAGCTGGTGGGAGATGATGACAAGGAGCACTTCCGGGAGCTGTTCCAGCCGGATTTCTTTGACCTGATTATTGTGGATGAGTGTCACCGGGGATCAGCCAAGGAGGAAAGCCACTGGCGGCGGGTCCTGGAGTACTTCTCGGATGCCATTCAAATTGGCATGACTGCCACGCCCAAGGAAACCAAGTACATTTCCAATCTGAGCTATTTTGGAGAACCTGTCTATACCTATAGCCTGAAGGAAGGCATTGACGACGGCTTTCTTGCTCCCTTCAAGGTCATCAATATCACCACTAACATCGGAGAAGGATGGCGTCCCCAAAAGGGCCAGCTGGATATCTATGGCAACGAGATACCAGACCGCATCTATACCAACAGCGACTATGACTACAGCATTATTATAAAGGATCGAATCCGGGAAGTGGCCCAGGAGATCACCCGTTACCTCAAGAGTACAGACCGGATGGCCCGAACCATTGTGTTCTGTGCTACGGAGGATGCAGCCCTGCGAATGCGGGATATGCTGGCCCAGCTGAATCAGGATATGGTGAAGAAGAACCCTGATTATGTGGTTCGGATCACTGGTAGTGACGAAATCGGCAAAGGGAAGATCAAGCAGTTTTCTTCGGTGACCCAAAAGTATCCGGTTATCGCCACGACCTCCAAGCTCCTCTCCACGGGTGCTGACTGCAAGATGACCAAGCTGATTGTTTTGGATGAGATGATCGGCTCCATGACGGAATTCAAACAGATCATCGGCCGGGGGACACGGCTACGGGAAAAAGAGGGCAAGACCCACTTTGCAGTGATGGACTTCCGAAACGTCACCCGCCTGTTTGCCGACCCGGATTGGGACGGTCCTCTGGAGATCGACGAGGAGTTTGGCTCGTCCAAAGGGAAAGAATTGCCTCCAAAAGAAATCCCGGACGGAAACCCTCCGACTCCTGACTCCCATGAAAAGCTGCCTACGCCAATTGTGGACGAAAAGGGCTGCAAGGTCCGCATCATTCAGAAAACGGTCTCGATTTACGATACGGACGGCAAGCTTCTTCGCCAGGAAAGCATCGTGGACTACACCAAAGAAAACATTCTGGGCAAATATGCTTCTCTGGACAATTTTATCCGGCAGTGGAGCGCCGAAGAGAAAAAGGAAGCCATTCGAGACTTGCTCCGCCAGCGCGGCATTGACCTGGAACAGGTGAAGGAACAGCAGGGGATGGCGGATGTGGATGACTTTGACTTCATCTGCCATGTAGCCTTTGACAAGAAGCCTCTGACCCGACGGGAGCGGGTCAACAACGTCAAGAAGCGGGACTTCCTGAGCAAGTATAGCGGAGCAGCCAGGGAAGTTCTGGAGGCGCTGCTGGACAAATACATGAACACCGGCATCTATGAGATCGAAAAGACAGAAGTGCTGAAGCTGGACCCGTTTGTCAAAATGGGCAGGCCGGCCAAGATCGCCAGCTATTTTGGCGGGAAAGATGGGTATTTGAAGGCCGTAAAGGAACTGGAAAACCAGATCTATACCAGCGAGGTAGTATAAAATGGAAGAATTGACATCGTGGCATGTTGGCGTTTCGGCAGAGGCATTTGCAGCAGCGCAGTTTGCTAGATATGCATTTTACGTTTCCGTTCAATATGGAGCAAATCAGCCTGGGTATGATTTGATTGTGGAGTCGGGCGGTAAAACGCTGAAAATATCGGTAAAGGGCAGCCGTGATGGTAGCTGGGGATTGACCCAAGGATACAAAAAAGGCTGCGACTACCATCAGGCCATCCAGGCATGGCAAGAGGCTAATGACAAAAAGGAAATCATTTTTTGCCTGGTTCAGTTCCAGGGTACAAATGACAATGAGATGCCCCGGATGTACCTGGCTACCCCTGCTGAGATTGCACAGGCGATGAATGTTTCCGCCGGAGGGCGCGGAGATACCATCTTGTATGAAAATCATACTTGGGGTCCTCGTGCCGTAGGGAGCGGTACTACAGACAAAGTTCCTGATATGTGGGAATTTACAAGGCAGCGAGCTGCGGATATGATTAAGAATTACGGGAAGTAACCATAGAAAGGTATCAAAATCAACATGAGCAATTTATCTGGATTTGTCAAACGGTTGCGGGATATCATGCGTAACGACGCCGGCATCAACGGCGACGCCCAGCGCATCGAGCAGATTACCTGGCTGCTGTTTTTGAAGGTATACGCCACCAAAGAGGCGGACTGGGAATGGGATGATGAAAACTATCAATCTATCATTCCGGAGCCCTGCCGCTGGGAGAACTGGGCAGCCAGAAAAGACGGCAAGGAGATGACCGGAGACAAACTTCTGGACTTCGTTAACAACACCTTGTTCCCGACTTTGAAGAATCTGCCGGTGGATGCCGACACGCCCATCCGTAAGGCCGTTGTCCAGACTATGTTTGCCGAGGCCAACAACTACATGAAGGACGGCGTCCTGCTGCGTCAGATCATCAATACGATTGACGATCTCCAGCTGGACGATTATGCGGAAAGCCACGCCTTCGGCGAGATCTACGAGACCATTCTGAAAGAGCTGCAAAGCGCAGGTTCGGCCGGCGAATTCTATACGCCCCGGGCCGTCACTGACTTTATGGCCCAGATGATCCGGCCCCAGGTAGGGGAGCAGATGGCCGATTTTGCCTGCGGTACCGGCGGCTTTCTGACTAGCTGGCTGAAGGAGCTGCATAAGCAGGTCAAGACCACCGAAGATGAGGCGGCTTTCAGCAATTCCATCTATGGCATCGAGAAAAAGCAGTTTCCCTATATGCTCTGCATCACCAACCTGCTGCTGCACAATCTGGATAACCCGCGGGTCTACCATGATAACACCCTGCTGCATGACGTGCTGGACTATACCGCTGCCGACAGCTTTGATGTCATTCTGATGAATCCGCCCTACGGCGGCAGCGAGAAAGCAGATGTGAAAAACCACTTTCCGTCCGATCTGGCTAGCAGCGAAACCGCTGACCTGTTCATGTCGGTCATCATGTACCGGCTCAAGCCCGGCGGACGGGCGGCGGTGATCCTGCCCGACGGCTTTTTGTTCGGCACCGACAACGCCAAACTGAACATTAAAAAGAAGCTGCTCAGCGAGTTCAACCTTCACACCATCGTTCGGATGCCGGGCAGCGTCTTTTCGCCCTATACCTCGATCACTACCAATATTCTTTTCTTTGACAACACCGGCCCCACCCAGTCTACCTGGTTCTATCGGTTGGATATGCCGGAAGGGTATAAGCATTTCAGCAAGACCAAGCCCATGAAGCTGGAGCACTTTGACCCCGTGGTAGAGTGGTGGGACAACCGACAGGAGCTGACGGTGGATGGCTTCGACAAGGCCAAGCAGTTCACGGCCCGGCAGCTGGCAGAAGATCTGGGCTACAACCTGGATCAATGCGGCTATCCCCACGAGGAAGAAGAAATCCTGGCCCCGCTGGACCTGATTCACCGCTATGAGGAGCAGCGGGCCTCGCTGAACGCCGAGATTGACCGCGTTCTGGCTGAGATCACCGCCAAACTGGGAGGAAACGCCGAATGACCCCGCAGGAACTAAAAAACAGCATTTTGCAGCTTGCCATCCAGGGCAAACTGGTAGAGCAGCGCCCAGAGGAGGGGACTGCCCAGGAGCTTTATGCCCAGATCCAGGCCGAGAAACAGCGCCTCATCCAGTCAGGCAAACTCAAAAAAGAAAAGCCCCTGCCCGAAATCACCGAGGACGAGAAGCCCTTTGAAATTCCTGAGGGATGGATGTGGGTAAGAATCAAAGAAATAACGATATTAAACCCCAAGAATGACTTGGACAATAACTTGAAAACGTCTTTCATTCCTATGACTTTACTGTCCGATGGATACCGTTCTAGTTATACCTATGAAATTCGCTCTTGGGGAGAAATAAAAAAAGGATTTACGCATTTTGCAGTGGGAGATATTGGAATTGCAAAAATCACTCCTTGCTTTCAAAATCGGAAATCCGCAATTTTCACGGAACTGGAAAACAATTTTGGCGCAGGAACAACGGAATTATCTATTGTTCGTGTAATACAAAATACCTTATCAAGAAAATATTTACTGTGGTTTTTCAAAAGTGCGTATTTTATTGAAAATGGAATAAAGTCTTTTACGGGGACTGCTGGTCAGCAGAGAATTCACAAAGATTATCTGTCTCACTGTGTGTTTCCACTTCCGCCTCTCTCTGAACAAAATCGTATTGTCGCCAAAATTGAAGAACTCCTGCCCCTGGTGGACCGCTATGAACAGGCATGGAGCAAACTGGAAGACTTCAACCGCCGTTTCCCCGAAGATATGAAGAAGTCCATTCTCCAGCAGGCCATCCAGGGCAGGCTGGTGGAGCAGCGCCCGGAAGAAGGCACCGCCCAGAAACTTTATGCCCAGATCCAGGCCGAGAAACAGCGGCTTATCAAAGAAGGTAAGATCAAAAAAGAAAAGCCCCTGCCCGAAATCACCGAGGATGAAAAGCCCTTTGAGATTCCCGAGGGGTGGATGTGGTTGAGGTTAGGAACCCTGACTGAAATGATTACAAGTGGCTCGCGAGATTGGGCTAAATATTATTCGGAGACAGGGGATATATTTCTCCGAATGGGAAATCTGTCAAAAAATAGTTTTGATTTACGTCTCGATAAAATTCAGCGAGTGACTATACCTGGAAATACGGAGGGAAAACGCACATCTTTACAAGCGGGGGACTTGCTCTTCTCGATTACAGGCGATGTCGGAATGTTAGGACTAATACCTCCTAATTTTGGTGTAGCCTATATAAATCAGCATACTGCAATGCTAAGATTTATGGAAAAAGAGCGTAACCGCTATATACCATATTTATTGCTTACCGATTACGCTCAAAAATTTTATAATGGAAATCAGCATGGAATTAAAAATAGTTTCAGACTTGATTCTATTGCGTGGTTGCCTGTTCCTCTTCCACCCCTTGCTGAACAAAAGCGCATTGTTGCACGGCTGGAGGAATTGCTACCGATGTGTGAGAAACTGAAGTGAGGTGGAAATATGAGCAAATTCGAAGAAGAAATTAGTACAGACGATTGGAAAAAGTCCTTGCGTTCAGAAATTATTAATGGATTGATGGAAACTGGGAATAAAAGAATTTTAGCACAACAGAACGTGGGTTATTATTATAAATGTCAAGCCCCAGCTTTTTTATATAAATATTATAAGGATAATGAATGGAGTCTTGAGAATCTTAATAACGGTAAAATGTGGTTTTCAGCACCTTGTAATTTTAACGATGTATTTGACTGTAGTATTACAGTAGACGAAAAAGAACTATTCAAAGATGCGTTAAACATGTCTCCTTATAAAATGAAAATCCGTGCGGGTAGTTCGGCTTGGAAAGACTTAAAGGATTTTGTACATCGTGAAGTATCGAAGGGGCAGTCCATATTTGAAAATTTAAGAGGCCAGATGGGAGTGGCATGTTTAAGTGAATCATATAATTCATTGCTTATGTGGGCACATTATGCAAATAACCACTGCGGAATTTGTGTAGAGTATGAATTACTTGAAATTAATAAGCAGTTAGGTTACTCGCCAGTTCCCATTGTCTACTCCAATGAAAGAGCTTGTTTCCGAAATTTAAATTCAGGCTTTTATGAAAAGGATGCTGTCAAGCTTTTCTTTGAGGCGATCACTTCAAAATCGATTGAGTGGAGTTACGAAAGAGAATGGCGGATCGTTCAAGACCAAAAGGCTTGCGGAGAAAAATGGAATCTTGAAAATAAGGGTGCCCTTCTTGATATGATTCGCCCTGTATCGATTACACTTGGCTGTGAGGCAAGGCCAGAGTTTGAAAAAAAGATACAGGAATATTGCCAAACCAATAAAATTAACCTTTATAAAATGGAAAAAGACACTTTATATTATCAGCTGAATCGAAAATCTATCATGGAATTTTAATTCTAGAAATAAAGCCGCACACCCACCGGGGCTATCCCGGAGAGCGTGCGGCTCTTTCGTTATATAATAGGGAAGTGGTCAGATCATCTGAAAATGCTTCAGTGCCTCTCGAATAGCCTTTTCCTTTTCGGGCGGGCATTGGGGTTGCCTGTAGCTCTCCGACTTGGGCTTGTTGTAGCACTCTCGCTCGATGATCCCGCATTTCTGCTTGACCTGGGCGATGTAGAGGGGAGTGACGTTCAGGCCGGTCTGCTCCTTGACGTAGTCCTTGATTTCCTTATAGGTAGCCTTGGTCTCTGCCGGAGTGGCGTCCATCTCGTCCAAGTCAAGGCTGAACTCGATATGATCGTCTGGGTATTGTTGGGACAAACTGATTACACATTCACGTCCTTTTTTAGAACTCAAGGCGAGTTCTTTCACCTCCTCTCCATTGAAAGGAATCGGAAAATTGAAGACGATATTCCGAATCCAGTTGCCACATTTCTGCTTTTCGGGGTACAGATCGATCCGCTCAATGAAGGCCCGCATGAATTCCTTTTTCTCCGCTTCACTGGCAGCACTGTACACCTCATCAAAGGCCAGTAAAAGCTGGTAGATGCAGTCGCTGGTGATCTTGTCCTGCTGGATGTTGCGGATCTGATTTCGGACTTCCTCCATCTGCATCTCAATTTCTTCGACTTTCGCGTACTGTTCATCATAGCGGCGCTGCAGGTCCAGAATCTTCTGATTGTAGTAGGCGTCATCCACATCCAGGCTGTCCATCTGGCGCTCCAGTCTGGACTTGGTGGACAGTGTCTGACGGAGCTGTCCCTGCAAAGTTTCAAGTTGCTTCTCCATGGCTGTGGTATCCACAGCAGAACCAATTTTCTGCTGGACTGCTTCCAAGAAGCGGGGATCTCTTGCCAGGGCAGAGACGATAGCTGCCACCTGATCGTTCATTTCATTCTGTTCGAGGTTCCAGCGGAAGGTGCATTTTTGACCGTTGAGCCCTTTGGTGTTCTGGCAGTAGTAATAGTAGCGCGTTTTGTTGTCGCTGGAGTGTGCCTTTGAGATGTTCCCATACATACCTCTGCCGCAACAGGGGCATTTGATAAGGCCGGACAGAATATGGGTGTGTTTGGGGTCGCGGTACTTTTCACGCTTAAAGGCAGTTGCTGCACGTTTGGCTTGTGCCAGGTTCCAATCTTCTTCCGAGATGATGGGTTCATGCTGCCCGTCATAAACAGGGAAGTCCTTTTGGATCACGACGTGCATTTCATTGCGGGTTCCCAGCTTCTTTTCGACCTTACGGCGACCATAAGCGATCTTGCCCATATAGACGGGGTTATCCAGGACAGACCGCACAAATACATCGGTAAAGGCAGGAATAGAGCCATTTTGGCGAAGCTTTTTGGTATAGCCGTGAGAGTTGAGGTATTTGGCCACGCCATTGACGCCGGCGTTGGTGTGGAGGTACTGGTCATAAATGGCGCGGATCACATCCGCTTCATCTTCGGCGATCTTCAGCTCGCCGTTTTCCAGCTTATAACCGTAGGGGGCAAAACCACCGTTCCATTTTCCTTCGCGGGCTTTCTGTTCACGGCCGGCCATGGTCTGAGCACGGATGTTTTCGCGCTCGATTTCAGCCACCGCAGACAAGACCGAGATCATCAACTTGCCCGAATCTTTGGAACTGTCAATGCCATCTTCCACGCAGATCAGATTGACGCCAAAATCCTGCATCAGTTGCAGGGAAGTGAGCACATCAGCAGCGTTCCGGCCAAACCGGGACAGCTTGAATACCAGCACATAAGAAACTTCGTCTTTTCTTTCCTGGATATCAATCAGCATCCGCTGGAACTCCGGGCGGCCCTGAATGTTCTTGCCGGAAAAACCTTCATCGGAGTATTCTCCGGCAATGAGCATATCTTCGTACTGTGCGTATTTGCGCAGCTTATCCCGCTGGGCATCCAGGCTATAGCCATCCACCTGCATAGCGGTGGACACACGGGTATACAGATAACATTTAGTCTGTTTTCTCATACAGGGGCACATCTCCTTTCTCTGGGGTACAGTCAGGTTCTGTCTTAATCATGTTTTCATGCCGCAAATAGTACTCCAGCAGCCGAATGATATACTCTGGAGCATGGCGGTTTCCAAGTTCCCAGTCGGTGACGGTCCGATAGGGAATGTTCATGAATGCACAGAAATCTTTACGGTTCATTCCGGTACTTTCACGGAGCGCTCTAATTTTGTTTTCCATCTAAAATGCACCTCAATACGATAAGAAATACGTTGCGTATTCATTATAGCAGATTATAAACGAATACGCAACGCATAACTACATATATTCAGGCAGCTATTTCAAATTTTTCGGATTCAACGTCCACCGAGACCTCATTTTGATCGGATTCAAGATCTTTGGGCTGGTGCTTTTCCAGAATTGCGGGCCCATATTTGAGAATCAGCCGGGTCATCACATCCACGCAGCGCTCAAAGGCCACATTGTACTGAGGATCATCATAGTATTTCTTCAACTGGGCACCCCTTTCTCTCCTGATTGCCACTAGCATAAGCGTTCAACACCTCCGGCGGTATCCGCTCCAGAATCGCGAGAACCTCCTGATACTCCCGCTGGAGCTTGGCATCTTTCAGCTGTTTCAGAACGCTCTCGTGGGTCGCTTCGTCCAGGGACTCTGAGAGCTTTTTATTTTTCTTCTTGAGCTTTTCATTCTCAGCCTTGGTACTGGTGAAGGCTGTACTGTACTTTTTCAGCTGGGTCCGCATCTTCTCCACGGCCGGGATATAGCCGTCCAGCAATTCGGAAATCTCAGCGGCCCGCTTCTTGCCGTTCAGAGGGCCGATGCCTGTGAGCAACTGATCCAGCTTCTGGCGCTGCTTGGTCAGGCGGGTCATCTCCTTGAAGATACGGGGCGGGATATGGTCGCGGCCTGTCTGGCTGGCGCTCTCGCCGCGCTCCAGGTCGGAGTATTTGACGACCATGTGCTCCCAGAGCTTGTCCTGCCACCAACTCAGCTTCTTCTTGTTGCCCACGATTTCCTTGGCACTGAGCCGGTTGTCTGGCGTCAGGGGGACAAAGGAAAGGTGCATATGGGGCGTCTTCTCGTCCATATGCACCACGGCAGAGATGATTGTTTCTTTGGCTTGATACTGCTCCAGAAAGTGGAGTGCTTCTTCAAAATACTGCCGGATTTCGGGCAGCTTCTTGCCCCGAAAGAATTCCGGTGTGGCAGTGAACAGGACCTCCACAAGCCGGACACTGTCCTTCCGGGTGCGGCAGCCAGCGGCACTGATCTGCCGCTCGGCCTCAGCTCGGTAGCGCTGGGACGGTTCGATCAGGTGGAAGTTGTGCTTGCTGCGGGTGAGGTCAATATCGGGATTACTGGCGTACTTTTCTTTTCTGCGCTCGTTATGGGCCTCGATGTTGGTGATCTCCGGCCCCTTGTACTTGGCGAAGCGCATGATGGCGTATTGTGGTTGGCTCAATGGCGGCCCTCCTTTTTGGCAATTCAATCGTATTGATGACGGGCATAGTACAAACTCCTTTCTTTTAGGTAGGTGGATGAGCTTCGATTATAAAAGTGGTGCTGGACATAATGTCCAGCACCAACTGAACCAAAATCAAGTGGTCAAAATGACCACTTGATTGTAAGTCTGCAAACTGAGGCAAACGTGCCCCAAAATCAAGTTACCACTTTGGTAACTTGATCCAAACTGTGCAGCACGGGTGGTTTTTTACCCAGGCTTTAAGAGAATAAAGTGGCCGGATTCAAAATGAATCCAGCTACTTTGACTCATGAACCGGCGTGGACATTTTGTCTACACCCACTTTAGAATGTTGAAGTTTTCTTGAGGTGCAAAGTGGCACTGGACATTTTGTCCAGTGCCACTTTGATCGATTTACCAAGGTAGTAAATTGAGCGCGAGGGTTTTTTCTTGGGTTAAAACAACCTGCTTATCAGTTGGTCAAAATGACCAACTGAAATCTATAGCTACAATGCATCACCCTCTTTACAGGGGAAGAAGGTGATATATTTGAAATCAAGTTATCAAAATGATAACTTGATCCAGCTCATGTGGTCGGATTCAAAATGAATCCAATCACTTTATCATAGTAAAGGACTGTGTATATAGCGCGTTTTGGGCGTTTCGCTATGTACGTGCGTACGGGGGCTGGTGCGTACATAGCGGTGGAAGGTGAACGTTTCAGTATTCCGGAAAATCAACGGATAAAATTTGTCCGTTGATTTTCTCACATCTACCGCGAACTTCTGCTGTACAAGATCAAGTGGACATTTTGTCCACACCTACTTCAGCCATTTGAAGTTTCCTTGGGTAAAGCAGTGGCACTGGTCATTTTGTCCAGTGCCACCAAAGCCGAGTTGTCACCATGACAACTTAATTGTCTCCATGTGGTGTCGGTCAACTTGACCGGCACCACTTTAGCATCGTAAAGGATTTGTGTATAGTGTGCGTTTTAGGGGTTTCGCTATGTACGTGCGTACAGAACTCGTACATACGTACACAGCGAAAAGGCCAAGTTCTCCCATATACAGTTTTATCCCCAGGGGGAAGAGGGCATCTCAGGCCGGACAAGTGCTTCAATTCCCAGATAGCCCCATACACGGCGGCCTGCTGAGTTGAGGATGTTGTTTGTGTGCTCCAGGTTGTACTTTTTCAGGTTGGCGATCACGGCGTCACTGAAGCTCCGGGCTTTCAGGGCGACCAGGTTGTTCTCCTCACACCACATCTTATAGATGGTATAGAGGTCTTTGGAGCTGATGCAGGCATCCGCCTTGAGCCGGATATAGTCCTCGGCCTCCATAAAATCGAAGAAGTTGTTGTTGTCCCGCTTGACCAGCTCCCGGTTCTGACGGGCTCGGTCGCTCTCGGTGAACTTGAAGCCATTCCGGACCAGGCGCTGCAGGCCCTCAAAGGCCCAGAGGAAAATTCCTTCGGCCTCGGCGGCCATCTTCTCGGCGATGTCAGGGTCGTCCACCCGGTCGGCAGGCTTGTCCTTGGTGGTGAGGACCAGCTGCCGCCGGTAGAAGCCGTCGCTTCGGTCATACAGGGCTTGCAAGTCTCCGTTGCTGAATGCCAGCAGCCGGGCATACATCCAGCCCTGGTAGCTCTGCTTGCCTTTCCGTTCCAGATCCATCTGGCCCTGGGCAGTGACAATGGACTTGACGTAGTTGGTCTGCCGCAGGGCTTCCATCCGCATATCGTCATCCACACAGAGCAGGATGTGTTCAAGGTCGGCCCGGGCAAAACGGTTCTCAGAGATTTTGCCGATGCTCCCGTCCTTCATATTGGTGCCGAACAGCTTGGAGAGCACCACGCCGATCTGGGATTTGCCTTCGCCGCCCCGACCCTTGATGACCATCATCCGCTGTCCTTTATTGCTGGGAATGAGGCAGTACCCGATAAACTCCTGAACCGTGGGGATATCTTCGGGGTAGAGCAGGTCAGACAGGAATCGCAGCCAGTGGGCAGGCTTGGCAGCTTTGGGGTTATATTTGACCGGCAGCCGGTTGCGGACCACTTCCGGCTTACCTTCCTGAAAGCTGCCGTTCAGGTTCAGGGTTCCGTTGGCCAGGTGGATGCAGTTTGTGACTGGCGGGAAGTCATCCACCTGGGCGGAGAGTTTCAGCAGGTCCAGGATGCAGCCCACCTTGCGGGCCACGTTATTGCTGGCGTAGTCCCTCAGTTCGGTATAGATCGTACTCCGCAGAGGCATCTCGTCCGTTACCCGGCCATCTTCTGTGAAGAAGAAGCCGTTGCAGAAAACAATTTGGTGGGTAAGGATGAAGGACTCACAGAAAACCGACTCATTGATCCGGAAGCCTTCTTCCAGCCAAACCGGGTCTTTGGAGCTGGGCCAGTAGTTGTTTTTCTTCATGCAGCCTCCTTTCGATCCAGGGTATTGAGGCGGGATTCCACCATCGGCAGCAGCTGGCTATCCAGCAGGCGCTTGGCAGCGGCTGCCTTCTTGGAGGCCGGCCCGAAGGTCACACAATCAATGAGGACATCCACGAAAGCCAGCATGTGGAGGACTTCCACGAAGCGATCATCCAGCGGCTCCTCCGCGGAGAGGGGAACGAACTCTGTGCGCCACCGGATCAACAGGTCACGATAGTCGTGGAGAACCCGGATACAGTAGGCGATATCCTCCTGCTGGGCATCCGAAGAAAGAGTGGTCGGTTTGGGCAGCGCGATTGCACCGGACGGAGGCTTGTCCGGGCTGAATCCGAAGTCCTGGGCTATCTTCCGGGCAGCCTGGAAACTGCTGAGGTCAAACAGGCGGGCAGTGAGGTCGATGACATCGCCGGTGGCTCCGCAGCCGAAGCAATAATAATAGGTGTCGTTCAGCTTCATACTGGGGGTATGGTCCTCGTGGAAAGGACAGCGGGTCATCCAGGTGGACGTAACGGGCAGGCCGTACAGGGCTGCGGCCTGCTTGACCGTGATGGATTCCTTGACCAGTTTAAAAAGATTCATTTGCATGATGTAATGTATAGAGGGTGAAATACACCAAAAAACATTACATCATGACTGGCGGCTCATTTGTGGCGAATGAAAAGACAGTTATGATAAAGGAGGGATGCCCTCAAACCTACCGTAACTGTCAACCACATTCCCACGAAAGGAGCCTTGTATGGAACTGACTTACACCAAATGCGGCGACTATCTCATTCCCAACCTTGTGTTAGCAGACACCAAAGAGTACCATATCGGGAAATATGGCCGGTTGCGCCGTGCCTACTTAAAAGAACATCGGCCCATTCTGTATACCGATCTCATTGTCACTGAAAAGCTGTTTCCCCACTTGGAGGAAATCGACATCGCCTGCCGGGAGCGGCTGGAAATCATTGAAAAAGCCATGATGCAGCAAGAGGGCGTCACAGAAGCCCTGAAAGCTGCCGACCAGATGGCATGGGTGCGCTCCATGAACTCCATCCACAACAGAGCCGAGGAAATTGTCCTGGCTGAGCTGGTCTACTGTTGAGGGAGGGAACGCCATGATTTTAGAAGCCATGTATAATGGAGAGTTTTATCCCTGTGAAACAGTCGTACCCACGTCCCCGGAATACCACAAGGCGATCCAAACCTGTGCGGCGTTGATGGAGCAGTTATCCCAGCGGCTCAGCAAAGAGGACTATGCGCTGGTGGAGGAACTCCGGGCGCAGAACGCTATCGCCCAGTGCGAGGAAAGTGAAAGCCATTTCAAGTATGGATTTTCGGCGGGGTTGATTGTCCAGCAGGAAGCCCATGAACAGCTGCAAAACAAGAAATAAGCGATGGCCCAAAAAGCCCACGCAGCCGGAAAGAGAACCGGAGGCGTGGGCTTTCTGTGTATACGGTTATTCTGTCTGATCAGCCGAAGTCTCTGCAACCAGTCGGTCAAAGTCGCTCTGATAGGTCCGATCCTGCAATACCCGGAACTTTTCAAACTCTTTCTCGGCAAAGGCTTTGGCAATGGCAGCGGTCACCTTGCCTTTATCATGCAGAATATCTTCCTCGTTGAACTGTAAAAATGCGTCAAGCCGCTTGACCCAATCGGCCATATACATGACATTTCCCCGGCGGGCCTGCCGTTCCGCATAGTCAAGGTACATGGTGACAATTTCGTTCAGGTTCCGCATTTCTGTTTCGTTCAGATAGTTTTTGGCAACGGTGACATCGGATTTGCGGATGCGGCCTTTGGGGGCGTTTTTCCATGTGGTCAGGCCCATATTGGGCTTGGTGCTGTCGGCACGGCCATATACGATCTCGGCAGCTGTATGGTGGGTGACCGCATAGTGGAGCTTATTCTGCACCGTTGCGAAAAACTCCTTTGTGATGGGGCTTTCCACATCGTAGTCGGCGCTGCACTGGGAATAGATGTCCGTGATTTTCTGGTAAAATCTTCTCTCGCTGGCCCGGATGTCCCGGATACGCTCCAGCTGTTCCTCAAAATAATCCTTGCCGAAAAAGTTCTCCGGCTCCCGCAGCCGTGCGTCATCCATCACATAACCTTTGATGATGAACTCTTTCAACACCCGGTTCGCCCAAATGCGGAACATGGTCGCCTTTTTGGAGTTCACACGATACCCCACAGCGATAATGGCGTCCAGATTGTAATAGTTGGTCTGATACCGTTTTCCGTCCGCCGCAGTTGTTTCCATTTTGGAAACAACTGAATCCTCGCTCAGTTCGCCGGATTCAAAAATGTTTTTCAGATGCTTGGAAATGGCCGCTTTCTGTACCTCGAACAGCTCTGCCATTTTTGCCTGTGTCAGCCAGAGATTTTCCTGAAAGAGCAGGATTTCCACCCGCACCTCTCCGTTTTCGGTCTTGTAAAAGAGGATTTCTCTGGTTTCATACGGGGTCAGTCCCTGTTCCTCGCTCATTCCTCGTCACCTCCATCCGTCCGGTTCTTTCCCCGGCTCTTGTAGACATTATACTGGTTCTTGCACCGTGGGCTGCAAAAGGCGGCGTTGGACCGGCTGCCCAGGAACACCTTCTGGCAGTGCTTGCACAGGCGCAGGGGCTGATCCCCGTCCACCAGCATGAAGCTGAACATCATCTGGATGCCCAGCAGCAGGGAGTGAAAGTCCCAATAAATAGTGGGCTTATCCAGCAGCTCGATGTGGTAGCTGGGGGCGATCCCACCGAACGCAGCCATAGCCTTGCGATACAGCCCCCGTGCGTCCTCGTCGATGGAATCATAATCATTGTAGTATAAAATGGCCGTGGTCAGCGTAAAGGCCCAGTCCTTGAACTGCTGGGCAACCCAGTCATAGGGTTCCGCATATTCCCGCTGGAAGCTCATGTTTTTCGCCATCGGCTCGTCCATGAAAGTCATGGTCAGGGCAACCATCGTCCGGTCACCGGACACATTCCACGTGGATTCTATGCCTTTCTTCACCAAGTCCAGCTGGTCAAAGGGGTAAAACAGGGACAGATATTGGTCCGTCGCCATGGTTTCTTCCTTGATAAAGTGGTTTTTCGGCAGGTACACCGCCTCATAGTCCATAAAAGACGGCGTGGTGGGCAGGGCGGTCATCAGCCCCAGCAGGCCGTACCGGGTGACAAACTCCATCACTGCCTTTTCCACTTCTGCTTCCGGCTTGCGTCCCATCATCAGCATCCCTACATTCAGGGCATCCAGCACAATGTTGGGGACCTCTTTCAGCGGATTGTAGACATCCGGCTTTGCACTCTTGCCGGGGGTGATGTACCGCTTGCCATCTTCCGCTGTTTTCAGCTCATAGTGATCGTACCGCACCCAATGGGAACGGGACTGTTCAAACAAATTTTTCATCATACACGCCCTTTCTCCTTAATCGTCCCAATTATCAGGGGCGGTTTTTCTTTTTTCTGCGCTTGGTCTTATTTTCCCGCCGGATCACGGCGTCCTTGCCCTGTTTTCTTGCGATTTTCGAGTATTCCTCCAAAAACTGGCGTTCCCGCAAGGTCAGGCTGCCGCCATGCTCCTGCTTACCGCACAGATGGTCATACATCTGGCGCTGCAATTTTTTGTGGATAGTTTTCCGCAGCTTGCGGATGTTGCGGTCAGACTGCCCACGGACAGCGGCAAGACGGGTGGTGCTGTACAGCCTCAAAGAGAGGAAATACAGAACTTCCTTATGTTCCTCGCTTAATTCCTCCACCATTCGGGATATAAAGGTGTCAGCGGTCAGATTGTGCATCTCATAGGGGCAGTCAAACAGGATGTCCAGAAAGTTTCCGGCCATCAGCTGCCGGTATGCGGGATTGTTCATCCAGCGGGGAATGAGCTTCGGTTCCGGCACCGCCTGATATTCCAGCGGCACATCCCCACGGAGGTTTTCGTGGTCCCGTTCCCGGCGCTCCCGGTTCCGGTCCAGCTTGTTCCATTCCTCCACCACGGCCCGGAAATCCTTCTCCGTGCGGGCTGCTTCCTCCAGCCGCCGTATGGCCTCGGCCCGCATCTCCCGTTTCAGCCGCTTATCGCTGACCGGGGCGGCTTCTTCTTCCTCGTCCTCCAGCTCCGCTTCATAGTCGATGGGATGCTCGTCCTGCTCCAGCTCGCTTTCCAGCTCGGCCAGACGTTCTTCCGCAAGCGCCTGTTCCAGCGTTTCTTCCGCCCCTGCGCCTGTCCCATCGTCCCATCCGGTGAAGCCACCCTCGGTATCCAGAAGCTCGTCATCAGACAGATACGCCATGACCCCACCTCTTTTCAAAAAAATATTTTGCGATTTTTCAAAAATGGTTCCGTTTTGCACCCCGGATTTCTCCTATTAGTGAAAGAGTAATCTAAAAACAAGTTACTTGGGTTACATTCGCTCGTTCACACAGGAGAAAGGGGGCTTTCGCCATGTTCAGGCTTGACACAAAAAAGTAACATCATCGCAGGTTACAAACAACGGAACTATAACAACAGTATACACCGGATGCGCCGAAAGCGCAAGAAAGAGAGGTTCTATGGCAGATAAAAACGCCGTGTTTCTGACCCGGCACATTGGCAACACCACCTATAAAGTTCGTGTCTACCTCAGCGAAACCGCCGAGGAAACGATGGAAGATAAAATTCTGCGGCTGATCCGCAATGACGGGCTGGCAAACCAGCCGGAATGTGGTATAATGGAACTGCCACAAATGAGCCGTCCGTCTGAAAGGAGCGCCTGATATGGCAAACAGACAGACGGAAGAAAAAATCACTGCGCTCTATGAGCGCCTGTCCCGTGACGATGACCTCACGGGCGACTCGAACTCCATTCTGAACCAGAAACGTTATCTTGAAAGCTATGCAGCACAGCGGGGCTACACCAATATCGTCCACTACACAGACGATGGGTGGTCCGGCGGCAACTTTGACCGTCCCGCATGGAAGCGCCTTGTGGCGGACATCGAGGCGGGAAAGGTGGCCCACCTGCTGTGTAAGGACCTAAGTCGGATCGGCAGAAACTATCTGCAAACCGGCTTTTACACCGAGGTAATGTTCCGGCAGAATGGGGTTCATTTTGTCGCTGTTGCCAATAACATTGACAGCGAGGAACAGGACAGCGGCGAGTTTGCCCCCTTTCTCAATATCATGAACGAATGGTATCTGCGTGACCAGTCCAAAAAGGTTTCGGCAGCATACCGTGTCAAAGGCAAGGCAGGCAAGCCCACCACCAACAATGCCATCTATGGCTACAAAAAAGACCCGGAGGACAAGGACCACTGGCTGGTGGACGAGGAAGCCGCCGCTGTGGTGCGGAGAATCTTCCTGCTTGCGGTGGAGGGGCATGGCCCCTATGAGATTTCCAAGATACTCACACAGGAAAAGGTGGAGTGCCCCGCCTATTATCTGGCTCGCAACGGCAGAGGCAGCCGGAAAAACACCGTGGACACCAGCCGCCCCTATGACTGGTACGGCTTTACGGTCAGCTCCATGCTGACCAAGCCGGAGTATATGGGGCACACCGTCAATTTCCGTTCCTCCAAAAAGTCCTACCGGGATAAGCGGGTAAAAAATGACCCGTCCGACTGGCTGATTTTTGAGAACACCCACGAGGCCATTGTTGACCCGGAAACCTGGCAGCTCGCCCAGCAGGTGAAGCGGACGGTGCGCCGGACAGATACCACCGGCGTCGCCAATCCCCTGACCGGCCTTGTGTTCTGCGCCGACTGCGGAGCCAAGATGTATAACCACCGGGGCAAGCGCAAAAAGGCCGGGCGGGAATATTCCGTGGATTTTTACAGCTGCTCCACCTACACCCTGACCTTTGAGCGAGAAACGCAGATGTGTTCTTCTCACACGGTCAGCACTAAGGCTTTGAATGCCCTGATTCTGGAAACCATCCGCACTACCGCCAGCTATGCCATCCAGAACAAGGAGGAATTTATTCAGAAAGTTCGCAGCA
>ERZ1643247.1301-NODE-1301-length-23735-cov-4.201351_pt1 | contig 23735 bp, 27 predicted proteins | sample MGYA00579264_ERZ1643247 | MGnify/ENA primary metagenome ERZ1643247 (study PRJEB29033, sample SAMEA4952262) | chicken gut metagenome | biome: Broiler Chicken; feature: Gastrointestinal Tract; material: Caecum | place: Ireland | collected 2018 | study: Broiler... | reverse complement strand
ACCGGTTTTCCAAGCTCTTCTTCGTCCCCTGTTACGTCTAAAATATCATCTATAATTTGAAATGCGACACCCAAGTGCCGGGCGTACTCTCCGGCCATACGGATTTCCCCGTCCGAAGCGCCCGCAATGACAGCTCCCATCCGGCATGCCGCCTCTAAAAGTGCAGAAGTCTTCAGCATATCGGTCTGTGTCAGGGTTTCAGCTGTCACCGTTTCGCATTCGTTTGCAAGATCCATTATCTGGCCGCCGATCATCCCGTCCATTCCCGCTTTTTGTGCAAGTTCAAAGCACGCGCGCAGGCAACGCGCTGTATCGGCTCCGGTCTGAGCCGGCGCCTGTGCGATCGTCCAAAAAGCCAGCGTCAAAAGCCCGTCGCCGGCCAAAAGCGCCGTCGCCTCGCCAAATTTCTTGTGGCAGGAAGGGCGTCCTCTGCGGTAATCGTCATCGTCCATACAGGGCAGATCGTCGTGAATTAAGCTGTAGGTATGAATCATTTCTACTGCGCATGCAAGGGGCAGCGCCTGTTCATAAACGCCGCCAAACAACTCGGCAAACGCGACGCACAAAACAGGACGGATCCGTTTTCCTCCTGCATTTGCAGAATAGGCCATCGCTTCTTTCAGCGTATCATATGGGCTACCATGCTTTTTAAGACTCTGCGCAAGATATCTCTGCACATCTTCCGCAATTTTATGGATTTTCTCCTCATATTCCTGTTTCATCGGCTGCCTCTTTCAATTCTTCTATTTTAAGCGACGCATCCTTCAGCTTTTTCGTACAGAAAGCGGTCAGGCGAACGCCTTCTTCATAAAGCTTCATGGATTCTTCAAGAGGAAGCGTACCGCTTTCCAGCTGTTTTACAAGCTGCTCAAGCTGTGCTACCGCCTGTTCAAACGTCAGCTGCTCTTCTGTTTTTTTGGTCGTCACTTCGTTTCCGCCTTCCGTTTTATCTGTTGTATCACGCTCAAGAAGGAACCATCCGGCAAAATGGTTTCAATCAGCGCCCCCGGCAAAAGCTCTCCCACTGAACGGACAATATCCTCATGCTCGTCCCTTGTGATGGAGTAGCCGCGCGTCAATACTGCCAAAGGGCTCATTGCCTCCAACGCAGATGCCGCTTTGGCCAGCTGCTCTTCCTTTCGGCGCAAGCTGTTGCCTATCCCAAGCCCAAGCCTTGTCCGCAGTGAAACAAGCACTTCATTTTCCCTTTTGATTTTCTCTTCCGGCGACAGCGCCGCAAGCCGGGCGGCAAGCCCGGAAAGCTTCGTCTCACATCCAAGCACCTGCGCCGCTAGAAGCTTATCAAGCCGTTCCTTCTCGCCCTCCAATTTAAGCAGCAGATTTTGCCCGTCCGGTGTGCACAATTCCGCGGCTGCCGACGGCGTCGGCGCGCGCAGATCTGCCACAAAGTCCAAAATCGTAAAATCGATTTCATGTCCGACTGCTGAAACGACCGGAACAGGTGAGTCATAAGCGGCCCGCACCACGGCTTCGTCATTAAAAGCCCATAAATCCTCCATTGATCCGCCGCCGCGTCCGACAATCAATACATCGATCCCAGGATACTTGCCGGCAGCACGGATCCCCGCCGTAATGGACGCAGGCGCCTCTTCTCCCTGCACCAGCGCTGGGAAAAGTACAACCGTCGCGATCGGATAGCGCCTTTTTAAGATGTTGAGAATATCCTGAAAAGCAGCGCCGGTTTTCGACGTAACAACGCCGATTTTTTGTGGATAGCGCGGCAGCGGACGTTTATGCGCGGGGTCAAACAATCCTTCCTTTTGCAGCTTCTCCTTGCGCTGTTCAAATGCAAGATAGAGCTCTCCAATCCCATCCGGCTGCATGGTTTCACAGTACAGCTGGTATACGCCGTCGCGCTCATAAACCTGCACGGATCCCGTCACAATGACGTTCATCCCGTCTTCCGGCGTAAAACGCACGCGCATAGCACTTTGCCGGAACATCACGGCGCGGATCGAACAAGCTTCATCCTTTAACGTAAAGTAGAAGTGGCTGCTTTTGGAGTGACACTTAAAATTGGAAAGCTCGCCCTTGACCGTCAGCCCGGAAAGCTTTGGGTCAAGCGAGAGCTTTGCTTTCACGTAGCGATTCAGTTGCGAAACCGTTACCGCTTGTCTGTTCATATCACGCCATCCTTTATTGCGCCAATCAGCGCTACACCCGCGGCATTGTCTGAAGAAAAAGCCGCTTCGGCAAAATATCCGCCGTATTTTTTCGTAAGCCTATCGCGGCAAAGGCTGTTTGACATCACGCCGCCCGCATATACTACGGGCAGCTTCCCGTACGCCTCCATTACGCGCGCCGTCATCTCATCGACGGCGGCACAGACATATTCGATTGCATAACGCGCCGTTTCTTCCCTGGAGCCGCCTAAAGAAAGCAGGCGCTCACACTGATTCTGCGCCCCAGAAAAATGGGCGTTCAGCCCCTCCATCGATGGTTTTGCCCGTAATGGGCGGCCGTATGCCTGTGCCATACGGTCAAGCTCTGCCCCACAGGGAAAACGAAGCCCTAACGTTACGCCTACACGGTCTATCAGCTGCCCCGCATTCAAATCCAACGTACCGGCAAGTTTTTCAATCGAAAACAAACCCTCTGTAGGTGTAACGCGCAGGCATTCCGTTGTCCCTCCAGAGACATGGAATGCATAAAAAGGCTCCCTGCGCAGAAAAAGCGCATTTGCCGAATACAGCGCGGCCATGATGTGCCCTTCTTGATGCGAACACGTATAAAAAGGGACGCGCAGCAAAGCCGCGGCTGTCTCAGCAGCCATTTTTCCGACCAAAAACGCCGGCATATACGACCCGGATACCGGGCGGGGGACTGTCGACGCGCATACGCCGCGCAAAGAAAAATCCTCCTGTTCGCATAGGCGCCTTATTACATCTGCAAGCTGCTTGACATGGGCAAACACCGCATCGCTCTGACGCAGCCCTTTGGCATTCGCATCAACAGGCAAAAGCTGTTTTTGGGACAGTACACGCCCCTCCGTTAAAAGCCAGACGGCCGCAGAAGTAGTATAGTTGCTGGTATCGATCCCCAAATACGCTGTTTTCATGCGAGGCTTTTCGCAGCACTTGAAAGCACGCCGTTTACAAAAGCGACATCCTCTTTGGTGCTGTATTCCTGTGCAATTTTAACCGCTTCACTGATCGAAACATTGGTTTCCATGTCGTCGACAAACAAAAGCTCATAAACCGCGACACGCAAAACCGCAAGCGAAACTTTGGAAATGCGTGCAAGCGTCCAGTTTTTCAAATGCTTTGTTATTTCCTGATCAATTTCAGCCTTTTTTTCGTCGATACCCGTTACCCAGTCGAGAACCCGGTCATCTATTTCCACTGTTTCGCATTCTTTTGCCGTTTCGACAATAGAATCGAGCGGATCCCCGTTGAAAATCCGCTCAAACGTCAAAAGAAAAACCGATTCACGCATCTGGTGTCTTGTCATCATGCTGCCATTCCTCAATTCCTGTTTTTCGTTTTCACTTTCCGTCGGCTCATTCTTCTTTTGCGGCAATTCCCGTCACATAAACGTTGACTTTGGATACGGTAATGCCGGCCATTGTCTGCACCGCGTCTTTTACAGACTGCTGGATCTGCTCGCACACATCACGCAATCTGGCCGTAAGGGAAAGGATGACGCCCAGATCGATCTGTACAGCATCACCCGCAAAAGCAGTGCGAACCATCCCCGCGCCCTTCTCCTGAAGAGCGGCCAGAGCGTAAACACCGTCGATCTCCCGAATCGTTTCCGTCACAATCGTCTCAACCACCGATTGGCTGATATGCAGGCTGCTTTGCGCCTGCGGTGTTGTTTTCGTCATAACTGCACCTCCGCCTTTTGATATAAGGCCAATATACAAAACGACATGTATATTATGCCGGTTTTCCGCTGAAAAAATAAGCATAAGGGCAAACCCTTATGCTTATTATACCATAAATCAGGCCGGACACAACCTCTATTTTATTTCCGTAATTGAAATATTTTCTCCTTTGATATCGCCCTCGCTTACTACGATATTTTTGATCTGCGTAGCCTGGTCCTGTGTCAGGCCGTCGCTTTTGACTACAACGCTCGCACTTTGCTCTGTTATATACACCATGCAGTCTGCAAACCCTTTTGCCTTAATCAGGTTTTCAATACGGCTCTCCGCCTCGATAGCGTCTGTAATGCTCATCGCTTTGGCGCTTGCTTCTTTCTTGTCGTCTTCCGTAAGCGTTTCATCGTCCAATACCGTAGAAATGGTTGCAATTGCCTCATCCCGCGCTTTACTGCGCGCAAGCCGCGCCGAGGCAAAATAAGCATCGCCGGAAAGGACTTGGGCGTTCACAAAGGTCGCTTCGCCAAGTATCTTCTGCCCGGATGATTCCGCCGTCTCCTCTGTCGTACCGCTTTGCTGTGTCTCCCCGTTTACCTGTGAAAGGCTCTCCTCACCGGCCATCTCCGACGCGCCGTCTTCTGTTGTACCTGCGCTCACCTCGCCGCCAGTCGTCGTGGCCGGTATATCGGCAAACTGCCAGTTTAGATATACAGCCGCGCCGAGGATCAGCACAAGCGCCGCAATCACAATCTGTTTTTTCCCTAAGATAACGTTGGCTTTCATTCTGATGCACTCCCTTGATTTACGGCCGCGCTTCCCGCGGCGCGTTTTGTTACATAAACCTGTGACGTATTGATGCCAAGCGCGGTTTTGACCGCTTCGGTTACTGCGCTCACCACCAACGGATCCCCGCCTCCGTCACACACAATCACGACCCCCCGCACTGCCGGAAGCAGCGTCTTGCGTATCAGCGCGGTCTTTCTTCCGTTTTCATCCTCCACAATAATCAGTTTTTCTTCAGAAGACGCCCGCGTGGTCGTACCTCCGGTTGTGTCGTCCTGCATATCGGTATCCTGTTTCTCCTCCTTTGCATATACATACTCAATGCCGCTGTCAAGCGTCAAGCTAACATGCGCATCGCCGACGCCGTCTATCTGCGAGACAATGGCAAGCACCCGTTCCCGAAGTTTTTCTTCATAGCGTGCCGTTTCCTCATCCGCATTTTCTGCGGCCGCTGTTTGGGGCGTATCCTTATTGGATGGGATCAAAACGGACAGGCCAATCAGCACCATTGCCGCAATGCCTGCAACCAAAAGTATCTTCTTCCGGTTTTCCGGACGAAAGATTTTCGAAATCTCCATTTGCTGTCCCTCTTTCTTTACGCACCTGCCTGAAAGTTCGGTGAAACACCGGTTTCTTTCTCAATATAGTTTTGAACGGCGGAACGGTCTTCCGCTGCACAGCCTGTAACAATGATCCTGTCTATGATTATGCTGCCGTCCGCCTCCATATGTATGTCCGTACGGATCTTTACATCTTTTCGCCCTTTTGCTTCGAGCACCTCCTGCAATGACAGGTTCAGCCTCTCTTCCACCACCCCCTCAAGATAAGACTGCGTCGCTTGGACCGTCTCTTCTGCGCGATCCGGTACGTCTGCTTGAGGCAGTTCGAGTGTAAAAGAAAAATTCCCCTTTGTAAAAGGCGCAATCAAACCGCATAGCAAAAAAAGGCTTACTGCAAATTTCATTACGCCGCGGTACTTTTCTGACGGCAACAGCATAAACAGTACCGCAGTAACAACAGCGGTAATACATAAAGCTGTTGCCGTCATACGGATTCCTTCCATCCTTCTCACCCTCCCGCCGCACGGATCAATATTCCAAGAGATATCACAATGAGTATGCCAGATACCGCAGTTAAACCGCACAGAAGGGAAACAGCCGATGCAGCGCTTTGATAAAGGGCTGCCACTTTATCCGCATTTAGAATGCGCGCAACAGCGGCAGCAGCGCTCATAGCCGCCTGTGTCAGCAGCATAGACAGAACAGGCGGAAGAAGCAGTACAATCAGCGCAATAGACGCAAAGCTGCCAACGCTTGAACGCAGCAGCGACATACTTCCCTGCACGCTGGAAAGCGCGTCGGACACTGCGCCCCCTACCACCGGGAAAACTGCGCTGGCCGCGAATTTCGCAGTTCGCATAGCTACGCTGTCAGCCGCACCCGCAAGGGATCCTTTCAAGGATAAAAGCCCAACGAAAACCGTCATCAGGAAACCAGCCGTTACCGCCACAATCCCCTTTGCCGCACCGGCAACGCCATCCATACGAAGATCCGGACACACAGCCCCTACCATGCAAAGTGCAAGATAGACTGTAAGCAATGGGATCAAAACGCTTGAGCTGACTACAGAGACAATTTGCGCCGCTGCAAGAAGCGCAGTTTCTGACAAGGCCGCACTGGCCGGCTGGCCGGATGCGGCAAGCACCGCGCTGTATACCGGGACAAACGCCGTAATAAAACCGCCCGCGCTTTCCAAAGCCCCGGATACGGACTGAAACAGCTCTGTGACAATGGGAAAAATCACCACGGAAGCGCAAAGGACAGACGCGGCATGAAACAACCCGCTGAAGGAATCCTCCCGAAGCGTCCCTCCTATCTGTGAGGTAAGTGAGCACAGCAGAGCGAGGCCCGCTCCCGCAGCAAAAAGTTTGACCGGCGCACCGGCCGCTCCCGTTACGCCATCCCATACCATGCCAAGCAAATCGGAAAAGGAAAACGCTAACAGCGTATCCGCATCGACGCCGTCTATCCCTTTTTCGGAAAGCAGCGCCTGCGTATCCTCCGGCAGCATGTCGTAGAGCTCGTCTGCTCCGCTTTCTGAAAGAATCTCTTCCTGCGTCAAAGATTCCGCCTGAAGGATCCCCATACCGGCGCTCCAGAAAAGCACAATAAGAAAAAGCAGCTTTTTCATACGCCTTGTAACAGGCTGACTGCTGTCTGCGCGATTTCCATAAAGAGAGGAAGGGATAGGACAAGCACCGCCGCACGCCCCGCCAATTCAACTTTTCCCGCTATTGCGGTCTGTCCTGCATCGCGGCAGGTATCTGCTGCAAGCTGGGCCAGATAGCAAATACCAAACGCTTTTAATACCAATTGCAGATATGCAGGGGTGACGCCGGTCTGCTCCACAAGCTCCTCCATTGCAGAAAATACCGGAGAAAGCGCCGATACGACGGAAAGCAAGAGCAGCGCGCCGCAAGCGACGGCTGCGACCAGTGCAAATTCCGGACGGTACTGCTTTAACAAAAGGCAGATAACTGCTGCGACAATCCCCAGCCCTGCGGACTGCAAAAAATCCATTTTCATCACAACCCAAACACACTTTTTATCACATCAAAAAGATCCCGAATTTCATAGACAATCATCATCAGCACAACGATCAGCCCGGCAAGCGTCGTCATCATTGCCTGTTCTTCCCGTCCCGAGCGCACCAAAATCTGGTTTAAGACAGCCACAATAATGCCGACCGCAGCAATTCTAAAAATCAGATCTACATCCATTTTTCTTTCTCCTTTGCCGTCATAGTGCCAAAACCGCGGCAGCAATCCCGCCAAGTACGCACAGCGAACGCACAAGATGCCCGTCCCGCTTCGCCCGGCTGCGCGCATCCTCTGACTGAAGCGCCAACAGCGCGCGAATCGATTCAATACCGGCAAGCTGAGCAGACAGATCGTAGGAACCCACCAAATCCGACAGCCGGTCCAATACGGCCAGATCCTCGGCTGTAAGCGCGCCACATCCCTCCTGTAAGCTTTTATGAAAGACCGATGGGAAATCGCGTGAAGCCGACAGCCGGTCCGCTGTTTTTTTGACAAACGGCAGCGCGGAAAATTCCGGCATATCTTTCAGACGGGAAAACAGCTGTGCCGTTGGAAGGTTTTCAAGGGAAAGCAAGGCGGATATCCGCTGTAAAAGCAAGTCACAGGATGAAAGCAATAAAACGCGTTCACGATATTTCCCTGCAGCTGCACAGCCGCAGAATGCGCCTGTCAAAAGCAATAGGAAAGCAATGCCCGTTTTCATGCAAACACCGTCTTTCTGGCGCTGGGAATCCCTATACTTTGTACTGCCCGAACCGTTCCGGGTGAATCCGCACCGTTCAAAAGAACGATCCGATCAAACGCCCCTTCCCGCAAGAGTGCACCGATCCCCTCCCTTTGATAAGCCCCTTCGATTGAACCGGCATGCGCCGTTGCCAAAATCGCTGCGCCGCCGTTTTGCACACTGCGTACCGCTTGTGCATCGGCGGCCCCGCCCAACTCGTCAACAGCGATAACATCCGGCGCCATAGCCCTCAGCGCCATCTGCATGCCTTCCGCTTTATAAAAGCCGTCGAACAAATCCGACGTTACGCCAAGGTCATGCTGCGCCGTTCCGTGCAAAGCTGCCCCTAACTCTCCGCGCTCATCAATGACGGAAACACGGACATACCGTCCTGCCTCCCCGTTGGCAAGGCTGCGCACCAGATCCCGTAAAACGGTTGTTTTCCCGCTTGCCGGCGCTCCAACAATCAATACGGACGGCGTCTCCCCTGTCCCGTACAGCGACTGTACAAGCCCGCGGGAAACACCCCGGATCTGTCTTGCAATACGCAAGCTGATAGAGGAAACATCCCGGACATGGGAAATCGACTGATCTTTATGCACGCCTGTTCCGGATATACCCGCCCGGTGTCCGCCCCGAACCGTCAGATATCCCCGGCAAAGCGATTCTTCAAAGCTGTGGAGGGAATACTCTGTCAGGAAACGGAGGCAGTCGCCGATTTCCTGCGCGGTGAGAATATCGGAGGCTGGCGGCGGGAAAGCTGAAAAAGCCCCATTCCCGGACGCAAACCGTATTCCTTCCCCCGTTGTCAGGGTAAGGGGCTTTCCTGCCCGCATACTCACTTCTCGAACCACCTGCTGTTTGTCCTGCGGGAACAGCAGCAAAAGCTCCCTTATTTTTGGGGGAAGTTGCCGTACAGCCGGCGCGTATGCCACATCCATAAAACTACCTCCTTGTCCTCACATCGGATTGTATGCGCTCGTCCGTTTTGTTATGACCGCAACTTTTCCATGTTATGGAATTGACAAACCGCTTTTTGCCGTGTATCCTGTATGGAAAGGAGTTGATCATGAAATGAAAAAGGAAAAGCCGGTCAACCTGATCGTATCGGCTGTATTATTTTGTGTCTATGTTCTGACAACAGTAATTGATGCGCTCACCGTCCATCAGATCTCTGTCAGTTCTTCCGTCTTGTGTATCGGTGCGCTGATTGCCTATTTTATTTTTTTACGCCGCTTTCAGCCGCTTTATTATCTTGGCATCCTGACGTTCACCTTTTTTGCACAATATCTTGGCGCGTGCCTCCATCTTTACAATATTATCCCGATCTATGATTTGATCCTGCACAGTGCAAGCGGCATACTGCTGGTCCTTCTTGCACATTATCTCCTGACCGCCTTTTTTATAAAGGATGTGACAATCCCGCTTCGCTTGACGCTCTTATGCTGCTTCCTTTTCTCTGTCGCTGCTGCGGGATTATGGGAGATCTGGGAATTTTCCGGCGATGTTTTATTGGGGCTTTCTTCACAAGGCGGAAGCCTTACGGATACGATGACGGATATCATTGCGGGAAGCTGCGGGGCAATTATCGGGACTGTTTTACTCGGACTGATCCTGCGCAGAAAGAAAATGTAAGCCGCATGCTTCCCTTATTGTCTGCACTCGAATATTCCGGAATGTGGCAAGCGTTAGATCATGCAGCTTTTCATCTGTTCTATCGCCTGTCTTCTTAAACAGATTTTCTCATTTTTATAAAGCAAAGCAGGCAAAAGGGATGTGCCGGTATGGCACATCCCTTTTGCCTGCTTTCAACCCTTTTTGTGAGTGTCCGTTTATCCCGAGCCGATGCTCCAAAAAAATTGATTCACATTTCCGTATCCTGTTCTGAAATTCCAAGAACCGTTTCTTCTGCATCCTGTAAGGCTTCTACGCTGCGCAGCCTGCTTTGAATAATACGGTTGCGGTCATTCGCCGCATGCAGTGTCTTTGACGCACGATCAAGCTGATCGATCGCTTTCTCCAGCAGATCCCCGAATTTTTCATACTGTCCCTTTGCCGCCCCCAATACTTTCCATACTTCATCGGCCTTTTTATTGATTGCAATGGAGCGGAACCCCATAGCCAGCGAATTCAATATGGCGGTTATCGTCGATGGCCCAGCTAACATAACGTGATAATCGGTGCGCAGTTTTTCCGGCAGCCCAGCCGACGAATACGCCTCCGCATAAAGCCCTTCTGTCGCAAGGTACAAAATCGCAAAGGGCGTCGTATCCGGCAGGCAGATATATTTGGAAACAGCTTTTGCCTCATCCCGAATCCGTGCGGCAAGCGCCTTCCGCGCCTCCTCCAAAGCTTGAAATTCCCCGTTTTCCGCCGCTGCTGTCAAACGCGCATAATCCTCCATAGGAAATTTAGAATCAATCGGAAGATATGTAAATCCACCGTTTTCTGCCGCAGAAGGAATCCGCACGGCGAACTCCACCCGCTCTGCGGACTTAGGGTTGGTCGCCACATTTTTGTCGTACATCCCAGGGATGGTTTCATTCAAGATCTCCTCAAGCTGCGCCTCTGCCCAAACGCCGCGCACCTTAACATTGGTAAGTACACGGTTTAATCCGCGCACGCTGTCTGTTACGCCGCCCGATAACTCTTTCATCTCGCCGAGAGACCGGTACACATTATTTAGCTGTTCGGAAACGGTCTGAAAGGAAGCATTTAACCGTGAATTCAATGTTTCAGAAAGCTTTTCGTCCACTGTACGGCGCATTTCCTCCAGCTTTTTCTCATTGCTCTCCTGCATGCCGCGAATCGCCTTGTCCAGTTTTTCCCCCTGCCGTTCCGCTGAATGCAGGTTCAACTCCTGCATCCGGTTTAAAGAATCCAACAGGCTCTGCATCATCTCGATATGGTTGCGGGTGCTGCGCTCCCCCGCTTCATTCATCTCCCGTACGACTTCTCCCCGCAGCGCCGATATGTTCTGCTGCATCAAGAGCATGGCAGAGGGCTCCTGCGCCTTGGACTTCCTGTCTTTCCGGGGCATTCTTATCAAGATCAAAATCAACAAAAGCAGAATGACTGCCAATAATGCCAGTATTATCATTTCCATGTGCTTGTTCTCCTATTCCCGCGAATACACGCTCAAATACAGCGCTTAAGGCCGGACAGCTTCACGTTTGGCTCCCATCACAGCCGCTGTTTCACTTTATTTACCATGCCAGCATTATAACACTTTGAATATAGCGGGTGCAATCCATATTCTTTTCATTATCTTAAGATAAGTCCATTCCTTTCCCCTTTCTGCTTTTTATGAAATTTCTCCTTTTGCAAATAAAGCTTGAATTTGCCTTCCCAACATAATATAATGGACAAGAGAAATCCTGCTGTTGGCTTTATAGATTTTCGCTGCGCCGACAGTTTCTTTTCTGCATTTTGTTTTGCCGCAATGAGGAGGTTCGTATGCTCCGTGTTACAACGCATTCTGTCAAAGAAACCGAACAGTTTGCACAGAAGTTGGCGCAAAAACTGAAGCCGAACGATATTATTGCCTTTACAGGCGGACTTGGCGCCGGGAAGACCGCTTTTGTCCGCGGCTTGGCCAATGGGCTCGGCTGTTCGGATGAAGTTTCAAGCCCCACCTTCTCGCTGGTTCATGAATACGAAGGCCCGATCGTGCTTTATCATTTTGATATGTATCGTGTCCACACGATGGACGAACTGTATTCAACTGGTTTTTATGATTATCTGGGATGCGGCGGTATTTTAGCCATTGAATGGAGTGAGAATATCGCTTCTGCTTTGAAGTGGGAATCGTGCATTTTTGTTTCGATTGAGCAGGATGGGGAGAATACGCGAACCATTACCGTAAATGGAGGAGACCGCTTTTGAATATATTGGCACTGGATACTTCTGCAAAGACTACTTCCGTTTGCATTGCTTCGGATGAACAAATTCTTTCCGAATTTTCTGTTATTGCTACACAGACGCATTCTCAAACGCTGATGCCGATGCTGCAATCCGCAGTGCAGTCCTGCGGGATTTCGTTAAAAGAAATCGACCTGTACGCCGTAAGCAACGGGCCCGGCTCTTTTACCGGCCTGCGCATTGGCATCGGCGCTATCAAAGGGATGGCGATGGGTGCACAAAAACCTTGTATCGGCATTTCTACACTCGAGGCATTGGCGCAGAACCTTTATGGCATGCACGGTATTATCTGTGCCGTAATGGATGCCCGCTGCAATCAGGTGTACACTGCATCGTTTACGATGAAAAACGGCGTTTTTACGCGTATTACAGCGGATGAAGCACTTTCCGTCGACGAACTTGGCGGCGTGCTCCGCGGCTACATTGAACCGATTGTTTTAGTAGGAGATGGAGCAGAGCTGTGTTATGAGCAGCTTAAAGAACGCATCCCCAATATTCAGATTGCTGCCCCTGCAAACCGGTACCAGCGCGCGTCCAGTGTAGCCGCGTGTGCTTGGCGCCATGCAAGCGAGGCAGTTTCTGCTGCGGATTTGCTTCCGCTATATCTGCGGCTGCCGCAGGCTGAACGCGAACGCCTTGCGCGGCAACAGGAAAAGGAGGCTGTTTTTAATGGATAATAAAGTATTTCACACCGTTGCCGTCGGCAGCGATCATGCGGGATTTGCCCTTAAGACAACGCTGATTACTTGGCTTGCTGAACACGATTTTGAGGTGCTTGATTGCGGATGCTACACTTCAGACAGTGTCGATTATCCGGACATCGCGGAAACGACCTGCCACGCTGTAACTGAAAAAAAGGCGGACTGTGCTCTGTTGATCTGCGGCACAGGAATCGGGATTTCCATTGCAGCAAATAAAATAAAGGGAATTCGTGCAGCACTGTGCAGCGACTGCTTTTCTACAAAATACACCCGGCTGCATAATGACTCCAACGCCATTTGTTTCGGCGCACGCGTCATGGCGGACGGACTCTGTGAAGAACTTCTCTCCATTTTTTTAACCACTCCGTTTGAAGGCGGCCGGCATCAGCGCCGCATTGATAAAATTTCCGCGCTGGAAGAATAACAGAGCGGGCCGGAACAGGCGCTGTGTCCCTTTTCCGGTAAAAAAACGGCACAGAGAAAAGGAAGTCTGTTTATGAGCGCCCCTTTTATTATGGATCATCCGTTAATCCAGCATAAGCTTTCTTTCCTGCGTGATAAAAATACCGGGTCTAAGGAATTCCGTGAGCTGATCTGTGAAATCGCCATGCTGATGTGTTATGAAGCAACACGGAACCTAACGCTGGAAGAAGTAGAAATCGAAACGCCGATCTGTAAAACAAAAACAAAAGTTGTCGCTGGGAAAAAACTTGCACTTGTTCCCATTCTGCGCGCAGGCCTTGGCATGGTAGACGGCGTTTTAAAAATGGTTCCGGCTGCAAAAGTCGGCCATATCGGCCTTTACCGCGACCCGGAAACAAAAGAGCCGCATGAGTATTATTGCAAGCTTCCAAACGATATTGCCAGCCGCGACGTCATTGTGCTTGACCCGATGCTCGCAACGGGCGGCTCTGCAATTGATGCGATCCGCATGCTAAAGCAAAAAGGCGTTTCGGCTATCAAATTCATGTGTATCATCGCAGCTCCGGAAGGGCTTGCCGCGCTGACAAAGGCGCATCCGGATGTACAGGTATACTGTGCGGCACTGGATCAGTGTTTAAACGAACATGCTTATATCGTGCCGGGATTAGGCGATGCGGGCGACCGTATTTTCGGTACAAAATAGGCGTTTTTTCTTCCTCACCGGCCGCACAGCCGCTATACCTTTGAAAATGCGATCCGTCTGAATCATACTGACAGATTCTAAAGCGGCAATTGCCAAGGGCGCATACCGCCGGTTCCGTCTTGTAAAGCTGAAGAAGCGATGCGCCCGTCCGTTTTGAATTGCACCCCATTTGTTAGAAGCATTAGGCATCATAACAAATGGGGTGCTTTTTATAATACGGGCCTTGTTATTTCACCACTGCCGTGCTATGATGAAAAAAATGCCTGATGCCTTTTATCGAGGCTATAGCAAGAAGAGAGGGATTCCTTATGCATTCCTATCAAATCACCAAAACCATCCGGGAAGCTTATCATGCGGATATTGTTGTATGCGGCGGCGGAACTGCCGGAACGTTTGCCGCTATGTCTGCGGCCGACGCCGGGAAAAGCGTTATGATTATCGAGTCCTTTGGCGGATTGGGCGGTACATCGACACAGGGGCTCGTTACACCGGTTATGAGCTCTTATATTCCAAACGAACCAAAATGTTCTTATCTGGCAAACGAACTGAACGCGCTTTTAAAAGAACGGGGCGCACTGGACGATAGGACCGGCCGCATTTTTGACCCGATGATGCTTAAAATCTGTCTGGAACAGATGTGTCTTAAACGTGATATCCCCATCCTGTTTTATTCTTTTATCACAGACGTCATTGTACAAAACAACACGCTGAAAGCGGTTATCGTATCCAATAAATCCGGCACTATGGCGGTCGGTGGGAAAATTTTTATTGATGCGACCGGCGACGGCGATGTTTCCGTGCTTTGCGGGGCACAGTATCACAAGGGCGATCCCGAAACAGGGAAAAACCAACCGATCTCCCTGCGGTATATTGTCGATCATGTGGACTGCGGCGCACTTTCCCGCTTTTTTGCCGATGAAATCCGACGCACCGGTATCCATGACGGCACATGCTTAAGCGACCCGGAAGAGCTTTACGCATCAGTCAACCGCAGCGGCGGCCAAACGCTCTCCTCTTTATTTGACCGTGCCGTCTCTGCCGGTGATCTGATTGACGAAGACAGCTGGTATTGGCAGATGTTTAAAATTACCGGAAGGCCCGGCTCTATTGCGTTTAATAATCCTGAATTTTTTGAAAATGTAGATGGCACAAATATCGAGCATTTGACACAGGCACAGCTTATCGGGAAACAGGCTATTTACCGTCAGCTGCATTTTTACAAAAAATATATGAGGGGTTTTGAAAACGCCTATATTGCAGAAATCGCCCCTATGGTCGGCGTACGGGAAAGCCGCAATATCCAGACGGAATACGTTGTAACGGCGGAAGATCTTCTGGCACGCCGAAAGTTTCCCGATGCCTTCTGCCAATCCAATTATCCCGTTGACATCCATGGGAAGACGCTGCATTTTGATGAGTCCTTCTCCCCGGCCGAAGATGGAAAACCTTATTTTGAAATTCCATGCCGCTCCTTAATCGTGAAAGGAGTTGGCAACCTTTTAGTTGCAGGACGGTGCCTTGGTGCAGAGTTTCTGGCGCAAGCTGCAATCCGTACCCAGCATACGATGCGTTCCTCCGGGGAGGCGGCCGGCCTTCTCGCCTCTGCTGCCTTGGAAAAACGCTGCCCGGTAAAAGAGATAGATGGACGCATTATTCGCAAGGAAATGGAAATACGTGGGGCGGAATTCGTATAAAATTTGAAATTATCTATGTATGTTGTTTAACTATCATTGATTTAATTTCAATATTCCACGATTCACTTTCATTTTCAAAATACGACGAACACTTTCATCAATTCGTTTTTCAGAAATTTTCCCTGATAAAACAGCGTCTTGTAAAGCAGAGATGGCTGCAGACGGATCGTTCGGACATAGCAACATATCAACTCCTGCGGTCACAGATCTTACTGCAATTTCTCCGCTTCCGTATGAATCAGTCAGAGCTTTCATCTGCAATCCGTCAGTAATGATAACACCTTGAAACCCCAATTCTCTCCGCAACAAATCGGTTACAATCCGGGAAGAAAACGGTGCGGGTTGGGAATTGTCTATTTTTGTTAAAATCAAATGCCCTATCATTACCATATCGCTGCCAGCGGAAATACCCGCCTTAAAAGGTAAAAGTTCGTTTTCCCGTAACTCTGCAAGACTTTTGTCTACATACACTGCGCCGTCGTGTGAATCAGCGAGTGTATCACCGTGACCTGGGAAGTGCTTAAGCGCTGTACCTACGCCTCCTGCGTGAAATCCTTTTACAGCTGAAGGAATCAGCTGGGCTGCTTGGCCAAAATCATCACTATAAGCCCGATTTCCAATTACAGTATTGGAAGGATTCGACCAAACGTCAGCAACTGGAGCCATATCTACATTGAAACCTAAAGATTTCATATCTGACGCTATTGTGTATGCATTTTGATAGGCAACGCCAGTCCCTTTATCCTTATAGTCATACATTGGTCCAATATATGTCGTCCCAACTGTGTGCATAAGACGGTTTACTCGTCCGCCTTCTTCATCGCAAGTTAAAATAAGAGGAATATCAGAATAATTTTGTGTATTAGTAAGCATTGTACGAACTTGCTGTTTACTGACAAGATTTTGTGCGCTATATAAAATCCCGCCTATTGGAAGCTTTTTTAAAGCATTTTTTGTTGTTTCTCCAGCTGCTGTTACTTTTGATACATTTGTAAGTTGCTCTGGGCTGAGGATCATCATCTGACAGATTTTTTCATACAACGTCATGTTCGATATGATACTATCAACAGTATTTTTCTTTTCATATTTAGAACTGCTCTCGCTTGCAAAACCCTTTTTGTTCTCTGTCTGACTGGACTCAGTTCCTGTTTCGGCTTGCAGGCTTGCCTCTTCCTTTTGCTCAATCTCAGAACTTACTGCTGCTTGAGAAGAGCTATCTTCCTGCGAACTACCTGCCTCCGTTGTAATAGATATATCAGAGGAGACACTGCTCGATTCAGCCAAGCTGCTTCCCTGCAATTCAGTTTGTGTACATGCACTTAATCCAAACAAAAAAAAGCAGCACAAAGCAAATATTTTTTTCTTTTTCAAAACCATCATATTCCTTGTAAAAGAAGCTAAATATAAATTAAAAACAACCCTAGACATATCCTATCTCGGGTTGTTTTTTGGTCGGAGTAACGTGACTTGAACACGCGGCCTCTTGACCCCCAGTCAAGCGCGCTACCAGCTGCGCCATACCCCGATCCTGCCCTCCTATTATATCGAATGGTGCGTTCGTTGTCAAGGCCGATATTCACATACGAAAATCATTTCCGCTCCACGACTCATATATTTCTTTAAGCAGGATCTCATCGGTAAAAACCAGCATTTGCAACTTCTGCATTGCCAGCAGGTTTCGAAAATCATCCGGCTTATGGTCTGGCGACAGGCACATCTCCTTTTGGGAATCAATTAGTTCACTGAACACATCATAAAACGACTCCAGAAAATCACGGTGCTCTTCACAAACCGGAATTCGGAACCCATTGTACACCATGGTTTCCACTGAAGCCCTTTCACAAAGCAAACAATCCGTTTCGCTCATTTCTGAAGCCCCCCTTTGGTTCCGCGTCGTATGGCGCTTTTGATATGCGCTAATCATATCATATTTTTATACGCTTGTCGAGTTGCGGCCTATCACATGATATGATAAAATAAAAATGGTTTTTCTTGACGCTATACGCCTTATCGGCATTGCAGTATGGCTTGATATCGTTCATTTAAATACAGACAAATCACTATCAAGATTGGAGCGTTTTAATGATGAAATGGATGATCGCATCCGATATTCACGGTTCTGCTTTTTATTGTGAGAAGATGATCGCAGCATATCGTTCGGAACAAGCGGACAGGCTTCTTTTGTTGGGCGACTTGCTCTATCACGGCCCACGCAACGACTTGCCAAAAGAATATGCTCCCAAAAAGGTCATCTCCATGCTCAACGAAATAAAAGATGAATTGGTCTGCGTCCGCGGGAATTGCGAGGCAGAGGTGGATCAAATGGTTCTTGCATTTCCAGTCCTTTCGGACAGCTGCCTGCTTTGTGAAAGCGGACGTTTGATTTTTGCAACACATGGGCATCATTTTAATACCAGCTCCCTCCCGCCCCATAAAAAGGGAGATATCCTGCTGCACGGGCATACACATATCCCGGCCTGTGAAGAAGCTGACGGTATGCTATATATAAATCCCGGTTCCGTTTCCATCCCAAAGGCAGACAGCCCATACAGCTATATGACACTGGAAAACGGCATCTTCCGATGGAAAGATCTTGAGACCGGAGTTTGTTATCGGGAATACCACCTATAATCAGGGACATAACGCTTTTGGCAATACGGCTAAACGCCGGTTTTTCTATTAGGATAGCACTTTCTCAAATCGCGGAAATGCGAAGTACAGAGAAAAACCGGGCTGTGTAAAAAATACGCGGGAGTATTCAGGCAAAAAGGGTTCCGCCTGTATTTTCCGCAGCAGCACATATAAATTGGGACACAGCTTTTATTCAAAGAGAAAAGAGAGTGTCTGTGCCATGCAGGTGCTTGCCCTTTTGCCCCGAACAGGGTCGAAGTGAAATGGCCCGCCTTTGTCCTTTTTTAACCCATGGAAATACTTTTATTCTGCTGAAAACACCTTAAGACAGTTTTGAAGGAGGTCATGATTTGGAAAATGAAAAGCGTTTCGCTGTACTGATTGATGCAGACAACGTTTCAGAAAAATATATCAAAGGCATTCTGGACGAAATATCCAACGACGGTGTTGCCACATATAAGCGCATCTATGGCGATTGGACCAAACCCAATCTTGCTTCATGGAAAAATATACTTCTTGAAAATTCCATTATGCCTATCCAACAGTATAGCTATACAACAGGAAAAAACGCCACGGATTCCGCTATGATTATAGACGCGATGGACATCGTCTACTCCGGTAATGTCGACGGATTTTGTTTAGTATCCAGCGACAGTGATTTTACACGGCTGGCTTCTAGGCTGCGCGAATCGGGTATGACCGTTGTCGGCATGGGTGAAAGGAAAACGCCCTCTGCCTTCATTGCCGCGTGCCATCAATTTAAATATCTTGAGATCTTAGCGCAAAATGTTGAGGAAAAAACTGCCGTTTCGGAGGAGAACACATCTGAAACACTGGCACGAGCCGATCTTGCCACCATTAAACGCGTTGTTTTATCGATTCTGGATGAAATATCAGATGAGGATCAATGGGTTTTCATCAGTGAGATCGGGGATATCCTCGTAAAACGCTATCCGGATTTTGATGTGCGGAATTACGGATTCAAAAAACTTACGCCATTTTTAAAGTCGCTGAATATCGTGGATATCCGGTGGACCAAAGGCCATGACAGTAACAACCGTTTGGTTTTTGTACGGGCCAAGCAGGATAAATCAACAGGGAAACAGGGGAACTAAAATGAATTTTGATGAAATCGGCTTGATTGCGCCTATTCAAACGGCACTTGCCAAAATAGGCGTTTCAGAAATGACGGAGATACAGGAAAAAGCCATCCCGGTCCTACTTCAAAAAAGGGAAGTCATTGCGAAGGCTCCGACCGGTACAGGAAAAACCTATGCGTTCGGGATCCCGATTATTACGGAAATCGATTTAAACGTTCGGGCCCCACAGGCTTTGATCCTCTGCCCGACAAGAGAGCTATGCACACAGCTTCGGGACGAAATGCGCGCATTGGCACAGGATATGCCGGAAATACGGGTCGCCGCAGTATATGGCGGCCAGCCCATCCGCAGACAGATCGACGCCCTGCAAAAAAATCCGCAGATTGTCGTTGCAACACCCGGCCGGTTAATCGATCATTGGAAACACCACAATATCCGTTTAAACCGGATCGCTGTAACGATACTTGATGAGGCAGATGAAATGCTTGATATGGGCTTTTTTAAGGACGTCCGCTTCATTCTCGACCAGCTTCCCCCCAAAAACCGGCTGTCTATGTTCTCCGCAACGATTTCAAGGCCGGTTATGGATATCGGCTGGCTCTACCAACGCGATCCTGTCGAACTCGTTGTCGAACCGGTAAAAGAAAACAAGCCAAAAATAGCGCAGTTTGGGCTGCGCTCAACCGGTACGCAGAAAATACTCGACTTAATGCAGCTGATCCGCACGATAAAACCGGAACGCGCCATTATTTTCTGCAATACAAAATATCAGACCGGCAGCCTGTGCGACCAATTGGTGCGCAAGGGCTTTTCTGCAAAGTGTATCCACGGCGATATGGCGCAGGCTCTTCGAAATAAAATCATGAGTGAATTCAAAGCAGGCGGATTTCAGCTTTTGGTCGTCACAGACGTTGCCGCGCGCGGGATTGATATCACCGGTGTAGACGCGGTAATCAACTTTGATATCCCACAGGAAAATGAATATTATATCCATCGTATCGGCCGGACGGGACGCGCTAAAAAAGAAGGGAAATCCTATACCTTTTTCTGGGACAATGATAAAGCGCATCTCGATCAGATCCTGCATTATACCAAATTCGAAATGCACTATCTCAAATTTGACGAAAACGGAGAGTTGACAGACGCATGAAAAAAAACGCCAGCCTGCTTTCGGAACTTGACAGCCGGCCGGTCGCCGCTTCTGTTTCACCGCTGCTTGATTGGTATCGGAAAAATGCCCGTCCCCTCCCTTGGCGGAAGACCAGAAACCCCTATTACATCTGGCTTTCGGAAATCATGCTTCAACAGACACGGGTAGAAACGGTAATCCCCTATTATCACCGGTTTATCGCATCGCTTCCGACAATTCCAAGCCTTGCGGCTGTACCGGAAGAAGAACTGCTAAAGCTGTGGGAAGGGCTTGGTTACTACAGCAGGGCGCGGAATTTAAAAAAAGCCGCTGCTGTTTGTATGGAGCAGTACGGCGGAATACTGCCGCTTACTTATGACGAACTTTTGTCGCTTCCGGGCTTTGGCCCCTACACTGCGGCTGCCGTCGCTTCCATAGCGTATGGGGAGCCTGTTCCCGCCGTAGACGGCAATGTTCTGCGTGTTGTCTCGCGCCTTTGCGCTTATGGGGAAGATATCATGCTTCCCTCTGCACGCAAATCCGTTTTTTCCTGTCTCCTCCCTTATATGGGCAGTGCGCCGGGCGAGCTCAATCAAGCTTTCATGGATCTCGGTTCCTCGATATGCCTTCCAAACGGTGCGCCAAAATGTATGTTGTGCCCGCTTTCTTTTGCCTGTACAGCTTTCTTAAACGGGCAGGAACGCCTTTTCCCGATCAAACGCGCAAAATCTGCACGGCGCATAGAGCAGCGCACCGTTCTCCTTCTCTTTTCGGATAGCCGTGTGCTTCTGCACAAAAGAAAAGAACAGGGCCTTTTGGCAGGCCTGTGGGAATTCCCGAACTTTGAAGGAGACGCAAGCGAAGATGCCATACGGCAATACTGCCGCCAAATGGGGCTATCTATAGAAAAAATCCGTCCGATTGGCTCCGCCAAGCATATTTTTACCCATATTGAATGGCATATGTCCGGCTTTGCCGCAGCTGTTTCGGAACGCAAGGAGGCAGACGGCTGCATTTGGGCAGAACATGCACAGCTGAAGCAGCGCTATCCCCTTCCCAGCGCGTTTCGGCCCTTTTTACAAACGGCAGAAACGGAACTTTTAAGAGCAGCTGAAAACAATCCCGGATGAAACCCTCCTCTAAAACGGCATCGCCATCCCCTACATTCCGAAAGCCGTTTTCCGTATGAGCTGGGCTGTTTTTCGTCCAACGGAAAGGATGTCGCGAAAATGAAACAGGTTGAAAAGAAAAAAGTCCGGCAACCGCGCGGCCTAATGATTATGAGCGCGCTCGGACAGTTTAAAGCAGATCTTGTTTTAAAAAATGCCAATGTTTTAAATGTTTTTACCGGTGAATTCATGCCGCGCGATGTCGCCATCAACGGCGACACCATCATTGGGATCGGAGAATATGAGGGAACGTACGAATACGACCTGTCAGGCATGTATATTGTCCCCGGTTTCATTGACGCACACGTTCATATAGAATCCTCCATGCTTACTCCGCAGATCTTTACACGGGAAGTCTTAAAAAGGGGAACCACAACGCTGATTGCAGACCCGCATGAAATCGCCAACGTTTGCGGGGAAGACGGCCTCAAATACATGTTGGATGCCGCGGCGGAGTGCCCTGTAAACTTATACTACATGATGCCTTCCTGCGTCCCTGCCGGGGATTTTGATACTGCCGGCGCTGTGCTGGATGCAGCAGCGCTTGCAAAATATGCAAATCATCCTTCTGTCTTGGGGCTGGGCGAAGTGATGAACACAGCCGGGATCATGCGCTGTGAATCGGACCTATATCAAAAGCTTGCCCTTTTTCACAGCAAAACCATCGATGGGCATGCACCGATGATGCACGGAAAAGCGCTGCAAACCTATCGTTTAGCCGGTATCACCACCGATCATGAATGCACCAGCGGCGAAGAAGCCGCCGAAAAGCTGCGTGCAGGGCTCGCTCTTTTGATTCGTGAAGGATCCGGTGCAAGAAACCTTGACAGCCTCATTCAAATCCTGATCGACGGACGGATGCAAACCCAGCGCATTGCGTTCTGCACGGACGACAAACACGTCGACGATATCCGTACCGAGGGACACATCGACCACCATATCCGCCGAAGCATCCAGCTCGGGCTTGACCCAGCCACCGCTTATCTTATGGCAAGCTGGTATCCGGCGCAGATATATGGATTAAAGCACCTTGGAGCTGTAGCCGCCGGATATCAGGCTGATCTGGTCGTATTAAAAAGCCTGTATGACGTACAGCCGAAAATGGTGCTTCACAAAGGGAAAACGGCGTGTTCGCTTCTTGAAAAAGCACCACGGGTGTCGATTGCGCCCGCCGTCTGTGATACGGTGCATATTGCCCCGGTAAAGCGGAGTGATCTTCGGCTTCGAATAAACAAAGATCCTGTCCCGGTCATTGTCCCAATCCCGAGACAGATCATAACCAAAAGGGTGAATGAACATGTGCATGTGCGGAACGGATATTTTGTCTCCGACGCATGCCACCAAAAGGTAGCCGTAATTGAACGCCATCATGCAAGCGGCAACATTGGGCTTGGCATTATCCGCGGCTTTCTGCGTACCGGCGCTATTGCGGCTACTGTAGGCCATGACGCGCACAATCTGATCGTCATCGGGACAAATGATACGGATATGCTGCTCGCTATCCACGCACTCAATGAAAGCGGCGGCGGGTATGTCATCGTAAAAGATCAGAGCATTGTAGCGGGGATTGAACTGGAGATTGCCGGTCTGATGAGCACGCACTCCGCAGACGAACTGTGCCGTGAGCTTGCGCTTTTCACACAGGCAGCCAAGGACATTGGGATCCCGCAGGATATGGATCCCTATCAAACACTGTCTTTCCTTCCGCTTCCTGTCCTGCCGGGACTGCGCGTTACGGACAAAGGTCTTTTAGACGCTTCATCCGGGAATTTTTTGACGTATTGAGGTGTCCCAATGAACGAATTTCAATATAAAGGGAAAGAGATCCGGCAAGAATTTTTTTCAGACTGCTTTGATGAGGGCCTCGCCCGTATGCATTTTGAAGACTGCCGTTTTTCCGGTATCCGGTTTGACGATATCCTGTTTGATCACTGTACATTTGTCAGATGTACCTTTTCCGGGTGCCGCCTCGGTGCATCTGAATTCCGCTTCTGTGCCATACTCAATTGTATCTTCCGGATGTGCAGCATGTTTTCGACAGTATTTGATAATTGCAAACTGACCGGTTCCGCCTTTTTTGACGTTGACGCGCCTTATTTTGAAATCAACGGCGGTGACTGGTCGTTTACTGATCTGCGGGATCTGTCTTTTTATAAAATGGAACTCCACCACATCAATTTTGAAGGTGCAGATTTTACTGGCTGCTGCATGGATCATGCAACGATTTCCAATTGCTGCATGCGCCACGCCCGCTTTGGCAGTACCAGCATGGTTTCCGCAGATCTGCGTGAAAGCGATTTGTCCGGAAGCAACC
>ERZ1643247.1300-NODE-1300-length-23742-cov-50.171444_pt1 | contig 23742 bp, 20 predicted proteins | sample MGYA00579264_ERZ1643247 | MGnify/ENA primary metagenome ERZ1643247 (study PRJEB29033, sample SAMEA4952262) | chicken gut metagenome | biome: Broiler Chicken; feature: Gastrointestinal Tract; material: Caecum | place: Ireland | collected 2018 | study: Broiler... | reverse complement strand
CTCAAAGATGTCATCACACAGTTGGAGCCGGGGCTGTTCAAGAAAGTGACGGGTCTGAGCGTGAAGGACTTTGAGCTCTTATGCTCCATCGGCGTATTCAACGCGCCGCTCATGAACGACGCTATCTTCAAATTCAAGCGATACGAAGATTCGAGCCTCTCCTATACGGGTATCCTGAAATATGCTTCCGATGAAGTGGGCGGCTGGGACACCACCATCCGCCGCGAGGAATACGAAAAGTTGTTCTACAACCAGCAGGCAACGATGACGGCGCCCGAAAAGAGGGCAGACGAAGAGATCGCGGCAGCCGAGAGCGCTCCGTTGGAAACTGCGGAAGCTGCGGTGCAGCCCGAGAAGGAGGCGGCACCCGCCGTCTATACGACGATCGCAAAGGAACAACCACAAGAGACTGCTCCCGCGTTTGATACCTCCGCCCTTACCGAGGGTACCGCCGTTTTACACGCAAAATTCGGCGAAGGAAGGATCGTCAAGATCGATAAACTCGGCAAATATATCCACGTCGCCTTCTCCGTCGGCGAAAAGACATTCGCAAACAGCGCCTTCGCTCAGGGATTTTTGAAATTAAAGGAATGAAATACGAACAAACGTTCTTATTTTGCTTGACAAACGTTTGTTTTGTATGATATAATGCCCTTGTATCAAAAAAGATACGCGCAAAATGCCCATGTCGGTGAAAGAAACGAGCGGGCAAGCCACGTTCCCATTGCTTTATGAAGCTTGCAACTCCTCGGCAAATATGGCTTTAACGGGCTTGCCCGGCCGGCGGCGGATCGGTCGCGAAGGCGGCATTTTGCACAACAAAAAATGGTACCCGAGCAAGCTGTGTCTCCTGACACTGCATCTCGATTCATTTGCAGCGGCTGCGCATTTGCGCTGTCGAGGCTTGCCACGACGGGTTACAAAGAATGGCTGGTTGCTTCCGCTGTGACTCCCCTTACGGGATAGCGAACGGCAGTCATCACTGTTTATAACGAGCGGCGTTATAGCCGCTTATGGTGGAGGTTCTCGCTTCCGCCGATGCTTTTGTTGCGCTCTCATAAGGTGCGCAAAGGCCGTTATAAGCATACCGTTTTTTGGACAGATCATAGAAACCAAGTCCATGGAAAGGTAACGCTTTCTGTGGACTTTTTGTTTTATTCGAGGCTATCTCCCCGCCCTCTTAGGGCGCGGATAATGGTTAGCAAATCACTCAGAAGGAGGAATGTTATGAGCAACCAAACGACAATCAGACCGCCATAAACCGGCAAGCAAATCACAGTCGAGCTTTTGAGTTCGACGAAGAAGTATAGCCCACTATACTTTGCAAGCAAAGTATGTGGGCTCTGCGAGGCTTTTTAATCAAGAAAAATAAGGAGGTGAAACTATAAGTTTTTTAGTTTGTCACATGGAGAAGTATCACAAGACGGACATTGCGCCCGTCGAGCAGGAGAACGAGCGCGACGAGAATTATCAGGCGGACAACCCGCAAATTGACCCCACGCGCACGCGCAAAAATTACAACCTTATCAAGCGGCAGAGGTCATACACGCAATTTATCAATGACAAGATCGCGGCTCTTGACTTGCCAACCAAAGTGCGCAAGGACGCCGTGCTGATGTGTTCCTTCGTCGTCGGTTCGGACAGGCAGTTTTTCGGCAATTTATCGGAAGAAGAACAGCAGCAATTCTTTGTGGACTGCACCCGCTTCTTTGCGGAGCGGTACGGCGAGGACAACATCATCTCGGCGGTCGTCCACATGGACGAGACGACGCCGCACCTGCACCTCAATCTGATCCCGATTGCAGACGGCAGGCTCTGCGCCAAGCAATTGTTTGACCGCAAGGCGCTTCAAGTGTTACAGACAGGCTTCCACTCTGCCGTGGGCAAGAAGTGGAACTTACAGCGCGGACGGGAAGGAAGTCAAACAAAGCATCTGTCCACGGCGGAGTTCAAGGCAAAGAAGATCGTCGAGCAGGCAAACGGGGAAGCCGACCGCAGATTGCGGATAACGCAGCTCGACGCCAAAGAAATTCTCGCGGAGGCACAATCACAGGCCGACCGTAAATTGCAGACGGCGCAGCTTCACGCGGACGGCATTTTAGCAAGTGCGAAACAGTCAGCAGCCGAAACGAAGCAACACGCGCAGGAATATCTAGACGGCGTCATCCAATCGGTAGAGAGCGAGAAGGCAAAGCCCATTCCGAAGCGGAGGCGTCAAGCAGAGGAAGAGATCACTCTACTCCGCACGGAGAATGAGGCGTTACGGCAATCGAAAAATATTGCCGACAAGGACAGAGCGGACTTGTTTGAGCAACTGCAAAAAGCCGAGCGTGCAGGCAAGAGCAAGGAAAGTGCCTACAAAATGGTAACCGATATGCTCTCTGCCTACCCGAACGAGTTTGACGCACTATTGAGCAAGTCTCGGGCAAAGAAGTCGGGCGCGTCGCCGTTCAAATCACACGGCTTTGACCGTGGCGGCAAGTAACAACTGAATAAACGCTAAAAGGAGGAAAGCGATCGAGCGAACTACATAACAGAGGGGAATGGCGAGAAATAAGACGAAGATACAGAGTTGCGAGTTTGACTCGCTTGCAAGATTTTTGCTCCCTGCGATCCGCGCGTTTTATGAGGATGAGGACAACCAGCGCGAATTTGAGGCATGGCAGGCAGAGCGGGCAAGACTGAATCACAAGTAAAAGTTTTTTATCAAATTGCAAAACGGCAAGCGGCGGGCGCTTCAAACGAAGCGCCCGCCGTTATTTTATGTTCTGAAGTAAATTTTAAAGGCGAAGCCGTCTCCTAAAGGAAACGGGTTCGCCTTTAACTTGTTTGGTGACCCCATCGGGACTCGAACCCGAGTTACCGCCGTGAAAGGGCGATGTCTTAACCGCTTGACCATGGGGCCTTATCGCTGTGTGCGCCCTTAAACGCACAACGCTAAACTAGAATAACATAATACATCCGAAAAGTCAAGCAGAATTTATTCTGAAAAATGAAAATTTCGCGCCCCGCGGCGGGAAATTCAACGAATACACGCTTCGGCAGACGCGCGCCCGCCCCGCACTGCGCCTGCCGAAGCGTATCGCGCGGCGCTTCAGTTTTTGAAGCAGACGTTCCGCTGCGCATTGAACGCCTTCGTCGCCTCGTTGAATGCCTCCGCCGGAATGCGGCAATCGCACACCGCTTCTTTCAAAAAATCCGCCTCTTGTTTTGCGTCTTCAAAATGCAATACCACGGTGCCGTATTCGCTAGCGGCTTTCAGTACATGGGCATTGTCGTTGCCGCAAATTGCACAGCGGGTGGGGATGCCCTTTTTGCGCAGATTGTTGCGGAACAGGTTCTGGTTCCGCGGGTCTTTGCGCATTTTTGCGTTTATATAAGCGTTTTCCGCAAGGCTCTTTTCCTTCAGGAACTGATCGTTTGTAACATAGTTGAAGCGAATTCCCGCATTTTCGAAAGTTTTATGGATCGGGCCGGTCAGCCGGTCAGACACCGAGCGTTCGTCCGCATCGTAATGAAAATACTGCTTGCCTAACCGGAATTCGATTTCCGTGTTTTCGCGGTCGGCGAGAACTTTCATGCACCACGCGCGGAACAGGCTGTCGTAGCCCTGGGCGCTCAATGCTTTGAAGGTGTATATGTATTTATCGACGTAATAGGATTCGGTGCCGTCGCCGTTGTTGACCAGGTGTTCTTGACATTGCAGGAAGGACGGCATATTGCCCGAATTCCGCCTGGAAATCAGGGCGATGTCGTTCATGTATTTATTGAAGGAAGAAAAGGCAATGTTGTTTGCGCCGTTCAGCACGCAACCCGTCGCCGTATATTTTGAAAAGTCGATCCGGTCGATATTCAGGATTTTAAAACCGATCGTCTGCAATTCGCGGTAAGACAGCACGTTGAACAGGTTGTGCGGAACGGATGTATCGGTATCCAGCAGATAAAACGAAAGGTCGACCCCGTTCTGCTTTTCGCTGAAATAATAGTTAAAAATGTCGGGGCTTCCCTGCTTGAGGTAGCTGTTTCCGTGGTAATCCCGGCGCCCGTACTCATATTTTTGGGTCGGGTCAAGCTCCTTTTCGCGCTTTTTATCCAGGTCGTAATTGGTGTTGCTGATGCCGACGATGTGCGCAAGGCGGCCGTCCTCGCAGACGCGGATGGTTCTGGAAACATACTTTTTCAGGCTTCGCTGCCCCTGAATCGACCTTCTGCCGTTGTCGGAAATATCCTCCACCTCCAGGCGGATGCTTTCCGGGTCGATGCCGGGGTAGAGCCGCGAGACCACGTCTTTGTAGATATTGCTGTAGGTCAGTTTATAGCTGCTGTATATCCGGGCGGTGATTTCCATACGCTTCATAGTTGACGATGATCAACTCTCTCCTGTTCTGTCGGTTGCGTTTTGTTATTTTATCGTTGCAGATAACCGTAAATCCGTTCTTTTTTGCCCATAGGATCAGCTCGTTGTTGTCGCTTTCGGCATGTTCGGCATAGTTCGAGAGCATAAACCGGATATTCCTGCCGTGCAGCTGCTCCAAAAAAAGCATCAGACCGCGCTGCTGCGCCGCGTCCCAGCCGTTGAACCCGCGCCGCCCGTCCGTATAAACGCCGCAGGTGGAAAGGTAGGGGGGGTCGCAGTAAACAAAATCGCCCGGGGTCAGTTCGTCGAGGTAGGCTTGGTAATCTTCGCTGCGGAACTGAATGTTCTGCTGCCGCGCCCTGCGCGCAAAGGTGATCAGTTTTTCGTACATTTCGTCGTTGAACCCGGAATTGCCGCAGGGGTTGTTGAATTCGAGGTTCGCGTTGAAACGGATCTGGTGCTCGAATCCGTAGCAGATGAGGAGATATAACAGCAGCGGGTCGCGTTCCTTGGCGCTTACGGCGTTATAGTCGTTCCGCAGCCGGACGTACGCCTCTTTGTTGGATTTGGAAAGCCCGTACTTTTTGATCAGAGCCGTTATCTTTTTGTACAGCGCCGCCGAGTCGTGAGAGGCGAGGTACCGCAAAAGACCGCAGACGATCCAGTTATTGTCGTTATAGACGATCCTGTCCGCCTCTGCATTGAGCGATACGGTCGCGCCGCCGCCGAAGAGGTCGTAAAAGGTGCGGATGCCGCGGGGGAAATGCTGCTTTAAAAAACCGACTACGTCGTATTTTCCGCCTATATAATTGAGCGGGGATTGGAACAGGGGGGCAGGATTTTTTTCGATAATGAACAGCCATTCGAAATGTTTTGAGTCTTTCAGGTTTTCCCGTTCTTCGCGTTTTACCGCCCGCGTGTTTTTGTATTTGACGAAATCGATTTTTTTCAGGCGGTAGGTGCCCGGCAGAGCAAAACGTTTTAAGGTTTTTTCGATGAATTCCTTGCTCATGAGCCCGGCGTCGCTGTAGCTTACAACGATATGCCGGAAGCGGGCTTGTGCGATCAGGTCGACGAATTCGTTTTCAACGGCGCCCTTTTTGCTCCATTTGGAAAGCTGATCTCCGTTGTCGCGGTGCGCGCCTTTGCCGTGCGTAACGGGGCGGTCGTTTTTGGCGATCGTTTCAAGTACATGGTACTGCGAAATATACTGCGTGGAGGTATAGGGCGGGTCGAGATACAGGATATCGCCTTCGATTTCGCCGATCAGGCTGTTTGCGTCGCGCAGAAAAAAGCGGTTAGTTCCCGCCGCGGGAGTGCTGTTTTCGGGGCGCAGAAGTTCCATCCGCTTAACGGCGCGGGGATCCCAGATATGCAGGAAGGCGGAATATACCCCCGCAACGTTGGAAACTTTGCTCACGCTTTCGATCAGGCAGCCGATCAGATAATCTTTTTCGTCTGAACTGATTTTATTTTCGCTGTACCAAAGGTCGATGGTGTCGCGAATGAAATCGATGCGTTTCGCGTTTTCGTCCGAAAAGTACTGCCTGCCCGAAACGGCAGGGGCAAAATTATTATAGCAGAATCCGGAGGTATAGCCATCGGTGTCCGCTTTGTTGAAAAAATCGAACGGATCCAAGCCCAGCTTTGCAAAAAAGCCCGTCGCATTCAAAATTTTGGATTTGCTCACGGTAAAGCAGGCGTACAGGTTGTCGTTCACGATCAGGTTGCACCGGTCTTTGAAAGATTCGGCAACGGCGCCCGTGCCGGAGAACATATCGCAGAAAACGGTTCCGGCATTCAATGAAATCGCTTTTTCGATGGTGTCGTGAATTTCGTCGATCAGTTTGACCTTGCTTCCAATATATCTCATTTCAGTCCTTAAAAGAAAAAAGTTTTGCGTTGCGTAAAAGAACAAAGAGTATTACAGACATTATAACATTTTTACCCCGCGAATGCAACAGGCAAAACGGAAATTGTAAAAACCCGGATTCGGAAAAGTTTTTTTGGGCGGGAGAAAAGTACCAAAAAGAGTACATAAGATGTCGTATAATATACTCGAAATCAACAAAAGCGAGGTTTGTTATGAGTGCATTCGACAAAGTAATCGGCTATGAAAAAGAAAAAGAAGAACTGTACCAGCTGTGCGACATGGCGAAGAATCCCGAAAAGTATGCGGCGCTGGGGGTAAAGCTGCCGCGCGGTATCCTGCTGCACGGCGTGCCGGGCGTGGGTAAAACGCTGATGGCGTCCGCGCTCATCGAAGAGATGGGCAGGGTGTGCTATACATGCCGCAAGGATAAGGCGAACGATGCCTTTGTCGATACCATCCGCGGCGTGTTTGCAGAGGCAAAGGCGCATGCGCCTGCGGTCATTTTTTTGGACGACGTCGATAAATTCGCCTCCGACAGCGATTCGCACAATCCCGAAGAACTCATCGCGGTACAGTCGGGCATCGACGAGGTAAAAGGGTCGGACGTGTTCGTCGTCGCTACGGCAAACAATATCCGCGAGCTGCCGTATTCTCTGCGGCGCGCCGGTCGGTTTGACCGCATCCTCGAAATCTGCCCTCCGAACCGCAGAGAGGCGGTGGAAATCGTGCGGCATTACCTCTCCGACAAGAAGGTTGCGGCGGATGTCACGGCGGAAAGCGTCGCGCGGCTGATGGACGGCAATTCCTGCGCGGCGCTCGAATCGGTGCTCAACGAGGCAGGCATCTACGCAGGGTACGAAAATAAAGCGGAAATCGGGCGAGAACACATCGTACGCGCGGTGCTTCGGGATGTCTTTGAAGCGGACGAGTCCGTCAACGAAATGTCGTCTTCGGTCAAAGAAGAGGTCGCCTTCCACGAGGCGGGGCACGCCGTGGCGGCGCTTGCGTTCGATGCCGAGGGTGTGGGTCTTATCTCCGTGCGCCCCAGCAAGAGCGATGCGCGCGGCGTGACGCAGATTTTCAAGGGCGAAAACTATTTCGGTTCGTACGACCGTATGCATGAGCGCGTCGTTGCCCTGCTTGCGGGCAAGGCTGCAGTCGAGCTCAAATACGGGCGCCTCGACGTGGGGGCAGGGTCGGATATCGACCGCGCCTCCGCTATCGTGCAAAGGTTCATCACCGATTACGCGGCGAGCGGCTTTGCGCTGTTTCACCCCGATAATCATTTCAATCTGACGTCCGACCCGCATGACGACAGAATTATAACCGAGCGCAGCGCCATGCTCGCCCGCTGCTATGAAGAGGCGAAAGAGGTTCTGCGCAAAAACTGGGCGTTCGTGGAAAGAGTTGCGGCGGCGCTCGTCGAGCGGGACACGCTCGTGTTTGAAGAGATTGTCGAACTGCGCAGAGAATCGGCGGCATAAAATATCGGCGGCGTGCAAAATGCGCGCTGCCTTTCGGCTGATTTCGGCAAAGTATTGTTTTTGCCCGCGGCGAATGCCGGATAAAATCCGATTCGGCGGCGGCGACCGGCTCTGCATCGGAATAAATACTGTACGGTCGCATTCCGGGGCAGCGGATCGCGGGGTGCGTTGCTGTCAATATCTGTCAGTGTTTTTATGTAAATGAGAAATAAACTTGTTTTAATGCGTCAATCATGGTACAATAAATCTGAAAATCGCGGGGAGAAACGGATGAACCTGCCGAAAAGCAAGCGCGCGCGCTTTTGCCAATGCCCGAACTTGCTTCGGCAGGGTACATACCATCCCGAACGTAAATATTCAAGGGATGAGCGGCTGCGGAAAAACCTGTATAATAAAAGAATGGGCAAAAAACAATGAAATCAATCTTGTTACTCTTTATGTGCCGATTTTTGCGGCATATGAGCGCGAGAAACAGAAAGATGCAATAGCGCAGTGCTTGCGGTCAGAAGAGATAAAAGAGGCTTTTTTAAAGCCGAGAACGGTTTTCGTTTTAGATCATTTCGAATATATCACCCACGAAATTGAAGAGGCATTGGCTGAATTGATAGACGCGCATGTTCTTCCGTCGGGCGATGAAAAGGTTTTTATGCCGGAGCTTCTCTTCACGATAGCGGTAGAAACAACGGGGCGCAGAAAGAGCTTTGAGGAGAAATGATTTGAAGCGGATTGAATATATTTATAGTTATCATTCGTGGGGATTTGACAAGGAAGAACTTTATAGAATCGATGTGGAGAAAAAGGAATATCTCCATTTTGATCATGGGGTGAACGATTGTAGAATGCGATTGCCGGATGATTTGTTAAATAAAATCTGTTCTTTCTTTGAACGGTGGTTGCGCAAGTTTCCCGAAGACGAAATTTCATTCGATGCGCCGTGTTGGACGTTGACTATCGACGACAAAACTTGTACACGGGTCGCCGTAAGTGATTGGGATCCATTGTTTAAATCGATTTCCGATTTCTTTGCAGTATTTAAAAATATAAAGTAAAATCGTCCGCGTTCAATATGTTTGCGGGGCATCATTTGCCGCACGATATTTTTACGGACAGCCGCGGCAGAAGCTTTGCCGTTTAAGTAAGATTGTCGCTGCCGGCTGTCTGCGCGCAATGACGCATCATCGTGAAAACAAATTTACGATACGGCAAAGGATGTACCGCATTTGGTACATCCTTTGCTGTAAAATAGAGACAAAATCAAAGAGGCATTTCCCGCGGGAGCGGGGCGCGCTGCGGATAGAGAATCGGAAACGTTTTGCTTTTCCGTAAAAACAGCGCGGTGTTTTTTGCGGCGGAGATGCTTTGCAAAGGTGCAAAATTGTTATGGACAGGAATTTTTTACAGCAGTTGGAGCAGGTGCCGAACCGCTACGGCGACGATGCGCTCCTCGTTTTACAGCGGCGGGCGGAAGAGGGGGCGAAGCGACGTTTCCGCCGCCTGAACAAGGCGGTGAAATACCGCCTCGCAAAAGAGTTCGAGTGGATCCGCGCGACGAACACTGCGAAATTATTTTTGTTTTGGGCGGATGCCGTCGCGTCGATCAAGCGGATAACCTATCCGTATGATTGCAGCGCGCAGAACTGTTCGCTCGTTTCGTACTGCCTGGGAATAACGGAGGTCGATCCGCTGTCTGCCGGCGGCTATTTCGAGCGGCGTTTGTCGGGGGATCGCAGGTTGCTTCCCGTTTTGTTTATCGAAGTGCCGAAAGGACGGCGCGAAGAGGTATGGGGGCTTTTGGAAGAGGATTGGAAAACCTTTATCGAAATAGAGGAAAACGCCGCCCGTCCGGACTTGCCCGCGGAGGCTGCGGCAGCCTTTTTCGCGCGGCGGCAATCATACGGCGATAAAGAAATTCTCCGCAGGGCGGCGGCGTCGTTAGGATCGGACGCGAGTGCGCAGCCGCCCGAAACGCTCATGGATCTCACCGAGCGGATCGTTTACAGGCGCTGCCCTGAACTTAAGGACAGAGAGTCTTGGTTTTTGTACCAGGAAGACGTTATCGGCGCGCTCGTCGCGGCGGGGCTTTCCTGTGGGGAGGCGGAAGGTATGCGGCGGGCGTTCGCCAAGAAAAACAGAGTGGAAATCAACTTTTACCGCGATATACTTTTGCAGAGGGCAAGGGCTGCGGGGCGTTCCGCTGAGGAGACGAAGGCGGTGCTTTCCGCGTTTGAAAGGGATACCTTGTTCACCGTCTGCCGCGCTGCGTATGTCGCAATGGCGCAATATCTGTATATGGAAATCTGTTTGAAGGGGTAGGGGAACAGAGATGTTCGTTAAAAAACTGACGCTCGAACAATTCGGGCGGTTCGAATATAAAAGTTTCAATTTTTGCGATTCGCTCAACGTGATCGCGGGCGAAAAAGCGCAGGCGGTGTTTGCCGCGCTGTGCGTGGCATTGTGCAACCGGCTGCTGCGCTTTCAGGTCTCTCCGTATTGCTTGATGGAGGACAGCCGCATCCGTGCGGAAATCGAAGGGGACGGAGCAGATTATGTTTCCGAATCGGTATACTGCGCGGATGCGCCGGAGCATTGCGAAACGAACGCGTACTGCGGCGCGCGGAAACTGACGGAGGAGGAGCGGCGCGCGCTGTTTCATGTCAGCATGGAAGAGGAAGAATGCTCGTATTTTGTCAACCGTTACGATTATTGCAGGTACGTGCCTTTTGCCGAACTCGACTATTCAAAAAAACTTGCAGAGTACCGTAAGGCGCTGCAGGAGGAAAACAGGCAGGAATTTTCCGAACGGACGGACGGGGCGGGAACTACGCATACCTTTCGGCGGGAGCTTAAAAGATTCTGCGACGGATTCCTGCCGCAGCAGATCCGCATAGAAAAGCAGCTTTTACTGACGATGGACGAAGACGGCGCTTTTTTGGCAAAGGACACATGGTCGCGTATGGATTTAAGCGCGACGGAAGAGGTTTTAAAGCAATACTTGTGCTTTTTGGAAGTCAATCGTTTTTGGGATGACGTGCAAAAATTGATGGGGCGCAGCGTAAAAAAGCCGCTGTTTATCAGCGCGCTGCCCGACCATATCGATTATTGTGTAGATCTTACGCAGCTTTTGGAAGACACGCTTTCCTTCGGCAGACAGGTGTTTTTATTTACGGGCGACAAACGCATCGGGGAACGCCTGCAGAATGTGGGAGAGAAGCAGGTGATTTATTGTGAGCAGTTCTAAATAGACAAAAGTTGTTTACAAAAATTATAATTTTAAATATACTGAATGCAGAACAACAGTGTATTTCTTTTTTAAGAAAGGGGCGGCGATTCGCCGTCTTTGCACAAACAGTTACCGTATTTACGAAGCAAGCCCTGCAAAAGGTTTTCTTTGGTACGCCGAAGGCGTAGTCAGAAAACTTTTGCCGAGCCGGGCATGCTTCGCTCAGCCGAAAGGCTCGACGCAGTACCGCAAAGCGTTGCTTTGCCTCCCTGCGCCTGCGCGTCTCGCCATACACATTGTGTTGTTCTGAAAAATCGGGAGGGGAGTTTGTGATCGTTTACAGAGAATTGAAAACACTGGGAAAAGACCTCGGCTTTCCCGTTAAAACGCTGTATGCGTTGAGCAATAATCTCGACAAGCATTACCGTGACGTATCAATCCCGAAAAGGGACAAAACGATGCGCAAACTCTCCGTGCCCGATTTTATTCTGAAAAGTGTACAAAGGTCGATCGTTATCCATATTTTGGCGTATTACCCTGTTTCCCGCTTTGCCTGCGCCTACCGATACGGCGCGAGCGTGCAGAAAAATGCGAAACCGCACATCGGCAAGAAAAAGTTGCTGAAACTGGATATAGAGGGCTTTTTCGACCATATACTCTATTCGCAGGTCAAGGATATCGTCTTTTATAAAGAGAAGTTTTCCGAACCTGTCCGCATTCTCTTGTCGATGCTCTGTTATTACCGCGATTCTTTGCCGCAGGGCGCGCCGTCATCGCCCGCGATTACGAATATTTTGATGGCGGACTTCGACGAAACGGTCGGGGCGTTTTGCGAAAGAAGGGGCATTGCCTATACGCGGTATTGCGACGATATGACGTTCAGCGGCGATTTTAGGGAGAAGGAAGTCATCGCGTTTGTCAGGCAAGAATTGAAAAAACGCGGCTTGTTTTTGAAGAACAGAAAGACGGCTGTCGTGCCGGCGTATAAGCGGCAGATCGTGACGGGTATCGTCGTCAACGAAAAGATGAACCTGGCGCGTGAATACAGGCGGAAGATCCGCCAAGAGATGTATTATATCCGGAAATTCGGCATCGACGCGCATTTACATACGATCGGAATTACGGATAAAGAAAAATATCTCCATTCGCTGCAAGGGCGCGTCGCCTATGTTTTGCAGGCGCGCCCCAAAGACAAGGAATTTTGGGAATATAAAAAGAGGCTCAAGAGGGATAGGTCATGACCTTCATAAAGAAGATATAATTGAAAGATGCAATCGGCGCCCCTACTAATTTGCCGATAAAGTATTTACAGAAAAGCGTGTGCCGAGTAAGGTACGCGCTTTTCTGTATGATGGAGAAAAATTCATCGATCGTCTGTTTGCGGGTGGCGGCTGAAAAATTGAGACGGACGGTGCGGCTGGCAAGCAAAAATTTTTTATTGAATTTCAGATAGGAGAGTCAAAATAGTCATTTTTTGCAGGGGCAATGTGTTATAATATGTTTCCTGTCAATAAAAATTATTTCTTCTCTTTTATATGTACCAAAATCAGTGCATGGTTTTTTGTAAAATGGTAGTGTAATTTTCCTGTTAAAATAAACACTGTGAGGTTCTGTTATGAAAAAGATTTTTGCCTGCGACCGATTTGCTTCCGATAAAAACAACGAATATTCGCTTGCCGTTGTAACGCCCGAAGAATATCTCAGAACGATGCTTTCCTGCGTCGACGGCGGCATACTCTGTATTGCAAAAAGGGAAGACGCCGTCAGCATAGAACTGGCGGAAAATCTTTCTTCCGCCGATTTTGTGGTGAAATATACATTCGACCTTTCCGAAATCGACGCTGCCGCGATTGTTGCAAAAGAGCAGTCGGCTTTTTCGGCGTGCCGGGAGATCGCGCGCAAAAATGAGGGGAAAAAGAAAACGTTTGCCGCGGTCAAGGCTCTCGCGGAGAAAATAACGAGCGGCAGATTGTGCGGGCTGAACGTTTTGAACCGTGCGCAGCGGCTGGAAAAGCTGCTTGAACTCGGGGCGCCCGAGCTTGTCGTGATGAATGAACGGCGTTATTTCATTGAAGCCATTGCGCTCAACGCGTTTGCAGTCAAGCGCGCGGTGATCGAAAGGGACGACTTTTTGCAGGCATTCGGCGCTTGCTGAAAGAAAAGGAGGGGGATATGTGCATAAAAATCGATGGGGTGGTTCAAAGCAAGGAGAAGAAAAATGACAGAGCAAACAAATTCCGCGGGGCAGAGGGCGGACAGAAAATTGCAGATCGCCAAAAAGAAAAGTGCGCTCACCTTTGCGGGATACATTGCGGGCGAGGGCGTTTTTTGCCTCAAAACGCATAATGGCGGGTTAAAAAAGTGCGTTTTACAGCAAGATATCTGCATCGTTGACGACAAAATGCGTTATCGTCTGACAGAGGAGCAGGTACAGCGTTTTAAAAGCGCCGAAGCGGAGTTTTTGAGCGATTACAATGCCGCAAAGCGGGGAGAAGGGGGATTTATTCGTGCTTCGAAGGAGGGCGAAACGCGCTATGCCCGCCGTTTGCCCGATTGGCGGTATCAGTTTATCGCCGAGCGCCCGAACGGCGATACGGTGCAGTTGCGAAAGAGCATCTTCGGATATTTATATTTATATGATTCTGAAATCGACCTGTTTTTCCCGGATTGGCGGGGTGACGGGCGACCCGATAAAGACGAATGGCACCGTAACCGGGAGCGCTATCGGTTCCGCGAGGAAGATATTCTGATGCGGACGGAAGACGAATATCTCACCCGCGAAATCAAATATCTGAACGATCATGCTACGAGGGAAGAGGTGACTTTTTTGACGCAGACGGACGGAAAAAAGCGCTTTTTCAAAAGCAAAGAAGTTTACGGCACGGAAGATATAGCAGTGTGCGGCATTACGCGCATCCTGCCTACATTTTTCAATCGTTCGGCAAAATACTGGCTCGCGATCCGTGCGGAGGACGGCGTGTTCGGGGCGTTGTATTATCCACACTCTGACTTTATAGAAATTCATGAGGAAGGGAAGATAACGAGGTGTGCCGTCGCCGAAGATGTGCGCCGCGAAATCGATGCGCGCATTGAGCGAGGCGGGCTGCAGACGCAGACTTTAATGCAGGCAATGACGGGGAGCGGGAGATGATCTGCCTTGCTGCCGTTTTGCGGTTTTCGATAAAAACAGAAATCGTTCCGGTGCGGTTATTGCGAATCGCCCGCGCGGGAACAGGCAAATTCAAGGAGGAAACATAAATGTGGGGAGCGATTATAGGAGATATTGTGGGCAGCCGGTTCGAGCACAGGAATTATCGGAAGAAAAATTTTGCCCTGTTCAGCGCGCATAGTTATTTTACGGACGATACTCTGATGACGCTCGCCGTTGCAAAGGCGCTTTGCAAATGCGGCCGCGCGCAGGATATTGCCCTGTATAACGAAACGATCCGCTGTATGCGCGTTATGGGGACAAAATATCCCTATGCCGGGTGGGGAAGTTCGTTCGAGCGGTGGCTCAAAGCGGAAAATCCGCAGCCGTATCAAAGTTTCGGCAACGGCGCGGCGATGCGCATATCCCCCGTCGGGGAATATGCCCGCTCGGAGGAGGAAGTCAGGCGGCTTTCCAAAATCGTTACAGGCGTTTCGCACGACCACCCCGAGGGGCTGAAAGGCGCGGAATGCGTCGCCATGTGCGTCTATCTTGCAAAAAACGGGGCGGGGAAGGAACAGATCTTTCAGCGTGTTAAGGAAGAATACTATCCGGAAATCGCTTCTCTTTCCTGCGAGAATCTATCGAAAGTTTATACCTTCGACGAAAGCTGCCAGGGAACGGTGCCGCAGGCTCTCACCTGTTTTTTCGAGGGGAATGACTTTGAAGATACGATCCGCAATGCGATATCCGTCGGCGGCGATTCGGATACGATCGCGGCGATCGCGGGCGGCGTAGCCGAAGCGTTTTTCGGTATTCCGACGGCGCTGATCGACGTGGCGAAATTATATTTGGACGAGGATCTTTTACTGCTTGCCGAAAACATCGGGGAGGAGTGGAAAAACAACGGATACGGTGTCGTGCGGCGATAAAGGCGCATGCCGATCTTCTGTTCGAAGGGGTGCGCCTGTTCCCCGCCGCAAATCCGCTCTGCGCGCAGGGCATGGCGGCGAAGGGGCTGCCGCAAAATCGGGCGAACGCACCGTCCTGCGCGGCGTATATGCGCTGTTGTCGGGGGATTCTCCCCGCGCGATTGGCTGACGGGAGCTGCGGTTTCCTTCAGAAAATGAATATGGTAGAAATCCGGAAAGGGAGGGCGGACGGCAGGTCTGCCCTCCCTTTCCGGATTGGGCAATTGAATATCGCAGAAAAACTGCATGGGTGCCGACGGCGTTTGCGCCGCCGGTCTTTTTTTTGTCTGCGGCGGTTCTTGCCGCCGGCAATTTCGTCCTGCGCTGCGTCATACGCGGGTGCCTGCGCCTTCGCGCGTTCCCGTATGCCGTGCCTCCGTCCTGCGCCCGCACTTTTTCCGCCGATTGTGAAAATTAGTAAATCTGTCTATTTGCCATGCAAAAATTGGTAAATACATATACAGAAATTTGTGAAAATACGAATCATATTTTAAAAATAAATAACAAAATTATTGTTACAAATGAAAATAAGCAAAAAATTTAATTGTATCGTGCGATAAAATGAACAAATAAATCAAAAAACAACATAATTTCGGTATGGCGAGCCATGCCAATTTTGTAGACATATTCGCCATTGTTTTTTTGTCGGATATATGGATAATAGGGCATGAATTAAAAAATACAGGTGACAATATGCGAAAAATTCATGCAAATGTTCCCGTTTTATTCCGTCCCGAACCGTGGACGGTAACGGAGGAACGCTTTGAAGCGGATAAGAGCTATAACAATGAAACGATCTTTACTGTCGGGAACGGCTATCTGGGAGTGCGCGGGTACAGCGAAGAGGGCGTGCCTGCGGGAACTCCGACGGAGCGTTCCGCTCTGATCAACGGCGTTTACGAGTATCATCCGTACCATCATATCTGGTGCAGACCCGGGTTTCCGCCGCGCTATCATTCCGTTTTTGCGCAGGCAGACCCTTTCCGCGTATGCGTTCTGGCGGACGGCGAGCTGTGTACGCCTGCGAGCGGCGGAAAATACAGCCGGGTACTGGATATGCGCGGCGGCTGTCAATGAAGACTTCACCGCGGGCTATGTCAACGCGCTCGGCAACAACACGAACATCGAGCAGGTCTACAACGACGGGCAGGGCGACGGCGAGGGGCATTGGTTCATCAACGCGGAAGGGCAGCTCGAGCGCCGCGGCGACATCAATGCCGATGCGGGAACGTGGCGCGCCGCCGTAAGCGGCAAAAATGTTATTTTGAGAATTCATTTTTTCGTGAAGTATAGAAATATTGTAAATATTTAACAGTATTAACATGATTTCGGCAAAATTCGTGCGAAAATGTTAAAAAATTACAAAAAATGTTCTAAAAATTTATCTAAAAAAATTTTTAAAAAAAGATAATTTTTGCTTTACAAATTTTTTTCGGCTTGCTATAATATGCGTGTAATCAAACGAAACGCGCAACGCTTCCGCTTGGTTACCTTAAACAGCTCATCATTTTCCCCCTTATCATATATGGATTTGGCGCAGAACCGCAAGGCTCTGCGCCAGATTCATTTTTCAGCCGTTTTGCAGGAGGCTCCGTGTGCGGGGGGATATTTTGTGCGGGAAAGGAAAAAAGCGAGGGAGGCAAATTTGCCCTCCCTCGCTTTTTCTATTTGCCGAAAACTTCCTGCGCGGCTTTTACGCTCGCGTTGGCGTCCTTGCAGTAGTAATCGGCTCCGATCTTTTTTGCGTAGTCGGCGGTGAGTACGGCGCCTCCCACCATCACGCGGCAGGCGGGGCATTCCCTGCGCAGAAGCCGTATCGTTTCCTCCATAAACACGACCGTCGTCGTCATCAGGGCGGAAAGCCCGCACAGGGCGATCTTCTCCTCCCTGCATACGGCGGCGATTTTTTCGGGCGGAACGTTTCTGCCCAAATCCAAAATCGTATATCCGTAATTTTCGAGCACCGTTTTCACGATGTTTTTTCCGATGTCGTGCATGTCGCCCTTCACGGTCGCCATCACGATTTTGCCTCGCTCCGCTTTTCCTTCGGGCAGCAGCTTTTTGATTTCCGCAAAACAGCCTTTGGCGCTTTCCGCCGCGGCAATGAGCTGCGGCAGGAAAATTTTTCCGCTTTCGTAATCGTCGCCCACCTTGTTGAGCGCGGGGATCAGCCTGTTTTCGATCACGTCGAGCGGTGCTTCCCGCTGCAGAAGTTCTGCGCAAAGTTTCGATGCCGTCGGCAAGCCCTTGCATATTCCGTTTTGCAGCTGTTCCGCCAGGGAGACGTCTGAAGCCTCCTCCCGTACCGGGGCGGCGGGCAGGGCGGGGGCGGCTGTTTCCTTCGTTTCGATGCGCACGTTCCCGTATTTTTCCGAATAGGCGGCGCAGTTCCTGTCGCGCCCGCTCAAAACGTTAAACGCCGCGACCGCCTGCATGTTTTCGCTTACGTTGGGGTTGAGGATCGGCAAATCCAGCCCCGCGAACAATGCCGCCGTCAAAAAGGCTGTATTGATGATTTTGCGGTTGGGTAAACCGAAGGAAATGTTGCTTACGCCCAGGATTGTTTTTACGCGGTATTTTTCTTTGATGATGCGGATGGCGTTCAGCGTCTCCGATGCCTGATCCTGTTCGGCGCTCGCCGTCAGGGTGAGGCAGTCGATAAATATATCTTCCTGCGGAATGCCGTATCGTTCCGCGGTACGGATGATTTTTTCGGCGATCTCCACCCGCCTTGCCGCCGTTTTGGGCAGTCCGCGCTCGTCGATGGTCAGACCAACGACGGCAGCTCCGTATTTTTTTGCGACGGGCAGAAGGGCGCGCAGCGTCTTCTCTTCGCCGTTTACCGAATTGAGGATCGCCTTGCCGCAGTAAACGCGCAGGGCGCGCTCCGCCGCTTCCGGGTTGCCCGTGTCGATCTGCAGGGGCAGAGGGCATACCGCCTGTACTTCCCGCACCAGTCTCTCGAGCGCCGCCGCTTCGTCCAGTTCGGGCAGCCCCGCATTCACGTCGAGGATGTCTGCTCCCGCTTCCGCCTGCTCGGATGCCTGCTCCTGCACGAAGTCGTAATCGCCCGCCAGCAGGGCCTGTTTCATCGCCTTTTTGCCGGTCGGGTTGATGCGCTCTCCGATAATCTTTACCCCGTCGAGCAGCACGGCGCGCGAAGCGGAGCAAACGGCGGAAACGGGCGCATACGTCGTCTTTTGCGGCGCGCGGCGGTCGGCGATGCGGCGCAGTTTCCGGATGTATTCGGGCGTCGTTCCGCAGCAACCGCCGATAATCCGCACGCCCTCCTGCACGAATGTTTCGCATGCGCGCGCAAATTCGTCCGCGTCCACGTCATAGTGCATCTTTTCGTCGGGCAGCCCCGCGTTCGCCTGTACGATGACGGGTTTGTCCGTATGCCGCAGGAGCGTGCGCACGACGGGCAGAAGCTGTTCCGGCCCCAGCGAACAATTCACGCCGACGGCGTCGGCGAGGGGAGAGGCGGTCAGGGCGTAACAGACAGGGTCGCACCCCATAAATGTGCGCCCGCTTCCGTCGAAAGTCATCGAGCAGATCACGGGGAGGCTGCTGTGTTCCCGCGCAGCCAGAAGCGCCGCCCGCAGTTCCTGCAAATCCGACATGGTTTCGATCAGGATCAGGTCGGCGTCCTTTCCCGCTTCCACGGCGTGCGCAAAGGCGTCGTATGCCCGCCCGAACGGAAGGTCGCCCATCGGTTCGAGGATCCGCCCGAGCGGCCCGATGTCCAGCGCTACAAATTTATTGCCCGCCTCCCGCCGCGCGAGCCGTACGCCCTCGCGGATCAGCTCGTCGGCAAGTTCGCGCGAGCCGGTTTTGATTTCGTTTGCGCCGAAGGTGTTCGCCGTAATCACGTCTGCCCCCGCCGCGGCATATTCGCGGTGGATTTCTGCAATCAGTTCCGGGGCGCTCAGGTTCAGTTTTTCGGGAACGGTTCCCGTTTTTCCGCCCGTTTTGCTCTGCAATACGGTGCCGAACGCGCCGTCGAACACGACGATGCGGTTCCGGACAAATTCTCTGAAATTCATGGCTCCTCCGTTCAGTTTCCGTTCAGTTCGCGCAGGATGGGCGCGATGCTTTCGGTAATGCGGCGCGCCACATAGGCGTTGTTCATAACGTACAGGTGAACCCCGCGCACGCCCGCAGACAGCAGGTCGACGATCTGATCGGTCGCATAGGCGATGCCCGCTTCCATCAGCGAATCGGGTTTGTCGTAAAAGCGCGAGATCATGCGCGAGATCTTCGCCGGGATTTTCGCTCCCGAAAGGGTGATGATGCGGTCGATGTGGCTCTTTTTGACCAGCGGCATGATCCCCGCCTGCACGGGTACGTCGATGCCCGCGAGCGCGATCATGTCGCGGAAACGGTAAAAATCGTCGTTGTCGAAAAACAGCTGCGTGTTCAGGTGGCTCACGCCCGCGTCCACCTTTATTTTCAGGTTGCGTATGTCGGTGAGGATATCCTGGCATTCGGGATGCCCCTCGGGGTAGCACGCACCCGCGATGTCGAAATCGCGCCAACCGGCGCGGATAAAGGCTACCAGGTCGGAGGCGTGGCGGAAATCTTCGCTCTCCTTTGCCCCCGCGATGCGGTCGCCGCGCAGCGCCAGCACGTTGCAGATCCCGCTGTCCGCCAGTTCCCGCAGCGCCGCGGAAACGGCGGATTTATCCGAGTTGATGCAGGTCAGATGCGCGAGCGGTTCGATGCCGCACCGCTTGACCATGCGCGCAATTTCGGGGGTGCGCGAATTTCCGGAACCGCCCGCGCTGCACGTTACGGAGATATAGTCGGGGGAAAGGGCGGAAAGCTCGCGCACGGTTTCCTCCACGGCGGAGATGTCCGCCGTCGGCTTGGGCGGAAATATTTCGAAGGAACAGACCGCCTTTTTTTGATCAAACAGTTTGGAAATAACCATAAACACCCCGCAGATGAAATAGAATACGCAGTAGGCTGCATTGCCCCGCGCCCCGGCGTGCGGGAAAAGCGCGAATTGCGCATACGCCGCGGGTGCAATACATATATATTATACAGAAAAAGGGGAAAAGGTGCAAATATTTCCCGCTTTTTTTGAAAAACGGTTCTGAATTTTGTTTTGCGGGCATACAATAAGAACACAAACCAACCAAAAACGGAGGAATTTTGTATGAGCGAAAACATCGATTACGCAGAGATGCTCGAAATACCCGTCAACACTCTGAACGTGACCAAAAAACGCAGCCGGAAGAAAAAGGAAGCCGACTCCGACCTCAAAGAGCGGGTCGTCGAGCGGGTGAACGAACGCGTCACGCGCGGCGAGCGCGAAGAGCCTGCCGCCTTTTCCGCGGCGGATATGCCCGAAGGCGGTATGGCGCAGGGGGAAAACGTGGTCGATTACGGCGAAGAGGCGCAGGTATTTGAATCGGCTCCGCATAAGCCGAAGAAATTTCTCGAAAACAAGCTCCTGCTCGCCGAGTTCATCGCCGTGTGCGCGCTGTGCGCCACCATTCTGCTCACCAACCTGTTCTGGCAGGAGAGCGCCATCAACACCTTCTTCCGCGGACTTGTTTCCCCGCAGGAAACGGTGCAGGAGGACGACCGCGTGTATTCCGAACTGACACTCGGCTCCGTCGTCTCCGATGCGGAAATCGAATGCACCGTGTCCGATACGGGCGTTCTTACCTTCACGGGCGAGTGCAGCGTGTATGCCCCGTACGAAGGCACCGTCAGAAACGTTGCGGAGGCAGACGGGCTGTATACCGTCGAAATCGAACACACCACCTCCTTTACGACCGTCATCGCGGGGCTGACGCACGCCTATTTTGCGGCGGGGGACGAGGTGTTTTCCACCATTCCCGTAGGGTTCAGCGACGGCGCTTCGCCCGTATCCGTGACCATGTACGACAACGGCACGCCCATCAGCGCTTACTCGGTGAGCGAAACGGGCGACATCGTCTGGAATGTCTAAAATCAGGGACGTGCGCGGCTTTTTCCGCCGGAAAAAGGAAAAAGGGAGCGTTAAGAAGGAGCGGTTCACGGTGTCCGTGCATCCGCTCTTTGTTCTGTTCGGGGTTTGGTTTTTCCTGCGCGGCGAACTGTTTTTATTCTGCACGTTTACCGTCGTCGCCGTCATCCACGAGTGCGGCCACGCCTTTTACGCCGCCCGCATCGGCTGCCGCCTGGATACCCTGCGCCTTCTGCCCTGCGGAGCCGTCGTTTCGGGCGATATCGAGGGGATTTCCCTCTCCGACGAGATCAAACTCGCCCTTGCGGGCCCCGCCGTCAACGCCGCCTGCGCGGTGCTGTTCGTCGCGCTGTGGTGGCTTTTTCCCGATACATATCCGTATACAGACGTCGCCGCCTACGCTTCGGCGGGGCTTGCGGTCGTCAATTTGCTGCCCGCGTACCCGCTCGACGGGGGCAGGATCGCCTACTGCGCTTGCGCCAAAAAAAGAGGGGAGGGGTTTGCCCGCAGATTCACGCTTGCGCTCTCCCTCGTCATTGCGGCGGCGCTTCTGGCGCTGTTCGTTTGCAGCTGTTTTGTTTCGCCGAATTTTTCCGTGCTGTTTTTCGCGGGGTTCATCGTCTGCGGCGCGTTCGATAAGCGCGCCTCGCGCTACCGCCGCATCCGCTTCGACCTCTCCGCCGCCATGAAGCGGGGCATGGAGATCAAAAAGGTCGCCCTGTCCGACAGTTGCACCGTCAAAAAGGCGATCTCCTTTCTGGAACGGGGCAAGTACCTCGAAATCACGGTGTTCGACGGGGAAGGGGAGTTCCTCTGCGAGCTTTCCGAGGCGGAACTGTGCGCCATTCTGGAGCGCGCGGACATCTACCGCCCTCTTTCCGACTATCTAAACGATAATTTTTGAACAAAAATATTAAAATTTTCGCGATATTTCGAAAATTGTTGAAAATCGATAAAAAAATCTTCAAATTACCTATTGCAAAAAACAGTGGTTTGTGATAAAATGATGAATAAGGCTGAACAGCAGCCCCTTACCGTGTAAATTTTTTATTTCCGTGCGGCGGAAGTGCCGCGCGGGCATCCGATACAATGCAGAAGAATTTATTTTTCGATTACTTCGGTTCCGACTGTTTTGCCGCCGTTGCCGAAGGGGGGCGCCTGGTCGAATTTCACCTCGATTCGGGCAGCGATTCGGAGATCTCCGGCAATATCTATAAAGGCAGGGTCGTCAACGTGCTGGAAGGCATGCGGGCGGCTTTCGTTGCGTTCGGTCAGGAAAAAAACGGCTACCTGTACGCGGGAGACATCCCTTCGGAAGCTGCTGCCGCGTCGGTATCCGCTCCGCCGCTCAACGTAAAGGAGGGCGACGAGGTGATGGTGCAGGTCTCGAAATCGCCCATCGGCAAAAAGGGAGCGCGCCTTTCCATGTGTCTCTCCTTTGTCGGGAAAAACCTCATCTATATGCCCACGGCAAATTTTTGCGCCATCTCCCGCAAGATCACGGACGAAGACGACCGCGCCCGGCTGATGGGTACGGCGGAAAAACTCAGCGAAAAGGGCGGCGGGTTCATCATGCGCACCAACGCGCGCCACGCCGACCCGCGCGTCCTCTCTGCCGAGGCGAATTATCTGCGCGAGCTGTATGCGGATACCCTCGAATCGTACAAGACCGCCTCCGTGGGCGATATGATCTACCGCGACGCCGACCTGCACGCCCGCCTGCTGCGCGATTTTGACCTCGACGGCATCGATAAAATCTACATCGGCGACGAGCAGACCTTCAACCGCGCCGAGCGGCTGTTCAAGCGCGCGCGGCGCAAAAACAAACTCGTCCTGTATAACGGCAAGCGGGAGATGTTTGAATATTTCGGGTTGGAAAAGCAGGTGTATGAGCTGATGAGCAGCCGCGTCGAGCTGGAAAACGGCTCCTATCTCATCTTCGACCACACCGAGGCGCTTACGGCGATCGACGTGAACACCGGGCGTTTTATCGGCGATACCAACCTGGAAGATACCGTTTTTTCCACGAATATTCTGGCGGCAAAGGAGATCGCCCGGCAGGTGCGGCTGCGCAACATCGGCGGCATCGTCGTCGTGGATTTCATCGATATGGCGAGCGAAGAGCATCGCGCCGCGCTCGTCGCGGAGCTGGAAAAATGCCTGCAGGAGGATCGCTCCAAATGCAACGTCGTACCGATGACGGGGTTGGGGCTTATCCAGTTTTCCCGCAAAAAGTTCAAGAGCGACAACGTAGCCATGCTCACGAAAACCTGCCCGCACTGCAAGGGGGCGGGGTATATTTTGTCGGATGCTTATATCGCGTTCCGCATTCAGATTGCCATCAAAAAGTGCTTTGCGGAGGGGTATGAAAGCGCGATCGTCGAACTGAACGCGGGGGTGTTTGCCGATATTCTGGCAAAGCGCCGCTTTTCGGCGCTGGTGAAAGGGGAGTGGCGGGATAAACGCGTATACATGATCCCGCACCGTACCTTTCACGAGGAGCATTTCACCGTGCGCGGCGATAACAGCGGCGTTCTGACCCTTCCCGACACGGCGAAGCTGCTCTACTGAATGCGCGGGTTTTCGGAAAAAGCGATAACATATTGTTTGCCCGCCGCATCCCGGCAAAAAGCGTACCGTTTACCGCAATACCGATAGGGAATTTTGGTAAAGGCCGCCCTTTGAAAAAGAGAGCAGGCGTGGCGTGAAAGCCACGCCTTTTCTCATGTC
>ERZ1643247.1299-NODE-1299-length-23801-cov-31.840015_pt1 | contig 23801 bp, 21 predicted proteins | sample MGYA00579264_ERZ1643247 | MGnify/ENA primary metagenome ERZ1643247 (study PRJEB29033, sample SAMEA4952262) | chicken gut metagenome | biome: Broiler Chicken; feature: Gastrointestinal Tract; material: Caecum | place: Ireland | collected 2018 | study: Broiler... | reverse complement strand
TGGACGCTCTGCCGGATATCATCAAACATTACAGGAGCCAGGGCTATGCATTCGAGGCACTGACCATCGATTCCTATCCGGCGCATCACGCAGTAAATAACTGACTATAAAACACATAAAATTCATTATCTAAGGAGCCTGTTTCTATGTCGAATCGGATTCAGGCTCCTATTTCATATCCTGATCCTGTCTTCGGAAAATCCTGCTTTCTGACACTTGCGGGAGATCTGCGTTTCCTGCTACACTATACACTATAAATTGTTACCACTTAACAGAATTCCGAGGTAATATCATGAACCATCCGTTTGATTACGAAATCATATACAGCAGCCGGAAGACCATCGCGATCCAGGTAACGCGCGATGGCCGTGTCCTCGTGCGCTCTCCCAGGCACTGCACCCGTTCCTATATTGATACTTTTGTCTCTAAAAATGAAGACTGGGTACTGAAACATCTTGCCCGCGCAAAAGAGCTGGAAGAGCAGAAAAAAGCCGCTTCTTCCGCGCATCCGCCGCTCTCTGCAAAAGACCGCAGTCGCTACATTGAAATCGCAAGGGATATCTTCACCAGAAAGACCGAATATTATGCCCGCATTATGGGCGTCTCCTACGGACGCATCTCCATTCGCGAGCAGAAAACCCGCTGGGGAAGCTGCAGCAGTAAGGGCAACTTAAATTTCAACTGGCGGCTTATCCTCGCCCCGGAAGAAGTACTGGACTATGTCGTTGTTCACGAGCTCGCTCACCGCAGGGAGATGAACCACTCAAAGGCATTTTATGCCATCGTGGAATCCGTGCTGCCGGATTATCGAGCGGCGCGGAAATGGCTGCGGGATAAAGGGCAGATGCTGTGGGAGATGGTGTGAACAACACGCTTTCCATACTGCTTTCTCTATACAGCCATCATTCTAACGAATTGTTTTCTCTTTGTCAAAAATGCCGAAAATGAAATCACCTGCATTTCCACATTGCAGTTCTTCTTTGGTTGTGATACTGTATTTGTCACAGACCGCAGTTTCGCACAGATACTGCCGCCCATATTATATATTCGAAGTGATTCTTATCCATTTCGCTTCTCTGGATGTTAGTCATCCAATACCAATTCGAATATCTGCGTCCACCTCGGACAGATATCCATCGCAACTAATTAATCAGTTATTTTTACAAAAACAAAGCAATCTGCTGTCTGTTATGATATTATAATAGTATGGAGACAGTTCTGTGCCGCTGGAAACGGAGGTTTTATTGCAGGACAATCACAAAAGGAACAGTGATCTCAGCCATCTGGAAGATTTAGCACTTAAATCAGCCATAGACTATTTCGGCGATGAACTGATCCACTGGCTCGGGATCCAAGAAAAAACTGTCCGGTCGGCACCGACCGAGATCGTGGAACTAGAAACCCGCCATATGTATGAGGATTTTCTCTACGAAATGGAGAACGGGAATTGGTATCACTTTGAGTTTGAAAGCGATTCTCTTACCATCGATGATCTGAAGCGATTTCGTGAATACGAGGCATCTACAGCAAGACGGATAAATGCTCCGGTAATCACTTACGTTATATGCTCTTCCAAAGTTAAGAAAATTCGCAGCAGCATATCCGAAGGCATCAATACATACCGGGTAAGAGTTATCCGCCTGAAGGATAATGATTCTGGTAAGATCCTCTCGCAGCTCGAGCAAAAAACAGCAGCCGGGCTGCAACGGGAAGACATTATACCTCTGCTGCTCTCACCCCTAATGGCAGAGAAGCCGGAACAGAAAAACCGCATTATGGACGGTATCCATATATTGAAGGAAACGGAAAACTCATTCAGCAGAAGCGAAGTGCAAAAAATGGAAGCCATTCTGTATGCTTTCGCAGTAAAATTTTTAAATAACGATGATTTGACAGTTGTAAAGGAGGCGATTGCAATGACAAAACTCGGACAGATGATATGGGATGACGCAATAAAAGAAGGCGAGCGAATCGGTCAGGAAATCGGTGAGAAACAAGCTTCTGAACGCTACAGCAGGCTGATCCTCATCCTCAGTAAAGAAAAGAAAGACGACCTGATCATTAAGATTGCATCTGACCCGGAATACCGGGAAGAAATGTATAGGAAATACGGCATCTGATTTTCCAGAACGGATAAAGGCGCAGCCCGCATATGGACTGCGCCTCTATTCTTTTCCTTAAATATTTTCTATTAATCCGCTTATCTGTTATTGTATACCGATCTCTTTGAGCGTCCGGTATATCCGCGACACCGGAAGACCCACTACATTATAATAGTCTCCGTCAATCCGGTCGATATACGCGGCAAACCTTCCCTGTATGCCATATGCTCCCGCCTTATCCAGCGGATCTTTTGTCGCTACATAGGCACGTATCTCGTCTTCAGTCATGGCATTGACATACACTTTCGTTCCCACCGGATAATTGATCACTGTCTTCTCTCCGTCCGGCCCGAAATCCAGAACAGCAACGCCGGTATATACCCGGTGTTCCCGTCCCTGCAGACGTGTGAGCATACGGACTGCATCTTCTTCATCCGCCGGCTTTCCCAATATTTCTTCATCCAGCACGACTATAGTATCTGCGCCGATAATGACAGTATCTTCCATATCCCCGTCAAGTTCTGAAGCCACATTCTCCGCTTTCATGAGAGATAGCTCTTTTACGATTTCTTCCGGTACGGTGCTCTTATATATTTCCTCCTTATCGCTGACTCTGACCTCAAAATCCACACCGATCTGTGCGAGGAGCTCTCTCCTGCGCGGAGAAGCCGAGCCGAGAATGATACGTTTCTTCATATTATTTATTCTCCTTATTCCGCAGCGCCGTGCTGCTTTTTTATCTCAATCCGTCCTCTGTACTGCGGCAGGCTGTTTCTTCCCGTACTTTCTGAATATGTGTCCCAGCATCACCACAGCGCAGATGCTTAAGATCAGTTCTGCCACGAACTGTGCATAGGCGAGACCATACAGCGGAAACAGACGGTTCAGTATGATCAGGGCCGGGATTTCAAGCACAACCTTTCTCATAATGGCAAATACGAGCGCATATCTTCCGAGTCCCAGCGCCTGAAATACACCGACTGCCAGAAAGTCAATACTGAGAAATACAATTCCCAGACAGAAGCCCCTCAGGAATGACGAACCATACGCAATGATGGTCTCATTCTTCATAAACAGGCTGATCAGTACATCCGCGCCTGCATAATATCCGATCGTCACCACCGCCAGAGCAGGTACAATCAGTTTGAGCGCAAACAGAATCGTACCTTTCATCCTTTTTATATTTCCTGCGGCAAATGTATAGCTGACAAGCGGCATGATTCCCTGTGAAAATCCAAGCGCTACCTGCATGGGCACCATATAGATCTTGTACGTGATCCCCATAGCCGCCACAGCGTCAGCTCCATATACAGAAGTGAAATTGTTCAGAATTGTCATTCCCGTCACATTCAGAAGGTTCTGGATCGAAGCCGGAATTCCGACGCCGCACACTTCTATGATGATCCTCTTTTTGAGGCGGAACTTTCTTGGATTAATGCAGACAAATGTATTTCCTCTCTTTATATAAAGCAGGACAAAGAAATACAGACACGCCACACAGTTAGACAGGAATGTTGCCAGTCCCGCTCCCGCTGCTCCCATGTTCAGTCCCCACGGAAGTATGAAGATCGGGTCTAAAATAATATTGAGCAGACAACCGCTCATCGTTCCGATGCTGGCGTGAAGAGCCGCACCCTCTGACCGTACCAGATATGCCATAACCACATTGAGGATGGCCGGCGCCGCTCCCAGATAGACAGTCCAGAACATATATCCCTGCGTCGCTGCCCGGGTAGTCGCATCCGCCCCGATAAGCGTCAGAAGCGGAGTGTGCAGAAGACCGCAGAGAAGTCCGAAAAGCACACCGCACATAAGGGAACAGTAAAAACCGAAAGCCGAGCTTTCCGATACTGTTTCATAATCTTTTCTCCCCAGTGCCCTGCTCATCATACTGGATGTGCCCACGCCGAACAGATTGTTCACCGCGTTAAATGCCAGCAGTACCGGTGCAGCCAGAGATACCGCGGCGTTTTCCACCGGATCGTTCATCATCCCTACAAAGTAGGTGTCCGCCATATTGTAGAGCACCATAACAAGGGAGCTGAAGATCATCGGGACAGCAAGTTTGGCCACCGCTCCGGGGATCGGCGCTTTTTCAAAAAGTTCTATCTTATCGTTTTCTTTCATCTTGATATCATCACTCTCCACATTTTATAACCGTCAATCCATCTCCATCCATGCTTTCCGGATCAGTTCCGGTTCTCTCACCATTCGGTATGCCCCTGCCGCCATACACTCTGCCGCATAGAACATCCCTTTCCGACCGATACTCATGCCCGCCTGTGCTGTTGCCGCCCAGTGGTGCAGCGGCGTGCCCTTGCACATTGCCGCCGCACTCAGCATGATCGTAGGGACTGTGTGGCTCACATCGGATACGTCCGTTCCGATAGATAGCGGCACCGGTTTGTCCTCAAGAGGCTCCAATCCTGAAAAGTACTCCCCTTTGTTATCAAATCCTGCCGCTTCTGATATCTCTTCCGCAAACTTCAACTCTTCTTTTGTATAGGACGGCGCCGGAATCTTTGCCATCTCTTCGTAAAAGATCTCTGCCAGAGTCCGGTTCACTTTCATTTCCTTATTACATGTCACCCGTTCGATCTCAACCTTTGTCCCTGTCATGAGCGCCGCCCCTCTGGCGCAGTTGTCTACCCGCTCCGAGGCGTCAGCCGTCCTCTCCCACTTATTGGAACGGATAAAATAATTGGTAGACGCATAGGCCGGCACGATATTTGCCGGGCCATCCGTATTCGTATAAGTATAGTGCATCCGCACGTCATCCGTCACATGTTCTCTCAGATAATTGACACCTACGTTCATCAGTTCGGCCGCATCCAGTGCGCTTCTCCCCATCTCCGGATGTTTTGACGCATGTGCCGCCGTTCCGTAAAACTTGTAGTTCTTAATATCCTGTGCCTGCCAGATATCATAGCTGACGCGGTTCCGGTCAAAAGGATGCCACGTCACAGCCACAGACAGATCGTCAAACACACCCTGCTCATTCATCCGGATCTTTCCGACCACGATCTCCTCCGCCGGGCAGCCGTACACACGGATCGTTCCCTGAAGATTCTCAGCCTTCATCCGGTCCTTCAGAGCGCAGGCAGCTCCCGCACAGGCGGTTCCCAGCAGATTGTGACCGCACCCGTGTCCCGGACCTCCGTCCTGTTCCTGCCTGGATACACATTTCTGTCCCAGCCCGGGCAGGGCGTCATACTCCGCCAGAAAACCAATGACCGGACCAGTCGGTTCGTTTTCTGCCTGCACACTTTCTTCCGGTTCGTCTCCGCGCTGCCCGCTGCTCCATTCTGCTGCAAATGCAGTCTCAAATCCCGCCAGTCCCCAGGTAATTTTGAATCCCTCGGCTTCAAGAAAATCCGCCAAAGCACGGGAAGATTTATATTCCTTCAACGACAGCTCCGGATGACAGAATATATAATCCGCAGTATCTTTCATTTTTTTCAAAATCTCTTCTCTCATATTTTCACATCCTCAAAAACAGTCTCGTACAGGTAAAATGCAGTCAAATCATTTCACTAATATGAAATTTTACTATATTTCAGGATAAATTCAATATCTCTGCCGCATTTCATGGTAACAACAAAAAGGAGAACCGTACAGAATATAGTATGGTTCTCCTCTTTTTAATTGGACACAGACAATTATAATGATATTTTCGGCTCAAATCTTTCCCGAAATATCCGCACACGCTTTCATTGCCTCAATAACTGCGCTTCGGAAGCCTTTTTCTTCCAGTATCCTTACCGCCCCGATGGTCGTGCCTGCCGGAGAACAGACCATATCCTTTAATTCGCCGGGATGTTTTCCCGTCTCCAGCACCATTTTGGCGCTTCCGTATACAGCCTGCGCGGCGAATTTATAGGCCTGTGTTCTCGGCATTCCCTCCATGACTGCGGCGTCCGCCATCGCCTCGATTAGCATAAACACATACGCAGGGGAGCTTCCGCTCACAGCTACGACGGCATCCATGATCCTCTCGGGAACAATCTCAACTTTTCCGAATGCTCCCAGAATCTTCAGAGCGTATCCCAGCTCTTCGTCCGTGACGAATTCATTAGGGCATGCTGCTGTCATGCCTTCCCCGACCATAGCCGGAGTATTAGGCATAGTACGGATGATCTTCATCTCCTTTCCGAACTGTTCTCCCAGCCATTTCAGCGTTTTGCCCGGAGCGATTGTAATGACGAGCTGCTTTTCTGTCATACTATCCCGGATCTCTGCGATCGTATCAGCGTAAAACTGGGGCTTTACAGAGAGAACAAGCACTTCCGCCGACGCCGCCTCTCTGTTGTCCGCCGTCACACAGATACCGTAATTGTCTTTCGCGTTCTGTCTGCCCTGCTCACTGATATCAGAACCGATAATCTCATCCGGTCGAAAGATGCCTTTATTAATGAGACCGCTCATAATAGCGCCCGCCATATTTCCTGTACCGATAAATCCAATCTTCATATCCACGCCTCCCTTAAATACCTGAACTGTCAGCTGAAGCTCTGCTCCGTCCTCTCTATGATCTCGTCCTGAAGCGGTTTATCCAGATTTCGGAAAAAGTCGCTGTACCCTGCCACGCGGACGATCAGGTCTTTGTAGTCCTCGGGATGTTTCTGTGCATCGATCAGAGTCTGACGGTCTACCACATTAAACTGGATGTGATGCCCGTCCATTGCAAAATAGGAACGGATCAGGCTTGCCATGTTGTTCAGTCCCGTTTCTCCTGCTACAACATCAGGAGTAAATTTCTGGTTCAGAAGTGTTCCGCCTGTCGCCAGATGATCCATTTTGGCACAGGATTTGATCACCGCTGTCGGGCCGTGCGTATCTGCTGATTTTTCGGGAGAAATCCCTTCCGATACCGGCTTATGTGCCTTTCTTCCATTTGCCGTTGCAAGGATAACGTCTCCGAAATATACATGACAGGTGGTCGGCAGCATATCAATCCGGTACTCTCCTCCCCTCATATTCGGGTGGCCTGTGATCGTGCTTCTGTACAGCTCAAAGATATCCTGCATGATCTCGTCTGCGTAGTCGTCATCATTGCCGTATTTCGGGCTTTTGTCATGGACCATATGATAAATCGCATCGTACCCTTCAAAGTTGTGCTCCATGGCTTCGATCAGTTCCTCCATGGTAAAGTTCTTTTTGTCATAGACATTGTATTTCACAGCGGCGACACAGTCGGTGACCGTTCCGATGCCCACACCCTGAATATAGCTGGTGTTATATCTTGCGCCTCCCGCATTGTAGTCTTTTGCGTTGGAAATACAGTCATTTGTCACAACAGACAGACAGGGAGCCGGCATATCCTCGGCATACAGTTTCTCTATCACGTTATTTCCCCGGATCTTAACATCTACGAAATACTCCATCTGTTTCTTAAATGCAGCCCACAGTTCGTCAAATGACTTAAAGTCTTTTGCCTCTCCAAGCTTAAGACCGATCTGCTTGCCGCTGTACTGGTCATATCCGTTGAACAGCGTCAGCTGAAAAATCTTCGGAATATTCAGATATCCGGTCAGAATATAGGCTTCGCTTCCCCATGCGCCTGTCTCCACGCATCCGGATGAACCGCCGCGTCTTGCATCGGACAGCGACTTTCCGGCATTTACCAGCTCCATGATCTGGGCTTCTGTATTATAGAAAGCCGGCTGTCCCCATCCTTCCCGGGAGATCTCACAGGCCCTCTTCAGGAATCTTGCAGGAGTCTTTTTACTGATTGTTACATTGGAATTCGGCTGAACCAGTCTCATATCATCCATGCAGTCCAGAATCAGGTAACTCACTTCATTTACGCCGCTGCGTCCGTCCGGAGTGACACCTCCTGTATTGATATTTGCAAAATCTGTGTAGGTCGCGCTTTCTTTCAGTGTAATACCTACTTTAACAGGTGCCGGCTGGTTGTAGAACTTCACCCACAGACACTCCAGAAGTTCCAGTGCTTTCCTGTCATCCAGAATGCCCGCCTCCACATCTTTTCTGTAATACGGATACAGATGCTGATCCAGTCTTCCCGGACTGAATGCATCCCACGGATTGAGCTCAGTTGTGACTGCAAGATGGGTAAACCAGTACAGCTGGATTGCCTGCCAGTATGTCTGAGGCCTGTGTGCCGGAACCACTTCCAGATTTGCAGCGATCTGAAAGAGCTCGGCCTTTCTCGCCTCGTCTGTTTCTTTTTCCGCCATCTCAAGAGCCAGCTTATGATAACGTTCCCCGAGGATCATAACAGCGTCGCAGGCAATGTCCATTGCTTTAAGTTCCTCGCATTTATCCAGAGCCTCCGGATCATTGAGGTAATCCAGTTCATCCATTGTCTTTTTGATCTTTTCTTTGTAATCCATGTATCCGGTGGTAAATACCTGTTCGCCCCCGCATGTGTGACCGGGGCCTCTCTGTTCCATAAACTCGGTAAACATTCCCGCCTCGTAGCAGTCATGCCACTGGGGCGTCATTCTGGAAAGCAGTTTTTCCCTCATGCTTCTTCCCGTCCAGTAAGGAATGATCTCCTCTTTCTGGAGTCTGCGGTCCTCCTCTGTCGTTTTGAAGGATACCAGTTTTCTTTCGCTCATAACAACCATGTCTTCTTCACTGTGGCAGCAAAGTTCCGGGAATGTAGGCGAAGCCTGAGGATCCTTTCCCTTCTCGCCGACAATCAATTCGCCGTCGCCGAGATACAGTGTCTTTTTCGAGAAATACTCTTTCAGAGTCATGGCTCTCATAACCGGAATGGAATATTTGCCGTCATTTAATTTGTAAAAATCTGTCTCAATCTTCGCTCTTTCCAGATCAATGTGAACCGGTGTATTCACACTGATCTCTCTGAGTTTCCGGATTCTTTCATTCATTCCCCGTGATTTTCCCATCGTTTCAGCCTCCTGTTTTTGTATTTTTAAATCCTGCGTTGATAAACAGAGCGGTCAGCGCTTCCATCTCTTCTTTGTCCGGAGCGTGCAGGTCAGTACCTTTATATGCTGTATCCAGTTTTCTGTATTTTCCGCTTCCTGTATCATGGTAAGGCAGCAGATTGATCTGGATCGGATGAATGTCATGTTCCTGAAGAAACGCTATGATTTCCTTCATACTCCGCTCGTTCCCATTCACTTCTTTCACTGTGGGGATCCGGACACAGATCCGAGCTCCGTCATGTGAAAGCCGGACCAGATTTTCTAGGATCAGCCTGTTATCCACTCCCGTATACTTTTTATGGAGCCCCTCATCCATCACTTTTACATCATAGAGAAAGACATCCGTATACGGGAGAATCTTCTGAAATCTTTCATAGGGAACATAACCGCAGGTGTCTATCGCAAGCGGAATGCCCTGCCGCTTCAACTCCTTTGCAGCTTCAAGGATAAAATCCATATCCATGGCCATAACCTCGCCGCCGGAAAAAGTAACTCCTCCGCCGGACTCTTCATAAAATATCTGGTCTTTCAACAGTTCGGCGGTTAATTCTTTCACGGTATATTCCCTGCCGGCGATTTCACGCAGGTTCAGGACACACACTTCCGCGCATGCGCCGCAGGCAGTGCAAAGCTTTCTGTCGGTCCGCGCTGTCCCGTTTTTTAACGATACAGCTTTTTGGGGACAGACCGCAGCACAGGCACCGCAGCCTGTACATTTCTCTACGCTGCACAAAAGCTCTCTGCCTCTATTCTGGGCTTCCGGATTATGACACCAGACACATCGAAGCGGACATCCTTTGAAAAATACAGTAGTACGTATTCCTTCTCCGTCATGGATACTATATCTTTGTATATTTGTAATCAGGCACATTTTCCTGTCTCCTCTGTGTTATTCAGCATATATTTTCTTCTATCACGGGAAAATACCTTTTAATTTCTCCGCATATACCAGTTTTTTCAACGCGACAATATACGCCGCCATACGATAAGAACAATGATGCGCTTCTTTTTCATCAAGAATATTCTGGAAAGACCTTGACATCAGTTTCTCCAGCATCTCATTCACCTGATCTCTGTCCCATGTTAATTCCTGTATATTCTGCACCCACTCAAAATACGAGACAATCACTCCGCCGCTGTTCGCAAATATATCCGGTAAAAGAGTTATCCCTCTCTCATCCAGGATCTGGTCTGCTTCTTCTGTTGTCGGCCCGTTTGCCGCCTCTACCACATAAGAACAGTTCAGCTTGGCCGCATTATCTGCGGTTATCTGATTTTCAAGGGCTGCCGGGACAAGGACGTCACATTTACAGGTAAGCACTTCTTCGTTCGAAATGTGTACAACGCCTTCAGCATTATAATCTTTTATCATTACATTTCCCTGCTCCAGAAACGCTGAGACAGCATCCGCGTCCAGTCCGTCCTCGCAATAAATACCTCCCGAAATATCACTAAGCGCCACTATCTTTGCTTTTCTGTGATAGAATATACGCGCTGCATTTGCGCCTACATTTCCCATCCCCTGAATTGCAACCGTGGTATCCTCAAGTGTTCTGCCGTCCAGCGCCAGAATCAGTTTCGTACTGATAACAACTCCTCGCCCTGTTGCAGAATTTCTGCCTCTGGAACCGCCTAGTTCAATCGGTTTTCCTGTTACCACTCCCGGACACGGATGTCCTTTCAACTGACTGTATGTATCCAGTACCCACGCCATTGTCTGAAAATTTGTATTTACATCCGGAGCCGGAATATCCGTATCCGCTCCTATGATCGGCGCTATGGCAAAAGTATAGCGGCGTGTAAGAGCGCGAAGTTCGCGTTCGGAGAGAGTCGACGGATCTACCTGGATTCCTCCTTTTGCGCCGCCATATGGAATATCTGCCACAGCGCACTTCAGAGTCATCCAGGTGGCTAGAGCCTTGACCTCATCAAGATCGCAATTCTGATGAAACCGAATACCGCCCTTGAACGGACCGCGTATATTAGAATGCTGTACTCTGTAGCCTTCGAATACTCTGACGCTTCCATCATCCATTTCCACCGGAAGATAGACTTTTGTCTCCCTCTGCGGATTTTTCAGTATCTCAAACATAGATGTATCAATATTTCCCAGTTTCATGGCCTTTTCCATAACATCAATCACGTTCTTATATGGATTATATGTGTGTCTCATATTTTACCTCCGATGTATCTGCACTGCTGCATATCACCAGCGCACTTATTACAAGTACAATTCCCGCCGCTTCCGGCAGCGTAATGCTTTCATGAAAAACTATGATTCCGAGTACTGTAGCTGTCACAGGTTCTATCGATGCAACGATCGACGCTTTACTGTTTTCTGTATATTTCAATCCGATCGTGTAAGTCAGATAAGGAACAACTGTACAGAGAATGCCGAATACACAGCTGAACGCAAACATATCCGCACTCTGAAAAGCTGTCGATATAACACGCTTCCCGTCACTTAACAGAAACGAAGCTGCCGCCGCAATAAAAAAGGTATAAAATGTTATCGTTAAAGAATGATATCCTCTCTCCAGCGCAAACCTGCTGAAAATGGAATACAGTGCATATCCTAACCCCGCTCCAAGCCCCGCAAGCAGCCCGAATCCTGAAATTCTGCCTGCATCGGTGATTACTCCTGTAACAAGCACGCATCCCGCTATTGTCATAACCAGCGACAGTATTTTTCTTCTGGTCATTTTTTCACCAAAAAGGAGATACGAAAGTACCATTACTATGACCGGCGCCGTATAGAGCAGAACTGCCGCAACGGACAGGGAAGTCAGCGTTATGGCCTTAAAATAACACAGATTAAAAAACACGATACTGCATATTCCCGTACCTAAAAAGCACCACAGATCACGAAGACGGATCTTCAGAAGCGGCCTCTGGAAAAGTATCATATATAAAAGCAGTACGATAAACGTCACAATTGCACGCAGAGCAACGATATCCATTGATTCAAGCCCGATGCCGTTCAGTTTTCTGACGAAAAGTCCCATACATCCCCACAGCATTCCGGCAATCAGAATAAGCATCAGTGCAATTTTTTTCAATTTACGGCACCTCCTATTGCATTCCGGTATTATGTTCCGCTCAGCATAGATCCGAGATAAACCGGTATAATCTTCTGACCCTTCTCCACAAGACTTTCTTTTCCGCCTTTCACACACCAGTCATAGATCATCCCCCTCTCCAGTGAGGCGTAAGTTTCAGCGGCCGCCTCTGCTGTCTCATCAGTCCGGAACTCCCCGCTCTTCTGTCCTTCCTCGATAAGCTGCGGAATCAGCTTATAATAAAACCGCTCCTTATTCAGCATTTCCTGCCGCTCTTCCGGCATATTGACATAAATATGTGTCACCAGCTCAAAAGGAACTTCCTTCTCGATCAGTGTAAACAGTTCTTTATTAAGATAGATCAGTTTTTCACAGACCGACAGTCTCGAGCTCATAGATACCATGAGCTCTGCATATTTTCTGTCGAACAGATCGCCCAGTGTATGTTCCAGATCATCCTTCCGGGTGAAAAAGCGGTAAAATTCGTCTTCCGATACTTCTGCAAGAGCAATCACATCTGCTATGCCGGTCTGCTCATACCCCTTCTCACGGAACAGTTTCCATGCAGCCTGTACGATACGGCTGCGCGGGTTTTCCTGCTCTTCCTGTGTCCGGCTTCCGAGAAGGAAACCGTTTCTAAGCGGATCCTGACTGTCAATGATCCATTCATTAAATCCGGTAATATAAGCGCTTCCGGTAATCTGCGGTATAATGCCCTTTCCTCCCGCGATATCCACTTCACCCACCGCTTCCCCGCGAAAGACAGAGCCCGTAATACTTTCATACAGGAATCTTTCGTGCAGCTTCAGCTCGCCTTTGGCATACAGTGACGCTAATTTGGCGCTTGTGCCCGTACCGCAGGGCGAGCGGTCTGCCTGCGCACTGCCGAATATCACACAGTTTTTCATATCGGCATTTTTGCAGTCCGTGTGCGCGTAAAACTCCACAAGGTCGACGCTCGTAATATCCAGATACGGATGTCTGACCGTCACCGTGGCGTTGATCTTATCCCTCAGTTCCATTCCCAGATCTGTAATCTCATCAATATTCTCTGTCTCCAGCGGAAGACTTATCTTCTCCGCATCTACAAGGGCAAAAAAAGAACCGCCGAACGCGATATCACAGTGGACTTTTCCAAACTGCGATGTCTGCACCGTGACATCCTCTTTCAATAGGAATGAGGGTACGTTCAGGATACTGACCTCTACCGCCTCTCCGTCCACTACATGCACCTTTGCACGGATCAGACCGCTGGGTGAATCCAGCACCACTTCTGTATAAGGCTCCCTTACATCTACCATCCCGGTTTCTACCAGCATAGAAGCTGTCCCGATACTGCCATGTCCGCACATATTGAGGCAGCCGCCGCTGTCCATAAATATAACGCCGTAATCCGCCTCTTTGTGTACCGGCTCTGTGAGCAGAGCGCCAAACATATCCCTGTGCCCCCGGGGTTCCAGCATCAGCGCTGTACGCAGGAAATCATAATGATCCATCAGATATTTTTTCTTGTCCATCATGGTTTCGCCATGCAATTCCGGGAAGCCGTCATAAACGATCCGGGTCGCCTCGCCCTCTGTATGTGAATCAATGGTTTTTAAATGATATGCATATTTCCGCACCCTCGGACATTTCATTCTTCCGCCTCCTTTTCCGGAGCGCCGTCTGACGTCTTCCGGGGTGCTGTCAAAAATCCGTTTTCTTCCTCGCCTCCGAATTTCTGACGGGCAATGGTGGCAAGTGCCTGAGCGGTTCCCTCTACTTCCAGAAGTGCGCTGTTGATAATGATATGTTTGTGCTGAGGATCTCCCGGCGCATATTTCGCAAAATGCTTATGATATGCATATCTCGCCCGGTCTACTTCGCGGATCATTCGCTTCGCTTCATTTTTCTCCATTCCCAGCGGTCCCACACAGTTTGCCAGCCGGTCCGCATACGGAGCATAGATATAAATATGAATGGCGTTCAACTCGTCTTTCAGGACATAATCCGCACAGCGGCCTACAATGATACAGGAGCCTTTCTCCGCCAGCTCGTGGATGATCTGCGTCTGTGTAACAAAAATCCGTTCCTGCTGTTCCGGGGAATCTGTTCCCAGCGGCACCAGCATTTTCCAGAAACTGGATCTTTTCTCTTCCTTGCTGCTCAGAGTCGATACAGGCAGATTCATACGCTTTGCCGTCGCCTCCACGATATCCCTGTCATAGTAATTAATTCCCAGCAGCTGGGACAGTCTCTTTGCGATCGGTCTTCCCAGACTGCCGAACTCTCTTGTTATTGTAATAACATACTTCTGCATTGCCTTACCCCCTGTTCTGATATGATAAGTTGATCTATGAATTCAGGAAACGAGAAAGGAATGCTTTTGTACGCTCTTCCTTCGGATTTTCCAGTACTTCCTGCGGCGTCCCCTCTTCCACCACATAACCGTCGTCCATAAAAATAACTTTGTCGGAGACATCCCGTGCAAATGCCATCTCATGGGTGACCACAACCATAGTCATACCTTCTTTTGCAAGATCTTTCATAACGTTGAGCACCTCTCCGACAAGCTCCGGGTCCAATGCGGATGTCGGCTCGTCAAAAAGCAGCGCCTGAGGCTCCATAGCCAGCGCTCTTGCGATGGCGACCCTCTGCTGCTGTCCTCCGGAAAGCATTGCCGGCATCGCTGAAGCTTTGTTTTCAAGCCCTACTTTTCTCAGAAGCTCCATGGCCTTTTCCTCTGCTTCTTTCTTATTCTTATGTTTTGTCAGTACCGGAGCAAGCGTCACATTTCCAAGGACCGTTTTCATAGGAAACAGGTTGAACCGCTGGAATACCATGCCTACTTCCTCGCGGAAATCTCTCAGCTTTATCTCTCCTCCCGTAACGCTTTTCCCTTTATACTCGATATCTCCTGCCGTGGGGATTTCAAGCTGGTTGATACACCGCAGCAAAGTGCTTTTTCCGGAACCGGAAGGCCCGATGATGCACACTACCTCGCCTTCGTCCACATCAATATTGATATCTTTGAGGACCTCAAGATCGTCAAAATTTTTCTGTAGATTTCTGATTTTAAGCATCATATCACTTACCCCCTGATCTTATGTTCTACCAGCTTCTGCAGAATGATCAGAATCGAGATCAATACAAGATAAAATACAGCGCCTGTGGTATAAGCTTCAATCGTTCTGAAACTGATGGCTGCATAGTTCTGGATCTGTTTTGTTATCTCATTTACCACGATCACAGACAGCAGAGCCGTATCTTTTACGGAAATAATAAACTGGTTAAAAAGCGCCGGGAGCATAGAACGAAACGCGGGCGGGATAATGATATGGAACATTGTCTGCGTAGGGGTGAGTCCCAGCGAAAGCCCCGCCTCTCTTTGTCCCGGGTCGATTCCTTCCAGTGCGCCTCTTACAATTTCTGCTATAAAGGCTCCCGAGTTGACTGTAATTACAATAATACCGGCTGTGTTGCTGCTCAGATCCACGCCAATGAGTTTCGGAACAACATAGTACACATACAGCGCCTGAACAATAAGAGGTGTCGCACGTATGATCCATATATATACTCCGGCAATCGCTTTGAGGATCCTGCAGTTTGTCTGCAGTACGAAACCTGTCACAGCGCCCAGCAGGAATCCGAGAAGAATACCGACTACCGCGATATACAGTGTAACTTTCAGTCCCTGAAACAGCATGGGGAGCAATACGTTTAAAAAGCTCAAATCCATAGATGAATCCTCTCTTTCTATGTTACTCATTAAAGAAGCAGGTGACGCTCCGGCTTAACAGCTGAAGCATCCCTGCTCTTTTTCATCTTTTTTATTTCAGATTACTCCAGCCATGTTGAAGTCAGCTCATCTATTGTGCCGTTATCGGTCAGATCGGAGAGCGCCTGATTGAAAATATCCACAAGACCGTCATTACGTTCCGCCGCATCATTGGAAATAGCAATCGCATACGGTGACTGCCCCTGATTGAACTGATCTCCTACGACTTCAAGCTTTGTATTATCTGTTGTCTTTATGTAGTAATAAGCATTCGGTGAGTCCTGAATTACTGCATCGACCTTTCCCTGTTCAAGAGATTCATATGCAGTGGTGATCGTATCATGTACCTCAAGACGGGAATCGTCCACTCCGTTATTCTGGCAGTACAGATGTGAAGCCGTTCCTTTTTCTACAGCGATCGTGTAGTCCCCGTCTATCAGAGTATCAATATCTGTAATCTCCTTTGGTGACGTCTCTTTATTGATCATAACTACCTGGCCGGAATCACAGTATGTATCCGAGAACTGCATAACCGCTTTTCTTTCATCAGTTGCGCACAGGGCAGCCATGCCGAAATCAAGTTTTCCCTCTGCAAGAGAAGTTGTCAGCGCCGAATAATCCATTACCTGAACATCTCCGTCCAGCTCAAATCCAAGATAATCCTGAAGCGCTTTCTCCAGATCAATATCGAAACCGATCAGTGTAGTACCATCCTTATCATAGTATGTAAACGGGGCAAAAAGTGCTGTCGTTCCGAAGGAAAGTTTTACACCGTCCAGCGCTCCCTTGACCGAACCATCTGTGCCGGAGGATGAAGAGGAACTGCTGTCCTCTGCAGATGTTTTATCTTCGCTGCCTGTGCTGCTTCCTGATGAACTTCCACAGCCCGCTGCAAGTGTCATCACCATGGCTGTCGTCATCAAGATTGAAATTATTTTCTTTTTCACAATAGTTACCTCCTTTTGAGAATCATATGCCTCTATAAATGAAATAAACAAAAGGGACAGGCAACTGTCTTTTTCGACTCCGTTGTCTGTCCCTTTCGATTATGCGTCTTATTTAAGCACAAAACCTTATATTTGTAAAATTAACTTTTTTCATACTGTCATGAGGATTTGTAATGTTTGTTCGTAAATGAGTAAACTGTTACTGTCAGTTATACATTATGTCTGTACTCATAGGGCAGTACTTTTATCTGATTGTATCCCGGACAGTCGCGTACCCATTCCAGTGACTCTTTCACAATGGCAGTCTGCATCGGAATATTGTTCGGCTCTCCCGCATTGGAACCGATCGGCACATGCGGAGCCGTAATCCTCGGCGCCCCCTGCTGTCTTGCGATAGGCGGGAGTGCGGCGATCACACAGCAGCTCATCCCTGCCGCCTCGCAGCATCTCGTAACGATCGTGGCAGACCTGTGGCAGGTGCCGCAGCCGCCGGTGCACAATACGATATCGACTCCCTGAGCTTTTAATTTCCGGGCAATCTCAGGTCCTGTCTCCTCCTTGAATTTTTCTACATTTCCGCCGCCGCCCATAAATGTATACGTCTCTTTCGGGAGAGAACCGATAAAGCCCTCTGCCACAAGCTCATGAAGACGGTCAATGGGAAACATAGCGTTCACATCTTTATTAATGTCCGAGTTGTCAAAACCGCCGTGTGTGACCATCAGCTCTGAGGACGGTGTATCGAACTCAATCGTCCGATAGGAATAATCACCGGATGTATTAAACGGCGTCTGGCTCTTTTTATGAATTCCTCCTGCTGTAATAAACGCCACCTTACATTCAGAAAGCGGTTTCTTTAATTCTGTAAATACAGGAACCGGTGTGACCGGCACAAAGATTTCGGACTGCATACCCTCTACTGTTGTTAATTTCATATTCATCCTCCTTGCATTCTTATATGGATTCCACAGGGATATCCCTTTTACCGGATATTTTCATCGGGCTGAAATAGAACTCCACATTCTGCCCTTCTTTTAATTCTACATCTGTAAATACCCACCGTCTGGGCACTGCTGCCGTACCCAGACCATCCATGATCTCCGCCTTAATGGCAGTATCATTTACTTCTGTAATTGTTCCACCGATTAAGCATGGTTCAAATTCGCCGTTTTTTATCGCACATGTATCATAATCATATGGATTTTCATTTACCTGAAGATAGCTGAAGTAAAACTGCATCTCTGTTCCGGCCGCAGGCTCTTCCTCTCCGGAGTTTTCCTGTGTTCCCCTTAAAATACATTCTGCGGGAACCGTAATAACGCCCAGACGGCCGTGCAGATGCACTTTTACCCGGTCTCCGGTTACTTCTTTCACCAGTCCGCCCATCAGGACAGGATTGATGATATACTCTGCCCCGGCCATATCAGTGCATTGTCCCGGAATCTAACAGCTCAGTATCCGGAAGTCCAAGCAGCCTGTTGTTATTGTTAACAACTTCATTGTCCCACTTCTTCGGCGCGGGCTTGATCTCCACTCCGGCCATCTTGTTCTTCAGCATCTGGATCGCTCTTGCCGCCACCTCTTTTGTGACACAGGAACAGCCGGCTACATTGTTCTCAAAACCGCCTTTGTCCATATTTTCTTCGATCATGGCGTCAGCATATTTATTTCCTACTACAAGCTGCCCCTGATAAGCACAGAATGAGACGCCTACTACAGGAATGCCCCGTTTTCCCGCCTGTCCGATATGCTGGATAAAATCAATATGGTTATTTCCGAAGCCTTCTGTCGTAATGATACAGCCGTCAATATCCAGAGACTCCAGAAGAGACCCCAGCCTTTCGGAAACCCACATCTTCTCATCATTCACCTGAGGCGAACCGACGAAAACAACTCCTACAAGATCCATTTCACTGTCCGCCGCGAGTCCCTCTACAAGAGGTTCCCGGATATAGTGCCTGGTCATCTCTTTGGTAGCAGGTCCGATACAGGTCAACGCATGGATGGAACCGTCGCGCACCTGATTCGGAGTCAGGATGATAGGCACGTTTCCGCAGTCCACGTTTTTCTGCCCGCCCAGAATACCGCAGGGTTCTGTCGGACAGATCACATTGTCATGCATGGCTCCCTGTCCCATAATCTCTTTTACAAGCACGACTCTCGGGTTACCCGGTCTGCGGACGTCTTCACACACTTCCTCACGCACTACTTCACCGTCATATTTCTTCAGTTCGTCCCGGACTGCCTGAATAATATAATCCTGACACTTATGTGCCGCAAACGGCCCCGGCCGTGTCATTCCGGTCTTTTTCTCGATCACAACATTGCAGCGGATGATAATATCATTCTCATCTGCGCATCCCGGATGACCGAAATACATTTTTTCGTCCAGATATCCCTCTGAGGAGCCGAACTCATGGATCTGTACACCATCCTCATCCACGCCTGTCAGCATGAATACAACGCCGTCCGCCACTTTTGTCACGCCGCTTCCAAGTTCGCCTTCAACTTTTGTAGCGATCGGGCAGATATCCATGATAGTCTCCGTGTAAATGTGCCTGTTATCCGGTTTGATCACATCAAGTTCGATCTTCTTGCACAGAGGATCTTCCTTAAGCGCTTTTTCGATAATATTTTTATCAATCGTAATCTTTCCGTCTTTAATGGAAGTCTCTGTCCCGATCTCTGCGTCTGTAATACGGATATGTTTCTTGATAAGAGTACGGATAACTTTCTTTTCACCGGCCTTTTCTGCTTCCGGAACTGCAGAAGAGTCTGCTGCTCCTGCAGTTTCTCCGCCTGTACATACAGGTGCCGCCGCACCCGGGCCTGAAAACACAGGGATATCCATGCTCAAATGTTCCAGTTTTTCTGCTTTTCCGATTTCAATATGTATCATGCCGTTTCCTCCTTGTACTGCTTTGACCTGCGGAACCGGACCTGCGGGAGCACCTGTCTTCCCTGCTGCAGGTGCAGATTCCTCTTTTCCTCTATCCGCCTCCTTTGAAGCTGTTTCTGTTACTTCATTTACTTTGTCGACCATATCTTTGGTAATAGGAGTCAGGGCTTCCACATCGCATACAAGTGTGGAACCGATCACCTGCTCGATCTTCAGCCCGTCATCGCTCAGTTTCAGAAGACCGGCCTCCTCCATATCGTCAAACAGTGACGGATCTTCCAGATCTGCCGCGCTGATCACCAGTCCTTTCTGTCTCCTGCAGCAGAAGATCGCCGGATCTTTCAAATGCTGTTCCAGTGTTTCCTTTGTAATTGACATCTCATTTCCTCCATTCTTCTTTTCTATCTTTCTGTTATGTGTATCTGCTGTTCTGCCGATCGTACCGCCGGTATTTTGTCTATGTGTGGATCTTACGGATCAGTTTATGGTTCACTGCCCGGAGTGCGCCGTCCGTACAATGATAGACCGGTAATCCCAGTTTCGGGGCACACGACATCACAGTGTTGGTACAATCTGTGCAGTTGCTGATCAGAAGAGCCTGCGCGCCTGCTTTTTTAAGTGCCATTACTTTCTGTACCTGTCCCGGACATTTTCCCGGATTTTCACATTTCAGGCTGTTCTTTACCCGGTGTGCCTGCTTGCAGTACTCTACGCCGGCAGCCTTGGAGCCCATACTCTGCGCAATCTCTTCCAGCCGTTCCCTGCCCGCGCCGCATGCGCACACCAGAAGCCCCAGTTTCTCCGGCCCTTTCATAAAACATTCCGTCGCGATCAGACCGCCCGTAGTCTTTATGACCGGATCATCGGGCTGTACACGCTTGCCGGTAAAAGGACCGCCCATAATGATTTCCCCATATTCGTCCGCAAGCCCGCCTGCCATATCAAAGACGTCCCGTACGCTCATCCCGATGGGCACATTCTCAAAGATTCGGATCAGATCTGTATTTCCTCTCAGCTTTCCTGCAACAGTCATATCCTTGTCGATGAGAGGTTTTTTCAAATCTACAGCTTCCTCTATCCGGCAGGCCGTTTCTGCATTGACTACGATCGCGTCAGCATCAAGAGGGAGTGTATCTACGCCGAGCAACGTACCTGTCACTTCTCTTATAACAGCTCTCTCTTCTCCCATCGGATACATATCAGGTAAAAGTGCGATCCTTATTCTGTCATCTTCCAGCGTTTCCCTCAGTTTTTCAACTGCCTGAGTATGTACTTCTTTGATTGCTACGACGCCTTTTGATGAATGTACGATATCCATAACAATCTGCAGCCCCCGTATCAGTTTCTGCGGAGTCTTTTCAATTGCCGCTATATTATGTCCAAGGATCGGCTCGCACTCCGCGGCATTGACGATCACAATTCCATCTGTTTTAAATGGTTCTTTAAGTTTATAGTATGTAGGGAATCCTGCGCCGCCAAGGCCGACGATTCCGGCTTCTCTGATCAGTTCCAGAGGATCGCTTTCCGTCAGCTTTACAAATTCAGAAGGCTGCACTTCGTCAGCCTGCACGCGGATTTCATTTTCATCAATCCCCGTGACACTGCCGCTCACACTGGAAAACAGATTTGCTCCAAGCTCACCTTCTCCAACAGAAGCAATAAGCTGCCCGCGAACAATTTTGTCACCTTCGACAACTGTTGGGGCAGCCTTTGCACCGATATTCTGTTTTAAAGGAAAGCGAAATATTCGCTTCACCAGATCACTTCCTTTCCGTATGTTTGCCTCTGATTATATGCGCGTCTCCGTCAAAAGTAAAATGACGTTTACTGCTTTTATCATGACAGTTTCTCATCATAGAATCTATTGACAGAACCGGTTTCGATGTCTATACTTTATAAAATATTAATAGCTATCAGCTACCATTACGAAAAATGACAAAGACGTCAGGGCCGTCCCCGACGTCTTTTTTCTTTATTTAAAAGGGGCATATAATACAGTCGCGGCGGGAACAAGAACAGGAGGAGATCATATGGATATTAAAAAACTTCTATTGTTTGCAGATGTGGCGGAAACAGAAAATTTCACAAAAACAGGCGACCGTATGGGATACACTCAGTCCGGTGTGAGTCATCTTCTGAAATCACTGGAAGACGAAATAGGTTTTTCTTTATTTATACGATCCAAACAAGGGGTAAAGCTTACCGGAAATGCAAAGATGATCCTTCCCGGCGTACGTTCCCTTCTCGCCATGACTGAGCATCTTGAACAGATGGTAAGCGAAATAAACGGGCTCGAAAAAGGCCAGCTCGTGATTGCAACATTTTCCAGCATTTCTATTCACTGGCTTCCGAAGATCATACATGTCTTTCAGCAGAATCATCCGGGGATCAAGATCAAATTGATGGAGGGAGGCACAGACGATATTGTAAACTGGATTGAATCCGATCTTGTCGATTTTGGGTTCGTCAGCAAAAGAAATACGAAATCTCTTGACTGGATTACTCTGTATGAGGATCCCCTTTATGCAGTTGTTCCTCTCGATTATCCGGCTCCGGAAGGCGGAATCTTTCCTATAGAAAAGTTTGAAGGGCAGCATTTTGTCATCTCTGCCATGGGGACGGATTACGATGTTCATCATGCACTGAGCAGTTCCAGTGTTAAACCGAATATTGACTTCACCTCAAAGGATGACCATGCGATCATCTCTATGATTGAAAATAAACTGGGAATCAGTATACTTCCGGGGCTTACCTGCCGCAACTTTGAGTCCCATGTATCGGCTTATCCTCTGGAACCGTTCTGCTCCCGAACCCTTGGGGTTGCTATGAAGTCCAAAAAGGATCTGACGCCGGCCGCTCTGAAATTCCTGAAACTGACAAAGGATATGATGCCTGAACTGATTTAACAGCTCCCGCATCATATCCTTTTATAACTTTTATTCCTGCGCCGCTTCTATAATCTCTTTCGGGAATCCCGCGAACTCCAGCAGCTTCACTGCATTCTGCGATGTCGCCGGCCCTTCCATGATCTTATAGCTGAACGCGATATCATCCTCCCCGATTTCCTCACTGAAATGATAATTCAGATAATCGCTGCCGAGAAGCTCTGTCAGTTCTTTATCATGTGTAGCCACAAGCGCAATACAGTTCTTATCTCTGAGATATTCAAGGATTGCCCTTGACGCCCGGATACGCTCGCCGGTATTTGTTCCTCTCAGGATCTCATCAATAGCACAGATAGTTACCCGCTCCTCTGTAATACTGTCAAGAATACGCTTCAGATATCTGATCTCACGGATAAAATAGCTCTCGCCTGCCATCAGGTCGTCTCTCACAGCCATAGACGTGATTACTTCAGCCGACGGCATTACAAAGCGCTTTGCCGCACACGTATTGATCGCCTGTGCGAGTACTGCATTGACAGCAGCAGCCTTTATAAATGTAGATTTACCCGAGGCATTAGAACCGGTGATCAGGCAGCTCTTTTCGACAGCAAAGTCATTTGCCACCGGCTCTTTTATGAGCGGATGATATACTTCGGTCATTTCCAGTCTCTTCTCGTCTGTATACTCCGGAATACAGCACCATGGCAGAGACTTCCGAAATGATGCCGTACTGATCGCCGCATCAAGTTCGCCGATACAGCGGTACACTGTCAGATAGTTTTCCACATTGTTCATCAGACGTTTCATTACTTTATTGTATGTGGTGATCTGCATTAAAGTAATACCCAGCAGATAATCAAGGCAGGTACCCAGCGCATCTCCTGTACGAGCCCCCTCCCTCTTGATCCGGAGTATCTTTTCTCCCCGTATAACACCCTTCAGTCCGGACAGCGCATCCTGAAGTTCCGGGAACAAATCTCTGATTTCTTTTCTCGCTGCCATCTGCTTTGCATTTCCAAGAAGGCTTACCGCTGTTCCAATCAGGGACAGCTCAAGGTCATGCTTCATATTTATCCGGAAATACAGACCGAGGTTCACGGCGCACATTCCCACAAATGGCATCAGCGACCAGTCGACCGGATAGAATGGTATAAAAACAAGCGAAGCCGCCAGCAGGATCTGCAGCACCCGGTATACCCATTGATGTCCGAATACATAAGACTCTATCCCGT
>ERZ1643247.1297-NODE-1297-length-23855-cov-4.301218_pt1 | contig 23855 bp, 20 predicted proteins | sample MGYA00579264_ERZ1643247 | MGnify/ENA primary metagenome ERZ1643247 (study PRJEB29033, sample SAMEA4952262) | chicken gut metagenome | biome: Broiler Chicken; feature: Gastrointestinal Tract; material: Caecum | place: Ireland | collected 2018 | study: Broiler... | reverse complement strand
GCGAAGCCGAAGAGCCTGAGCAGCAGATTCCCGACTATCCGGTGCATCTGTTCTTTACCCGGGACGGTTACTTCAAGAAGATCACGCCTCAGAGCCTGCGCATGAGCGGTGAGCAGAAACTTAAAGACGGCGATGAAGTGCTGTTTACCTGCGAGAGCACCAACAGCGTGGAACTTCTGTTCTTCACCAACCACCATCAGGTCTACAAGTCCCATGCTTACGACTTTGGCGACAGCAAAGCCAGCGTGCTGGGCGATTATGTTGCCTCTGCTTTGGGCATGGATGATGGCGAGGTTCCTCTCTACATGGTGGTTACACCGGATTACAAAGGCTGGATGCTCTTCTTCTTCCAGAGTGGAAAATGCGCCAAAGTACCGTTGAGCAGTTACGAAACAAAACAGAATCGCCGCAAGCTCCTGAAAGCTTACAGCGATAAAGCCGAACTGGCCTGTATGCGCTATCTGCCTGAGGAAACCGAGCTGGCTATTTTTACAACCAACAACCGCCTGCTGCTGGCCGGCAGTGCATTGATTCCCGAAAAAGCCACCCGGGATACCGCCGGTGTCAACGTGGTTTCTCTGAAAAAGAACGCCCGTATTGCACGGGTCACCCTTTCGGAAGGGTTGGAACTTGCCGAAGCCCATCGCTATCGGGTTCGCACATTGCCCGCCGCCGGTGCCATTCTGCGTGCCGACGACAGCATGGAACAGCTCACGCTGTAACTTCTTTGCTCTTCTTATACGGCCATGCAAAAAATCCCCTTCGGGACATGGTGCACTGCACCAGCAGCCCGAAGGGGTTATTTTTATTGCGAAGAACTCTTCTTTTGAGCCGACACAAGCAGCATCATAGGCCTGCGCCATTCTTCCCGCATACCGGGCTGATCACACATGGATTCCGGCGGTTGGGGTTCCACCACATGCTGTAAAGCAAAACCGTTCTGCAACAGTGTTTCCAGGTAGGTAGTCAGCGTTCGGTGGTATTTGGTTACATTTTCTCCCAGAAAAACCGCTTGCCGGGCACCTTCCTCAAAGTAACGGTCCACCGGAAAGTGAAGAATGCTGCCATCCGGGGCATAATACCAGTCTTGTGTGCCATAAGCCGTAAAAACCGGATGCTCTGCGGAAAACACCAGTTCGCCCTGTGGTTTGAGCCAACGGGCGACTTTTGCAATCAGCGGGGCAAAATCTTCCACGTAGTGAAGCGCCAGTGAACTGATTACCACATCAAAGGATTCGGGCGGAAAATCCAGATCTTCCATCGCTGCGCACTGATATTCGACACCGGGGACCAGATTTCTGGTACGCGCTTCTTCCAGCATCTTTTGGGAAATGTCGGTCCCCAGTACATGGGCTGCACCTTGTTCCGCCGCATAGCGGCAATGCCAGCCATATCCGCATCCCAGGTCCAACACCTTTTTACCCGCAAAGTCCGGCAGAAGTTTCTGCAGTTCCGACCATTCCCCTGCTGCCTGCAACCCCTTGCGGGAACGATCCATCTCGCTGTATTTGGCAAAGAATTTTTCTTCGTCGTACTTATTCTCTTTCATGTCAGTTTCCTCCTATGCAAATTCCTGTAATCATAAGGCAATTCACATGGGCATCTGCAATTTTTTGACCGAGAATTCCTCTTGGCATTCTCTTTCCCCCTTTATTTCAATTCAAAATGCTGTCTTACCATAAAAATCAGCTTTACAAACAATCCCCGCAGGCTCAAAACCTGCGGGGATTGTTATTCCTGTTTTACTCAGGCCAGCAACGGTTTGCAGGCTTCGGCCAGCTTGTCTTTCTGTGCCTGGGCCTCGGCCAGGTCTTTACCCTTTGTGGTAAAGTAGGTCTTGATCTTCGGCTCCGTACCGGAAGGACGTACCACTACGGTAGCGCCGCTCTCCAGCGTGTAAATCAGAACATTGGCGGCGGGCAGACCGGTTTCCTCGGACTTTTCGTAGTCTACCACCTTAACGACCTTATCGCCGTCAAAGTCTTTCGGCGGGTTGGTGCGCAGATTGGCCATAATGCCAGCCATCTTGTCCATACCGGACAGGCCGGGGAATTCAAAGCTGTCCACTTTGTTCAGGTAACGGCCGTACTCGGCATAGATGCGCTCCAGCTCTTCCTTGATAGAACTGCCCTGAGCACGGTAGTAAGCAGCCATTTCGCAAATCAGCATAGAACCGATGATAGCGTCCTTATCACGTACATAGGGACCAGCCAGATAGCCGTAGCTTTCCTCAAAGCCGAAGATGAAACGATCCACTTCACCGTCTGCTTCCAGCTTGGCAATCTGATCACCAATCCACTTGAAGCCGGTGAGCACATTACGACATTCCACGCCATAGTGCTCGGCCACCTTGTCGGCCAGCGGAGTGGAAACGATGGACTTGCACATGACAGCATTCTTGGGCATGGTTCCCTGCTCAATGAGGCCGGCGCAAATGTAATCCAACAGAAGCACGCCTACTTCATTGCCGGAAAGCAGCTCATAGCTGCCGTCCTTGCACTTGACGGCAATGCCGACACGGTCAGCATCGGGGTCGGTAGCCAGCATCAGATCCGCGCCGGATTTTTCGGCCAGTTCCAGACCCAGCCGCAGCGCCTCGAAAATTTCGGGGTTGGGGTACGGGCAGGTCGGGAAGTTGCCATCCGGGTCCTTCTGCTCGGGCACGATCGTGATATCGGTAAACCGGAGCCGTTGAGCGGGCTGTAGACCAGTTTGAGACCGGCGGTTTTGCAGATACCCGGGCGAATGGAGCGCGCTTCAATGGCCTGGTACAGCGCATTGATACAGTCATCCCCCACATACTCAATCAGTCCCTGGGCCAGACCATCCTCAAAGGAGATCAGCTTGGCACCGGTGAGCACATCGGTCTTCTGAATTTCGGCATAGACGATATCGGCAGCTTCATCCGTCATCTGGCAGCCGTCCGGGCCATAAGCCTTGTAGCCGTTATACTTGGCCGGGTTGTGGCTGGCAGTCACCATAATACCGGCATTGCAGTTATAGTAGCGAGTGGCAAAAGAAAGGGCGGGCACCGGCATCAGAGCTTTATAGATGCGCACCTTAATACCGTTGGCGGCCAGTACCTGGGCAGCCGTACGGGCAAACAAATCGCTCTTAATGCGGCTGTCATAGCTGATTGCCACAGTCTGGGTGCCGCCCTGGGTCTTAACCCAGTTGGCCAGCCCCTGCGTAGCCTGACGGACCACATAAATATTCATCCGGTTGGTACCGGCACCGATCACACCACGCAGACCGGCCGTGCCGAATTTCAGAGAAACGGCAAAACGATCCTGAATAGCAGCATCATCGTCTTTGACGCTTTCAAGCTCCGGCTTCAGATCGGGGTCATCCAGATCCGCCGCAAGCCAACGTTCATACATATCCTGATACATAAGTAACACACCTACACTTTCAAAATAAATGCAGTAAGCATATACTAAATATACCAACTCATACCGTCGGTGTCAATCAAATTTTGGTTAAAATTGCCTGTTTTTCCGTTCGAGTGCTTGTGAAACGCCTTATATCGCGTTATACTGATTCCAGAATATCAAACAGGAGGTCCGCAACATGTACGCACAGGTGTTAAGCTTGGGTGTCACTGGGCTCATGGGCTATCTTATACAGGTAGAAGCTGATTTGTCCGGAGGACTGCCGCAGTTCAATCTGGTCGGCCTTCCGGATTCTGCCGTAAAAGAAAGCAGCGAGCGGGTACGAAGTGCCGTTAAGAATCTGCATTACCAGTGGCCTGCCAGCCGGATCACCATCAATCTGGCACCTGCCGATGTACGTAAAACCGGCCCGGTGTATGATCTGCCCGTCTTCATCGGAATTCTGGCCGCCCAGGGAAAGCTCCCCGCCCCCAGCCCCGAACGCGCCTTTTTGGGAGAATTGGGTCTGGATGGAACACTGCGCCCCGTCACCGGTGTTCTGCCCATGGCGTTGGCTGCGGTGCGGCATGGTGTAAAGGAACTCTTTCTGCCTGCCGAAAACGCTGCCGAAGCCGCCATTGCGGAGGGACTTACTGTCTATCCTGCCCGGAATGCCCAGGACGTAGTATTGCATCTTTGCGGTGCTACGCCGCTTTCCCCTGCGCATGCTGACGGTTACGACGAAAACGGGATCTGGACCGGGCCGGATATGGCCGATGTGCGCGGACAGAGCGAAGCACGCCGTGCTTTGGAAGTGGCCGCCGCCGGTGGGCACAATCTGCTGCTGGTAGGTCCTCCGGGCACCGGAAAAAGCATGCTTGCCAAACGGTTGCCCGGCATCTTGCCGCCTTTGACCTATGAAGAAGCATTGGAAACCAGTGCCATCTATTCCGTTGCCGGTCTTTTACGGGGCGGCGACGGTCTGCTGAAAAGCCGTCCGTTCCGAAGCCCGCATCACAGTGTCAGCGCTACAGCCATAGTGGGCGGAGGCTCTGTTCCCCGCCCCGGCGAAGTAAGCCTTGCCCACAACGGGGTTTTGTTCCTGGATGAATTGCCTGAATTTTCCCGGGATACCCTTGAGGTGCTGCGGCAGCCGCTGGAAGACGGCCATGTTACGGTCAGCCGTATACACGGAACCGCATCATTTCCGTGCAAATTCATGTTAATAGCTGCAATGAACCCCTGTAAATGCGGTTACCTTGGGCATCCCACGCGGGAATGTACCTGTACCCCCAGCGCTGTTGAGCAATACCGCCGCCGAATTTCCGGCCCGCTGCTTGACCGTATCGATTTGCATGTGGAAGCGCTCCCCATTGAATACGAAGACCTTGCCGCCGAAACCGGCGGTGAATCCAGCGCCGCCATTCGTGCCCGGGTAGTAGCGGCACGCACCTTGCAGCAGGAACGTTACCGCAATTTACCGGGTGTACGATGCAATGCCCAGTTGCCCGGCGGCGCGCTGCGCCGTTATTGCAGGATGACGCCTTCTGCCGAAAAGATTCTTCGCGCCGCCTTTGAACGGCTTGGTTACAGCGCCCGCGCTTATGACCGTATCCTGCGGGTGGCCCGGACGGTGGCTGACCTGGATGGCGCCGAAGTTTTGGATGCTGCCCACCTTTCCGAAGCTTTGCAGTACCGCAGCCTTGACCGAAAATTCAATATGCGATAAGAACGCCACGCCAAAAGGCCCCCGCCCGTTGTACGGGCGAGGGCCTTTTAAATCAGTTTGCAGTTTGCGTCAATACATCCAGCAAAGCCTGTGCGCTTTTATGCCAGCTGTAACGTGCCAGCAATTCCGCCGCATCCCGTTTGGGAGGCGTAACATCATCCACATAGCCGTGATTCGTTTTCAGATCAATATACCCTGCACAATCGCCGTACACTTCGCGCATACAAGGCGTATCGCTGACATAAATCCGCGGCGCCCCGCAGGCAACCGCTTCCAACGGCGGAATACCGAATCCTTCATACAACGTAGGGAACAAAAAGGCTTTGCAATGATGCATCAGGGCTTTTGCTTCCCCGTCGGACACATACCCCAAGTAAACCACATTGGGCAAATCCGCCAACCCCAGACGTTTTGCCTCCGCCGCAAGACTTCCTCCGCCTGCAATGGCAAAAACCGTATCGGGTTTGTTCCGTGCCGCACGCAGCACCCAGGGAAAGTTTTTGTTTTTAAGCAGATTCGCCATACTGAAATAGTACTGTCCCCGGCGAAGCTGCGGAACCTTGGCAAAGATTCGTTCATCCGGCGCAATCCGCTGCATTTGCTGCCAGGCATTGTAGACCACCGAAATACGTTCCGGTTTTACGCCGTAGTATTTTGTGATTTCACTTTTGGAAAATTCGGAAACCGTAATGATATGTTCCGCCACCTGCGCAATCCTCCGATATTGCAGCCGATGCCAGGCAGCACTCAGCCGACCGCGCAAATCCGTATAAAAATCCGGCCGCGCACGATAGCAGACATCATGAACAACGGCAATTCCGCGGAATCCGAACACCGGAATCACGTTGCAGGTGGCCAGCCCCTTTGCGCCCCGATATTTCAGATATGCCGGGAAGTCCAGCTGCTGCCATTTGAGGCCGGTTCGGGTGCCAAAGGTGACCGATTTTATATTTTCATACACCGGCACCCGGACGCCCGGAGGTGCTACGATTTCCACCAGGCCGGGCGGAACCAGTGCATCCAATGCGGAAAGCAATTCAATGGAATACCGCTGAATACCCGAGATGCGCTGCCCAAAGAAGGAACCATCAACAGCCCATACCATATTTTCCATACTATCCTCTGTCTTCTGCGGCAGCTACAGCCCCGCGTATTTTTGTTTGAACTTTAAAATCCGGAAAACACTTTCATTGATCCGTTCCTCCGGAATGGTACCATCCTGCACCGCCGTCATCACGGCATCAAAAGCGTCGGCCAGACCATCCGGCATCAGAATCACATCACATCCTGCCTGTACAGCCTGCACAGCAGCTTCACCCGGTTCATACAGTTCTGTGATTGCCCCCATGGCAAGGGAATCCGTTACCACCAGTACATCCTGATCGGCCAGCAATTCTTCGCGCAGCAGCTGTGTCACGATCTTGTGGGAAAGGGATGCCGGGGTATCCGAATCATCCAAAGCCGGCGCGGCAATGTGCCCCACCATAACGGCACACAGATTTTCTTCCGACTGCGAAAGTGTGAGAAAAGGAAGCCATTCACACTGAGCCATCTCTTCCCGTGTGCGATAGGTATAAGCCAGACCGCTGTGGCTGTCCTCGGCTGTATCGCCATGGCCCGGGAAATGTTTGAATACCGGCAAAATCTGCTCTTCCTGCAGTCCCTGTGCCATGGCATTCGCCATGGTTGCAACCGTCGCCGCATCATGAGAAAAGGCACGATTCCCAATAACCGTATTGGCTTCGTTGGTGTAAACATCCGCCACCGGGGCAAAATCCATCGTAAAGCCATATTGTTTCAGATAACCCCCGATGGTTTGCCCCATCTGCCGTGCATTTTCCGGGGCGCCGGTCGCGCCAACAGCCGCTGCGCTTTCATACTGCGTCAGATGAAACGCCGGATTATTGGCCAACCGCGCCACCGTGCCGCCCTCCTCATCCACAGCAATGAGCAAGGGAATCTTACTGGACTCCTGAAGTTCCCGATTGAACCGAACAATCTGCTCCGGGTCCTCGATGTTTTTACCAAACTGGCAGATTCCACCTACCGGGTATTGCTCCAGCATCCGGCGCATAGGGTCGCTGACCTCTGTTACGCCGGATGAATACTCGTCATCAATCTGCTGCTGGGTTTGCTCCGGGTCCAAGGCATCGGGACGAACCATGAACAGCTGCCCCACCTTCTCACGCAGGGTCATCTGCTGTACCATTGTTTCAATGGAGTCTTCGGCAACTTCCCGCCGGGCTTCCGGTGTCGGTGTGGGCATAGCGGCCGCATTGCTGCTTGGTTCCGGCATTTTCGCACAGGCAGACAAAAGCAGCCCCGTGACCAATAGTGCCGCAAGGCGGCAGATCCTGGTTATTCCCATAACGTTACTGCCTCCTTCTTGCTTTGTATTATAACACGCACACAAAGCGGCGACAAGCCGCTCTATCGCGCAAAAAAGCCTTCGCCCATATCTACGGCGAAGGCTTTTGCATTATTCTGCTTGCTTTTCGGCGTCGGCGTAGTCGTTCCATCCGCCTACAGGATGTTCCGCTACTATGGTATCTTCGGCTTCCTCTGCGGTTTCCGCAGTCGCCTCTTCGTCATGCAGCGTTTCTTTGGTGACCGCAAATGCGGTTTTATAGTCTGCATTGACTTCATATACGACGGTTGCTGCTCCGCTGGATGCCAGATAGCACAGACTTTCATCCCCTTCGGTCAGATTGCCAAAACGGACTGTCAGCGTCGTACCGTCCGTAAACGTCAGCGTTGCCGTTACATCCGGGGTATCCAGCCCATAGGTGCTGTCCTCCTCCGGAGAAGTGATGGTCCAGTCGGTTTGGGCGCCACAGATTGTGTTGGCCATCTTTTTAACCGCATCCTGGTCTAACGCATAGGTGGGATCATCCGTCAATGTCCAGGTCCCATCGCTCTGAGTGAAAGAAAGTTCTCCCACCTGCATGGCCGTTACATCATCGATGGTTTTATCGGTCAGTGTCTGCGCCTTATACAAATCCCGCGGTTCTTTGCACAACCCGTTCACATCGCTTTGGGTCACTGTAAACATTGTTCCGTTTTCGTTGTACGCATAGTAGATATCCGCCACATCGTTGGCCTGGTCCACCGTCAGCGTATGAGTAACATCTCCGGCCGTAATTTCAAACACCATCAGCGGTGTTTCACTCGGAGCCGGAATTTCCGCCAGTTCTTCTTCCTGAAGCTGGCGCTGTGCCGTAAGGTTGGCAATTTTTTCGACCAAAGAAGCAACGATTTCCTGATCCAGCGGCAAGGTCGGATCGGACTCCATCAGCCAGTTTCCTTCCGTACCTTTGAGCAGCGTGACCTCCACGTTGCTGCCGCTATAAGACAGTTGATCGATTTCTTCCGTAGAAACTCCAAACAGCGCAATTCCCTGATTTTCATTTTGGGATTGTGCCAGAGTCAGTATCACCAGTAAAATCGACAGCAACAGCACACCCGCCGTCAGAATCAACAGCGGCATCATTTTTTTGCGACTCACAGATTGCTCTCTCCTTTTATCGGCGCCGCCGGATCAGGCAAACAACCACACCTGTGATCAGGCAAATGATCGGCAACGCAAAAACCAACAGTATTCCCAGGCCCAGTCTGGCAGCATTTGGCACCGTAAGGCTCGAAGCACTCAGGCTCTTGCTGCTGATCACGGCCGTGGTTTGTTCATCGTTGAACCAGTTGACAATGCTGCCCAGCATCTGCGCATTTCCGCCGGATACACTCTGATTGGTGCCGGACAGAAGCGTATTGGGGCAGTTGACCCAAACCACACGTGCCCCTGTGGAAGTATTCTCGGCAGCCACTGCCACCGCAAAGCTTCCTTCGGGGTCCGTATCGGATTTTTCTACCGTTTCGGCTTCTTCGTAGTTGATCAAAGAATAAGCGGCATCGCTGGTGGAAAGCAGCGTAGTCAGAACGAACTCACTGTCCTCGCTCTGGACAATGCCCTGTGCGATGGGGGTATAAACCCGCATACCGCTGGTCATGCCTGCCATGATCTCGCTGCTTTGGATATTGGGCATCAGGTAGGTTTGAGGATACCCGTACGGATAGTTATCCGCATTTGTTTCTACCAGCAATCCTTCCTGTCGTGTCATGCCGCAGGCTGCCAGTACCGTATCCAGGTTGGGGGTATCTACCGTAAAGTCCGTTACCACAAACAGCTTGCCGCCGTTTTCCACATAGCTGGTAAGCATCGCTGCCTCATCCGCCGTCACATCGGCCAGCGGAGCATTGATCAACAGATCGTTTGCATCTTCCGGAATGCTCCCCGCGGTGGTCAGGTTCAGTTCTTCCACCGTGACACCTGCATTGTTCAGGGTATCGGTAAAGTCGCTTTCCAGCGCAGTTTCCCCGTGGCCGGTCAGTTCATACAGCTTATAGCCGGTGGTACGGGTCACGTTGGCAAGTGCCACCGTCAGACAGTTTTCCGCATCAAAGCTGTATTGCTGGGTACCGTAATAGTAGTATGCTTCCAGATCCATAGGATACATATCCTGGTAGCTGACCACATCGTATTTATCGGCCGTGGTGAGTACCACACATCCGGTAGAAGCACCTTCATATTTTTCTGCAAACGTCGGATACAGAACCGGATCACGCTGCTCCCATGTGAAATGCGCACTTTCGTCCGCATACCGGTCCAGCAGCCGTGTGATATTGCTGTCTTCCTCTCCCGACGTTGCCAGATAATATGCCGTCACATCGGTCTGCAGTTCGTGCAGCAGGTTTTTGCTCGTCTCACTGAGCGTAAACAATCCACTGGTGGAGATATCCAGTTCCGTATACTTGGTAGGAAATGCCCTCACCACCAGATTCAGCAAAATTACCGCCACCAGTACCACAACCGCCAGAACGGTTGCATACATGCCATTGCGGAAGGTCTTTTTACTGCCGTGGAGCTTTTTCCAGTTTTCTTTCAGATTCATCTGCGGTTTCCTCCTTAGTTCCAGCGGCGGCGTTCCAGAGCCTGACCCGTCAGGAACAGGAACAGCGCAATGACAGAAAGATAATAGACAATTGCCGAAATGCTGAACATACCGCCCACAACTCCATTGAATGGATCAAACAATGCCAGTGCCGAGAGTACGCTGTCAAACGCGGAGAGCAGCCAGGTGGGGCGCAGCACAAACAACACACCCAGGGCAATGCCGCCAACGCAGAATACCGCACAGCAGCTCGTCAGACTTTTGCAGACCACCCCGACCAGAATGTAAGCAATCAGCAGAACGACCAGAAAGACCACCACAGCCAGTGCGTCACCGCTTGTGAACAGCGTTTGGATGCTGTTCATCAGATAGGCAACGATCAGTACGCCAAAAGTAGCCAGGTAAGCAATGATCTGATTTTCCGTCAATGCCGAGATCCATGTACCGATAGCCAGGCACGCTGCCCCCAAAAGCAGATAACAAAGCAGCGAACTGTAAGCCGATACCAGTGAAACACTACCGAAAGCTTTCAAAATCAGCGGCATAATGACAGCTACCGATGTGGGCGCCGCAAAAGCGATGAATTCAGCCAGGAATTTTCCCAGCACAATGGCCGGAATACTGACCGGGCTGGTCAGCAACAGCTGATCGGTCTTATTACGGCGTTCTTCGGCAAAGCTGCGCATGCTGATAGCTGGCAGCAGGAACAGCAAAATCACCGTGGTGGCATACAACACCATTGCAAAATCCGAGGACGCCACGATCAGGTTGGTGCTGGTATAATACAACCCCAGAAAAAACAGACTGACCGCTGCCGTCACGTAACCGATCATACCGGTGTAGTAGGCTTTGGTTTCACGCTTCAAGATCGCAACCATTATTTTTCTTCCTCCCCTTCGCCTTTTTCCGTAAGCTGCAGGAATACATCCTCCAAGCTCATGCTCTCAGCACTCAGGCTCAGAACCGGGCAGCCCGCTTTTGCCAATGCCAGCGACAAAGCGCCGCGCAGGTCCGTGCCCGCTTCGCTGACAGCGGTAAAGCTTACCTCACCGCCCTTTTCCGCCGTAACACGCAGATCGGTCAGACCGGGGATGGCTTTTGCCGCCGCCAGCACTGCTTCGCGGGAACCCTGTGCCGTGGCCGAGATACTCCCTTTGGCTGCCAGTTTTTCGGCCAGTTCTTCGGGTGTTCCCTGTGCGACCAGCTTTCCGTTGGCAATAATGAGCACACGGTCGCAAACGGTCTGCACTTCGCTGAGGATATGACTGGACAAGATCACCGTATGCGACTTGCCCAGATCATGAATCAGCGAACGGATCTCGATCATCTGGGCAGGGTCCAGCCCCACTGTCGGCTCGTCCAGAATGATGACCTTGGGAGAACCCAGCAGCGCAGCGGCAATGCCCACCCGCTGCCGGTATCCTTTGGAAAGATTCCGGATCAGACGTGCTTCCATTCCCTGCAAGCCGGCTTTGGCGCAGACTTTTTCCACCGCGGTGCGGCGCTCGGCTTTTTTGCGTACGGCCTTCAATTCTGCCACAAACAGCAGATATTCCGTCACCGTCATATCCTGATACAGCGGCGGCTGTTCCGGCAGATACCCGATACAGGCTTTGGCCTGCGCCGGGGCCTCTGCGATATCGTGTCCTTCAATTTTTACCGTGCCTTCGGTAGCCGAAAGGTATCCGGTAATAATATTCATGGTGGTCGATTTGCCGGCACCGTTGGGTCCCAGCAAACCGTAAATGCATCCGTCTTCCACCGTAAAACTGATATCATCTACGGCGGTATGCTTTCCATAACGCTTTGTCAGATGGTTCACTTCGATCAAAGTGTCCACTCCCCCTTTTGGATTGAATCCCTGTTCAAGGCGCATTGCGCCTGTATAGGCAGGTTAGATTATAGCGCCAAATTGTGAAAATTGTGAGGTAGCTTGTAGACAGACTGTAAAAACATTGCCTTCCTGCCGCAGGCATGGTATAGTGAAAATATTCCCAAAATCAGGATAATTGTCCGACAGAAGGTGTTTGCGATGACTGAACGCGAAAAAATGTTGGCCGGTGAACTGTACGACTGCGGCGATGAAGAACTGTTGACCCAGTGGCACAAGGCCAAAAATCTGATGCGGGACTACAACCGGCTGGACTCCGACAATTTGGCGGAAAAAGACCGCATTCTGACCGAACTGCTGGGTGGGCGGGGTAAAAACCTGTGGATCACTGCCCCGTTTTATGTGGACTACGGTAACAACATCTACTTTGGCAGTAACTGCGAAGTAAATATGAACTGCACGTTCCTGGATGACAACCGCATTGTGATTGGTGATAACGCGCTGATTGCCCCCAACGTGCAGATTTACACCGCCTTCCACCCAACCAACGCCGCCGACCGCTTTGGTCCCTGCAATCTGGACGGTTCTTTTTCTTTCTGCAAAACCCAAACAGCCCCGGTCATCATCGGCAACAATGTGGTGATTGGCGCCGGCAGCGTAGTCACCAAAGATTTGCCCGACAATGTCATAGCCTGCGGCAATCCCTGCCGCATCATTCGCCAAAACACATGAACAGCCAAAAGCCCGGAGTGCAGCACTCCGGGCTTTTGTTATACCAGTTCGACCTTGTAAGTTTCCAACCAGTAGTTAAGCTGCAAAAACCAGGCAATGGTTTGCGGAGTAGTCATCAGCTGACCGTACCAGGGTACGGGATTGTCGGCGCCCGCCGCCAGCAGATTCTCCAGTGCATCGGCCCGAATCACCTGTAAAAGGGGCGCGGCAGGATCCGCCAGGACCTTGGCAAGTTCCGCCGAAACAGCCGAAAGATAGCCCGGGTTCCAGGTTTTGGGGTATGGGCTTTTCTTGCGCCAAAGGACCTCCGGCGGCAAAACGCCCTGCATGGCTTCCCGCAGCAATCCTTTTTCTTTGCCCTGGTAATCCTTGAACTCCCAGGGAACGGAATACAGATATTCCGCAATGCGATAATCGCAGAAAGGCACGCGGACTTCCAATCCGCTGTACATGCTCATGCGGTCTTTCCGGTCCAGCAACGTCTGCATGAACCATGTAAAATTCAGGCTCATCATCTGGCGCATCCGCTGCTCAAGGGGCGAAAGCCCGGGACGGATCGATGTCTGTGCCAGGGTCTGGCGGTAGCGTTCATCCACGAAGGCTTCCGGATCAATATCGCCCAATACACCGGGTTTGATAAATCCCGCACGGTATGCTGTGGACTGCGCCCAGGGGAAACCGTACTTTTCCCGGACAGTAGGATCTCGATACCACGGGTAGCCCCCAAAAATTTCATCCGCGCATTCCCCCGAAAGAGCCACTGTGGCATGGGGCTTGATATAGCGGCAAAAGACCAGCAGTGAGGCGTCCACATCCGCCATACCCGGCAAATCCCGTGCCTCCACCGCTTCGTACAAGGCCGGCACAAGCTGCGGTGTATCCAGCGTGATCCAGTGATGTTCCGCATGCAGGAATTCGTTCATCTTGCGAATGAATGGGGCATCCGGTCCGGGCTGAAATTTTGTTTCGTGGAAATAGCGTTTGTTGTCTTTATACCCCACCGAAAAAGTGTGCAGCTGTTTGCCCCGCGCCGTAAAGTTAGCGTCCGCTACCGCCGAAATCAGACTGGAATCCAGCCCGCCGGAAAGAAATGTTGCCACCGGCACATCCGAAACCAACTGCCGTTCGATGGCATCCATCAGCAGGTCGCGAACTTTGCGCGCGGTTGTCTTGAAATCATCGGGATGCTCATGGTCGACCAGCTGCCAGTAACGATGCAGCAACAGCCTGCCGGTATCCGCTTCATAAACTGCGTACTGGCCGGGCAGTAACTCACACACATTCTGAAATACCCCGCAGCCTGGTGTGCGGCCCGGCCCCAGCAACAACACTTCGGCCAGACCATTGGCATCCACACGGGGCGGCACCTCCGGATGTGCCAGTATAGTTTTGAGCTCGCTGCCAAAAATCAGGCTGTCTGCATTTTTAGTGTAGAACAGCGGTTTGACGCCACACCGGTCCCGCGCCAAAAACAACTTGCCGGACCGCTCCGCCCATACCGCAAAGGCAAAAATCCCATTAAAACGATCCACACAGGACGTCCCCCATTCCGCATAGGCGTGCAGAAGCACTTCTGTGTCGGAATGCCCGGTAAATACGTGGCCGCGTGCAGCAAGCAGACCGCGCAGTTCCTCGGTGTTATACAGTTCCCCGTTGTAGACCAGTGTATAGTTTTCTTCCTGCCATTCCAGCTGCATGGGCTGGCAGCCGTTTTCCAGGTCCACAACCGCCAACCGGGCATGAAGCATTGCTGCCCGTCCGCTGATGTACATGCCCCGCTGATCGGGGCCGCGGCGGGTCATGGTCCGCTGCATAGCACAGTATGCTGCATAATTGCTTTGAATGGCGCGCGGATCGCGTCCGATTTGCCCTGCAATTCCGCACATAAAAACTCCCCTTTCTGCCGTAACTCCTATCAGGAGTATGCAGAAAGGGGGGCATTTTAGAACCGGGAGATGGATTTTCAGCGCCGGGCTGCCGCAATGGCATCCGCAATACGGTGCGCTACCGCATCTTTACTTTGCAGCGGCAGTTCTTCGTGGCCCTGCTCGGTAATCAGCGTCACCACATTGGTGTCCACACCAAAACCGGCGCCGGGCACCTTGAGGTTATTGGCCACGATCATGTCCATCTTCTTTTTATGCAGTTTTGCCGTGGAGTTTTCCAACAGATCGCGGGTTTCCATGGAGAATCCGCAAACAAAGAGATTTTCGGGTTTATGCTCACCGACCCAGGCCAGGATATCCTGTGTGCGTTCCAGCGCAATCGCCATTTCACCGTCTTTTTTCTTCACCTTGTCGGAGGCTACCACCGCCGGGCGGTAATCGGCAACCGCTGCCGCCATGACCAACGCATCCGCATCCATGGCGTGCTGCTGCACTGCCGAGAAAAGGTCTGCCGCGGTTGTAAAGGGAATCATCTTTACAAACGGAACCGGCGGCAATGTGCATCCCGTGGAAGCCAGCAGCGTAACATCGGCACCCCGCAGCATACAGGCACGGGCCACCGCATACCCCATTTTCCCGGTGGAATGATTGGTCAGATACCGCACAGGGTCCATGGGTTCCTGCGTTGCGCCTGCCGACACCACGATTTTCTTGCCCTTCAGATCTTTTTCACAGGCCAGTTCACGCAGCACATAATCCACCAGTACGCCTTCTTCCGGCAGACGGCCGGAGCCCACATCGCCGCAGGCCAGCAGACCGGAACCGGACGGAATGACGGTAAACCCATATCCTTCCAGCGTTTTCAGGTTATCCTGGGTGATGGGATTTTCCAGCATGTGGGTATTCATGGCCGGTGCCACCAGCTTGGGACAAGCTGCTGCCAGCGTGACCGTGGTAAGCATATCATCGGCCAGGCCGTGCGCCATTTTGGCAATCACATTGGCCGTGGCCGGTGCGATCAGCATCAAATCTGCCGCATTCGCCAGCGAAACATGGGCAACATCATACTGAAAATTCCGGTCAAAGGTATCTACAATACAGCGCCGGTTGGTCAGTGTTTCAAATACCAGCGGTGCAATAAACTCTGTGGCATTCTTTGTCATCAAAACATGAACATCGGCCCCCATTTTGACCAAAGCATGGGCAACGTTGGGCATTTTATAAGCGGCAATTCCCCCACTGATTCCAAGAACGATGGTTTTGCCTGTAAGCTGCATAGGATTCACAGTCCTTTCCCTGTTTGGATAGCCTTATTATATCAACTCGCTTTCCATTTGTAAATTGCAGAGTCAGGCTCATTTTAATTTGCAAAATGTCTGTAAACTGCTATAATAGTACCAGTTTTACGGAAATGGAGCTTTGGGTATGATCTTGGCGGTTGACATCGGCAATTCGAATATCTGTATTGGCGGCCTTGCCGGCGAGGGGCATCGGGATGTGCTGTTTACAACACGCATGGTGACCCGTGCGCGCTGTACCGCCGATGAATATGCCGCAGAACTGAAATTTCTGTTGGGGCGCCTGCAGGTAGACTGCAAAAATTGCGAAGGCGTGATCGTTTGCAGCGTAGTTCCCAGCCTGACCACGCCGCTGGCCGATGCCTGCCGCCGTCTGACCGGAAAAGAAGCGCTGATCGTCAGCCATACACTGCGCACCGGTCTAACCTTCCGTGTGGATGAACCCGGCCGCGTAGGCAGGGACCGCATTGCCGATGCCGTTGCCGCTGCCGCACTTTACCCGTTGCCTTGCATGACCGTCGACCTCGGCACTGCCACAACGTACAATGTTTTGTCGGCACAGCGGGAGTTTCTGGGCGGCTTCATTGTGCCGGGGGTGCAGACCAGCCTGCGTGCCATCAGCGTGGGAACAGCACAGCTCCCGCCCATTGCCCCGGAACCGCCCAGTGACCTGATTGGCCGAAACACGGTGGAAGCGTTGAACAACGGCGCGATGTTTGGAACAGCTGCCATGCTGGATGGCCTGGCAGAGCGCGTGCAGGCCCAGCTGGGCGCACCGTTGACCGTGGTTGCCACCGGCGGACTGGCCCCTTATATCACACCTTGCTGCCGCTTCAAAGTTATTTATGACGCCGATCTTCTGTTCAAAGGTCTGGCGCTGCTGTGGGAATTGAACCACAACGTTTGTTGCTGAAAACCCGCCGCTGCCGGAAAATCCGGCAGCGGCGGGTTCTTTATGATTTTCTTACTGTACAGGAACAGACCACGTTTCAATGGTCAGGGTATCATCCGCATGGTGGGTCACCAGCGAAACCAGCGAAACTCGCCCGTCATCTGCAAAAGCAGCCACATAATCTTCCGGCTGGCCGCTCCAATCCTGTTGGTACATCACGAAACCACCATCGCCAAAGTATCACCCCGTACCGTATGTTCCGGAACTGACCTGTACAGTTTCCCGGTTTTGCAAGGTCCCCGTTGCCCGGACTTCTTCCGGACTCAACGCAGAAAATGCATCGAGAACTTCTTCCATTTCATCCGTCACCGTTTCCGTCTCCGGAGCGGTTCCAAACCATTGATCTTTTAAGGCTTGTGCCTGCACCGGATCCGCCTTGCTTTCATCAATCGGCAAATCGAACAGCAGGAAACTCCCCTCTGCATTTTCATTTACGGCAATGGTACCTTCCTCCGGGTCCTGGGTATACCCGTTCAAAAGTGTACTGATATCTGCTTGACATTCCAGTATCACGGCAAGCTGCGGATTTTTATCCGCAAAAGGTTCCAGGGTATCGGTTTCCAGAAGAATATAGCGTATGCCATCCTCCACAATATCCGTTCTTGCCCCGTTCATTGTGTATACATTGTAATCCATCATGGGGCAATCCGGTGCGGCCAGCAAGGGCGAAACCATGCTGTTGCTCAGTGTGATATCGGGTTCCGCATCTTCCAATGGCCGCATTGGCGTTCCGTCTGTATGTGTCAGTGCCAGCACCGCATAACTGCGGTCTGCTTCCAGCGTCGCGCCTGCCCAATCGGAGGACCAGTAACCGGTAACATTTTCGCCGCTGGTAAGCCCCAACAGTGAAACCGTATAGTTGCCCGCCTGCTTCGTTTCGTTGATAGAAACCGCATCTTCACCGGTAAACAGTGCCGCCAATTTCTGCCGTTCCATACGCTGTGCAACCTGCTGGGGCTGTAAAAAACACCCTGCTGCTGCAACACCCCCGGCACAAAGGCAACACAAAGCCGCAACCAAACCCACGCGCCAAACGATACGCCAACTTTTTGGGGAAGACTTCTGTCCCGTTTCCCGCTCAATCTGCATCAACGCACGGTTCAGAATTTGTTTTTGCTGCGCAGCGTACAGTTTCTTTTCCGGCAATTGTACCGATGCAATCTCATCATATACACGTTTCATGGCCTTTACTCCTTTCCAAAAATCTGCAGGAACTGACGTTTTAATCGCTGACGTCCGCGGGAAAGCCGCACATTCACCGCATGTTCTTCCATATGGAGAGCCTTGCCGATTTCTCTGCCGGATTGCAAGCCGTAATACCGGCGTATGAATATTTCCCGATCCGGGGGTTGAAGTCCCTCCACAAGTTCTGCGATCAATGATTCCGCTTCCGACTGCCTGGGTTCCACCAGTTCGTCGGCGATCAGCTCAAAATCCTCCGGCAAGGGTTCAACCGTTTCTCTCCGTAAGCGCCTGTATCGGTCCAGGGCTTTGTTACGTGCCGTTACAATCAACCATGCACGCAGATTGCTGTTTTTCTCTTCCAGTGTTTCTGCCTTTCGCCAGCATGTCACCAGCACATCGGACAAGCACTCTTCCACATCCCGTTCATCCGGCAAAATTCGCCTGACGATTCCATGCAGAACCCCGCCGTACCGCGAGAGGATTTCCTCCAGCCCCATTTGCGGGTCCCGCCGAAGAATTTGGAGCAAATCCTTTTCTTCATGTAACTGCATGATTTTTCTCCTCCTTCTTTATTTTGGAAAGGCCTTTCATCTGGGTAAACGTTTCTGCGCACACAAAAGTCTCACTTGCACAAAAAAATCCCGTCGGGGTTCTCGCGTCCCCCGACGGGATCTATGTAGTATCTGAAATTACAGTTCCGGCGTAACGGGCACTGCGCCATAGTTGCGGATGTTCAGCACATGGCAGCTGCCCTCGCCAAAGCATCCATCAATTGCCGCACGGTATGCATCCACCAGATCGCTGGGCACAAAAGCCTGGATGGTACCGGCAAAGCCGCCGCCCTGCAGACGCCATGCACCACGGCCGTTGAGCACCTTCTGGCTCAGCGCCAATGCCAGGGGGACGCCCTGCTCTTTGGGGCTCTTGATGCTGTATGCATTCTGGTTAAACTCAAAGCTGGAGTGGCCGCCCTCGATGATCAGGCGCAGGAATTTGTCAAACTCATCTTTCTGCACCGCATCGCACAGTTCGGCTGCACGGCGGCAATCGTTGTAGAAATGAATGGAACGCACCACCGCACGGTCGCCCACCGTTTTGCGCAGCTTCGGAATAGCCGCATAGAAGTCCTCTTCCGGCACATCACGCAGCACTTTTTTGCCAAACTGTGCCGCAACACTTTCCATCTCGCGGCGAATCGCAGCATAATCATCGGTCAGGTCCGCATGGCTGCCCTTTGTATCGCTGATGCACATAACAAAACCGTGCTTGGCCAGATCGATTTCGGTCTGCCCCACGACGGGATGCTCGGGGTCCTTAAAGTCAATGGTGATCACGCCGCCCACCGCGCAGGCCGTCTGATCCATCAGGCCGCAGGGCTTGCCAAAGAAAACATTTTCGGCATACTGGCCGATCTGCGCAATGCGGACCTGGCTGAATTTTTCCATGTCATTATTGTTGTACTCGCCGCGGAAGATCGCACCAATGCAAACTTCGAACGCAGCCGAGCTGGACAGACCGGAACCGCGCAGCACGTCACTGGTGGTATAGGCATCAAAGCCGCCCACCTTGCCGCCATCATTGAGGATACCCACTGCAACGCCGCGGATCAAAGCCGCAGAGTGCTCTGCTTCACGGGGCTGCGGCGTCCGGATGCTCAGGTCCACATCATCGATTTTTTCAAAACCGTGAGATTTGACACGCACAATATTGTCCTGGTTCGGGGAAACAACCGCTACAATATCCAGGTTTACAGAACCAGCCAGAACAACACCATTATTATGGTCGGTATGGTTGCCGCCAATCTCGGTACGGCCGGGAGCAGAGTAAAGATGCACCGTACGTTCTGCACCAAACTCTGCGGCAAAGCGGTCGATCAGCTGCGTGTACCGGGCGCGCTGGGCTGCAACAATTTTCTCATCTGCACCGTACAATTTGGTAAATGCACCGTCGTACAGGCCCTGTGCAATTTGTTGCTTCAATTCAATGGTATTCGCCATATTTCCACTCGCCTTTCTGTGTGTGCGGTTCCGGCACCAACATGCACAAAAAGAGCCGCACTGTTTTAGGCAAACAGCCAAAGTCACTGCCGTTTGCACAACTGTTATACTCAGTATAACAAATTCTGCGGGGAAGTAAACATTTTTTTACTGCTCATTTATGGACTTTTGATGAATACTTTGCTATAATAATAATTACTATCGAACCGCCGTACGACGACCGGCGGGTAGCGAGGTGTGAATCATGACCAATCTGAGCAAGCAGTCGTACAAACAAAGTTATACCGATAACGTGGAATTATCCATCTTCAATTGCGGGCATGAATACTGCGAACCGGGCCATACCTGGGGTCCCGGCGTACGGGATCATTACCTGATCCATCTTGTTGTTGCCGGCAAGGGAGTATACCAGGTAGGCGGTGTTTCCCATACACTGCAGGAGGGGGATCTTTTTCTGGCCAAACCCAACCAGTTGATCACCTATGCGGCCGACGAAACCGATCCCTGGGAATACTATTGGGTCGGCTTTCACGGCGCCTGCGCCAACAAGCTGGTGCAGCAGACCCCTTTCAGCGATCTGCACCCGGTGCATCATTGCAAAGAAAAGCAAGCTGTGCGGGAAGCACTGTACAACATTTACCTTTCCCGCGGTCCCGAACCCCAGTGTGAAGCGCTGATGACTGGGTATCTTTACATTTTTATGGCACACCTGATGAAAGAAGCGCGGGATGCCATGCCCAACGTGGGTTCTTCCAGCAGCCAGTATGTGCTGTCTGCCATCAAATATATCCAATTCAATTATTCCCACGATATTTCGGTGGACGACATTGCCAAAGCCGTAGGCGTAAGTCGCAGCCATCTGTATCGGGTATTTATGGCTAACGTAGGGCAAAGTCCCATCGACTATCTGACCAATTACCGCATCAGCGAAGCGTGCAGCCTTTTGAAAAATTCCAATCTTTCGATTGCAGAGATTGCTGTTTCGGTAGGATTTTTTGACCAGTTCTATTTTTCCCGTGTATTCAAAAAGGTCAAAGGTGTTCCCCCGAGCAAATACCTGGCCACGCTGGAAAAAGAGCAACCCAAGCCGCTGGATAAATAAGGAGCTTTCATGCCATTTACGAAAAATCAAATCTTACAGATTACAATTGAGTCCCTTTCCAATGACGGAAATGGCGTGGGACACTATGAAGGACAGGCCGTTTTTGTTCCCGGCACAGCTCCGGGGGATGTGGCCGATATACGCATCGTAAAACCGATGAAAGGGTATGCCTTCGGGCGTGTGGAAAAACTGCTGATTTCCAGCCCTGACCGTATTCCGGTAGACTGCCCTGTTGCCGGCCCCTGCGGCGGCTGCGGGTTGCGGCATATGGACTACAAAGCGGAATGCGAAGCCAAAACACAGTTTGTGCGGGATGCCTTCAGCCGGTTGGGGAAGTTGGATGTTCCTGTGCTGCCGGTACTGCCCGCGCCATCCACAGACCGATACCGCAACAAAGTGCAGCTTCCGGTTGGGGAAGATGAATCCGGGCATCTGGTCACCGGATTTTATGCCGGCCGAAGCCACCGCATTGTAGCTTGCGATGACTGCAAATTACAACCCGCCTGGATGAACCAACTGGCAGTGCGGGCCTGCGCCCTGCTGGAACAAGCCGGTGCCACTGCCTACCGGGAAGAAAGCCATACCGGTCTGGTGCGGCATTTGTTTCTTCGTCAGGGGTGGCACAGCGGGCAGCGCCTGTTGTGTTTTGTACTGAACGGGAAAGCGTTGCCTGCCGAACGCCAGATCTGCGAGAAATTGCAGCAGGAATTTGATCTTACCACTGTGTTGATCAACGAAAACACCGCAAAAACCAACGTTATTTTGGGCAAGCATACCCGCACGGTGCTTGGGCCCGGTACCATCGAAGACACACTGGCCGGTGTAGCACTGAAGATGGGGGTCCATGAATTTTACCAGGTCAACACGCCTTCTGCCGAAGTACTGTATGCCAAAGCCCGTGATTATGCCGGTTTACAACCCGATGATTTCTTGCTGGACCTGTACTGCGGTATGGGGACTATCGGGCTTTCCATGCTGCCGGACTGTCGACGTCTATTGGGTGTGGAAATCGTCCCACAAGCGGTAGACGGTGCTAAAGCAACCGCTGCACGGCTCGGACTGCCCCTTGATCGCGCGGATTTCCGCTGCGAAGACGCCGGTGCAGCCGCCGCCCGGCTGGCTGCAGAAGGTACTCGCCCGGATGTGATCGTCTTGGACCCGCCGCGTAAAGGCTGCGACACAGCCACGCTGGAAGCCATTGAACAGATGGCACCACGCACTGTAGTGATGGTCAGCTGCAATGCCGCAACCGCCGCCCGTGATGCCCGCTGGCTGACTGAGCACGGGTATCGTGCCGTAGAAGTGCAGCCGGTTGATCTTTTCCCGCGCACACGGCATGTAGAATGTGTAGCCAAATTCATTCTGGCCCCCCCACAAATAAGGGGGTAGTTACCGGAAAGAGGGGTATGTTGTGAGATATTTTGTCAGAAAGGTCGAAACGTTCTTCTGGCAATCGTCTCGCCTTAAACGCTCTGGGTGTTTAAGGGCATGTCCCTCTTTTTTCTCTGAAACAGCAGTTTTGCATCCCCCCGAATATTGAACAAAATCCCTTACTTTGGGGATTTGTTCAAATTCTTTTTTGCTCCTGTTCACGATTTGCCAACATTTGCATGGCATAATGAGAAACGAAAATATGGGCCTTGCCCAAAAAGGTGGTTTTTTCTGATGAAAGGCTGGTTCCAGCGCTTTATGTCCGGCCGCTACGGCTTTGACCGTTTCAGTGGCTTTTTATCGACCTGCTCCCTGATCTTTATTGTTTTGGGAGCTCTTTTTGTGCCCTTCCTGTATTTTTTGGGGCTGCTGTTGCTGATTTATTGCTATTTCCGCATCTTAAGCCGCAACATCCAGAAACGTTACCAGGAAAACCTCAAATATCTGGCACTGGAAGGAAAAGTCACCGGTTGGTTTGCAACCCGTAAAATCCGTTTTCAGCAGCGCAAGGAATACCATTATTATCGCTGCCCCCATTGCGGTCAGCAGCTGCGTGTACCGCGCGGACGGGGTAAAATCTCCATTACCTGCCCGAAATGCGCCACACAGTTCATTAAAAAGAGTTGACGCGCCATGTTTGGATATGTTACCATCTATCGCAAGGGCTTGGCAAAAGAGGACCTTGACCGCTATCAGGCGTATTACTGCGGCTTATGCCAGGCACTCGGCCGGCAGTACGGCATGCCCGGGCAACTGACCCTGAGCTACGATATGGCGTTTGTGGCAATCCTGCTAAGCGCTTTATATGACCCGGAAACACAGTTCGGTACGGGGCGCTGTGCTCCCCATCCCTTAAAAAGCCGTCCGCGGGCTTACAATCTTTTTCAGGATTATGCAGCCGACATGACGGTTGCATTGGCCTACTACAATTTTATGGATGACTGGCAGGACGATCACCGCCGTGCCAGTTTGCGGCAGGCGCAGAAATTGGAAAAGTTTTTGCCTGCTATCCGGGAACGTTGGCCGCGTCAATGCAACATACTTACAGAGCAGCTTTCGGCCTTGAATTTGCTGGAAAGCGCCAACTCTCATGATCTGGATGCGTTATGCAATGCGTTCGGAACCCTTCTGGGGGCCGTTTTTGCATGCCGGGATGATGCCTGGGCCCCCGTTTTGCAAGCTATGGGCCGCGGGCTGGGTGGTTTCATCTATCTGATGGATGCTTATGACGATCTGGAAAAAGACCGGAAGCGCAGACGCTTCAATGCATTGCAGTTTCTGGCAGACAGTTTACCGCCTGCCGAATACGAGGAGCGTTGCCACGATCTGCTGACCCAGCAAATGGGATTATGTGCGCAGCAGTTTTCTCTGCTGCCGATTTCGCAGGAGACCCCG
>ERZ1643247.1296-NODE-1296-length-23872-cov-8.755175_pt1 | contig 23872 bp, 22 predicted proteins | sample MGYA00579264_ERZ1643247 | MGnify/ENA primary metagenome ERZ1643247 (study PRJEB29033, sample SAMEA4952262) | chicken gut metagenome | biome: Broiler Chicken; feature: Gastrointestinal Tract; material: Caecum | place: Ireland | collected 2018 | study: Broiler... | reverse complement strand
ATATCCTCAAAATAGTCGGGAAGAGGCGCGGCGAACGCCATGCGCTCGCCCGTGGAAGGATGATCAAGTTCCAGCCGCTCGGCATGAAGAAGCTGGCCATGGAGTGCAAATTTCTGTTTTTTTATGCCGTAGACGGGGTCCCCAACTATGGGATGGCCTAGATATTTTGCATGCACCCTTATCTGATGCGTACGGCCCGTCTTTAAGTTGAAGCGGCAGAGCGTGTATCCCTCAAAGCGTTGCGAAACGCGGAATTCTGTTACGGCAAGCTTGCCTTTATCCTCGGGCACGACCGCCATCCTGAGCCTGTCTTTGGGATCGCGGCCGATAAATGTTGTGACGGTGCCGCTGTCCTCTTTGAGGTTGCCCTCTAAAAGCGCGACGTACTGCCTGCAGCACGTTTTATCGGCTATCTGCTGCGAGAGGCAGAGATGGGCAGCGTCGTTCTTGGCGACGACAAGAAGGCCTGAAGTATCCTTATCTATGCGATGTACTATGCCTGGCCGAATGACGCCGTTTATGCCGCTTAAGTTATCCAGATTATACAGGAGAGCATTTACCAGCGTACCTTCCTTATTACCGTTGCCCATATGCACCGTCATACCCTGCGGCTTATTTATCACGGCAATGTCGCTGTCCTGATAGACGATGTCGAGCGGAATTGCCTCGGGCTTTACGGAGCACTCCTCTGCGGGGGGAACGACTATCTTTACCTCGTCGCCCGCCTTAATCCCCTGTGAAGCCTTTACCGTTCTGCCGTTTACTGTAACTCCGCCGCCTTCAAATATCTTTTTGAGAGCGGAGCGCGTTATGTTTGGCATAGTACTATTCAAAAACACATCCGCTCGCGGGCAGGGGGACTCTGCCGTGAATGAAAACACCCCATCACTCATTTTTGTCCTCAGCTTTTTCGTCTTCAGATTCAGAGACGGAATCTTCGTCATGCTGTCCCGGTTCCCCGTCATTCACATTCTCTTCGTCGCAATGCGGTCCGACATGATAACCTGCAAGATCAGAGGGGTCGGCAGGCAGGTCGAAGCCGTCGGGATCTGCACCGAGCTTATCCCGTTCCTCCTGCTTTCTGCGCTCGGCCTGCGCCGCACGCGCTTTTTTGGTGAGCGGAAAAGCCGCCCATTCGCTTAAGAACAGCATGTCGATTATGGCAAGCACCAGGCCCACCATCAGCCAGACGTCGGCAAAATTGCACACGAAAGACACAAAGCCGAAGTTCATGCCGATAAAGTCGCGTACATAGCCGAAAGCCAGCCTGTCCACAAGATTCCCTATGGCCCCCGCGAGTGCCATGTAGAGACAAAATTTTAATAGTGCGGCACGCTCGGGCAGCATCAAAATAACGGCGATAAATATCGGAACGGCTATAAAGGTGAGAGTTATGAACAGCGGCATCGCCCATGCCGTGCCGCCGCCCATGCCGAGGCTGGCGCCGTCGTTGTGGATGACTTCGACCACCTCGATAAAGCCGGGGATAACCGTAAACTGCCAGCCGTCCGCCTCTGCAAAGTGCTTGGTGAGAAGATCTGTGGCTAGCATGCCGATACATATGACGAGAAATAGGGCGCTCTTCCAACCAAAGTTGGACTTTATGCGCCTGCCTGTTTTTACAAAAAAATCTTTTACGCTCATAACTACATACAATTATATCACAGACTATTGAAAAACTTAACTGTTTTAAAGTGAAAATTATCCGATTGGAAAAATTAAAAGCGCGGCCGCGCTTAAAACGGCGCGACCGCGCTTTACATATTTTTACTGCGGTGATATAATATACTGAAAATAGAAATTATGGTATACATGATATGAGCGAACTTTTATTGAGGCTGTTCGTACCTAAAGGCAGCGCAGACGACCCTAAAGTACGCACGCGATGCGGGCTGCTTTCAGGAATAACGGGAATAGTGCTGAACATACTGCTGGTTGCGGGCAAACTTACGGTGGGAATAATCGCAGGCTCGGTGGCGATAATCGCCGACGCGATAAACAACTTTTCAGACGCCGCCTCCTCCGTTATAACGCTTGCAGGCTTTAAACTTGCGGGGCAGAAGCCCGACAAGGAGCATCCCTTCGGCCACGGCAGGATAGAGTATGTGGCGGGGCTGATAGTTTCGGTGCTGATAATATTCATGGGCTTTGAGCTTGCGTGGTCGTCGATAGAAAAGATAATAACGCCGGAGCCCGCTGCCTTTTCGTATGCGGCAATGGGCGTGCTGATTGCCGCCATACTCGTAAAGTTCTGGATGTTCTATTTCAACAGAAAGATCGCAAAGCGAATAAACTCCGCCTCCATTGCGGCGACGGCGACAGACTCGCTCTCCGATGTTATTGCTACCGCCGTGGTGCTCGTTGCGCTGATCGCGGGGCAGTACACCGACTGGCCGATAGACGGCATTGCCGGCATTATAGTTGCGATATTCATTTTCAAGTCGGGCTGGGGCGCCGTAAAGGCCACGCAGGCGCCGCTACTTGGCAGGCCCATGAGCAAGGAGCTGGCCGACGCGATAGATAAGCTTGCGCTGGAGCATGAAAATATACTCGGCATACACGACCTTATTTACCACGACTACGGTCCGGGGCGCGCGATAGTAAGTTTCCACGCCGAGGTACCCGCCGACGGCAACCTCATGGAGACGCACGAACTGATCGACCACGTGGAGCGCGAGATACGCGACAAATTCGGCATTGAAGCCGTCATTCACATGGACCCGATAGTTGTAGACGGCGACACCGAGGAGGTGCGCGAGCTTGTTGAAGGCGTGGTGAAGGCCATCCACCCCGACGCCACCGTGCACGACTTGCGCATTGCAAACTGGGATAAGATACGCAACGTGTACTTCGACGCAATATTCCCGTACGGCATGGCTATGACCGACGACGAAATATCTAAAAAGATAAAGGCAGCCATCTCTGAAAAGAGCGGGCTTACAGCCGTAGTACACATCGAGCACCCGTTTATCGAGAGCTGAAACTGTTCATGAAATTTTTTACGGAAAAGATCCGTGAGACACATGATATTCTCCGCACAGCGGAAAATATCACCGCTTCCTCATGCGGCATCTGACGGCGGCTCCCCGATTATTTGGGCTGGTATAAACAGACACAAGCGGCGCGGCGGAAATAATTTCCGCCGCGCCGCTTATCATTACAATATCATATTTTATTCATATGCGGCTGAAAGCCGCTCCTTCACTTCCTTATTGCAAACGATGAAGTGCCCTGCCCGCATGCGTGAAGACCTCCGTGCAGAACCGCTGAAACAGCAGATATCACCCTACCCTGGAGGACAATCTTAAAAAGTCGCTCACAGATTCATCGGCAAGACGCTCTGCCTTTTCAAACTGTTCGAAAGTTATTTCCCCGCGTTCAAGCAGAGACGCGGCATAACCTGCGCGCCCAACCTTCATGTACCTGCCCCCCTCGCCGCGCACAATGCGGAGCGCCGCTGTAAAAAACGCCCTTACGTCAAAGAACAGCGAGCGCCGTTTTGCGTAGTCGCAATCCGCGGCAAACATCTCTTCATATTCGGGAAATGCGGCATAGAAACATACCGCAGGCGAAATCAGTCCGGGGCGAACGGAAAAACGACCCTCATATTCGTCGGGAATGAGCGCTCCGTCTTGGGGAGAGAGCGGCACCGGCCCGACAAGCGACAGCTTTCCCGAGACCACGGAAAGGAGCAACGGCAAAAATTTAAGAGCGCTGCGGCATATGTAGCCCAGCCTGCCGCCGCGCTCAAAGTCGGAGAACACACGTACGCTGACGGGCTTGCCGCCCTTGCCCACTATCCATCGGCTCTGCAAAACCGTGCCCGCTTTTCTCTTGGTTATCGCGGCACATGCCGCATAGAGCGGCGAGAGCACTATAAGAAATATAAGTCCGAACAAAAAATCCAATAACGCTTTGGCAAAAAAGCGGTAATTGAGTCCAAGGATCAAAATTACCAGAGCCAATGCTACCACAACGAATATGGCTATGCCCGCAGGCGACGCCATAAACTGCATAAACTCTCCCATTACTCTCCCTCTGTAAACATTTATTCTTCTTGCGTATTTCCTTCCGCACAATCTAACTGAGCATACAGCTCAGTCACGCGTTCTATTTTTGCAAGCACATCGGCAAAGCCCTGCCGCGTTTCGGAAGAAGTGAGTATCACGTCCGCCATACCGCACTTCAACGCCGCGGCTATTTTTTTTAGATTGTTCATCCCGGCCATGCGCGAGATTTTATCGGCCTTGGTGGCAACGACAGTGAACGGTACGAGCGAAGAATACAAGTAATTTACCATATTCACATCGTCAGCCGTGGGATCGTGGCGGATATCGACCAACGAGAAGGCATGGGCGCAGTTGGACTTATCCGAGAAAAAGTCCTCCATGAGCCGCGCCCAGCGCGCCTTTTCCGCCTTAGATACCTTGGCAAAGCCGTAGCCGGGAAGGTCGGCGAGAATGAACGCGCCGAAGTCGAAATAATTCACAAGCCGCGTCCTGCCCGGGTCCTTTGACACCCTTGCCAGTTTTTTGCGGTTTGCGAGCATGTTTATAAAGCTTGATTTGCCGACGTTTGACTTGCCGCACACGGCGATTATCGGCTTTTCCGAGCGGATGAACTGCGACTTTGAAGCCGCGCTGGTCACAAAAGCAACATCTGTTATCTTAAGCATGAGAAACGATCACAGCCCCACTATGGCATTGTGGAACACAGCGCCCACATTGTTTACGGGGATAAAATTAATTTTTTCGCGGACGTCTTTGGGGATCTCTTCGAGGTCCTTTTGGTTGTCCTCTGGAATTATCACGTTCTTTACCCCGGTGCGGTAGGCGGCGAGCGCCTTTTCCTTGAGCCCGCCTATGGGCAGCACGTTACCGAGGAGAGTTATCTCGCCCGTCATGGCGATGTCGCCGCGCACGGGTTTGCCCGTGAACGCCGAAAGAATGGCCGTGGCCATGGTTATGCCCGCGCTGGGGCCGTCTTTGGGAGTGGCTCCTTCGGGCACATGAATGTGGATATCGGTGGAATCGAACGCAGAATCTGCTATGCCGTACTGCGTACTATTGGAACGGATATAGCTTATCGCGGCGCGGGCGCTTTCCTTCATGACGTCGCCCAGCTTGCCCGTGAGCTGAATTTCGCCCTTGCCGTGCATTGCCGAGACCTCTATGGTCAGCGTTGTGCCGCCGACCGCCGTCCAGGCGAGCCCTGTGGCGGCTCCCACCTCGTCGCGGCGGGGCGCATCCTTATCCTGCCTGAACCTCGCGGGGCCCAATAACGAATGAAGGCTTTCGGCCGTGACCTTGCGTCTCGCTTTACCCCCCTCCGCCACCTTTACTGCAATTTTGCGGCAGACTGCGTCTATCCTGCGCTCTAAAGTGCGCACGCCCGCCTCGCGGGTATACCCCTCTATTACGGCGCGCAGCGCGCCGTCGGTAAAGGTGACGTCGCCCTCTTTAAGGCCGTTGGCCTCGGTGCGCTTGGGAATGAGATAGCGGCGGGCGATCTGCAGCTTCTCCTCCTCGGTATAGCCGCTTATTTCGATGAGCTCCATTCTGTCCAGAAGGGGCGAAGGTATCGTTTCGACGCTGTTGGCGGTGGTGATAAACAATACCTTTGAAAGGTCGTAAGGCACTTCGAGATACCTGTCGCGGAAGGTGCTGTTCTGGGCGGGATCCAAGACCTCCAGAAGTGCGCTGGCGGGGTCGCCGCGCATGTCGGAGGAAAGTTTGTCTATCTCGTCCAGAAGGAACACGGGGTTTATCGAACCGGCGTTCTTTATGCCGTATATTATGCGCCCCGGCATTGCGCCCACATAGGTGCGGCGGTGCCCCCTTATTTCGGCCTCATCCTTGACGCCGCCCAGGCTCATGCGCACGAACTTGCGCCCGAGGGCGCGCGCCACGGAGGTGGCTATAGATGTTTTGCCCACGCCGGGAGGGCCTACGAAGCACAGAATGGGCGCCTTTAAACTGCCCGTGAGCTTTAACACCGCGAGGTATTCGGTTATGCGCTCCTTTATCTTTTCCAGCCCGTAGTGGTCGTCGTTTAAAATCTTTACGGCGTCCTTCAGGTCCTCGGTGTCCTTGGTCTCCTCCTTCCAGGGAAGGTCGATGAGCCAGTCGAGATAGTTGCGTATCACCGTGTATTCGGGAGATGAGGACGACATCTTGTCCATGCGGGCGATCTCTTTTAAAGCCTTCTCCTCTATCTCCTCGGGCATGCCCTTATTTTTTATCTTCTGGGCGAGGGCCTCGCGCTCGTCCTCGTCGTCGCCGAGCTCGGCATGTATGGCCTTGAGCTGTTCGCGGAGGTAATATTCGCGCTGGTTTTTATCGATATTCTGGCGGACGGCGGCACTTATCTTGCGCGAAAGGCGCATTATCTCGAGCTCGTCGTTGAGACACTTTTCGAGCATGCGCAGCCGCTCGGTGACGTTTTCGCACTCCAGAATTTTCTGCTTTATGTCGTCGCGGATGGGCAGGCTGCTTGCCGCAATATTCACATATTCGTCGGGATCGCCGCACCTGTCCATGCGGGCGATATTATCTTTGGATATCCTGCTCTCGGTAGATGTGATGTCGCGCATTATATCTCGGACCGTACGGAAATAAGCCTCCTCCAGCGTGAGGTCGCCGTGGACGGGCTTTATTTCGTCCGCCTCCGCAAGAAAACACTCGTCATACGAAAAGGAGCGCACGCGCACGCGGCACAGCCCCTCGGCGAGGATGCGTATGCTGTCCGACGGAAGGCGGGTTATCTGCTTTATCTTTACCACGGTGCCCACGCGGCAGATGTCGTCAGCCGTTATTTCCTCCTTCTCGGGGTCTGGCTGGGCGCACACGAGAAGGCGCATGTCGCCGTCGGCGGCGCGCTTTATAGCGGTGAGCGATATCAGCCTGCCCGCATCGAAGGATACGACCGTATCGGGAAATATTACCCTGCCGCGCATGGGAATTACCGGTATTTCGTCAAAATATTTGATGGACATAATAAAAGTTCTCTTTGATAAAAACAGGGGGAGCGACGCTCCCCCTTTAAAAGGCGGCATTGCCGCTTGAATCTTTGGTGACAAATACAGTTCGGGCAATTTTATTCGCGTTGCCCGAAGAGTAACAATCTCCCCTTTAATTCCCCCCCCCTTTACACAATGGGGGCGAGGTGTATGGTTGCTTTCCCCCTTTTGCAAGGGGGACAAAACGCGGGGCAAAAACTTGAAAGTTATACCTTACCGTTTCCATTATGACTTCATAGTTGCGAGCAGTACTAGGCGCTGGCGGAAGGTGTGAGGGAGTTTACTAAGACGTAAATGACCGAGCACACCCGTAACAGCAACAACGTAATGCGAAGCAAATATGAAGGCAAGCGGGGCAAATAACTAAACGCGGTCAGGCGGATTTTTTGTAAACAAGTTTAGGCTCCGCATCCCTCGTAACGCAGTCTTTGGTGACGATTACCTCCTCCACGTCGGGTTCGGAGGGAAGCTTATACATGACGGGGGTCATGAAACTTTCTATTATCGTGCGCAGGCCGCGGGCGCCCGTCTTTAAGCGGATGGCGGTGTTGGCTATCTCGCGTACGGCGGCGTCCTCTACCGTAAGCTTTACGCCGTCGAGCGCGATGAGCTTCTGGTACTGCTTGATTATTGCGTTCTTGGGCTGGGTGAGTATGCTTACGAGCGCCTCTTCATCGAGCGGATGAAGGCTTACCACGATGGGCACCCTGCCCACAAACTCGGGGATGAGCCCGTATTTCGTGAGATCCTGGGGTTTAACGTCGGCGAGCATCTCGTAGGAAACTTCATTGTCGGAGAGCTTTACCTCGCCGCCGAAGCCGAGAGACGTGGTATCCTTGCGCTTTTGCACTATCTTGTCGAGTCCGACAAACGCGCCGCCGCAGATGAACAGTATATCAGTCGTGTCTATCCTCAGGCACTCCTGCTGGGGGTGCTTCCTGCCGCCCTGCGGGGGAACGTTTGCAACGGTGCTTTCGATTATTTTAAGGAGCGCCTGCTGTACGCCCTCGCCCGAGACGTCGCGGGTGATTGACACATTTTCACCCTTCCTTGCGATCTTGTCTATCTCGTCGATGTAAATTATTCCGCGCTGGGCGCGCTCTATATTATAATCTGCATTCTGAATGAGTTTTAAAAGTATGTTTTCGACGTCCTCACCCACGTAACCCGCCTCCGTAAGGGTCGTGGCGTCGGTAGTGGCGAATGGAACGTTGAGTATTTTGGCGAGCGTGCGGGCGAGCAGAGTTTTGCCGCAGCCCGTGGGGCCCAAAAGCAGAATGTTGCTCTTTTCGATCTCTATGTCGTCGTCCTTGTGTGCGGCGGCATTGTTTATGCGCTTGTAGTGGTTATATACCGCGACGGAGAGCACCCTCTTCGCCTCGTCCTGGCCGACGATATACTTATCGAGCTCGGCCTTGATCTCGGCGGGCTTCTTTAAGGGAACGGGCGTGAATTTATCTCCGCCCTCCTCCTTTATCATGTCGTGGCCTATCTCCAAACACTCGTCGCATATGCAGGCGCCGTTCTGCCCCGTGATGAGCTTTCTCACCAGGTCTTCCGGCTTGCCGCAGAAGGAACAATATCTTTTTTCTTTCATTAATACCTCCTCGCCCCGCAATAGAGCGGGCGATATGTACGGCTGATGTTGTGTAGTTGTTAAAATGCAAAATCTGCCGCATTGACTGCACACAGAATTTGCCGCTGTTTAAAATTTGCGCGCGCCCGCAGCGCGGCGGGCGCGCGCAAATTGAAAGGTCGTAGCCGAGCGCTAATCTCACCTCTTTGTAAATACCTTATCTATAAGGCCGTATGCAAGCGCCTCGTTTGCCGAAAGATAGTTATCTCTGTCGGTGTCGCGCTCGAGCTGCTCGACGGGCCTTCCCGTGTTGGCGGCGAGGATCTCGTTGAGCTTGCGCTTGGTGCGCAGGATATGTTCGGCCGCGATCTTGATATCGCTCGCCTGGCCCTGCGCGCCGCCGAGAGGCTGGTGGATCATTATTTCGCTGTTGGGAAGGGCATACCTCTTGCCCCTTGCGCCGCTCGAGAGCAGGAAGGCTCCCATCGAGGCCGCCATGCCTATACAGATGGTGGATACGTCGCACTTCACATAATTCATGGTATCGTATATGGCAAGACCGGCCGAAACGCTGCCGCCCGGGCTGTTAATGTAAAGCGAAATATCCTTTGAAGGATCCTTAGCCTCGAGATAGATGAGCTGGGCTACTACGGTGTTTGCCGTTGCATCGTCTATCTCGCCGCTTAAGAACACTATTCTGTCCTCCAGAAGACGGCTGTAGATATCATACGAGCGTTCCCCGCGGGATGTCTGCTCGACTATATAGGGCACAAGCGCGCCCCTTTCATTGATCTTCATTTCAATACTCCTTCGGGCGGACGAAATAAATAATTGAACCGCGCCCGCCGCGCGCATTTTCTGCGCCGTAGTCTGCCGAAATTACTCGGTGTACATTTCGTTGTTGGACTTTAAGAAATCGAACAACTTGGAAACTACTATATCGCTCTCGATATACTCCCTCTGACGGGGATCGAGATTCTTTTTATACTCTTCAGCGGTCTTGCCGACGGAGGCTGCCTGCTCGGCGATCTTCGCCTCAACCTCTTCAGGTTCGGCCTTGATGTTCTCGGTACGAACAATTTTGTCGATAACGAGGGTGGACATCACGCGCTCTGTGGCATTGCCCGTAAACTGCGAGCGGAACTGCTCCATGGTAAGGCCCATATATTTGAGGTAGTCCTCGAGCTTGACGCCCTGGTACATGAGCCTGTATGAGAAATCCTGAACCATCTTGTCGATCTCCTGCTCCACCATTGCGTCGGGGATCTCGGCCTTGGCGGTGGCGCAGATGGCCTTCAAGATGCTGTTCTCCGTCTCGTTCACGCTTCGCGTCGCGGCACGGCTCTCAAGCCTTTCGCGGCACTTCTTTTTGTACTCTTCAACGGTCTCGCAGCCACCGTTGGCCTTTACAAACTCGTCGGTGAGCTCGGGGTACTTCTTTTCGGTTATGCCCTTGAGCTTTATTTCGAACACGGCCTCCTTGCCCTTAAGGTCGTCGGCCTGATAGTCGTCGGGGAATTTAACGGTTATGTTCTTCTCCTCGCCGACGCTCATGCCCTCCACCTGCTCTTCAAAGCCGGGGATAAAGGCGCCGCTGCCGAGTTCGAGGTCATAGTCTTCAGCGGTGCCGCCGGGGAACTTCACGCCGTCGACGCTGCCCGAGAAATCGATTTTAACGATATCGCCGTTTTTGCAGGGACGGTCGGAAACAGCTACGTCCTCGGCCTTGCTCAAAAGGATCCTGTTGGCCTCTTTATCGACTTCTTCGTCCGTAACATTATACTCATAACTTCTGATTTTTAAACCTTTGTAAGAACCTATCTCCACGTCGGGCTTTACGGGAACGGTGGCGGTGAGAGTTACGCCGTTCTCGTCGGATATCTCGTCGACGGAGAGCGAAGGGTCGCCCACAGCCGTGAAATTATCCTTCTCCTTTGCGATGATGTCGGGATAGGTAGCCGAGAAGAGAATATTGAAAGCCTCGTCGAAGAACACGCCCTTGCCGTAGAAATTTTCGAGTACGGGTCTGGGAGCCTTGCCCTTCCTGAAGCCGGGAACGCTGTATTTGCCCCTCGTGCGGGTATATGCCTTGCCTATAGCCTCGTCCCACTCATCTTTGGAATAGGTAATGGTAACTTTTACGGTGCTTTTTTCTGCGGGTGCTGTTTTGTAATCCATGATGAATCTCTCCAAATGATATATTGTAAAATTTTATTTTTCTTTCTTTGATACCGGCAAGCTTCGCCGCCTTTACGGCGGCAGGCTGTGCCGCGGGGACGCTACACTACTATATAAATAGTAACGTTTCCGCATAGGAACAATTTTAGCACAATAGTTTGTTTTTGAAAAGCGTTTTAAACAGATTGCCTGCAAATAATTAATTTACTTTTTGGCACGGTTGCTGTATACTTGATACTTGAAGGCGCTCTCTTTGCGCCGCAATACTTATCTGGCAGGTAAAAATTATGCCGCAGGACGCATTTACGCTTAAGTATGTTATACGGGAGCTCGACCAAAAACTACGCGGGGGCAAGGTTTCACGCATAAACCAGCCCGCAAAGGATGAGCTTACTCTTTTTATATACACACAAAAGGGCACGGTTAAACTTGAAATATGCGCGCACGCGCAAAATTGCAGGATAAATGTTGCCGAAGGCGGCGCACACGGGCAGCAGGCGGCGCTCTCCTTTTGCATGCTGCTTAGAAAGCACCTCACGGGGGCGGTGGTGAAATCGGTGGCGCAGCCCGGATTTGAGAGGATAGCCGCCATAACGCTCGACTGCGCGGGGGACTTCGACCGCGCCGAGCGCGTGTTGTACTGCGAGATAATGGGCAAATACAGCAACGTGATACTTGTTGAAAACGGAAAGATACTGGGCGCAATGAAGACCACCTCTTTGGAGAGCGGCGCAAAGCGCATACTGTTCACGGGGGCGCAGTACGAATTGCCCGAACCGCAGGACAAGGCCGACCCCACCGACCTTGCGGCACTGGAGGCCGCCATGGATGGCGGCGCTTGCGACGCAGACTTCATCGCAAGCAGGATAACGGGCATAAGCTATGCTACGGCGCTGGACATTGAGGCGGCGTTTGCGGGAAGGCCGGCCGCCGCGGACGTATATGACTATGTTAACGGAAAATTCTACTCCCCCTGCGTGGCATATAAAAAAGGCGCGCCCGCCGACTTCAAGGTGTGCTGTTTTGAGGGCGAGAAGAAAAATTACCCCACCCTTCTGGACGCGCAGACGGCCTATTACGACTACATATGCAAAAAGAAGGCGTTCGACGACAGGAAGAGAAAGCTCGACTCCGCTCTTCGCTCATCCGAAAAGAAATGCGAAAAGAGGCTGGGGATAATAATGAACAGGCTCTCCGAGTGCAACGACATCGAGGACGTGAAGCTGAAGGGCGAGCTGATAACGGCAAACATCTATGCCGTGGAGCGGGGCGCCGACAGGCTGAAGGCGGTGAACTATTACGACGAGAACATGCCGGAAATAACAATCGCGCTCGACCCGAAGCTTACGCCCGCACAAAACGCTCAGAAATATTACAAGAGGTATGCAAAGCTGAAGCGCACTTTGGACGCGCTTTCCGTACAGAAAAAGGAGACTGAGGAGGAAAAGGCCTACCTTGAGAGCATACGCTTTTCGCTGGAGAAAGCGGACGACATCTCAGACTTTGAGGAAGCCGAAGCGGAGCTGGTATCGCTAGGCATATTAAAGGCCGAGAATGCGCCCAGGGGCAAAAAACGCGAGACGCCGCGCGCGCCGTTCAGAAGATACGAATACAACGGCTTTGTGATAATCGCGGGACGGAACAATATGCAGAACGAGAGACTGACGAGAGGCCTTGCGGAGAGAGATCTGTGGCTGCACGCGCAACGCTACCACTCCTCCCATGTGGGCGTGCTGGCAGAAGGGCGCGACGTGCCCGACGATGTGATAAAGGTCGCGGCGGAGATTTGCGCTTGGTATTCTCAGGCGCGGGACGGCGGCAAGGTGCCCGTGGACTACACGCTGAAAAAATTCGTGAAAAAACCTTCGGGCGGAAAGACGGGGTTTGTGGTATATACCGACTACAAGACGGCGCTTGCCGTACCCGACGGACACGTCGAACTGAGGTGCGAAGATGAGCAATAAGAAGAACAGAAATCAAATACCGGAAGAGCAAACTGCGCCCGCGGCGCCCGAAGGGCCCGCCACCGCCAAAGACAGCATATATGCGATCTTGGGCGCAGCAGCAGGGGTTCTGGAAGTTGTTTTATACGGCCTTGCCTTCACGCCCGTCGGCGTGTACGGAATAATAGGCGGCATTGTGTGCGGGATAGCGGCATGCGGACTCATACGAACGCAGCAAAAGCGGAGACCGCTTGCATGGGCGAAGGTTTTGTATATTATGTGCTGCGTTGTGCTGGCGCTCGGCGTTTTATTTATGATAGGCGGCATAATATGGGCATCCATGCAGGAGGGTTGACGCCCGCTTATCGCCTGTTTTTTGCGATAAAATTGATACATGGTTGAATTTAACTATATTTTACGCGCGGGCGGCGCGGGGCAGGCATACCCCGCGCCGCCCCTCTATGTATCCCGCTATCATCCGCCCCGTTTTTTGCCGAGCTGTATAAAAATGGCCGGTTTGGACAAATTTTATAATAAATGGGAACGATTGAGAGAGCGGTATTCGATAAAATAGCGGCAGTCTGCAAGGACGGCGGGTACGCCATTATTGACGGCGACGAATTTGCCGACGCGCTGCCGGACGGCGAGCGCCGCGCCGCCGGAGAGATCGAGGGTGCCCTTAAAAAGTTGCAAAGCGGCGGCTATATAGATATGAAATACGCACGCGGAGGAACTTACTGCGTGGCGGCGCTCAGGAGCGGAATATACGAGGAGCAGGGCCGCATGGAGGAACTTAAAGAGACTTCTCCCACCGTTATAGAGGTCAAGGAAAAGCTGAACAGGTTCGCCGTAGGCATGTATGCGCTTGCCGCCCTTCTGGGCGGAGCGGCCGGAAGCGCCATCGCGTGCGCGATATTTATGGCGGTGTGAGATGCTGTCGCGCAGGGAAAATATGGTCATGTCGGCCGTGTACGAGCTGTGCGACGGCACCGACTGCTGCCTTATATCTCGGGCCGACATACTTTCGCTGTTGCCCAAAAAGGCGGGCTTTACGGGCGAGGGGCTGGACGATATGCTGTTTGCGCTGCATGTGGACGGGTACTTCGACCTTATCACCTCCGAGCGGAAGGGCGAAAGAATGTATGTTATAACGCTTAAAGAGAGCGGATTTGCATACAGACGGACAAAGGCGCAGCGGCGGCGGGACGTAATGTTCAAGATATGGCTGGCGTTATTGGGCGCCGTGGCGACATTTGTTTTCGGCCTCATTCTGCGGGGAATATTCGGGCAGTAGGCGCGACAGGCGCGTCCTTTTTTGCGGCACCCTGTCCGACTTTTTACAAATTTTATAAAATGTATTGCCTTTGCGCGCAAAATCTGCTAAACTAAACAGGACCTGATATTTTTTGGAGTTAAAATTGGATAAGCAGAAAAAAAATGCCGCAGGAAATGCGGCGGCAGGCGCCGGCGCGCCCGCAAAGACAAGAAAGATAGTAACGGTTTTTGCTGTGATCGCAAGCGTTGTTGCGGCTTTAGGCGTATTCCTTATGGTGTGGTATCTTGGCGACAGATACCCTGACTTTGAAAGAAGGTTCAGGCAGGATACCGAGATCCCTGCGCTGGACGAGGGATTCATTCCGCAGGGCCTGGGCAACAGCGCCGACGGCGACGTGATGTTTATAAGCGGGTACATGAACGACGGCAGTCCCTCCCGCATATACGTTCTGGAAGACGGAGCCGTGACCGGCTATGTCACCGTTACTCTTGACGACGGATCGGCATACACCGGACATGCGGGCGGCGTTGCGAGCAACGGAACGAGCAGGGTGTGGATAGCATCGGGCGGAAAGATTTATGTTCTGAGCTATTCGGAGGTGATGAGCGCGGCCGAAGATAACGGCGCCGTGGAGATTACCAACTCATGGAACGCAAACTGCAACGCCTCGTTCTGCTATTACCGCTCCGGCTATCTGTATGTGGGTGAATTTTACCGCGCCGGCAACTACGAGACGGATATGAGCCACCGCTTTACCACTCCCGCGGGCGACGAAAACACTGCTATCATACTGCGCTATTCGGCGACCACCTCCACCCCTGCGGCCCCGAGCAGGATATTCAGTATAACCGGAAAAATTCAGGGTATGGCGATGAGCGCGGACGGCTCGAAGATAATTCTTTCGCAGAGTTACGGCCTGCACAACTCGCACATACTCACATATTCTTTCAGCACATCCTCCACCGCGCACAGCGACGACGCCATAACGATAAACGGAACAGAGTACGACGTATACTTCCTCGACAGCGCAAATCTTTTATCCGACTACGAAATACCGAGCATGAGCGAGGGAATGTGCTCGGACGGGGACAGGATATACGTACTGTTTGAATCGGCGAGCGTAAAATACGGCGCGTTCGTTCGCGAAAAACTGGAACACATCTATTCGTTCAGGCTGAGAAACGCCGATTGAAATCTGAAGAACGCTTACAATGCGGACCGCATGCCTGTTGCGGACCGCATTTTTGTATTAAAACGTGCGCAGGAAAAAAATTTATCGGCGGCATTAAAAAAAATTAGCCGTCGGCCGCAAAAAACTGCGCTGGAAATAATTTACTAAACGGACGAAATGTTTTATAATGTTTGCATATGAAAAGCCGTTTCCCCGCAAAAAAGGTAGCAATGCTTGCGCTGTTTTCGGCGCTGGGGCTCATTGTGTTCATAATTGAAAATCAATTCCCCCCGCTGTTTGTGCCGGGGGCGAAGATGGGCCTCGCCAACATATTTTCGCTGGCGGCGCTGATATTGTACGGACCGATCGAGGCGCTCGTTGTGGTGGCCGTGCGCACGGTGCTCGGTTCGCTGTTTGCGGGCAATGTATCAATGCTGTTATACAGCCTTACTGGCGGCGTAATTTCGCTTGCTCTTTCGGCAATACTTATCTATATCGCCTATCCGCGCGTGAGCATTCTGGCTGTAAGCGTGGCCGCGGCGGTGTTGCACAACATCGTACAGAATGCGGTATTCGTGCTCGTCACAGGGACGTCGCTGATGTTTTCGTATATGCCCTACCTTGCGCTGATCGGCGTGCTTTCGGGCGCGATAGTCGGGGCGGTCGTCACTATAATATTCAAAAAAGTGCCGGAGAGCGTATTTGTGCGCGCGGCATACAATTTGCCAAAAGCGGAAGGCGACGCCCGCGCGGGGCGCGACATTACAGATAATCAAAATAATTCAGACTAAGAAAAGTAAGGTTTTAATACGCATCATGCACATGTTTTAAATAATAAAACCGTGCAGGACCAAGGAGGTAGAAATTGAAAGCAGTGAAAGGCAGAATGCTTTTCGGCGGAGTGCATATACCCGACGAAAAGCCGCTTGCAAAGGCTGCGCGCGTGGCAGAACTGCCTGCCCCGACCGAAGTTGCCGTTGCAATGAAACAGTCGGTCGGAAGGCCCGCTATACCCTGCGTTGAAGTCGGCGACGACGTGGCGCGCGGCCAGCTGATTGGACGGGCAGACGGCGAAGTTTCTTCGAACGTGTTTGCAAGCATAAGCGGAAAAGTCACAAAAATAGCCGAACTGGAAAACGAATGCGGCTGCAGGGACACATATGTTGTAATTGAAGGCGACGGAGAGGGCCGAGAGCAGCATCTTCCCCCTTTGACCGATCCGACGGCCGAAGAGATAGTGGCGCGCGTGCGCGACGCCGGCATTGTGGGCCTTGGCGGCGCGGGCTTTCCCACCGCCGTAAAACTGCAACCAAAGGCGCCCGTGGACACGCTTATTATAAACGGCGCGGAGTGCGAGCCCTACCTCACCTGCGACTACCGCATAATGATAGAGAACACCGACGAAATTGTGCGCGGCGCAAGATATATCGCCAAGGCGCTGGGAGCCCCGAAAATACTTATAGGCATAGAGGTAAACAAGCCCGACGCCATCGCCGAATTTGAAAAATATGACGACATACAGGTGGTTACGCTTAAGAAAAAGTACCCGATGGGCGGCGAAAAGCAACTTATTTACGTTGCGACGGGCAGGAAGGTGAAATTCGGACAACTCCCCGCAGACGCAGGCGTGATCGTCAACAACGTTGCCACATGTCTTGCCGTATGCGAGGCAATAGAGCAGGGCAAACCGTACACAGACGCCATACTCACCGTTTCGGGCAGGGCGGTCAAAAATCCGCTCAACGTGAAAGTGCCCGTAGGAACGCCGATAAGCTATATAATAGATAGTTGCGGCGGCGAAGCCTCAGCGCCCAAGAAAGTAGTTTTGGGCGGGCCGATGACGGGCGTTGCCATAAAGAGCTACGACAACTATGTTAAAAAGACGACGAGCGGAATACTGCTGCTCACCGAAAAGGAGGCCGCCGCAGAGGCGCCCACTCCCTGTTTAAACTGCGGACTGTGTGCAGACCACTGCCCCATGCACCTGATGCCGATGAACACGGCGTTCTACTCCTCCGCGGGTGACATCGACAACGCGGTGAAGCTCGGCGGGGCGATGTATTGCATAGAGTGCGGAGTGTGCGAATATGTGTGCCCCGCGAAGAGGCCGCTCATCCAGGCCATAAGAAACACCAAGGCCGCCGTGCGCGCTCGCGAAAAAGGAGGCAACTGATGGACAACAGCATAGTGATATCCACATCTCCCCACGTTAAGTCGAGGCGCACTACAAGGGGCATAATGCTCGACGTTTTAATAGCGCTGCTGCCCGCGGCGATCTGCGGCATAGTGTACTTCCTTTTGGACGCGTTCATCCTTGAGATAACGTGCATGGCGTTTGCCGTGCTTGCGGAATTTGTGTACTTCTTTATAGCAAAGGGCGGACTGAACGTGCGCTTTGCAAACAAGGACACGAAGGCGCTTGCAAGAAAGGTAAAAGAACTTAAAAAGGGCGGGCAGACCTTTGACGAGGCGTCTGCACAATTAAAGGCAAAGCGCGCAGAACTGCGAAGAGCGGCGTTTGCAAAATCGGGCGCGGTGTGCAAAAACTGGGCTATACAGTTCGACTTCACATCGGTTGTTACGGGACTCATTCTCGCGCTCATACTCCCCCCTTCCGTGCACTGGTACGAGGCGGCGATAGGAGCGGTGTTTGCCATAGTTATAGTTAAAATGGTATTCGGCGGCACGGGCAGGAACATTGCAAACCCCGCCGCGGTGGGCAGGGTGTTCATGATGATTTCCTTCACCGCGGTGACCACCTACACCGCCGCGCACTTCGGACCGATTGACGGCGGGACGCTTGCCTCGGGCTCTACCTACCTAACGGGCGGACTCATGAACGGCAATCCCGGAGCAATGTCGCTTCTGGATCTCTTCCTCGGAACGGGACTTTCGGGCTGCATAGGCGAGACGTGCAAACTTGCGCTCATAGTGGGATATCTGTACTTAGTCATAAGGCGCGTGATAAAATGGTGGCAGCCGCTGCTGTTCCTCGCAGTCACAGGTCTGATGACGGTAGCTTTAAACGGCGACTTTTCATACTTTTTGCCCTCCATCCTCTCAGGCGGAGTGATGTTCGGCGGCATATTTATGATGACCGACTATGTAACTTCGCCCAAAGGGCTGTATGCGCAGATAGTTTATTACGCCGTCGGCGGCCTGCTTGTCGCAGTTTTAAGGCACTTTACGCACCTTGAAGTCACGTCATTCGTGATAATAATAATGAACCTTATAGTGCCCCTTTTGGACAACTTTATAAGGCGCAGGCCGTTCGGATACGTAAAGGAAAAAAAGAATAAGGAGGGCGGCGACAAATGAGCGAAGAGAAAGTAACAGAAAAGAAGCCGTTTACCGTTAAGGGCTTTTTTAAGAGTACCTCCTTTAAGTGCATAGCCGTGCTCCTTGCCATAGTGCTCATATCGGGCATACTGCTCACTATATGCAACAGCCTGTTCTATGTGTCAGACGCCGAGAGGCTGCAAAGAGTGCTGAACAACATATACGGCAGGGAAGTTACGGCGACGGAGGTCGGCGTTGACGAGCACAACATAGGCAGTTATGAAATAATTACTGACGGCTCCACCGCCGGCTTCGGCGACTCCATGGCAGAAGAAGTAAAAGACGGATCGCTGTTTGTGCGCAAGACCGAGAGCCAGATACTCTCCCTTTTGAACTTTGACGGCGAATTTACCACAGGAAACCTCGGCGACGAATTGCACACGGGCGCGACCAACTCCAACTTTTTGTGCGCCTACGCCGCGCTGTTTGCAGCGGCAAACTATGACACGGCGCTTGCAGGAGACACAGACTTTGTGCGCACCAAGTTTATCGACCTTGAGAACACCTCATATGAAGTCGACGGCAATAACGTCGTATTCACGATCGCAAGCAATGCAAACGGGCTGATATGGGGACAGTTTATTATCTCTGTGACAGTCGGCGAGGGCGGCGTTATCACCGATTATATCATAACGCAGAACGGCTCTTCGCAGATGCCCGAACAGGACTACGGCGACCTTATGAACGGTTCGGTGCTGGACGGCTCACTCTTTGAGGGCAAGGATGAGCAGGGAATACTTGAAGTATTCTCCGAAGAGGGCTTCACCGTCGACACAATAGACAGTTCGCTCGCGACGGGCGCGACCTATTCCAACTTCCTCGGCGCTTACGCCGCGCTGTTCGCGCTTGCCAATTATGACGAAATAAAAGGCGGCGCGGCCGTTTCCGAAGGTGCAGAACTCGACTATACGCAGTATATAGACCTCGGTCAGACGACGGCCACAGTCAACGAAGATTCCATTGACTACACCGTAGTGACGACGAGCTACGGCAGGGCGGGCGCATTCACGATAGACATCACCGTGCGCGGCGGCTTTGAAACAGAATATACGGGCGGCAGTATAAACAGTGCCTACTACATTGAGGATGACGGAAACTACCTTGTGAACGCGACGGGAACGGGCGGTTTTTCGGGCGGAACGGTCACCTGCTGGGTAGTCATAGTTATGGACGAAGGTTCGGTAAAGGGCGTAGACAGAGTGGTGATAGACAGCAACTCCGGCCAGTCATATATTAATCGAGTGAACAACGACGACGTTTTATCGCAGTTTGAAGGTGACTTTGCCGAGGGCGAAGATGTTTCGGCATGGACGGGAACGGGTGCGACGATGTCGCTCACGGCAATAGCAGGAGCAATAAATACGGCGCTGACTTTCGTGAGAAACGAACTTTCGGCCGACAGCACCCCCGATCCGCTTGCGGGATATCAGTATACCGATTATATAAACGGCTACCTGACAACGTTCACTGCGGACGGAAACAACGTAAACTACAGAATAGTTACCACGGCATACGCTCCCGCGCAGGCGTTCACTATAAACATCACAGTAAGCGAGGGCGGAGTTATCTCTGCTTACGAAATCGAAATGAACGGCTCAACCTCCGATAGCTATATAAATCAGATGCCGGAAAATATCAAGGACGGCTCGCTGTTTATCGGAAAAGACGCCGACGAGATTTTGGCGCTCATTCCTCTCAACGACGACGGTACGTTCGGCGATGTGGACGACCAGCTGACGACGGGCGCGACCCGCTCAAACTCGCTCTGCACCTATGCGGCGCTGTTTGCGGCCGCCAACTATGAGCTGGCGCTTGAAAACGCCGAACCCGGCACGCCTGAGGAACCCGAAGAGCCAGAGGAGCCCGAGGAACCGACAAAGGAATATCTGTATACCCAGTATATAGATATAGACGGCACCTCTGTAACAAAGAGCGGCAACAATGTGAATTACTCAGTCGTGACCACTTCATACGGTCATGCGCAGGCGTTCACAATAAATATCACTGTGGGTGAGGGTGGTGTTATCTCTGATTACGAAATAGCAACCAACGGCTCCACCTCCGACAGATTTATTGATAAAATGCCCGAAGAAGTTAAAAACGGCAGCCTGTATATTGGCAAAAATACCGACGAGATCTCGGCGCTCATCCCGATAAACGACGACGGCTCGTTCGGAGAATTGGACGACCAGCTGACGACGGGCGCCACGCGTTCTAACGTGCTATGCACCTATGCGGCGCTGTTTGCCGCCGCCAACTATCAGACGGTGCTTGATATCACAGGAGGTGCGCAATGAATAAATATGCAAAGATAAGCTTAGACGGCCTCATCTTCCAGAACCCCACCTTTATGCTGGTGCTGGGCACCTGCCCCACTCTCGGACTTATTTCATCCGCCTCCAGCGCGGCGGGCATGGGACTCACCGTTGTGGTGATACTCACGCTGAGCAACATGCTTATCTCGGCGCTGAGAAAGGTTATACCCAACGAAGTCAGGATCCCCGCATACATCGTTATAATCGCGACGCTTGTAACGCTTGCGAGAATGGTGCTTGAAAAATTCGTACCCGACCTGTACGACAGCCTGGGCGGATTTTTGGCGCTCATCGTAGTTAACTGCATAATTCTCGGCAGGGCAGAGGCGTTTGCAAGCAAGCACACGGTAATCGAATCGGCGCTCGACGGCGTGGCGACGGGTCTCGGCTTTACGGCGGCCCTCACCATAATGGGCATAATATGCGAGTTCCTGGGAGCCGGTTCGGTATTCGGTCTGCAGATAATGAATTTTTCTATAGGCGCTTTCTCCACGCCTGCCGGCGCATTCCTTGTTTACGGCACTTGCATCGCGATATTCGTTTATATAATGGATACGGTGGAACGCATTCGCAGAGAGAAAAAGTACAGACCGCTTACACATGAATCGCTCGTACAGGAGGTGGCATAAATGGGAACGTTTATAGCGATAGTTCTTGCCGCCGTGCTCACAAATAACTTTATTACCGTGCGCACATACGGCATCTGCCCCTTTTTGGGCGTTTCGAAAAAGACAAACTCGGCCGTGGGCATGGGCATTGCCGTGACCATAGTCATGGCGATTGCAACGGCGGTGACATATCCTCTGTATGAATATGTTATGGTGCCGCTAGGCATAGACTTTCTGGAAATAATATTCTTTATCTTCATCATCGCCGCGCTCGTGCAGATGATCGAAAAGGTAATACAGAAACTCTCTCCTCCCCTCTACAACGCGATGGGCATATACCTGCCGCTTATAACCACAAACTGCGCCGTTCTCGGCGTGTGCGAGCTGGTCATAGGCGACATGAGTTCGATAATCGGCACGGCGACAATGAACACCGGTTGGGCGGTTTTATATGCGGTGTTTGCCGGACTTGGCTTCACGCTCGTAATGATAATTATGAGCGGCCTGCGCGAGAGGATAGGCAACTACGGTGAAATGCCGAAAGCTTTAAAGGGCTTCCCCATAGCCATGATAACGGCCAGCATAATCTGCATGGCGTTCACCGTATTCAGTTACATTCAGGTTTAAGGAGGGCGATATGAATTTACTTGTGAGCTTAGGCGAAGTAAACGCCGAAACCTGGAAAACAGTAGGCATTGTGGCGGGAATACTTGCGGGGATTGCGCTCGTACTCGTTATAGCCATTCTGGTAATCGGCAAAGTATTTAAAGTGAACGTAGACGAAAAGGTTACGGCCATTCTTGAAAATCTGGCGGGCGCAAACTGCGGCGGCTGCGGCTGTTCGGGTTGCAGCGGTTTTGCGCAGAAACTGGCCTGCGGAAAGGGCGACCTGGCCGACTGCCACGTGACCTCGCCCGAAAAAAAGGCAGAGATCGCAAAACTTTTGGGCATTGAGGTAAAAGACGAAGAACCCACCGTTGCGATCGTGCACTGCAACGGCGGCGCGGAAAATGCGCCCGATGCATTCGAATATAAAGGAAACCCCACCTGCAAAGCGTGCAGCACGCTCTACGGCGGCAACAAACTTTGCAAATCGGCCTGCCTGGGCTGCAGCGACTGTGCGGCGGTCTGCCCCGAAAAAGCGATAAAGGTTGAAGGAAGGCTTGCAAAGGTCATACCCGAGAGATGCATATCGTGCGGGGCGTGCATAAATGCCTGTCCCAAACACATAATAGAGCGCATTCCGGCGAGCGCGCCGGTATATGTTGCCTGCTCCTCCCACTGCCCCGGCAAAGAGGTGCGCGCACAGTGCAAAGTGGGCTGCATAGGCTGCGGCATCTGCGCAAAGAGCTGCCCGCACGGCGCGATAACCATGGTTGACAATCTGCCCGTATTCGACTATTCAAAGTGCACGGGCTGCCTCACCTGCGTCTCAAAATGCCCGAGAAAGATAATTCTTGTGAGATGATCAAAGCGTAAAAATTTATATGCAAATTTAAAGGCCCCGCCTGCGGCGTTTTGCCGCAGGCGGGGCCTTTTTTCTGACATAATATAAAACCTCCTGCCGTCTGCCGCACTGCGGCGAGATCCATTCGGCTGCGCTCAGAATTACGGCAAGAGGTTAATTTTGATTACATTGGCTGAGTTCTACCCGACCGGGAGAGTGCCGTCGATATCCGAGAAGCCCGGCGGAGAAATCTCAAGGCTGTGCGGCGTACACACGATCACTCCCGAAGAATTTGTTATGGTGCGGGTGTGTACGCAGTCTTTTCTGTTTGAGCAGTCGCTTTCGGTCACGCTGACGGTGCGCGCTGATTTATCGATAAAGATTATGTTATAGTCGCGCGGCTCTGTAAGTGACCCTCCGTCTGTACAGAAAGTGACCGTAAGGCCGTCTTCATTCTCCTCCACTGCTATGTTCTGCGGCAGAGAGATCTCGTATTCGTCGGCAGAGAAGTCGTAGAAGAATGCGAGCGCGTTGTTGTAGCGCACCTCCACCGACTGCAGCGCACTGTTGTCCGCTGTAAGCGCAGCAGCTATAAACAGCGCGGCGACGACCGCGGCTATCAAGCCGTATATTAGGATATCCCAGATTTTAAAAAACCTGTCTTTTCTGACCTGACGGACCTTTTTGAGTGACATATTTTTTGCCCCGTTGCGCCTTCTGATGCGGGCAGATCACCTTGTTCCCGTAAACACCACGTTGCCGTTTTCGTCAATGCGGCTGGCGGGGATATAGACGCTGTTCAGAAGCTCGTACTCCCCCTCGGGAATGTTGGTCACGAGGAGATATTCGCCTGCCGAGTTCTGATATACAAAGGTGATCCTGAGCCCCTGCTCCTTTACCGTCTGCGAATTTATATACTCTATCGCGCCGTCAAGCCCCATGGCCATTACGGCGGTAGTGCGGGCGTCGTCCTCAGCGGCCGTGCCGCCTATGCAGCTGGA
>ERZ1643247.1295-NODE-1295-length-23877-cov-27.656956_pt1 | contig 23877 bp, 22 predicted proteins | sample MGYA00579264_ERZ1643247 | MGnify/ENA primary metagenome ERZ1643247 (study PRJEB29033, sample SAMEA4952262) | chicken gut metagenome | biome: Broiler Chicken; feature: Gastrointestinal Tract; material: Caecum | place: Ireland | collected 2018 | study: Broiler... | reverse complement strand
TTTCCATGCCTCCACGATAGCGTCGGTATCCATGTCCTTTTCAATCTGATGGACAATGGCGGTGCTGTTCACCTGTGCGATTTCAGCCTTACTCTGATCCATATAAACAAAGCAGACAAAGCAGAGGATCCCGATCACCAGACGTATGTAAAATGTACCTCCAGATGATTCCTGCTCTTCGGTATTATCTTCATACAGATTGTGATAGATCCTCCCGTATCGTGGATGGACAGCGGGAATCTCTCTTTTGTCGTCATATAGTCTGCGCGCCTGTCTCAGCAGTTCTCTGCGGCGCATTTCCGAATCATTCATATAAAACCTCAGGGGCATAAAATATGGTTACCATATCTTATGCCCCTGTATTTTTCATTAGAACCGTACAAGTTTAACGGTCTGCAAGTTCGTTTGTGATATCTTCCCATGTAACGCCACGCTCCACCATGAGCACCATGGCGTGATACAGGAAGTCGGAAATTTCATATTTGATCTCCTCGGGATTCGGATTTTTGGCGGCGATCACGATCTCGGTCGCCTCCTCTCCTACTTTCTTTAAGATCTTATCAATTCCTTTGTCAAAGAGATAGTTGGTATAGGAGCCTTCCTTCGGATGTTCCCTGCGGTCTACGATCGTATTATATACGGATTCGAATACCTGAAGCGGATTCTTGGCATCGTAATCGGCTCCTACAATCGTCGTATAGAAGCAGGAACGGTTACCGGTGTGGCAGGCTGCTCCGATCTGTTCTACCTTTGCCAGCAGAGTATCTTTATCGCAGTCGATGGAAAGAGATTTCACATACTGGAAATGTCCGGATGTCTCACCTTTTACCCACTGGCACTGTCTGCTGCGGCTGTAATAGGTCATACGTCCGGTTTTTACCGTGTGATCAAACGCCTCTTCATTCATATATGCCATCATAAGAACTTCATTTGTCTTGTAATCCTGTACAATGACAGGGATCAGACCGTCGGAATTCAGCTTGAACTCAGAAAAATCCAGTATACTCTCAAATGACGTCATTTTAATGCCGGCATCTGCACAGATTTCTTTAAATTCGTTAAAATCCATGTTCAGGCTGCTGATGAAAAGCCCGGATACACCTTTGATACCTTCGCATTTTAAGATTCTCAAGATCTCACTCTGCTCCATCGTATCCGTGAGGACGACGCAGGGGAGCTTGGTGATGTTCATAACCGAGTTGAGATCCAGACGATGCATAAATACGATTTCAGTACTATACTCCTCGATCAGATGCTGCTGCTTGAACAGTGTATCAAAATCATTAAGAGAAACTGCGATTCTCTCCTTTCCGAAACGCTTGGAAACTTCCTCGATCAGATCAAAAGAAAGCGCTTTTGAGAAATTGAGGATTGCGCGTTTTGCACCCGCATAGAGGATTTTCTTGACATCCTCGGCGCGCCGTATATTTCCTCCGGCGATCATAGGAATGCTGATCACCCGGTTCATTTTCTTTATCAGGTCTATTGCCTCGTCATGTTCCTCATCGGATGTAGACAGGTCAAAGACAATCAGTTCATCCGCACCTCTGTCGCAGTACTGCTTCGCAAGGGAGACAACGTCATCGGACAACAGTGTCCTGTCGTCAAACCACTGCACTGCTTTCCCGCCATCAATAAAGATGCACGGAGTCAGTCTTTTATAGCTCATGTATATCAATTCTCCTTTTATCAGTTCTTGTCAGTTTATATAGCCGTGATTTATAACATCTTAATGTCGGACTAAAGAGAGCCCTTGGTAGACCAGACTTCTTTCATCCGCGGTTCTTCCGAAACAGCCATATCGAGAGCTTTGCCGAAAGCTTTGAACAGAGCTTCGGCCATGTGATGGTTATTGCCAGGTTCCATGATCTTCAGATGAAGGTTCATGGCGGCGCTGTAGGAGACAGCGTAGAAAAATTCCCGGACCATCTCTGTGTCAAGAGTGCCGAGTGCAGGCACAGTAAATTCAGCGTTATACTTCAGATACGGGCGTCCCGACAGATCCACAGCCGAGAGGGCAAGGACTTCATCCATAGGAAGGATGAAATAACCGTATCTTTTGATCCCGGCTTTATCTCCGAGCGCCTTTGCTATTGCCTGTCCTAATACGATACCGGTATCTTCAATTGTGTGGTGGCTGTCCACTTCCAGATCCCCATTTACCTTTACGTTCAGGTCAAAAAGACCGTGACGGGCAAATCCGTCCAGCATGTGGTCGAAGAACGGAATCCCGGTATCAATCTGGTTTTTGCCCTGTCCGTCTAAATTGATGGACAGAGTGATATCCGTCTCTTTTGTTTTCCTTGTACAGGTTCCGATTCTGTTTTCCATGGCAGCCTCCTCTATTCTTTTCCGTCAAACCGTACTTTGATGGAGTTTGCATGTGCTGTGAGATGTTCGGCTTCAGCAAACTTTTCAATGTCTGTATGGATCTTTTCCAGCGCATCCCTTGAGTATGAGATGATGCTGGACTTCTTAATAAAGTCGTCCACGGAAAGCGGGGAGAAGAACTTGGCAGTACCGTTTGTAGGAAGCACATGATTCGGTCCCGCAAAATAGTCACCGAGCGGTTCACTGGAGTATTCTCCGATGAAGATCGCTCCTGCATTGCGGATCTTAGTCATCACCTCAAAAGGATTGGCTGTCACGATTTCCATATGTTCCGATGCGATTTCATTTGCAGCGTCGATGGCGTCTGCAATAGTTTCTGCGACAAGGATATGACCGTAATTGTCCAGTGATTTACGTATGATGTCTCCTCTTGAGAGCTCCTGGATAAATCGGTCTGTCCAGTCGGACACTTCATGCGCGAGTCTCTCGCTTGTTGTCACAAGGATCGCGCTTGCGAGCTCGTCATGCTCAGCCTGTGAGAGCAGGTCGGCCGCAACATATCTCGGGTTGGCGGTTTCATCTGCAAGGACGAGAATTTCACTGGGACCGGCGATGGAGTCGATGCTCACATAACCGTATACGGCTTTCTTTGCGAGAGCCACATAGATATTTCCCGGTCCTACGATTTTGTCCACCTTCGGGATGCTTTCTGTTCCATAGGCAAGTGCAGCGATTGCCTGGGCGCCGCCCACTTTATAAATACGGTCGGCTCCAGCCTCATTAGCGGCGACAAGAGTTGTAGGAGTCACTTTTCCGTCTTTTCCAGGCGGGGTTACCATGATGATCTCCTCCACTCCTGCAACCTTGGCCGGCATGATGTTCATGAGTACAGAGGAAGGATAGGCCGCTTTTCCACCGGGAACATAGACGCCGACCCGTGCCAGAGCCGTCACCTTCTGTCCGAGGATCGTTCCGTCCGGTTTGCTGTCAAACCAGCTGTACTGCATCTGTTTTGCATGGTAGGACTCGATATTTTTAAGTGCTTTACGTATGATTCCCACCAGTTCCGGGTCTACATTGTCGTACGCTTCTTTGATCTCTGCTTCTGTTACAAGAATATTATCGGCATTGATCTGTGCGCCGTCGAATTTTTCTGTATATTCAAAGAGAGCCTGATCTCTCTTCTCTTTTACTGTATCGAGGATCTCACGCACGCTGTCCTCATATTTTCCATAACTGTTCGGGCTGCGCTTTATAAGGGTCTCGAGCAGATCTTTTTTCGTATTTTCATCCAGTTTTTCGATTCGCATATTAACCTCCTGCGTACCGGGCTATGCCCGGGATAAATATTACTGATCTTCACGGAGCAGTGCCCTGAGATCTGTGATCAGTTTCTTGATTCTGTCATTTTCCATCCGCATGCTGACCGGATTCACGATCATGCGTGCCGACAGAGGGCAGACTTCCTCAAGTACGACAAGCCCGTTTTCCTTCAGAGTGGAGCCTGTCTCCACAATGTCTACGATTACTTCGGAGAGCCCGACGATCGGCGCCAGCTCGATGGATCCGTTCATCTTGATAATCTCAACGGTCTGGTGCTTCTTGTTATAAAAATAGTCTTTGGCAATCTTCGGATATTTTGTCGCGACACGGATCAGTTCATGATGCTGCAGCAGTTCCGCCGCACTTTCGTATCCGCAGACACACATCCTGCATTTTCCAAATCCGAGGTCAAGTACTTCATGCACCTTTCTCCCCTCTTCTACGATCGTGTCTTTCCCGACCACTCCGATATCGGCGGCACCGTATTCCACATAGGTCGGTACATCCGGTCCTTTCGCGAGAAAAAATTTCAGTTTCAGTTCTTCATTTGTAAAAATCAGTTTCCTGGACTCTTTATCTTTCATCTCGTCACAGGTGATGCCAAGTCTCTCCAGCATCTCCAGTGTTTTGCTCGCCAGGCGCCCTTTTGTCAGGGCAAATGTCAGATATCTCATAAGTCATGCTCCTTTAATCCTGCTTCTAAAGATCCGCAACCTTTTCTTCACCTGTCTTAAGATTGACCATTTCGATCTTATCATCATCCCGGAGATACAGAAGAGCGGAGGCTCCGGAACGTTTTGCATATGTTTCAAATACATCTCTTTCCTCTGTTATCTCACGTTTGATCAGTTCGATATTTCTTCCTTTTTCCCGGAAGCTGCAGGCGAGTGAAATCGCGCGTCTCTCTGTCGCCTCTGTATATACGATCAGGTTCTGATGGACTGTATCAACAGTAATTTTCTGCCGGTTCAGCGCATTCATCAGTTCATCCAGAATAATGGCAAATCCGATGGAAGGTGTATCCTTGCCGAATTTGGCGAGCAGATGGTCGTAACGGCCGCCCCTTACAACGGCATCGCCTGTACCGTAAGTGTAGGCGCGGAAAATAATACCGGTATAATAGCCATAACTTCCGCTCATACTCAGGTCAAAAGTGATGTGGTCTTCTGCTCCGTACAGTTTTAACAGACGGTAAATCTGCTGGAGTCTCGTGACGCCAAGACGCGCATTCAGATCAGGGGCCGCTTTGAGTGCTTCCTCAAGTACTTCAGGTCCTCCTACCAGTTCGGGCAGAACGGCGAAAGCCTCTTTTACACTCTCCTTTACATTTTTGCTGTCCAGAAGTTCTTCTACACCGAAGAAATTGCGGTTCGTGATCAGTGTGCGGACTTCACGGCTCTCTTCTTCCTGCAGATCCGCTGCATTCATAAGTCCCTGTATAAAATCAACATGACCGATACTTACCTGAAACTCTTTCAGGCCGGTCTTTTTCAGCCCGTCGACTACCATGGCGATCATTTCAGCGTCCGCTTCGATAGAATCCAGTCCTATGAGTTCGGCTCCCAGCTGGGTGTTTTCTTTTAATCGGCCCTGATAGCTTGAATGATTGATAAATGTATTTCCGGCGTAGCAGAGACGGATCGGAAAATCTTCATTTTCAAATAATGTGGCAGCTGCCCGCGCAATGGACGGTGTGATATCCGGTCTGAGTGCCAGGATATTCCCCTCCCGGTCAAAGAACTTATAGAGTTCCTGTGTCGACGTGGAACCGATCTCCTCACGGAACACGTCATAATATTCAAATGTCGGCGTCTGTATGTCTTTATAGCCGTACAGATGGAGTACTGTATTTAACTTTTTCTGAAGTGCAAGTTTGGTTTCGCATTCTTTGTTGTAAATATCCCGGACACCTTCCGGAGTGTGAAGTTTTTGTTCCATATGCTCTCCTCTTTCACTTTAATGTGCTAATACGCTAAATTCCTATGTAATTATACGGATTTTGCGCTGTTCTGTCAATCCCCGGAAAAGATATTTACATCCTATTCCTCCCGACAGTCCAGATCTTTCTGGATCATATCGAGATAAGGGACAAAATATCCGTGCTTTAGTTTCATAAACCATCCGGGTTCCAGCTCTTCATAGCGGAAACTTTTGCGCCCGCCCTTCTGTCCCCGGTCCCAGAACCGGCGTATCTGTTCGTATCTCATATAGTAAAGTTCGTCTCTCGTGCTGTAATATATGAGCAGAAAGGATATGCCTCCCTGTTTCTCAAACTTCTCCATGAAGTCCACCTGATGCTCGTGAATATTCTGAAGCGGAAAGGTGTCGGCTTTACATTCCTTTGCGTCGAAACAGACCGGAATCCCCTGTACTGCCCCGATATAATCAACGGTACTGATCTTGTCAAAATAAGCCAGCGTGATATGTCTGTGCTCCTGGTCAATCTTTACCGGAGTGATGGGGGTTGGTATTTTCTGGATCAGCGCAAGTCCCATCTCTGTATAGCGTTCGTTTGTATGATTGATAAATTCTTCTAATGTAGATCCTCTTAGTCCTCTTGAACCCCATGTGGCCATGTAAGACAGCTCCTTTGTATCTTCTTGTCCTCACATATTTTCCGGAAAATCCGGGGCAGGGGCGCTGTGATAACTTTTCCCGACAAGTCTGCAAGCGTTCCGGAACATTCGGGAATACAAAGTCTGACGGAATGCAGAAGCTGTGAGGTAAGGCCGTATTCCGCACGGTATCTGTCGTTGATTTTCCGGCTGCCGTACTTGTAGTCCCCGATGATAGGATGCCCCTGTGAAGCCATATGTGCACGGATCTGATGAGTCTTTCCGGTGATCAGATGAACTTCGAGCAGGGTGACATTATCACCGGTACATATCGGCCGGTATTCTGTCTCGATCCGTGCGGCTCCTTTTGTCATTGTCCTGCTGAAAGCCACGGTATTTTTCCGGGAATCCTTTTTCAGAAATCCGCTGATATGTCCGCCTTTTTTCACGATCCCGGCTACCAGACAGAGATAATATTTCTTCAGGCTGCGTTCCCTGAACATAGCACTCAGTTCCTGCAGTGCCGCAAGTGTCTTTCCGGCAGCGACAATGCCGCTTGTGTTGCGGTCCAGACGGTTGCACACGGACGGATGAAAAGTGTGCAGCTCTTCTTCTGTGATCTGGCGGCTCTCAAGAAGATATCCTATCACATATTCAACGAGAGATATGTCGTCTTTTGCCGCTTTCTGTGAAAGCATGCCGGCAGGCTTGTTTATAAAGATCGTATTTTGGTCTTCGTATAATATGTCAAGCTCCGCCACCGGTGTGATACTCTTTTGCAGGGCTGTATCTGTTTTCGTGAATTTATCAATAGTCTCATCCGAGAGAAATAATTTTACCGTATCTCCCTCAGCCAGACGTTCCTGACCGGAAGCTTTCTTTCCGTTGAGCGTAATATTTTTTTTGCGCATCATTTTATAGAAAAAACTTTTCGGTGCAAGAGGCATATATTTCACAAGAAACTTATCCAGCCTTTGTCCGGCTTCATTTGTTCTGATAGTCAATTCTCTCATAACAGCTCCTCAATTCTCAGAATCAGCCGGTGCGGCAGGAGCGCGGCACCAATGCGTGCAGCTTTCATCGGAACGCCATATACGGAGACTTCCCGCCTCTTCCGGCTGTCCTTAAGCGCCTTGCGGACAACTGCGGGGGCTTTTGCGAGCGTCAGTTTTTTTAGCGGCGTGGTAAGTTCCCCGCTGACCCGGAAAAATTCTGTGTCAACAGGCCCCGGACAGACTGCCGTGACGGTGATGCCGCGCAGACGGAGTTCCGAGGAAAGCGCCATTGAAAGGCTTAAAACATATGCTTTTGTAGCCGCATATACGGCGAATCCGTTCTGCGGACAAAATGCTGCCGCAGAAGCCAGATTGATGATCCGGCTGCCCCTGCCCATCCGCGGAAGTGAAAGCTGGATCATGCGTGTCAGTGCCCTGCAGTTCAGATCTATCATTTCCGGCTGCAGTTTTTTGTCTTCGGATGCAATAACAGAAAAAGAGCCGGACTTTCCGAAGCCGGCGGCGTTGACCAGTATGCGGATATCGGGATTTTTCTCTTTCAGCTCGCTGCTATACTGCCTGTATACCTGCTTTTTCAGAAAATCTCCGTCAAAGACGCGAAGAGGCACCCGGCACTCGTTCCGAAGCCTCTCGAGCCGCTCTTTTCTTCTTGCAAACACCCAGATTTCGTCAAGATTACGGTAAAAAAATCCGATCTGGCGGACAAATTCTCTGCCCATTCCCGAAGATGCCCCTGTTACAACTGCTATTTTCATATTGACCGCCTCATTTCTTTTTGTGGATATTGCGTATCGTTTTTTTCTTCCTGCGGGAGTGGTTTTCCACTGCCGGCTTCCGGCTTATGCTGTTCTTCACTGTACCCCGTTTATTGGCACGATAAGGAACAGCGGCATGATTTTCATGGCTTCGTTTCGGACGGATCAGGCATTTCGGGCCATAGCCGACGAGATCCATTCGTCCTGCGCGTCTGAGCGCCTCCAGCACAAGATCATAGAGTTCAGGATTCCTGTACTGAATGAGCGCCCTCTGCATTGCTTTTTCATGCGGATTTTTCGGCACATATACCTCTTTTCCGTTCCGCGGATCGATTCCCGTATAATACATACATGTGGAAAGAGTAGAAGGCGTAGGATAGAAATCCTGAACCTGTTCCGGCATGTATCCAAGGTCTCTGCAGTATTCGGCGAGTTCCACTGCTTCCTTCAGAGTGGATCCCGGATGTGAGGACATCAGATATGGAACAAGGTATTGTTTTTTGCCGACCTTGTCATTCATTTTATAAAATTCTTCTGTAAATTTTTCATATACACTGTGCTCAGGTTTCCCCATCAGGGAAAGCACGGGCTGCGCAACATGTTCCGGGGCAACTTTAAGCTGGCCGCTTACATGATACTGGCAGAGCTCTCGTAAAAAATCTTTCTTCCTGTCTGCAAGCAGATAGTCAAAACGGATTCCGGAGCGGATGAATACTTTTTTTACTCCGGGGATTTGTCTTAGCTTTTTTAAAAGTGCCACATAATCACTGTGATCGGCGTCCAGATTCCCGCATGGCTTCGGAAACAGACACTGCCGGTTCCGGCAGACGCCGTGTTCCAGCTGCTTTTGGCAGGAAGGGTGACGAAAATTAGCAGTAGGTCCGCCCACGTCGTGGATGTATCCCTTGAAATCTTTTTCTTTTGTGATAATTTCTGCCTCCCTGAGAAGAGAATCATGGCTCCTTACCTGTACGATTCTGCCCTGATGAAACGTGAGTGCACAGAAGCTGCATCCTCCGAAGCACCCTCTGCTGCTGATAAGACTGAAGCGGATCTCTGAAATAGCGGGAATACCGCCTTTCGCTTCATATGAAGGATGGTATGTCCTCATATACGGAAGATCATAGACATCATCCATCTCTGTAACGCTCAGAGGTTTTGCCGGCGGATTCTGTACAATATAGAGATGTTCTGAATATGGCTCTGCCAGACGTTTGCCGTTAAAGGCATCCGTATTGAGATACTGCGTATAAAAACTTCTGGCATAGTTTTTCCTGTCCGCTTTCAGTTCGTCGTAAGACGGAAGGAATTCCGCGTCATAGATTCTGTCCCTGTCTTTGATCTTTACCACTGTTCCGTCAATATAAGTCAGCTCGCTTACCGGAATGCCGGCGTCCAGCGCGTCCGCGATCTCCACGATGGAGCGCTCGCCCATTCCGTAGGAGATGATGTCGGCTCCCGAGTCCAGGAGGATGGAACGCTTCAGCCGGTCTGACCAGTAATCATAGTGCGCAAGTCTTCTCAGGCTGGCTTCTATGCCGCCGAGGATGACGGGAGTCTTTTTATATGTCCTGCGTATCAGATTGCCATAGACCACACATGCGTAATCCGGTCTTTTTCCCATCTCTCCTCCGGGGGTGTAGGCGTCGGTTTTTCTGTGTTTTTTTGATACACTGTAGTGGTTGACCATAGAGTCCATATTTCCTGCGGATACAAGAAATCCGAGACGCGGCTCTCCGAAGACCTGTATACTTTCCGGATCTTTCCAGTCCGGCTGGGAGATGATCCCTACCCTGTATCCGTGTGATTCCAGCACACGGCTTATAACCGCATGCCCGAAAGACGGATGATCTACATAAGCATCCCCTATTACATATGCAAAGTCAACTCTGTCCCATCCCCGCTCGATCATATCATTTTTGTTTACCGGTAAAAAATCACTGCGTGTCACTGTTCTTTCCTGCACCTTTCATAGGTATGTCTGAAAATATCATTAAAATCATGGATAAAATAATCGGCAAGCTGTTTCTTTTCCTTTTCCATCGGTCTGGAAAATTCATCGTCTACGGCACAGACTTCCATACCTGCATTTTTTCCCGCAAGAATACCGTTAGGCACATCTTCAAATACGAGGCATGATGAAGGCTCTACATGAAGGTCTTCCGCTACTTTCAGGTATACGTCCGGCGCCGGTTTCCCTGAAGCTACTTCACAGGCTGTGCGCACGGAATCGAAATACGGCGTAAGATGACGGGCATTTAAGGCCGCGTCGGCAATAGTACGGTCATTGCTGGTAGCGATTCCGAGAGAGATGCCACGTCTCTTCATATCCTTTAAAAATTCCACTGCACCGGGTTTGGGAAACACTTTTGTTGCATAAAGACGGATCGTCATATCACGCCACTCCTGCATCACCTGTTCTACGGTCCTGTCCAGCGTATGAAATGTATCTACGAAATACTGTGCAGTCTCCGTATAGCTCATTCCTTCAATGTCCTTATGAAATGTGGGCGGTTCCGTGAGATGATATTTTTCCATAAAGATCCTGTCCACTTCAGGCCAGATCCACATGGAATCCACAAGAGAACCATCCATGTCAAATATTACAGCTTTCTTTCCTGTGAGCATAATTTCTCTACCTCTTCTTCTGTCAGTCTGCGATATTCTCCGGGTTTCAGGCTGTCATCCAGGCTGATGGGGCCCATCTGGAGACGTTTCAGGTAAACAACTTCTTTACCGACAGCCTGGAACATGCGTTTGACCTGATGAAACCTCCCCTCCCGGATTGTCAGTCGGATCTCGGAAATTTCATCTGATGAGCAGATAAAGAGTTCTGACGGCAGAGTCGGTTTCTCGTCTCCGATATCTACTCCGCGGGAAAAGGTGTCTACATCGCCTTGTGTTACACGCCCGTTTACCTTTGCAAAGTAGACTTTGTCCACATGCTTTTTCGGTGAGAGCAGGCGGTGGGCAAGTTCTCCGTTGTTGGTGATTATAAGAAGCCCTTCTGTGTCCTTATCAAGCCGTCCGACCGGAAAGAGATCATCTCTTTTTCTGTCCCTGATCAGATCTACCACGGTAGTTTCCCGGCTGTCATTTGCGGCGGATATTACCCCGGCGGGTTTATTCAGCATATAATATTCATATTCCTCATATGTGACAGGAGCGCCTTGAAATATGACCTTATCCAGCTCTGTATCTATCTTTAATTCCGGCCGGCATGTTATTAAACCGTTTACAGTAACCTGACCGCCACGGATATCCTTCTTTATCTGACTTCGTGTGCCAAGGCCCATGTCTGCGAGATATTTGTCAAGTCTGATTTTCATACTGACTGCCACCGCCATCCCGGGAGATATTTGTTCTTAAGGACCTGACCAGCAAGCTTGCCGAATCCCAGCGGATAACCGTCCACACAGACGAGATACCATCCTTTGTCTTTAGCAGAAACAAGATCCTCCACGTCCAGAGTTTCTCCCTTCAGATATTTGATGACCCGTTCATCGGACACAGGAAGATCGATGGTACGCGGGTACTCCTCTTTCTTCAGATTCATGGCAAATGCCTGACTGGGTTCAAACCTTTTTTTCTTCAGCTCGCCGAGAAAAAGGCCTGTGCGCAGAAAACGGATGCCGTTCAAGGCAGGAAGATCACCCGGCATATAGTATACCTTATCTGCCCTGATATCCAGTCTGTCAGGATCAAATTCTCTTCGGACATCAGTGAGAAAATCTGCAAGCTCTTCAGGCATTTTTTTCCGTCCTGCACCGGTTCTTACACTTCCGCCTGCACCGGTCTTTCTGCTACGTTTTGAACCGAGGTTAACAGTGGCGGATATTATCTCTTTGTCCGGACAGTCAGGTTCATTTTTTTTAAGCAGTGCGAGAAAATGACCCTCGCCTTTCATATGATGAGGAAAGATACGTACAGTACGGCTGAGACGGCTGTCTTTTGAAACTGTCATTTCAGGCATTCCGCAGACAAAACCTTCATAGCCGTTCATCTCACATACATCAAAGTCAGGGCACTGCTCCAGAAGATATTCGATAGTCTGTTCGTTTTCTTCAGGGGAGAATGTACAGGTTGAGTATAAGATCATGCCGCCGGGTTTGAGCATCTGTGCCGCCTGGGTTATGATACTTTTCTGGATCTTCGAAAAATAGTCCGGGCCGTGTTCTTCCCACGCACGGATCATTTTACGGTCTTTCCGGAACATTCCCTCGCCGGAGCAGGGGGCATCTATCAGGATTTTGTCAAAATATTCGGTGAAATACGGAATCAGCCTTCCAGGTTCTTCGCTTAAGACAAGAACATTTCCGATTCCCATAAGTTCGATATTCTTTAAAAGGCCCTTTGCGCGGGAATTGCTCAGGTCATTGGCGGCGAGAACTCCTGTCCCGTTTAATCTGGCGCCCAGTTCGGTTGCCTTCCCGCCCGGCGCGGCGCAGACGTCAAGCACTCTGTCTCCCGGCTCTATGGGAAGACGATCCGCTGGTGTCATAGCGCTCGGTTCCTGCAGATAGTAAAGCCCTGCAAAATAGTATGGATGTTTTGCAGGCTGGCATTTTTCACCGTCATAGTAGAAGCCGTTGTGTATCCAGGGGACTTTCTTCAACGGCCACGGGGAGATCTTCAGGAAATCTTCGACCGAGATTTTTGCAGTATTGACACGGAGTCCGTAATACCGCGGCTCATCAAAACAGTTAAGATAATCTTCATATTCTGTTCCGAGCAGGCGTTTCATCTTTTCTTCAAATGCTGATGGCAGATTCATCTCTTTTCCTCCATTGTCGATAGTATATCATTATCTGTCTGTATAGTCGATCTTTTTCGCTTCAACATATTTCAGCGCGGGATAGGGATTCACGCTGATCTCATGCTCTCTGTTGTATATGTAAATGCCAAGGTGAAGATGCACGGGGAATTTTCCTTTGGTTCCCTCCGCTGTCCCGTATCCGGTATCCCCCATAAATCCCAGAAGATCGCCGGCTTTTACTTCGTCCCCTTCTTCTATATCCGCGTAGGAATCCAGATGGGCATAGTAGAAATACGCACCGTGGGGAGCTTGTATGCCGATCCGGTATCCGCCCAGTTCAAGCCATCCTTTGTTCTGTACTACACCATCTGTCATGCTTACCACAGGAAGCACACCCCGTTCATTTTTATCTGGCATGATATCTGTCCCTTCATGCCCTCGTTCCCCTTTATATGTTCTGTCAAACATCCAGGAATCTTCGAAGGATACATCTATATTGCTGCTCTGCGATAATGCGACGGGAAAGTAGACCAGATCGTCCCACACTGCCTGAGAGGCACTCAGATAACTGCTCCAGCCGTCTGCTCTTTCCCAGCGTTTTCGTAGAGTCAGGGCATCTTCCGGGGTAAGAAGGATATTCTGCTCCCCGAATCCGCTTTCCAGCCAGTATACTGCGAGATACTCGCCTGGATTTTTCATATCGCTGATAATACGGGCTGTCTGTGCGTTTACAGGCTGCTGTCTGAACCGGGGACTTTCCACCGTGTCTGCGTCAAGTCTGCTTATTTCACTCAGATAGCGGAGCTTCGGTATCCAGAGCGAACATGAAAAAACGAGAAGAAAAAGGAGAAAACTGATTTTCAGGATCCGTTTCAAGAATAACTCCTTTTTTCTTTTACTATATGAGCAATTCATAAAGAACATACTATCGTCATATATCTAAAATAACTATTTGATCCCAGGGACATAGAGAGTCTATGAGACAATATTTATCGGGGATGCCTGTTCTCGTCCTGTTTCTTGCAATGCTTTTTTCACCGAAAGCAGTTTTCGACGGTGCGGAAAACGGGCTGCTGTTATGGTTCCAGATTGTATTTCCGACACTGTTTCCGTTTATGCTCGTCTCCGGACTGATGCTTTCCGGCGGAGGACTTGCTGTCATCTCACGGATATCCGGCAGGCTGTTTTCAGCTTTATTTGCCACATCGCCAAACGGCTCTTTCGCAGTGATCGCCGGTTTTCTGTGCGGATATCCGATGGGGGCGAAGATATCGGCTGATCTTGTGCGGTCCGGAAAGATCTCATATGATGAAGGTGCTTACCTACTCTCCTTCTGCAATAATACAAGCCCGATATTTATTATGAATTTTATCGTATGGAAAACCTTTGACCGGGAAGAGCTCCTGCTCCCTACAATGTTGATTCTGATTCTGGTGCCCGCAGTCCTCAGCATCTTCTTTCGGAGATTTTATCTGAAAGGACGAAAACAGTTTCCGGATATGTCTGCAGACGAAAAAGGCTCTGCAAAACCGCTTGATTTTGAACTTCTTGATTCATCTCTGGCAGACAGTTTTGAATCAATCGTAAAGGTAGGACTTTATATTATATTTTTCTCGATTCTGCTTGCCATTCCCGGCGAGATCACATCGGACCATCCGGCGCTTGCCGCTTTGCTGCCGACTCTTGAGATGACAAACGGAATTCTGATGATCTGCAGAGCGGTTCCGGATCTGACCGTGAGTTATCCGCTGATTCTGGGACTTACATCATTCGGCGGTTTTTGTTCGGCAGCACAGACCCGGTGTATGCTGAAAGGCACGGATCTGCCGTTTCTGCCTTATATCATACAAAAACTGACTGCCGCAGCGGCAGCCAGTCTGTTAGGTGTCTTATATATGCATGTATTTTAAAAGGATTTATTGCCGGCTGTATCCACATCCGCTAATTCTGAGAATCATAGTTTGTGTCGTCTTCTTCCGGAATCTCGAGCTCGGCACGGTTAGAACGGACGGTATCATAACATTCCTGAAGCGAATTGATCAGGCCGTCATATTTTGTCGTGTAACTGTCAAGTGTATGTCCAATAATACTCTCTGCATTTGCAAGAAGATCATCTGTATACTGGATAGCGCCGATACGTATTGCATTGGCGTCAGACGTGGCATTATCAATAATTTCCTGAGCCTGCGCGGTTGCCTGCGTCACGATCTCATTAGCCTGCGCATATGCCTGCTGCATGATTTCATGCTCACTGACAAGTTCTGTTGTCTGGACCTGAGCTTCTTCGATCATGGCATCAGCCTTTGCCTTTGCGTCGGCGAGTATGGCATCGCGGTTTGCGATGATCTTCTGATAACGCTTGATCTCATCCGGTGTTTTCATGCGAAGCTCTCTGAGGAGTTCATCAAGATGCTCCTTGTTAACGATGATCTTGGTCGTAGACAGCGGCTGGTATTTACAATCCCTGTCGATGTATTCCTCGATCTCTTCGATAATCTGCTCAATACGGCTGCTCATTTGTTACACTCTCCTTTTGTACTCATCTTTTTCCTAAGTTCCACAGCAACTGCTTCCGGCACAAACTGTGACAGATCTCCCCCAAAAGCAGCGATCTCCTTCACTGTGGTGGAACTCAAATATGAATATTCAATACTGGTAGTCAAAAACATTGTCTCAACATTTGGTTCCAGTTTATGATTGGTCTGTGACATCTGCAATTCATATTCAAAATCAGTGATCGCGCGAAGACCTCTTATGATCAGATCTGCTTCCATCTTCGCCGCAAAGTCGACGAGCAGTCCGTTAAATGGTACGATCCGTACATTTTTGAGATCTTTGGTCACTTCCTCTAACATTTTAACACGTTCTTCTACAGAAAACAACGGCATTTTCGCTTTATTACACAATACGCCGACTATCAGTTCGTCAACAATCTTACAGGATCGGATAATGATATCCATATGACCGTATGTAACCGGATCAAAACTTCCTGGATAAATTGCTCTTAACATATTTCTTCAATCCCCGCTCTCCCGATAAACATATGTTTATTCGTTTTATAGATCTTTTCGCGTATGACAGAGAAGCCCAGATCTTCCACATAAGAAAAGTCCGTCTCCTTCGAAGCCTCGACGATAATCATTGTATCATCATAAACCAGGTCTGACCCCGCCAGATATTCAAGCACTTTTTTCTCCAGTTCCCGGTCATATGGCGGATCCATGAAAATGATATCAAAAACATTTTCGCCTTCAAGCCGGTACAGGGCGTTCATAACATCTGCTGTCATGGTCGCGGCTTTGGATTCGAGGCGTGTAAATCTGAGATTTTCTTTGATGCAGCGCATTGCTTTCGGATTGCTTTCGACAAATACAGCCTCTTTTGCCCCACGGCTCAGCGCTTCGATCCCGATGCCGCCGCTGCCGCTGAAAAGATCAAGGAAAATGCAGTCATATATAGAAGGACCAATGATATTAAATAATGTTTCTTTGATCCGGTCTGTTGTTGGTCTTGTATCCAGCCCTTCCAGAGTCTTTAATTTCAGACTCCGTGCGCTGCCGGCAATCACTCTCATAATATGTTCACCCCGTTTCCTGATATGCTGAATTTTAGCAGAAAAAAGCGTCCAGGTCAATCCCGGACGCTTTTCTCTTATCTGCGGAAAATCAGATGTTATTTCCCTGCCATCTGTTTTTCCTGCTGCTCGATCATTTTCTTGACCATATATCCGCCTACTGATCCGTTCTGCTTGGAAGTAAGGTCGCCGTTGTAACCGTCAGATAACGGTACCCCCAGCTCGTTGGCCACTTCGTACTTGAATTTGTCCAGAGCGCCTTTCGCCTCAGGCACTGCTGCTCTGTTAGATGAACGACTTGCCATGATCAATTTCCTCCTTTTGCATTTTAGTAACTTTTTTAGAAGCTACTTTCGTTTGTCATGTAACATTCAAACCGGCTGCATCTGTATGTAATCTGCTGACTTTCCGGTGCAGCCGGTTATCATACATCTGCTGTTCGGTCCTTCATGTTACATCAATAGTATGTGGAGGATCTGATATTTATAAACTGGAAATTCGTAACAGTTAATGATTTATTTGTTGCAAGCTTCGATTATATACAGCTGCGAGTCAAAGTCCCGGCTCATTTTTTCTCCCGGAGCAGTCTCTCCTGCAGATGCATCCGTTGTGACCAGACCGCAGTTCATCAGTTCATCTCCGTAATGGGTCTCATCCCCGTTGATCCGGTATTCTGTGTCTGAATTCAGCCCTTTCAGATACATTCTTTCAAACGGCTGGTTTGCTCCGTTTAAGATTTTATACCGACCTGCAATTGCTTCTTTTTTATCATCGCTGACAACCATCCATCCGGCAACATTATTTTCAAACGGACTTTGCAGCCGGTAAAACGTGCCGAACTGGATCAGCCTGCGGTACTGTTTCATAAAGCGGATCTGCTCCTTTACTTCTCTCTGTTCTTCCTCTGTCAGTTTATTCAGATCAAGCTCGTAGCCAAATGTGCCGAAATACGCTACGTTTGCTCTTGTGGAGAGAGGCGTGCATCTGTTCAGCTGATGGTTCGGAGTGACGGAGACATGGCTTCCCATACAGCTTACCGGATAACAGTATGATGTCCCGTACTGGATTTTGAGACGCTCCACTGCGTCAGTATCATCGCTTGTCCAGCCCTGCGGCGCATAGTAGAGAAGTCCCGGATCAAAACGTCCGCCGCCGCTTGCGCAGGACTCAAACAGTACATGCGGGAACCTGCTTGTGAGTCTTTCATACAGGTCATAGACTCCGAGGATATATCGGTGATATACCTCACCCTGACGGTCAGCCGGGAGTGACGCGGAGTAGCACTCTGTAATACTGCGGTTCATATCCCACTTCACATAGGATATTTTTGCTTCGGAAAGAAGCTTTGACATCATCTCATAAATACGGTCTACTACTTCCTTTCTGGAAAAGTCCAGTACATACTGGAAACGTCCGTGGGAAGGCTTTCGCCCGGGAGTCTGCAGGATCCAGTCCGGATGTTCGCGGTAAAGGTCAGAATCTTTGTTGACCATTTCGGGCTCGAACCAGAGACCGAACATCATACCCATTTTTTCAATCTTTTCCGAGAGCCCGGCAATTCCGGAAGGAAGCTTATCTGTATTTGCAATCCAGTCGCCGAGACCTGCATGTTCTGTATTTCGCTGTCCGAACCATCCGTCATCAAGTACAAACAGTTCTACTCCGCACTCCTTTGCTTTCCCGGCAATCTGCAGCAGCTTTTCTTCAGTAAAATCAAAATAGGTAGCTTCCCAGTTGTTGAGAAGGATCGGACGCTCCCTGTCTCTCCAGTATCCTCTGGCAAGCCGCTTTTGATACAGACGGTGGAATGTCTGGCTTAAGCGGTTCAGTCCCTGATCAGTATATATCATAACAGCTTCCGGCGTCTGAAAAGACGTGCCTGCTGAAAGTTTCCAGTCAAAGCCGGCCGGATGAATCCCCATGAGAAATCTTGTCGTATTATATGCATCTACTTCTGCCTGTGCAAGAAAGTTGCCGCTGTAAATCAAGCTGAAACCGATGGCCTCGCCCTGAAATTCATCGGCAGTCGGACGTTTTAGGATTACAAACGGGTTGTGGTTGTGGGAAGAATTACCTCTCATGCTTCCTACAGACTGAATTCCCTGCTCGAGATGCCGCGTTTTCGGATAGCGCTCTCTTGCCCATGCTCCGGAAAACTGGATCCAGTCGTAATCACTGTCCGGAAGATCCATGCATAGACTCATGGCAGTTGTCAGGTGAACATCTTCTTTGCCGTTGTTAATAAATCGCGCGCTTCGCGTGATAATGCCGCCTTTTTCAAAAATTGTATATAAAAGTTCCAGGCGGATCTGCGTGAGCGGATCTGCCAGACCGATGACGAGTGTACGTGCTTCGTTTTCAGACTCGGTATAAGTGGCGGGTAGTCCCTCAAGTGAGGGCTTGCCGTTTTCAATCCGGTAGTCTTGAAACACAAATTCCGAGATACGGCTTCCGTTATTCTGCAGAAGTTCCGTTGCCGGTGAGCGGTAATCTGTTGAGCCGAACACAGCGTATTCCTGCTTCAGATGTTCCATGGAAAAGCATTTGTCTGTGTCGAATACACAGGCTGTCATGGGGCGGGACCGTACTTCGATAAGGTAGGAATAATCGTCACGTTCGTGGACTTTTCTTCCGAAATATAGCTGCCCCATCTGTCCGTTTGGGAGTACAGTCATAATGTAGCTGATATCGTTGTTATAAAGATGAAATGTATGTGTGGTGGCGTTTACAGAAATGTTCATGATGTATTCCTCCTGTTTATTGTTGAATCTTATTATATTGATTTTTGAGCCAATAAACAGGAGAAAATGTAAGAAAAAGCAGTCATTATGTACTTTCCCTCCGGTATGCGGAAGGAGTTTTCCCGGTCTTCTTTTTAAACAGTTTTGAAAATACAAGAGGATCAGTGTATCCGCAGGACTGCGCCACGCCTTCTACCGGCAGATCCGTGATCTCAAGGAGCTGCTGGGCCCGGGTGATCCGGTGATTGACAAGATATTCCTGCGGTGACTGGCCGAGGGTTTTCGTAAAAAGCGTGTGAAGGTAACCGCGGCTGACGCCCACGTAATCTGCAATGTCAGACACGCGGATCCCATAGTGATAGTTATTCTGGATATATTCCAGTGCTTTTCTCACATACAGATTTTCAGTCTCCTGCTGTGAGATAGCTTCACTCTTTATGTTTTTAGACAGAAGACCGAAAAATGAATACAGAAATCCCTCGCGGTAAAAATCATTTTCTACGGTATATGTGTTCCTTTTCAGGATTTCAATCAGGATCTGTCTGAGTCCGGAGATGTCTTCGCAACGGAAAATTTTATGTCCGCTTCCCAGCCCTATATCGGCCAGATATTCTTTTGCCCGGCTGCCGCTGAATCCGATCCATAGATAGGTCCACGGTTTATCCTTGTCGGCCTGATAGAATGTCTGTACCTCCGGCTCGATCAGAAACCCCTGCCCCTTTGTCAGTTCGTACTGTGTATCGCCGATCTGGTAGATCCCTTTTCCGTCGAGGATCAGATGAATCAGGTAATTAGGACGGACTGCCGGTCCGAAGCTGTGCAGCGGTTCGCATTTTGCGTAGCCGCAGTAACACAGATAAAATTCGGAAAATTTTCGGTTTTTCAGTGTGAGTACATATGCGTCTTCCATTTTTGTCCCTCCCTGCTGAAAAGTTATTTTACAGCGTCGTCTCCAGCATGATCTCACTGATCTTTCTGTCGATATAACGGCGAAGTCCCGCATTCTCCGGAGATGTCAGCTCAGGATCTTCTTTCAGAATCTTTTCGGCGTCCTCATTTGCGCTCTGCAGGATCTTTGCGTCCTGAAACACATCAGCAATTTTAAAATCCAGTATTCCGCTCTGGCGGATTCCGAACAGATCACCGGGACCTCTCATTTTCAGGTCTTCACCGGCGATAAAGAATCCGTCATTGGAGTGATTCAGGATGTCGAGCCGTTCTTTTGTCTCATCTGATTTTGAGGCAGTCATAAAAATGCAGTAGGACTGGTATTTTCCCCTTCCCACACGTCCCCTCAGCTGGTGGAGCTGGGCGAGGCCGAAGCGCTCTGCGTTTTCAATCATAATGACCGTCGCGTTAGGGACGTCGATGCCGACCTCGATCACGGTAGTCGATACAAGAATCTGTATTTCGTTTCGTCCGAAGGCCTCCATGATTCCGTCCTTTTCCTGCTGTTTCATCTTGCCGTGTAGATATGCGACACGGATATCATTCCCCATTTCTCCGGCGAGCATGCGTGAATAGTCCTGGACATTTTCGGCTTCCAGACTTTCACTTTCTTCCACCATAGGACAGATGACATAACACTGTCTGCCCTCCGCTACCTGTTTTTTCATAAAACGGTAAGCAGTCTCTCTGTAACCTGTATCTACAACACAGTTTTTGATGGGAAGCCGGTTTTTGGGCATTTCATCGATCACGGAAATGTCAAGATCCCCGTACAGAATGATGGCAAGTGTCCGCGGGATGGGGGTCGCGCTCATGACGAGAATATGGGGCGTACAGCCTTTGCCTGCCAGAGCTTCCCTCTGCTTTACTCCGAAACGGTGCTGCTCGTCTGTTACGACCAGAGCCAGATCATGATAGGTTACCTTATCCTGGATCAGAGCGTGAGTGCCTATGATGATCGAGACTTCGCCCGAGGAAATCCTTTCATAAGCTTCCCGTTTCTGCTTCGCGGTCATTGATCCGGTGAGAAGTTCGGTTTTTACGGGAATATGGTAATGTTCCAGCATTCCCGATATATTTTCATAGTGTTGTCTGGCCAGTACTTCGGTAGGCGCCATTAACGCTCCCTGGTATCCGTTCAGTCCGGCCATCAGAAGCCCGAGAAATGCTACAATTGTTTTCCCTGATCCCACATCGCCCTGGACAAGACGTGACATAACATGACTGCTCTGCATATCATGTTTTATCTCTCCCCACACTTTTTTCTGAGCATCTGTCAGATCATAAGGAAGTTCCATCAGGAAACGGTCGATTTCCGGACAGGTTTCAAATGTAAACCGGTTCTCAGACCGGCTTTCGTTTTCTTTCATCCGCCGCAGAGACAAGATAAAGACAAGAAATTCTTCATAGACAAATCGTTCCCTTGCCTGAATAAATTCTTCTTTATTGCCCGGAAAATGCATCTTCCGAACCGCTTCACTATATGGGAGAAACCCGTGAACTGCTGAGAGACGGCGGGGAAGGATGTCCTGAGTTTCATCGGCAGCTTCCAAAGCCTGACGTACCGCCTTGACCACCGCGTTGTTTGTCAGGCCGCCAGTCAGGGGATAGACAGGCTGCATGGAATGACGTTTTTCCTCATACTTTGACGCAGGATAGTAGATTTCGGGATGTTCCATTACAAGTCCTTCTCTTCTTTTTACCACACGTCCCCGAAGGATGAGCATACCGCCTTTCCCGAGCGTGTTTCTCAGAAATGGCATGCGAAACCATAATACTTTGATCGTACCGGTCAAATCTTTTAAATTCAGTGCAGTAACCTGAAGAGAACGGTTCCCGGATACAGAAATACGTCCGAATACGCTGCCTGCAATCGTATTGGTTTTTCCCTCTTCTACCTCGCTGATAGGAACCGGATCATCATATATCTCGAATCCTCTGGGGTAATAACGGATCAGGTCTTCCACCTTATAAACTCCAAGCCGGTGGAACAGGTTTTCGGTTTTTTCTCCGATCCCTTTCAGGGATCCGATGCTCGATCTGCTTTTCATAAAAAACTCTCCGTATTACTTCACTTAATAAACAAGGCGCTCTCCCTGTCGGAAGAACGCCCCGGTTCTTACAATGCTGCTAATTATTTTTCATTTTACTCTACTGAAAGTACATAGTAGTAAATCGGCTGGCCGCCCATATGAACATCAACATCTATGTCAGGATAAAGCTCTTCAACGGTCTGCGCGAATTTTTCGGCATCCTCTTCGTGAACGTCCTGACCATAGTAGAGACTGATCAGTTCAGAATCATCATCTACGAGCTGGGCAAGCATGTCTTTGACGGTATCTTCAACAGACTGCCCGACAGAAAGGATTCCCTGATCTCCGATTCCCATGATATCACCTTCATGGATCACTTTGTCATCAATCTTTGTGTCGCGTACCGCATAGGTCACCTGACCTGTCTTGACATTTTTGACGGCTTCTTCCATAGCCTCATGATTTGCATCCACATCAGCTTCAGGCATATAGCTGATCACCGCTGTAATACCCTGTGGAACAGTCTTTGTCGGAATTACAATGATATCTTTATCTTTTGTCAAAGACCGGGCCTGATTGGCTGCAAGGATGATGTTTTTATTGTTCGGCAGGATGAAGATATGGTCAGCATTTACTTCATCAATCGCTGTGAGCATGTCATCCGTGCTCGGATTCATTGTCTGTCCGCCCTCGATGATATAGTCTACGCCAAGTTCGCGGAAGATTTCATTCATTCCATCACCGATGGAAACAGCGATAAATCCTACCGGTTTTCTTGGCTCTTTTTTCTTCTTTACTTTCGCCGCCTGCGCCTGCTGAGCGGCAACCTTCTCTGCGTCACGGATCAGTTTCTCCTGATGTTCCTCGCGCATATTGTCAATCTTCATGCGTGAGAGCTGTCCGTATGTCAGTGCTTTCTGGATCGCGAGTCCGGGATCATTCGTATGGACATGGACTTTGACGATATCATCGTCCGCCACACAAACAATGGAATCACCGATAGATTCCAGATAAGCCTTGAACTCTGTTTCGTTTTTGTCAGTAAACGGCTTGTCCGTCATAATGATAAATTCCGTGCAGTAGCCGAATTTGATATCTGCCTCGGCCTGCTGGCCGGGTTTTACCATCTTTGTCCCGGAACTTGCCTCGATTGCCGCATAATCAATCTCTTTTCCGAGAAATGCGTCATAGGCGCCGCGAATAACTTCCAGAAGACCCTGTCCGCCGGAGTCCACGACACCGGCTTCTTTTAATACGGGAAGAAGTTCCGGAGTCTCCTTGAGCACCTCCTCGGCATGACTGATCACCTCCGGGAGAAAGGCTTCCAGATCATCTGTTGTCTCGGCAAGTTCAGCCGCTTTCTGTGAAATGCCTTTTGCAACAGTGAGGATTGTACCCTCCTTCGGTTTCATGACAGCCTTGTAAGCTGTCGCGGTAGCGCGGTCACATGCTTTTGCAAGAATATTTACGTCAATTTCATTATGTTCTTTGATCTCTTTTGTAAATCCACGGAGAAGCTGTGAAAGTATAACGCCCGAATTTCCTCTGGCCCCTCTCAATGAACCTGATGAAATTGCTTTCGCTATGGAGACCATATCAGGATTCTCAAGTGCCTGTACTTCTTTAGCAGCCGACATGATCGTCAGGGTCATATTCGTACCGGTATCCCCGTCAGGCACAGGGAATACGTTCAATTCATTGATGAATTCTTTCTTTGCTTCCAGATTCGCTGCTCCTGCCAGGAACATCTTCCGGAGCATCTCCGTATCTATCGTTTTAACAGCCACGATAATATCCTCCTTAATCTATCACTCTCACACCTTCTACGAAGATGTTGATCTTTTC
>ERZ1643247.1293-NODE-1293-length-23894-cov-25.434834_pt1 | contig 23894 bp, 23 predicted proteins | sample MGYA00579264_ERZ1643247 | MGnify/ENA primary metagenome ERZ1643247 (study PRJEB29033, sample SAMEA4952262) | chicken gut metagenome | biome: Broiler Chicken; feature: Gastrointestinal Tract; material: Caecum | place: Ireland | collected 2018 | study: Broiler... | reverse complement strand
GTATTGCAATGAGGATGAGCCGCAAGGCGCGCAAAAGACGCCTTTCAGGGCGGGTCCCTTTTGCTTTGACTTGGTTACATGCTTCGGTCATTTACGTCTCAGTAAACTCCCTCGCACTCGCGTTTGAAAGTGCACGATCTGCAACCCTTCTGCTTGCTCCGGCTGGTAGAAAAAAGAACAGGCACTGTGCCTGTTCTTTTTGCTCTTCAAAATATTTTCAAACCATCTTCAAACCATTTTCTTCCAACTATTTTCAAAACTTTTCATTCTGCGAATAACTTTTTCATCAGTTCAAAGCCGTTTTCGATAAAGACGCCCGTCTGTTTGGCGCTGTCTTCGTCATAGGCGGCGGCAGTCGCGCCCCCTGCGGCTCCGTTTAATGCCGCGCCGCTGTCATACAGCAGGTATGGCACGGGGTCGGAAACATGGGTGCGCACGGCGATGGGCGTGGGGTGGTCGGGGCAGATGAGCATGCGGAAGCGCTCGCCCGCGGCGTAAAGGCCCTCGCACAGCCGCGCCACTACTTTTTGGTCGATCTGTTCGATGGAATAGATCTTATGCGGCACGTCGCCCTGGTGCCCGCACTCGTCGGGCGCTTCCATGTGGATATACACAAAGTCAAGCCCGCCCAAAAGCGCCTCTAAGGCGGCGTCTGCCTTGCCAGCAAAGTTAGTGTCGTAATTGCCGGTGGCGCCAGGCACTTCGATGATGCGCATGCCCGCCAAAATGCCGATGCCCTTGACGAGGTCTACCGCCGAAATGACGCCGCCCCGCTTGCCGAACTTTTCAGAAAAGTTTTCCAGGGCGGGTTTTGTGCCTTCCCCCCAAAACCAGACGGAATTGGCGGGGCGCTTGCCGGCGGCGATGCGGGCGCGGTTGACGGGGTGATCCTGCAAAAGCCGAGCCGAGCGCTTCATCATATCCAGATAGAATTCGCCCATCGGCCCTTTCGGCAGAAAAGTTTTGACAGGTCTCCCCGAAATATCGTGCGGGGGCGTGAGCTCGTGCCCCGTTTGGCCGTCGCTTACCACCAGGCAGTGGCGGTAGCTGACGCCCGCGTACAGGCGGCAGCGCTCGCTGTCGAAATGCTTTTTAAGGAATTCGACCAGTTCGCGCGCCTCGGCGGTGGAGATCTCGCCGGCGCTGTAATCGATCATGGTCTTGTCTTCATACTTTTCCTCGTCCGAAAGGGTGACGAGGTTGCAGCGCAGGGTCACGTCGGTATCTTTCAGATCGATGCCGATGGAGACCGCCTCGAGGGGAGAGCGGCCTGTGTAGCAGGTGTGCGGGTCGTACCCCATCACCGAAAGGTTGGCAACGTCGCTGCCCGGCTTGAACCCCGCGGGCACGGTGCGGCAAAGCCCGACCTCCGCGCTCTTTGCCAGGGCGTCGATGTGCGGCTTATCGGCCGCCTGCAAGGGCGTCTTGCCGCCCAGCTGTTCAAGGGGCCAATCGGCCATGCCGTCGCCCAAAACTACGATGTATTTCATGTTCAGTCTCCCGTTTATTTTTGGAATGGAAAGATGCGCTTCCTTGCAAGGAAAGTCGCTTCGCCGCGCAAAGGGCAGGCAAAAGAGGAATTGTCTGCCGCCCCGCATCGGAGCGGCACAAGTAACGCGGTCTCTGCCCCGCGCCCGTCACAACTGCCGGTCGATGGGCGCTTCAATTGTTGAAGCCTGCCACGGCTGCCGTATTTGTCGCGGCTTTATGCCCGTCACAGCTGCCAGTCGATGGGCGCCTCGCCGTGGGCGGCAAGGTATGCGTTCGCCTTTTTGAAGTGCCCGCATCCGAAAAACCCGTTGTACGCCGAAAGGGGGGAAGGGTGCGCGCATTCGAGCACGAGGTGTCGGCGCGCGTCGATGAGCGGCTTTTTCGAACGGGCGTTGGCGCCCCAGAGGATAAACACGACGTGCTCCCGCCGCTCGCTGACGATGCGGATGACGTTGTCGGTAAACCACGTCCAGCCGCAGTCTTTGTGCGAATTCGCCTGATGAGCGCGCACGGTCAGGGCCGTGTTCAGCAGCAGCACGCCCTCTTTGGCCCACTTGGAAAGATCGCCCGAGCGTGGCAGGGTGCAGCCCAGCTCGTCGTGCAGTTCTTTGAAGATATTTACGAGCGAAGGGGGCATGGGCACGCCCTCCTGCACCGAAAAGCACAGCCCGTGCGCCTGCCCCTCGTTGTGGTAGGGGTCCTGCCCCAGGATCACCGCCTTCACCTGCGGGAGAGGGGTCAGCTTGAAGCAGTTGTAGATGTCGTACATGTCGGGGTAGACGACGTGGTGCGTATACTCGCGCTTCAAAAATTCGCGGATCTTTTTATAGTGTTCGTCTTGGAAGAGGGGCGCGAGCGCCTCGTCCCAGCCGCCGCCCAGCGCGATCATGCCCCCGCCTCCGCGGCGAGCCCCGCTTCAAAGGCGATCTCTTCCTCGCCCTGTCCGTGCAGCAGGGCGAGATAGCGCGTCAATTCCGTTTTCGCACCCGCAAGGTCGTGCTCTAAATAATTGCCGCACTCCTCGCGGTGAGAGCCGGGCACTTCGTCCATCCCCAGGCAGGCGACGATGGCTAAGAGCACCGCCTCGCGCGCCTCGCGGTAGGCAAGGCCCTCCGTCAGCAGGTAAAACCCGGTGCGGCAGCCCATGGGGCCGAAGTAGAGGACGTGCTCCTTCTTCTCGCCGTTCCGCAGCGCCGTCGCCATCATGTGCTCGACGCTGTGCAGCGCCCCCTGGGCGATAAAGTCGCCCGCGTTGGGCTTTTTGAACCTGAGGTCGAGGGTGAGCACGCCCTTCTGCACCCCCGAAAAGTGCAGCCCGGGCTGCAGCTTGTCGTGATCTTTTTGGAAGGAAGGGATCTTATTCATTCGTATAGGCTCCTTGCAGGATGGCAGGCATGTTGTCGCGCAGCGCCGCCAGGGCGATGCGCAGGTTTTCGGCATATTCGCGCGGGCTGTTCTCGGCGGCGTTGTCGGAAATGGCCTTATACAGGCGGCAGGGCACCCCCGCCGCATAGGCGACGTGCGCCACGGCAGCTCCCTCCATATCCGTCACGTCCGCCCCGAGTTCGGCAAGCAGCGCCGCGTCCTTGCCCGTAGCGAACTTGTCCGCCGAGGCGAGGGTGCCGCAGGGGAAGCGTTCGTCCGCATCTAAAGGGAGGTAGGGCGTTTGGTACTCGTTGAGGGTGCCGACGGGCGTGCCGTTGATGGCGGAAAGGTCAAAGTCGTACTGCACGGCGCGGCGCATGCACAGCAGCGCGCCGATGTGTGCCTGCGCCGTGATGCCCCCCGCCGCTCCGAAGCCGAGCAGCCTGTCCGCGCCCAGCGTCAGGGCGAGCATGGCGGCGGCCGCCGCGTTCGATTTGCCGATGCCCGAAAGGATGAGGAGGAAGGGAACGCCGAACGCCTCGCCTTCCCACACCCGCTTGCCGTGTTCGGTATAACTCTGTTCGATCTGTGCAGAAGAGAGCAGGGTATCCGCCTCGTTCTGCATCGCCGCGATGATGGCTAACATAAGCACCTCCGTGTTCACTTCCTGTTTACTTTCTATTCACTTCCTATATTTTACCACAACTTTGCCGCCGTTTGCAAATTTTCGGAATAGAAAATCGGCTTCCCGTGCATAATATTTCCAAAATCAGGAGGAACTGCCATGAATCCATTCCAAGAAAAGGCAAAAGACATCGAAAAGACATACAAGAGCTGGAAGAGCATCAACGTCCGCCCGTACGATAAAGAGACGGTCGATCCCTACACGCGCGTGCGCGTCATCCTCATGAACGGCACCGAGTTCGAGGCGATCTGGAACACCTCCCGCTACAACCGCCGCTGCACCAACAACGACGTCCGCCGCGCCATGGCGCTTATCCGCCGCGGCGAACAGCAGCAGCAAAAGCGCATCGCCAACTTAAAGCCCATCAACGAGAGCATCTTAGAGCATACCATCGGCTACGAACAGCTGGCGGTAGACCTCACCGCCATCCTCGCCCAGAGGGAAAAGGACGCGAACGTCAAGCACCAGATGGACTTCGCCCTGCTGGAAGATTTCGACCACCTGTACCGCTATGCCGACCTGTTGGACTTCGAGCGCGGCATCCACGCCGAAAAGCTGGTAGGGAGCTATACCGAGATCATGCCCGGCCGCCCCACCGTCGCCGAGGCGCGCGCCCCGCAGGACGACATCCGCTTCTATATCAACAACTACCGCAGCGACCCCGTTACGCGCCTGAACATCGCCATCATCACCGCCGCCGAACAGCAGACGATGAACTATTACCTCAACGTTGCCAACCTGCATGATACGGAGCTGGGCAGAAAGCTGTATTCCGAGATCGCCATGATCGAAGAACAGCACGTCACCGGCTACGGCTCCCTCTCCGATCCTACCTCCGATATGTTCGAGTGCATGGTCATGCACGAATACACCGAGTGCTACCTGTACTGGAGCTGCTATAACGACGAGACGGACGAGCGTATCAAGCAGCTGTGGCTGATGCATTTTGAAGAAGAGCTCTCGCACCTGCACGCCGCCGTGCGCCTGTTGGAAAAGTACAACGGCAAGTGCTGGGAACAGCTGTTCCCCGAAGGGGGCGAATTCCCGCAGCTGCTCGCCTTTTCCGAACAGAAGTCGTATATCCGCGAAGTGCTCAAGAGCGTGCGCCTGACGGGCAACGCCGAATCGTATGCGGAGGTAGACAGCCTGCCCGACAACTTCCGCTTCTTCTCCTACAACCGCGCCGTGCAGGGGAACGTGAAGGGGCTGGCAAGCCACGTCGTCATCGAGGAGACCATCAAAAAATTCGGCAAAGACTACCGTGTGGAAGACAAGGCGCACCCCGTCCGCGCCCTCGCCGACCATCGGTCGGTCAATGCCGACGTCGCCCGCGTCAAGGGGGCGTAATGCAGGGGCCCGAAAGGGAAAGCGCTCGTTTTTTTGATCTTGAATGAAAATTGCGCCCTTCGCCCGCAAAGGGCCGAAGTTCGCCGCCGGCCGAAGCGCCGCGCCCTCCGCCCGCAATGGGCGGGGGCGCTTTTGCCTGCCTTTTGCCCGTTCGCAGCGGACGGCTGTGTTTTTGGCAGCCTTCCGCCCGTGTGCGCGGCATAACCGTTCCGTTCATATGTATTTACTGCGTTTTTCGCGCTTGAATATGTCAAAAACGAAAATAAACTGCGCGCGTGTGCTTGCGTCCGCCCGAAAAGTGTGGTATAATTTTTATAAGGGCATTTTTTGCCGCTTTCAGCAAGACGTAAAGGATGTTTTGCCGCCGCCTGCAGTTTTGGCCGATGCATTTTTTGTTCCCTCCGCATATATTGAATGCAAGGGGGGCAAGATATGCAGCCATGCAGGGCGGTCATCCGTTTAGATGCGATCCGCGGGAACGCGGCGCTTTTGCGTGCCAAGGCGGCGGGCGCGAAGCTGTGCGCCGTCGTCAAGGCGGACGCCTACGGCCACGGCGGGGCGATGGTCTGCCAGGCGCTCGCGGGCGTTGCCGACTGTTTTGCCGTGACGCTCGTCGAAGAGGGGGTGCGCCTGCGCCTTGCGGGCATTTCCGCCGATATCCTCGTGCTCGTGCCGCCCTTATCCATAGAAGAAGCGGTGCGCGCCGCCCTGTACGGGTTGATCGTATCCGTCGGAGACGGGCAGGATATCGCGCTCGTTTCCCGCGCTTTGGCGGGGCGGGGGCTGACTGTCCGCGTGCACTTGCAGGTGAACACGGGCATGAATCGCTTCGGCTTTGAAGAAGCTCCCTTTGCCGCCCTGTGCGGAGAGGGCCTGCCCCCGTGCATGCGTGCGGAGGGCGTCTATTCGCACTTTTACGCCCCGCACGACGCCGCCGTCACGCGGGAACAGTTTTCCCGCTTCTGCGCCTTCCGCGCCCGCGCGGAACAGGCGTTCGGCCGCCTGACCGCGCACATCGCCGCCACGGGCGGCGTGCTGGCGGCGGAAGGGTACTGCCTCGATCTGGTGCGCCCCGGCATCGGCCTGTACGGCTATGCCCCGCAGGGCTTTGCCCGCGGCGGGCTGCACCCCGCCATGCGCGTATACGCGCAGGTGGCGGCAAACCGCATCTATCGGGGCGGCGGCATGGGCTATCGCTCTCTGCGGCCGCGCGGCGATGCGCTGGCGGTGGTGCGCTGCGGCTATGCCGACGGGTTTTTCCGCCGCGGCAGGCTGTGCATGGACGCCGCCGTGGAAGAGTCGCCGCGGAAGAAATATGAGCGCGTCTGCGTCCTTTCCGACGCCGACGAATGCGCGCGCGCGTGCGGCACCATCTCGTACGAGGTGCTGGTGCGGGCGGCGGCGCGGGCGGAGAGGGTATATGTGAATGGATAAAGGAGAATGGCGCCGCACGATGAAGGCGCTGCGGGCGGCGGATGCGGACCGCGCCGCGCGCGATGCGGCCATCTGTACAAACCTTCTGTCGCTGCCGCAGTTTTGCGGGGCGCGGAATATATTGCTGTACCGCCCCGTGGGCACGGAGGCTTCTCCCCTCGCCGCGGCGGAAGAACTGCAGAGGAGGGGCAAAAATATCTTCTATCCCCGCGTTTTGGGGAAAGAGATGCTGCCCGTGCGCGATCGGGGCCTCGGCTTTGCCGCCGGCGCCTTCGGCATTCAAGAGCCCATAGGCGAAGCGGAAGACGTTCTGCCCGATATCGTCGTTTTGCCCATGCTGGCGGCGGACAGGCAGCTGTATCGCCTCGGCTACGGGGGCGGATATTACGACAGATACCTGGCGCGTCGGCCGCAGGCGCTTCGCATCGGCATCTGTTATAGCTTTCAGCTGGCAGACAGGCTCCCCGCCGAGCCGCACGATCTGCCGCTGCACATACTCGTCACCGACGGGGAGACGCTCTTTTCTCCGTCATATCAATGGAGGGATCATGAAAGTACTCAAAGCTCTCGCCTGGGAGATCGCTGAAACTTTGCGCCGCGCCGTGACGCCGTTTTTCATCAGCATGATGGTCGGCATGGTGATGCTGGCGCTTTTGGGCATCGAGATACCCGCCTTTTCGGGCATCGTCAACGTGCTTCTGGCGGCGGGCGATCTGGTGCTGATGTTCTTTTTGCTGATGGGCATCGGCGAATTTGCAGGGAAGATGAAGGCTGCGGGGCAACTGAAAGACCCCGGCTTTGCCGAAGGCAAATCGGCGGGCGATAAGGGCGTGGGCAAATACCGCCCCTGTAAGGAATACCGCCCGTATAAGGGCTTTGTCATCGGCGCCGTCGCCTGTATCATCCCCGCCGTGCTCATCGTCGTCGGCGGCGTGACGGGCAGCAGCGGCGTGCGCTTTGCCATGATGATCGTCTGCGGCTGGGCGTACATCCCCGTGTACGGCATCCGCAATCTGACGGGCATTTCGCAGGGGCTGTCGGGCGAGGCGCTCAACGCCTATGCCGCGGACGCCGCGGGCCTGTGGCCGGGCTTTATCATACTGGCGCTGCTCATCGTCGTCTGCGGCGTCGCCTACATAGTCGGCGGCAGAAAGGAAGAGATGCGGCAGCTGCAGCTGCAAAGGCAGAGCGAGACCATGGAAAAGATCGAAAAATTCCGCAGCGGCAAGCGCTCGCAGGAATACGCCGAGCGGAAAGGGGAGAAAAAGCAGTGAGGATCGTCGGCGGAAAGTACCGCGGGCGGGTGCTGGCGGCTTTCAAGGGGAAGGAAGTGCGCCCCACTTCCGACCGCGCCAAAGAGGCGCTGTTCAACATCCTCGCCCCCGAGATCAGCGGGGCAAACGTGCTCGATTTATTCTGCGGCACGGGCGGCATCGGGCTGGAAGCGCTCTCGCGCGGGGCAGACCTGGTCGTATTCAACGACGTCTCCAAAGACAGCCTCGCCATCCTGCGCAAAAACCTGTCGCTGCTGCGCGCGGACGCCAAGGTGTACAACCTCGACTACCGCGAACTTCTCGACAGTATCGACATCACCTTTGACGTCATCTACATCGACCCGCCGTATAAGAGCGGCTGCGGAGAAGACGCCCTCCGCCGCATCGCCGCGCGCGGGCTGCTCAATACGGGCGGCGTCGCGGTGCTGGAATCGGATAAGCCCTTTGAAGGGGAGATCGAAAACCTCGTCCGCTATGACGAGCGCAGGTACGGCATCGCCCATCTCACCTTTTTTACCCCCGATTAACAGGAGGCCGTCGCATGAAAAAGTGCGTATTTGCGGGCACGTTCGACCCGCCCACGCTGGGGCATAAAGACATCGTCCTCAAATGTCTCGAACTGTTCGACGAGGTCATCGTCGCCATCCTCATCAATCCCAATAAAAAGCCGCTGTTTTCGGAAGAGGCGCGCCTTTCCATGCTGAAAAAGGTGTTCGCGTCCTATAAAAACGTGCGCGTGCTCTCCTACGACGGGCTGACCGTCGATCTTTTGCGGCGCGAGGGCGCCCGCTTTTACGTGCGCGGCATCCGCAACGGCAGCGATTACGACTACGAGGCGCTGCTCAACTACATCAACACCGATATGTATCCGGAGATGATCACGGTGTTCCTGCCCACGCGGCAGGAGTACCTGCACATCAGCTCGACGCTGGTCAAAGACGCATTGCGCTTCCATAAAAGCGTCGATGCCTACGTCCCGGAAGAGATCAGGGGGGATCTGATAATACACTTGCAAGAAGAGGCGAACAAACATGTTTAAGAGAGAAGAACTCATCCCCGCTGCGGAAGAAATTTTGGCGGAAGTGCCGCTGCCGCAGGAACTCAAAAAGATCAAAGCCGAGCGCGACGCGCTGGCGTCGCAGGTCATCCGCGGCGAAACAGACAAGCTGCTCGTCATCGTCGGGCCTTGCTCGGCGCACGAGAGCGAGCCCGTGCTCGACTATGTGGAACGGCTGGGCAAACTCAACGAAAAGGTCAAAGACCGCGTCGTCATCGTGCCGCGCATCTATACGAATAAGCCGCGCACTAAGGGCGTGGGGTACAAGGGCATGTTCACCCAGCCCGACCCGCGCAGCAAAGAGGATATTTTGAAAGGCATTTTGACCATTCGCCGCCTGCATATCGACGCCATCGGCGCCAGCGGGCTTTCGGCGGCAGACGAGATGCTGTATCCCGAAAACTACGCCTATCTCGAAGACCTGCTCACTTATATCGCCGTGGGCGCGCGCTCGAGCGAGAACCAGATGCACCGCCTGGTCGCCAGCGGCATCGACCTGCCCGTGGGCATCAAAAACCCCATGAGCGGTTCGGTGCCCGTGCTCATCAACTCCATCTATGCGGCGCAGAGCCCCGGGCAGGTGTTCAAATATCAGAACTATCAGGTGCGCACCACCGGCAACGAGCTGGCGCACGCGGTGCTGCGCGGCGCGGTGGACGGCTACGGCAACGACATCCCCAATTTCCATTACGAAACGGTGATGAAGGTGGTGGAAGGGTATTCGCGCACCGGCCTGAAAAACCCCGCCATCATCATCGACACCAACCACTCCAATTCGGGCAAGCAGTTCAAGCAGCAGATCCGCATCGTCGAAGAGGTGCTCAACAACCGCCTGTACGATAAAGACTTCAAAAAGTACGTCAAGGGCTTTATGATCGAGAGCTTTATCGAAGAGGGGAACCAGAAAGAGGACGTCGTCTACGGCAAGTCGATCACCGACCCCTGCCTGGGCTGGGCGGATACCGAGCGGCTGATCCTCGACATCGCCGAAAAAGTATAAACGGAGGCAGGTATGCGCGAGAGAGTCAGTTATCTCGGCCCGGAGGGGAGCTATTCTTCCCTGGCGGCAAAAATGCTGGCGCCAAAGGCGGAGCAGGTCGCCTGCCGCAGCTTTTACGCCGCTGTGGAGGCGCTGCTGGCAGGCGAAGTCGGCTGCGCCGTGCTGCCGGTGGAAAACACCCTGCAGGGCGCGGTGACGCAGAATTTAGACCTTTTGTATTCGCACGCAGACCTGTACGCCGTGTGCGAGTATGTGCTGAAGATCGAGCACCGCCTGATCGCCAAAGAGGGGACGCAGCTTTCGCAGGTTCGCCGCCTGTATTCGCACGAACAGGCCATCTTGCAGTGCGGCAGGTTCATCTCCAATTATTTGCCGCAGGCGGAGATCGTGTATACCGATTCCACCATGCAGAGCGTTTCCCGCATCCGCGAGGCGGGGGATGCGGGCATCGTCGGCTCGCACGTCTGCGCCCCGGGGCTGGCGTTCGTGGGCGAAAACATCGCCGACGAGCCGAAAAACTTCACCCATTTCCTCCTCATCAAAAAGGGGAAAGAACATCTGCCCGCATCGAGCGAGTACGTGTACTTTGCCGCCACCTGCCCGCACGAACCGGGGGCGCTGCTGAAGATGCTGCAGATCCTTTCGGTGTACGACCTGAACATGACCAAGATCGAGTCCCGCCCCATCAAAAATTCGCCGGGCGAGTACTGCTTTTTCATCGAATTCAAGGGCGACATCGCCGCCAAATACGTGCGCTTCGCCTTAGACAGATTGTCCGAATACACCAAAAATTTCAAGCTGCTGGGCTGTTATTGAGCGTTTGCACAGTACTATGCGCGGCATAGATCGCCGCAAACGGCCGCCTGCGGCAGGTAAAAGCGGCCGCGGCAATATAGACGGGAGGGAGAAGAGATATGCGTAAAAAACTCGGCTTTGCCCTGGGGGCGGGCGGCGCGCGCGGCGTGGCGCACATCGGCTTTTTGCAGGCGATGGACGAAGAGGGCATCCGCCCCGACTTTATTTCCGGCTCTTCGATGGGCAGCATCGTCGGCGCCTGCTATGCCAAGGGCATGACCCCGGAAGAAATGCGCGCCATCGCCGGTAAACTCAAGGCGGGCGACATCATCGACTTCGACCTCATGCCGCTGACAAAGCTGGGATTGATGAAGTGGACCAAGGTGCGGCGGATGATGTCCAAATTTTTGGAAGACTGCACTTTCGACCGGCTGGATATTCCCTTCTGCTGCGTCGCCGTCGATATCAAGAGCGGCAAGCTCAAGACCTTCCGCGAGGGCGGTGTCGTCGACGCGGTGCTCGCTTCCAGCTCCATGCCCACGGTGTTCAGGCCGGTGGAAAAAGACGGGATGCAGCTCATCGACGGCAGCGTGCTCTGCCGCGTGCCCGTGCGGCAGGTCAAGCACCTGGGGGCGGAAGTCGTGGTCGCGGTCGATGTGCTCGGCCAGTGCGCCCATGTGGAAAAGGTGCCCAACGTCTTTTCGCTCATCATGCGCATCTATGACATCATGGACGCGCGCAGCGCCCTCGAAGAGCGCCGCCGCTGCCGCCATGCGGGCGACTTATGGCTGGAACCGGACATGGGCGAAGTGTCGCAGTACGCCGTCAAGTATTACGAGGTCGCCTACGAGGCGGGCTATCAGCTGGGCAAAGAGAACGCCGCCGCCATCCGCGCCCTGGCGGGCATCGAAGAGGGCGAAAAGCGGCCCGCACAGCTGCCCGCAGGCGCTTTGCAGGCCGACGAGCAAACGGATAAACACAAAGCCGCCGCGGGGCAAACAAACAAGGCCGCCGCAGGCGATACGGACAAAAGCAAAGCCGCGGGCAATATCGCCGCCGCGGGCAAAGAAGGTGCGTAAGGGATGGACCTGTTCGATCTGAACAACAACGAGAGCGGCGCGCGGCCGCTTGCCGACAAGATGCGCGCCAACAATTTAGACGACTTCATCGGCCAAAGCCACATCGTGGCGGAGGGGAGCCTGCTGCGCCGCGCCATCAAGCTGGACAGGCTGGGCAGCTGCATCTTCTGGGGCCCGCCCGGCTGCGGCAAGACCACCCTCGCCAACATCATCGCCCAGACCACGCACGGCAACTTCATCAAACTCAACGCCGTGCAGAGCGGCGTCGCCGACGTCAAAAAGGCGGTGGAAGAGGCGCGCAATTCCCTCAAACTGTACGGCAAGCGCACCTACCTGCTGCTGGACGAGTGCCACCGCTTCAACAAGACGCAGTCCGATTCGCTTTTGCCCGCCATCGAGCAGGGCACCGTCGTCTTTATCGGCTCCACGACGGAAAACCCGTATGCCTCCATGACGCCCGCCATCGTCTCCCGCTGCCGCGTGTTTGAATTTCACCGCCTCTCCGATGCGGACATCGAGGGGGCGCTGCGCAAGGCGCTCACCTCCCGCAAGGGCTTGCAGGCGTACCATGCGCAGGTGGAAAAAGAGGCGATCTCTCACATCGCCCGCATGGCGGCGGGGGATCTGCGCACGGCCTACAACGCCTTAGAGCTGGCGGTGCTCACCACCCCGCCCGGCGAAGACGGCGTCATCCGCGTCACCCTCGCCGACGCCGAGCAGTCCATCCAGCGCAAGGCGCTCTCCTACAACGAGGACGTGTATTACGACCTCCTCTCCGCCTTCTGCAAGAGCCTGCGCGGCAGCGACGCCAACGCGGCGCTCTACTACGCCTTCCGCCTCATCGAGGGCGGGTGCGACCCGCTCGTCATCTTCCGCCGCCTCATCGTGCATTCGTGCGAAGACGTGGGCATGGCAGACCCGAACGCGCTGGTGGTGGCGGCGTCCGCCCTGACCGCGTTTGAAAAGATCGGCGCCCCCGAAGGGCTCATCCCTTTGAGCAGCGCCATCATCTACGTCTGCGAGGCGGAAAAGTCCAATTCCGTCATCCTGGCGATGGACGCCGCCAAGCGCGCCGCCCGCGAAGTGCGCGACGACAATATCCCGCCCTACCTCAAAGACAATTCCTTCGGCGATAAAGACGCCAAGGCGCAGAGCAAACAGTACAAGTACCCGCACAACTACGGCGGCTGGGTGCGGCAGCAGTACCTGCCCGACTCCCTCAAAGACGAAGTCTTCTACCGCCCGCAGGGGAGAGGGTTTGAAAAGACGGTCGCCGAAGTGCGCCGCCGCAAGGGCATGCCCGACGATACCCGTACCGATCCGCCCCAAGGCATCCCGCACCCGTAAGGGGCTCCCGCGCCCGCATTCGCAAAGAACTTTCTCGTTCCCGCACCCGCTCGCACCCGCAGTGTGCCGTTCACTCCCGCACCCGCAGGGCAGCCTCTCCATTCCATATATTGAAATAGAAAAAGAAACAAGCCCGGCGTTTGCCGGGCTTGCCGTATTGTTCGGGAGGATCATTCCTCCGTCTTTTCCTGCTTCATGCACGAGGCGACGATGGTGACGGCGATGCAGGCGATAAAGGCGATGACGGCGGCAAAGAAGATGCCGTCCAGGGCGAAGAATCCCTGCTGCGGGTCGACCAGTATGTCCATGCGGAATTCCACTTCCAGCACCAAAAAGTGATAGAAGGCGAACATATAGCAGGCATAGGAGAGGATATAGAGGAAGCGCAGGCGGAACAGGGCGGCCAGGGCGAACACGACGATGCCCGCGATCAGCCCGGCGACTACCCAGCCCGTAAAGTACATGCTGTTCATGGCAAGGTAGATGAACAGGGTGACGAGCGCCAGCAGCGCGCCCGCCGCGCCGACGTAAAAGCCGGAGCGCTTGTTTTGCATGATCTGTTTGATATTCATTGTATTCACCTCGCTTTACGCTTGCGCGCCCTTGCGGTTTTTGATGCAGGCTATGATGAAGAGCACTGCGCCCGCCGCCGCGAGCACGCCTACCACGGCATCTGCCGCATATACGCAGATCTGCCATGCGGGAGTAATGGTGACGACGCGGTCGGAAGAGGAGATGTCGTTCACGGCCGTGCTGTTGACGTACGCATATAAGAAGTTATGGCAGGAATTGCGCAGGTTGGCCAGCAGCTTGTTGTCTTCCTGCGCCCATTCCTGAATGAGGGGGACCAGCCAGTCGCCGGAGGAGAGCCAGGTGTCGTTGCCCGCTTCCACGCCGATGGAGACATCCATCCAGTTGCGGTTTGCCATCACGGCGTCCGTATGCACGACGCCGACAAAGCCCCATTCGTCGCGGAGCACGTTCTGCAGCAGCTGCCTGTGCGCGCCCGCCCAGCGGCAGCCGATGCGGTTGAAGGAAGTCATCACCGCCGTGGCGCCGCCGTCTTCCACCGCGTACTGGAAGCCCTTCAAGAAGATCTCGCGGATGGCCTGCTCGGTGGCGAAGGTGGCGACCGACTGGCGGTAGGTCTCAAAGTCGTTGAGGGCAAAGTGCTTGATGTAGCAGCACAGGCCCATGCTCTGGGCGGCGGCAACTTCTTTTGCTGCCATCACGCCGGAGAGGAAGCCGTCTTCCGAATAGTACTCGAAGTTACGGCCGCTGTAGGGGGTGCGGTGGATGTTCATGGCGGGGCCGTACCAGCCGCTGATGCGCGCGCCGTCGATGCGCAGCGCGTCTTCGCCCATGGAGATGCCGATGTCGTGCATGATCTGGGTGTTGAAGGTGGAAGCCATCACCGGTTCCGAGGTGTAGGCGACGGTGGCAGAACCTGCATAAGTGCCCTTGATGCCCTGCGGGCCGTCTGCCTGCACGGTGGCGGGCAGGCTGATGGAGTCGATGGCCTGGGTGCCGTAGCCGCCGTGGCCGACGATCTCCGCCATCTCTTCCAGGGTCAGCTGGTCGAGGATGTCTTCCCACAGCGGGTCGTCGTACTCTCTGCCGCGCATCATCACGATGCTGTATTGGGTTTCGGTGGAGCCCGTCGTCACTTTTTCGACGCTGTTGTCCTTTTCATAATTGAACTGCAGGTCCTGGATCATCTCGTCGGTGGCGGTCAGATTGTCATAAGAGGTAGGGAAGGTGCCCTGCCAGTCGTTTCTCGTAAGGTAAGTGACGAGCCCGTCGCCGTAGTAGTTGAGGTCTGCCGAATCGAACTGATTGGTGATCTTCACGCCCGTATTGGCTTCCGAATAGGCATAACTTGTGTTGTCCGTGGCGTCGATATCGAAGGAATATGCCTTGTCTTCGTCGCCGTCGTAGTCCATGCCGTCGGAAGTGTCGTATCCCTTGGCGGCGAGGATGTTGTTGAGTGCGTCGTGCGCGTCCGAACCGATGGCGAGGTAGTAGGTGCCTTGTTCGAGGATGTACGTCTTGTTGACGGCGGCGTCGAAGGCGGTGAGCTCTTTGCGCTCCACCGTCACTTCCACCGTCTCGCTCTGGTCGGGCTGCAGAATTTCCGTCTTGCCGAAGCCGACCAGCTGCACGGCGGATTTTTCGATGCCGTTTTCGCGGTCGAAGTCGGTGTACGGCTGCTGGCCGTAGACCTGCACCACCTCTTTGCCCGCCACGTCGCCCGTGTTGGTCACCTGCACGCGCAGAGTATAGGTATCCGTGGCGCGGTCGTAGTCCACTCCCAAAAGTTCCTGGGTGAAGGTGGTGTACGAGAGGCCGTAGCCGAAGGTGTAGTTGACTTCTTCATTGTAATTCCAGCTGTCGCCCGAAGACATGTAGATGCCCGCGTCGCCGTCGGCGTTGCCCTGCCCGAGCACGGCGTCTTCGTACCTGGTCTCATAATATTTATAGCCGACGTAGATGCCTTCCTTTTCCACCATGTAGTGGATGGCGTAGCGTACGCGGGTCAGATCGCCGGGTGCGCCGTCGATGGTCACGCCGCCCACCGTGCCCGTCTCGGGGTCGGCGTTGGCGTAGGTGTAGGCGCCGAAGTTCTGCATGGCGGGGGAAGAGAGCGAGCTGGCGGCATAGGTGTCCACAAACTTGCCCGAGGGGTTGATGTCGCCGCAGAGGATCTTGGCGACGGAGTTCATGCCGTACTGGCCGGGGCCGCCGATCCACAGGCAGGCGTCGATGCCGTAGGCGGGGTCGTCGATCCAGTCGAGCGCCATGGCGTTGGAAGAGTTGATGAGCACCACCGTGGTGTCGAAGTTGAGGCTCGCGACGTATTTCAAAAGCTCCTTCTCTTCTTCCTGCAATTCAAAATAGGCATAGCCGTCGCTGAACTCGCCGAACGCGAGGTCGCTGCCTTCGCCGCCGCTGCGGCCGATGGTGACGATGGCCATATCGTCGTAGCCGTCATACGAGATGCCGGAATTTCTCACGGTATCGGTGGGGATCTCGGCGATGCGCGTCAGGCCGGGCACCGCGTCGAACTCGGCGAACATGCCGGGCGTGGAGCGGTTCATGCCCGCGTCTTTGAGCTCCTGGATGCGTTCGTTGTACCAGTCGAGCATGGGCTGATTGACCTTGAACCCTGCTTCCGTCAGCGCCTTGCTCATGGTGGCGGCGTTGGCCGTATCCACCTGGCCCGAGCCCGTGCCGCCGTAGATGATATCCGCAGACGAGCGGCCGAAGGTGGTCACGCCGATGCCCTTGGCAACGGGCAGGGCGCCGTTGTTCATGACCAGCACGCTGCCTTCGCCCTGGATCTGTTCGCACAGCTCTATCTGCCACTGCGTCAGCTCGTCGTCGCTGTCAAAATTGCTCTTGTAGTATTCCGTGTCTTCGTCTGTGTCTTCGTTCTTGATGACGACGCTGGTGGAGATGCCCAGCTCTTTGTTGATCATACTCGCGTATGAGTCGGCAAAGTGCGTGCCTACCAGCAGGATGCACAGCAGAAACGAAAATACACCGGTCAAAATAGACCATAGTCTTGTGTTCCGGATGATCTTCATTATCCGTCCTCCCTTGCTTACTCAAGCGGAGTTTCCCGCTTGGCGCCGCCATTATAGCAAACGCGGAAGGCATCTGCGCAACTTTTGTGAGAATGGTCAAATATTTTGTGAGAATGGTCGTCTGTTTGTGCAAAAACAAAAAATGCGGACGGCTTTTCGCCGCCCGCATCGGGTATACTCGTCATTGTTTGGGGAGGGGAAGGGGCGCGGAGAGCTCCTTTTTCTGCGCCTTTTCTTCGGGCAGGGGGAGCAGGATGCTGAGGGTGAACATGCTCTCCTTCCAGTCGATGACCAGATTTCCGCGGTATTTTTCCACGATATAGCGGATGGAGCGCACGCCGAAGCCGTGCAGGGCGCTGTCTTTGGAAGAGACGGGCAGCCCGTCGCGCATCAGCGGCTTTTCGGCGCAGTAGTTTGAAAACACGATCTGCCCGAACCCGCCCTTCTTCTGGGCGGAGATGCTGATGATGCGCTTTTCTCTTTCCGCCTTCTCCGCGCTCTCGATGGCGTTGTCGAAGGCGTTGCCGAACAGCGAATAGATGTCGGAAGTGCTCATCTGCTCGATCGCCGCCGCGTCGATGATATACGACACGGTGATGCCGTTCGCCTCGCAGTACAGCAGTTTTTCGGCGAACAGGGCGTTGAGGGCGCCGTTGCCGGTATCGGGCGTGTTGTCGTAGATGCCGATGGACTTTGCCACCTCGGCAAAGAACTGGTCGTGCTTGTCGTCGGCGACGGACTTGCGGTATTCGTCCAAATGGTAGCGCAGGTCGTGGCACTTCATGTTGATGATGTCGATGTTCTCCTGCCGCATGGCGCGGCTCTTTTCTTCCGCCTGCAGCAGCTGCTCGATGATGTGCTTTTCTTCCGAAATGCGCCCCTGCCGCAGGGTGCTGAACTGGATGAACAGCACCAGCACCACGCTGAGCATATTGAAAAACACCAGCAGTTCGTAGTCTGTGAGCACGTGCAGCCCGTACACGAGGTTTTTGCTGAACACGGTGAGGATGGTGACGGCGGCGAGCAGCAGCATGGATACGTTGTTGATGTACAGGTCGCTGTTTTTATTGAACCGCTGCACGATGAGGAAATAGGCGAGCGCGTATACGAGGGTGAACAGCGACCCCGCGATCAGGTAAAAGGAGAGGGGGCTGCGGTCGATGCCGATGACGGAGGTGACGAAGTCGCCTAAATTGAAGGAGAGGTTTTGCAGGGCGTAGGATACGAGGCCGATGAACAGCACCCGCTTGAAGGGCACGTCCAGCAAAAACCACACCAAAAGCATCGACCAGCCGAAGATGAACAGCACCCGCACCAGCGTGTTCCAGTAGTAGGGGTGGAACCACGCCAGCAGCAGGTAGAACAGCAGCCCGAAAACAAGGCGCAGGGCGAAGCGGCTGCGCTTGGGCTGCCCGCAGACGAACAGCATCTCCGCCAGTACGATCTGCACGGCAAAGAACATGTGGAAGGGCCAGATATCGTTGAGAAAGGTTTCGATGGCGGCCATATCGCTATATCCCTCCCAGATAGCGGTTCACGTCTTCCAAAAACGCCTTTCTGCGCCCGCGCGAGACGGGCAGCCGCTCGCTGCCGACCACGGCGTCGGCGTTTTCGAGGTGCGACAGGTAGCGCAGGTTGACGATGAAGGAATTGTTGCAGCGCGAAAAGGCGGCGCTCAGCTGCTTTTCCGCCTCTTTCAATGTTGAGTGCACCTTGTAGTTGCCGGATACGGTGTGGTAGATGACGTATTGGTTGTGACCTTCGATATAGAAGATGTCGTCCTCGCCGAGGAAGACCGTCTTGCCGTCCGCGTTGACGGCGATGCTGCTGCGGCGGGGAACTTTGCGCACGGCGCGCGCCAATTTGACGGAGAGGTTGAAGTAGCCGATCGGCTTGACCATGAAGTCGAGCGCGTCCACCTCGTAGCCCTGGATGGCGTACTGCGCCATGCGGGTGATGAAGATGATCACGGCGTGCTCGTCCACCTGCCTGATCTTTTTGGCGGCTTCGATGCCGTTCATGTGCGGCATATCGATATCTAAGAGGATGATGTCGAAGGGGGCGGCATAGTCGCTGGCAAAGTCCACCCCCGAAGAAAAGCAGACGACGTCGCACACTTTTCCCTGCTCTTCGAAATATTTTTTGACGTATTCCTCCAGCAGCGAACGCTGCTGCGCGTCGTCGTCCACGATGGCAAGGCGCATAAAAATTCCCTCCCCGGTCTTCGCTATGGCTCTCATTATACCCCCTGTCTTTGCGTTTGTCAATAGGCAAAGGCAAAAAAGGGCGCAAAAACCGCGCGTTCCCAAGGGAGCGCGCGGGGTATTCTATAACTATTCGCGCAGGCGCGCGGGGCGGCCTGTACCCGCCGGGTGTGCCGCCGTCAGCGGCGAGATCCTGCTATGTGCCGCCTGTCTGCGCGTTTATCTCTTGTAAATATTTCCGCCCTTGCAGTCGATGGCGACGATGCAGGGGAAGTCTTTCACGGTAAAGCGGTACACCGCCTCGCTCAAAAGATCGGGGAAGGCGACGAGCTCGCTGTTTGTGATGGCGTTGCCGTACAGGGCGCCCGCGCCGCCGATGGCGGCAAAGTACACGGCGTGCTCCCTTTGGATGGCGGCGCACACCTCTTCGCTGCGCTCGCCCTTGCCGATCATCCCCTTCAGGCCCAGCCCCAAAAGGCGGGGCGCGAACGAGTCCATGCGGGCGCTGGTGGTGGGGCCGCAGCTGCCGCACGCCTTGCCCGCGGGCGCGGGACAGGGGCCGGCATAGTAGATCGTCTCGCCCGCAAGCGAAAAGGGGAGCGGCTCTTTGCGGTCTAAAAATTCACAGATGCGCTTATGGGCGCAGTCGCGCCCGGTGAGGATCTCGCCCGAAAGCAAGACGCTCTCGCCCGCGCGCAGATCTTCGATAATATCGTCAGTTAAGGGCAATGTGATGCGTTTCATCGTTTAAACCTCAAAATCGGTACGTTTGCATAGTACTATGCGCGGCATAGATCGGTCAAAATGCGGGGATCGCCCTGAAGGCGTCCCGTTGTTTTGACTTGGCAAGGATGGCTAAATTTCCGCCTTTTCGCAGCGCATGCAGTGGCACTGGATGTTGACGGCGACGGGCAGGCCTGCGATGTGCGTGGGCAGCACCTCGCAGAGGACGCCGAGCGCGGTCACCTTGCCGCCGAAGCCCTGCGCGCCGATGCCGAGGGCGTTGATCTTTTCCAGCGCCTCCTGCTCGATGGAGGCGACGTCCGCGCGGGGGTGATGCGAGCCGAGCTCGCGCGTGAGCGCCTTTTTGGCGAGGAATGCGCAGGTATCGAAGGTGCCGCCGATGCCTACGCCGCACACCACGGGCGGGCAGGGTTTGCTGCCGGCGAGGCGCACCGTCTCCACGATGGCGTCCACGATGCCCGCCCTGCCCATGGCGGGCGTGAGCATATACAGGCGAGACATGTTCTCGCTGCCGAAGCCCTTGGGCAGGAAGCAAAGGCGCACCTTGTCGCCGGGCACGATCTCGGTGTGCAGCGAGGCGGGCGTGTTGTCGGCGGTGTTGACGCGCGTGAGGGGGTCGCAGATGCTCTTGCGGAAGCAGCAGTCGGCGTAGGCGCGCCGCACCCCTTCGTCCACCGCCTCGGAAAGCGGCTCGCCCTCGATGTGCACGTCCTGCCCGATCTCCGCCAGCACCACGGCGTAGCCCGTGTCCTGGCAGACGGCCATCTTCTCGCGCGCGGCGGTGTCGGCGTTGGCGAGCACCGTCTCTAAGGCGAATTTGGCGGCGCCGCTCTCTTCCTCCGCCGCCCGCGTCAGGGCGGCGCGGCAGGAGGGGGTCAGCCGCAGGCAGGCGCGCTCTGCCAGGGCGTAAACGGCGTCTTCGATCTGTTTGGAAAAAATAGTTCTCATATGCTCTTTGCTCCGCGGCGGCTGCCTCCGATCCGGTGGCTTGTTCCGCCTGTTCTGTCTGCGGCGGCGCTGCCGCCGTCCGTGCCCGCAGCGGAGAAGCCCGCCTGCCGGCTGCGGCGGCCTTTGCCGCCTTTCATGCTTGCGGCGTGGGCACGCCTTTTGGCGGCGGGAGCCCGCGCTTGCGTCTGTGTCTGTATGTATTATAACAAAAATTTTCTCAAATCGCAAAAAGATTGCGGTGGCGCGGGAGTTTTATTTTACTTGCGTGTCGTTTTCTATTATAATGATAGGCATGGATACGAACAAGGGCGCCCCCGCGGGCGCACAGAATAAAGGACAAAACCATTCCCTCTTCGAACAGCCGCGAAAAGCCGCCTCCGGCATCGTCTATTCGGGCGCCGTGGCGGCGATGCTGATCTTTTCGCTCGTCTATGCGGTGACGCTCGCCCTCGTGGCGCAGGCGCTCGGCATGACGACGGCGCAGTTGCAGCAGACGCAGGCCTGCCGCTATATCTCATACCTTGTCAGCGACGCGGCCTTTTTGGCGGTCATCGCCGCCTTCGTGAAAATATATAAAGAAGGCCCCAAACAGTTCGGCTTCTGCGCCTTCCGCCCGCGCTACGCGGTGTTGGCGCTGCTGCTCGCCTTCGGCACCTTGTTCAGCCTTAACTGGGTGAACACGGGGTTGGCGGCGCTTTTAGAGCGCTTCGGCTATATCGTCCCCGCCGCCGACCTTCCTTCCCTGGAAGGGGCGGGCTTTTTCGGCGTACTGCTCGTCGTGGCGCTGCTGCCCGCCTTTTTTGAAGAGACGCTGCTGCGCGGCATCGTGCTCGAGGGGATCAAAGACTGCGGCACCGTCGCCGTCTGCCTGCTCAGCGGCCTTCTGTTTGCCGTCTTGCACATGAACCCCGTGCAGACGGTGTACCAGTTCATCTGCGGCTGCCTGTTCGCCCTCATCGCCGTCCGTTCCGGCTCGGTCATCCCCTCGATGATCGCCCACTTCGCCAACAACGCCGTCATCCTTTTAGACGCGAAGTTCCTCTTCTTCACAAACCTTTCGGGCGCGCCGCTGTACATCCTCTGCGCCCTCTCGGCGGCGGCGCTTTTGGCGGTGGTGGTTCTGCTCGCCTTCTTCGATAAGTCCAACGCCCGCAAAAAGGAAGGCGCGGTCAAGCCCTTCCTCGTCCCCGCCGCCGTGGGCCTTGCCGTGGGCGCGCTGGTATGGGCCGTCAACCTCGCTTCCGGCTTCGGCGGCTGAACGGGGGCGGTATGTACAAGATCAAGATCGTCTGCGTCGGCAAACTCAAAGAAAAGTTCTATGCCGATGCCGTGGCGGAATATTGCAAGCGCCTGACCCGCTTTGCCGAGGTGAAGATCGCGGAACTGCCCGAAAAGCGCACCCTCGAAGAGGAGGGCGCGCTCATCCTCAAAGAGCTGCGCGGGTATGTGATCGCCCTGGCGGTGGAGGGGCAAAAATTTTCCAGCGAAGCGCTGGCGGCAAAACTCAAGCAGCTGTGCGATGCGGGGAAGGAGATCTCCTTCGTCATCGGCTCCTCCTGCGGGCTGTGCGGCGCCGTCAAGCGGCGGGCGGATCTTTTGCTCTCCTTTTCGGATATGACCTTCCCGCACCAGCTGATGCGCGTCATCTTGTGCGAACAGCTCTATCGCGCCTTCATGATCAACGCCGGCAGCGAATATCATAAATAAGAAAAAGGAAAAACGGCGGGCCGCTCCGCTGCGTTCTGCCTGTAATAAGAAGAAGGAAAAACGGCGGGCCGCTCCGCCGCGTCCTGCCCGTGCGGGGAGCGCAAATTGCAGGCAAGTATCGGCCGGCGGCAAGGCAGACCGCCCCCCCCCTTGCGGAGCGGCAAAAGGGTATGAGGCAGACCGCCGCCCCCTGCGCAAGCGGCGCAAGGGTATGAGGCAGACCGCCGCCCCTGCGCAAGCGGCGCAAGGGTATGAGGCAGACCGCCGCCCCTTGCGGAGCGGCAATAGGGCATCGGGTAACGGATATGGAAGAAAAGATCAGATTCATGAAAGAGGCGCTGCGCCGCGCCAAAAAGGGGCTGGCGCAGGGCGAAGTGCCCGTCGGCGCGGTGGTCGTGTGCGACGGCAAGATCGTCGGCTCCGGCTACAACCGCCGCACCAAGACGCAGATGGCCTCTTCGCACGCGGAGATGTACGCCATCGACCGCGCCTGTAAAAAATTGAAGAGCTGGCGGCTGCCCGAGTGCGACCTGTACGTCACCTTGGAGCCCTGCCCCATGTGCATGGGCGCCGCGCTCAACGCGCGCATCCGCAAGGTGTACTTCGGCGCCTACGAGCAGAAGGGCCGCTCGATGACGGCGGAACTGGCGGCGAGCAACCTTTTGAACCACACGCTGGAGGTGGAAGGGGGCGTGCTCGAAGAGGAGTGCTCCGCCATCTTGTCGGGCTTTTTCCGCGCCATGCGCGAGCGGAACAAGTAGAGGTGCCCCGCGGCAGGCAGCGTCCCGCAGCAGCCGTAGCAGCGCCCGATGCCGGCATGAGGCAACCCCTTTCAAAAGAGGAGACAAAAAGAGAACGTTTCCTTCCCGCCAAAATAAATCGGGCGGAACGGGGCAAAACATTTGACTAATCGTGGGAAAATCTTTACAATACTGTAAGGGAAGGGGAATTTGCCCTTCCGCAAAGTCCGCAGCAGCGGGGGAAACCGTGCGGCGGCAGGCGCGGCGCGCGCGATGCAGCGCCGTGTCAGGGGGATCGGAACAAAAAAGTTTCATCCGGCTTATACCAACTGAAAAAGCCGTTGTCTGAACGATGTTTTTGACTTTTGATCTGTACGATATGGTATAATACCGTTTTTTGTATTGTGTTAAAGCGGAGGTACACATGATAACACACGGCAACGAGATCAAATTGTTCGCGGGCAACTCCAACCGCCCGCTGGCGGAGGCGATCGCCAAAAAGCTCAATACCGAGCTGGGCGGCGCCGAAGTCGGGCGCTTTTCCGACGGCGAAACGGCAGTCCACATCGACGAGACCGTGCGCGGCAGAGACCTGTTCATCATCCAGTCCACGTCTGCGCCCGTCAACGACAACCTGATGGAGCTGCTCATCCTCATCGACGCGGCACGCCGCGCCAGTGCGGGGCGCATCACGGCGGTCATGCCCTATTTCGGCTACGCCCGCCAGGACAGAAAGGCGCGCTCGCGCGATCCCATCACGGCAAAACTCGTCGCCGACCTCATCACGGCGGCAGGGGCAGACCGCATCCTGACGATGGACCTGCACGCCGCACAGATCCAGGGCTTTTTCAATATCCCGCTCGATCACCTGCTGGGCGGACCTACCCTCTATAACTATTTCAAGAATAAGAAGATCATCGACGAAAACTTCGTCGTCGTCTCGCCGGACATCGGTTCGGTCACCCGCGCCCGCAACGTGGCGATGAAGCTGAACTGCCAGATGGCGATCATCGATAAGCGCCGCCCCAAGGCGAACGTGATGGAGGTCATGAACATCATCGGCGACATCGAGGGCAAAAAGTGCCTGATG
>ERZ1643247.1292-NODE-1292-length-23897-cov-5.231566_pt1 | contig 23897 bp, 20 predicted proteins | sample MGYA00579264_ERZ1643247 | MGnify/ENA primary metagenome ERZ1643247 (study PRJEB29033, sample SAMEA4952262) | chicken gut metagenome | biome: Broiler Chicken; feature: Gastrointestinal Tract; material: Caecum | place: Ireland | collected 2018 | study: Broiler... | reverse complement strand
AGAAAAGACAGTCCTTTGCTGGTTGGATTAGGGAACCATGAAAATTTTATTGCATCTGATATTCCCGCATTGCTCGAATATACCAAAGATTACTACTTACTGAATGATAACGAAATTGTGGTTTTGAAAAAGGACTGTGTCACTATTTTGGATATGGAAAAACAGGAAATATCGAAAGAAATCTATCATGTCACCTGGGATATTTCTACGGCAGAAAAAGGCGGATATGACTACTTTATGATGAAAGAAATCATGGAACAGCCAACCGCGATCCGCGCAACATTAAGCCCCAGAATTGTGAATGGTGAAATTCAGCTAGATTCCATACAGTACACAACAGAAGACATCAAAAACATCAATCGGATTCACATTGTAGCCTGCGGAAGCGCATGGCATGCAGGTTTAGTTGGAAAATATGTCATTGAGGATTATGCAAGAATTCCTGTGGAAGTAGATTTGGCTTCAGAATTCCGTTATCGCAAACCTATTTTGCATCCAAATGACATCTGTATTATCATCAGTCAATCTGGAGAAACAGCTGATACATTGGCTGCTCTGCGGGAAGCAAAACGTCAAGGTATTCGAATCCTTTCCATTGTTAACGTAGTGGGCAGTTCGATCGCTCGAGAAAGTGATGATGTATTATATACTTGGGCAGGTCCAGAAATCGCTGTTGCAACCACCAAAGGATATTCAGCGCAGATTGCTTTGATGTATCTGATTGCATTGAAATTTGGTCAAGCGCGCGGATATATATCTACAGAAGAGATAAAACAATTGGTTGCAGAATTGGAGAACATTCCCAGTCAAATTGAAACATTATTGAAACAAGAAGGAGAATGGAAGGCGTTGGCAAAAGCGCATGCACAAATACCAAATGCCTTTGTGATCGGAAGAGGCATTGACTATGCCGTTGCATTGGAAGGAGCATTAAAGCTAAAAGAAATTTCCTATATTCATTGCGAGGCATATGCTGCTGGTGAATTAAAACATGGTACGATTTCCTTAGTGGAAGACGGAACACTGGTACTGGCAATTGCAACACAGGATGCATTGTATGAAAAATTAGTCAGCAATGTAAAAGAAGTAAAGGCGAGAGGAGCTTATGTCATTGCCATTGCCAAAGAAGGGAATACCGAAATTGCAGAAGTAGCGGATAATGTTATCTATATTCCACAAATGACGGATTCTTTTACAGCTTCGCTGGATGTCATTCCACTACAGATTTTTTCCTATTATGTCGCTGTAGAACGAGGATGTGACGTGGATATGCCGCGAAATTTGGCAAAATCTGTGACAGTAGAATAAAAAATAGTTACTGAGAAAAAACCGGAGATATCAAATCTCCGGTTTTCATAGTTCTTATATTTATTATTTGAAGTATCTATTGTACAGACCCAAAAATGCTTTGCCGTGTCTTGCTTCATCACGAGCCATTTCATGTACTGTGTCGTGAATTGCATCCAGGTTCGCTTCTTTTGCACGTTTTGCCAAATCAACTTTACCTGCTGTTGCACCATTTTCTGCATCAATACGCAATTCCAAATTCTTCTTTGTGGAATCTGTTACAACTTCACCCAGCAGTTCTGCAAATTTTGCTGCATGTTCTGCTTCTTCCCAAGCAGCTTTTTCATAGTACAGACCAACTTCAGGATAGCCTTCTCTATGTGCAACTCTTGCCATTGCCAAGTACATACCAACTTCTGTGCATTCGCCTTCAAAGTTTGCTCTCAGATCTCTCATGATATCTTCGCTGGAACCCTGTGCAACACCAATAACATGTTCAGCAGCCCATTCCATTTCACCGTCTTTCTGTTCAACGAATTTATCAGCGCCTACATGACAAACAGGACATTCAGCAGGAGCAGAATCGCCTACATGAACATAACCACATACGGAACAAACAAATTTTTTCATAATGATCTTCCTCCTTAAGTTAAATAAAGTAAAAATATATAAAAATATTTAGTAAACTATTGTTACTTGATAATAATTATAATTTAGAAGCAGAAAAATGTCAATCCATTTTCACAAAAAATTAAAATTTTCTTTTTCTTTCCCATTTGTTTGGGTACATACTAACAGGGAAGGAAATAATATATTTCCTGTATATCATCCTTTGCAGTGATATATGATAGGGAAAGGTATTGCAAAAAAGTACAGGTTCTCAATTTGACGCCAATTGACATAAAAACAAATTTATATAATTATATGATATCAATTATATTATATCAATATCATCTACAAGTCATATAAATAAAAACGCAAACAATTCAAAATAGATTGATAAATCATTGATAGATATCAATAGTTGCAATATCATAGATTCATGAAAATTTTCGGAATAAATAAATGATAAAACAAAGGTTAATGCATTTGGAATAAAAAAGCTGTACAAAATCCGATAAATAGAATTTGATAAATCTAACGATCACAATCCATAAAAATACATTTATTTATTCGCAAAAGTTACGTTTTGCGAATAAATAAATGTATGAAACAATACTCCCCTGATTGTCGATTTCCATATCTGATTTCTTCATATCCTATTAAAAAATATCTTAATTATATTATAACCGCTATAGCACACAGTCATAAATTCCTTTATAGAATGAAAACAGCCGCAAAATAATTCAAACATTTTACGGCTGTCCCTTGTTGTTAAGATATCAAATGATCCAGTTCTTGGAATAAATCTACTTCTGCTTGAATTTTTTCTTCACCGCCAATGGTACAAATATTATTGGTTTTTGAAAATTCCTGCATCATCTGTGTAAAATTTCGGATATCATCTGCAGTCGTTTTCAAAATTTCCATACGTTCTTGACATCGCTGTGCATGGCTAATTCCAGAAAAATATATCGCTGCGACATATTCCAACCATTCAGAATTGGTTTTTGGCTGATCAAAACGATTGATTGTACCTAAAATATATTTTGTCATTTCTCGTTTATCCGCAGTAAATGTCTCCAATTTCTTTGCCAGTTCATTGTATACAGAATACGTTCTTTTTATATTTGGATCTCGATAGGAATAAAAATACATTCCTCCATTTCGCTGAAAATTGCAGCCGCATCCATAGGCTCCTCCTTGTATTCGTATCGCATTCCATAAATATTCCAGATTCAAAACTGTTTTCAGCACTTGCAATTTTCCAGTATACGATGTATGCAAATCCTCCAAATCCCATGACTTAATATTATACTGTACCCCAGAAGAAATCGAAAACGCCATTTGTCTGCTTTCGGTTGGGATTTTCGGCAGATTATATACGGCTTTCTGCATCGGCAAATTCGAAAAAAACGATCGTATCTTTTGTGATATCTCCGGTATATGCGACGCTTCACATCCGATAACAGCGGTCATATTTTCTCTGCAAAATACCTGTTCTGCCGTTTTCCTTAAGTTTTCTGCAACCATCTCCGGATTGGTTTCCAACAATGCACGAATTTCTTTCAAGAATTGATAATATGCAATCCCAGAAATCAACTCTTTGACAGCTGCCCCGCTTGCGATAGCGGCTCGGCTGCGATATATTGCAACGAAATGCGCATAATTTTGGAACATATATTCGTATTTTAATAATGCAGACTGAATAATTTTTTTCAGGCTTTCGATAGATTGGAAATGACTATAAAACATAATTTCCTGAATAAAGTGAAATGCCTCTTCTAAATCCTGTACCAAAACTTTCCCGTTGTATGTCAGGAACGACTGGTATTGTCGTTTATTTTTGCTGTATATATCATTGGAAACAGAAAAATTGCCAAAAATACGATCTGTCTCTTGCGAAAGTGATAGGAAGTCCATCGCTCGTGTATCAACTTTTCCAAGAACTTCTGCCAAAAGCCCCGTATACGGAATCCATTGATACGGAATCTTTTCTGTATGAAACAAAAGCTGAATATAACAAATACCATGAGACTCCAATGGAACGGAAATCCACTCCATTCCCCCATCGATATGCTTCTGATAAACCACTTCTTGTGGATTTGGATCGACATCTTCTAATTCCAACAACGGAATTTGACCTAATATTTCCGGTGTATCGATTGTGTTTTGAAATTCTGCCAATGCATCCTGATCCGCTTGCAACAGCTTGTTGGATATTTGAGCTATACGATTTTGTATTTTTGCTCGGAATGCAGTTTCCTCTTTTTGTTGTTTCCCGACTTCCGGCAAAAACACGACCCAAGTTTTTTCTGTGTTATCCAAAAACAACTCCTGTATGAGCACTTGTAATATCCCGGCTGTAATATCCTGTTTTAACTCTTCCCAAATCTGAAGCTGATGCAAAGGCGCAAATGGATCTTCTCCATGCAGCCAGCTTTTCATTTGTCGGCTATGATAGACCAATCCTTTTGGTCTGGATCCGTAGTCTTCTTCTCGCAAAGTAAATTCCAGCTTTTTGATTCCGCCTTCTAGTAAATCTGCTTCAAATCCCTCTTTTACAATTTTTTGCAGCGTTTGATCCACAACAGATCGGAATGCTTCCGCATTCTCTCGTTTTCCTCTTTTCGCAATGATACTGAATACCATTTCAAATGTAGAAGAATCAAAATATCCTTCTGCTTCTTCGCAAATACCTGCGTCCCGCAGTGCATTTTTTAATGGAGAAGCATTGGTTTCCAGTAACAAATATCCCAGCAACTGCATCGCTAGAATACGCTTGGTATCTGTACAGGACCCTACCTTACAGTTATAAGCAAAATAGCCGGTATCTAAATTTTGCTCCTGCTCCTGTATCGGATAAGTCTCGCTGATCCATGTCGATGGTCTGGGTACCGTTGTTTTTCTGATCACTGGTAACTCTGTGATACAGTCAAAGTGAGATAAATATTCCTGATCTAAGTATTCCAAGCAAGAGAGTATATCCATATTTCCATATAAATACAAATAGGCATTCGATGGATGATAATACCTTCTGTGAAAATCTAAAAATTCTGCATACGTCAAATCCACAATGGCATTCGGATCTCCTCCGGATTCAAAACCATATGTGGTTTCCCCGAACATGCTGCGCGCAATCACATTTGCCAACCGACTTTCCGGATCAGAAAGCGCACCTTTCATTTCGTTAAAAACAACTCCGGTTACTTCTGTTCCTTGAGCGGTTGTTTCATATCTCCATCCTTCTTGCAGAAAAATTCCTTTCTTCTGATAAATATTGGGAAAGAATACAGCATCTAAATACACATCCATCATATTACGAAAATCTTTTTCATTACAGCTTGCAATAGGATACATTGTCTTGTCTGCATAGGTCAGAGCATTCAAAAAAGTATTCAAAGATCCCTTTGCCAATTCATTGAACGGATCTTTCGCTTGATATTTTCTGGAACCGCATAACACAGAATGTTCCAAAATATGGGGGGTTCCGCAATCATCCTGTGGAGGTGTTTTAAAGCATATGGAAAACACTTTATTCTGATCTGCAGATTGCAGATAACAAAGATTAGCACCGCTCTTGATATGATGCATCAAATATCCTGTTGCAGAAATGTCTGGCAGTTCTTCCTTTTTCATCAATTCAAAGCCGAAATATTGGTGATGCAATATAAAATTCTGCATAATTCTGTCCACTCCTTACGTTCTCATTTTTCAAAATATATGGATCATAACATATCGTATGATTTTCGTTTCCAGCCTAATTTCCCTTTCACAAGGTGCTTTTCACAATTGCAAGTCTGCATAAATTTTTATGCACACAATATCCTAATTTCAAATGCATGATTCCCCAACCCTCTATCTCATCAAGCATCCATTTCCCAACAACTCTAAATTTCCTTTCTATGATTTAGGAAGACAAAAGATAAATGTATTTTCTAAAATAGAAAGTACAAAATTCTTTGAAAAATCAAAAAATTTTGTACTTATCTGCTGATATTCTCAAAGTATTCAAAGCATTGGCAGAAATCCGTTCAAGAATAAAATTCTTATGCCCTGATCTATTCTATTGCATGAAAGATTTTTGTATCTCTACCAAACAAAAACTTTGCTTAGACATGATTTCTAAATTCGAAGTCAAAATAAAAAATTTTTAGCGCACAGTAGAAAATCCCAATTCTGCCAAATAGTTCAATACTTCTCCGCAGTTTTCCACAGGATATTCCTTCTTCTGATATATCAGCATACCAATATTAGTATCTTCTCCCTTATCATAAACAATAAGCTGCAATGTTTCTTGTGTTTCATCATCGGAGAACTGCACAGAAATCTGCGGAATATTTGCTGAGACAGATTCAATCGATTCTTCTGCTGGTACAATTGACGCCGCAATTAACTGTGCTAACCGTACTGCGTTGCTTTCTCCTAATGCATGACTCTCCCCTTCTTCATCGGTTACTTCCAGTGTATAAGTACCAGATTCAACTAATGTCCGTATTGCAGAGATTCCTTCGTCAGCTGTTTTATTTTTACTGCCCCAATAAACCCAAGTTAGTACAATTGCCAAAATCACCACCACAACGAACGCTTTCCAACCATTCTTTTTCATGCTTTCTCATCCTTTCAACCGTTTCATATGCTCTTTCATCCGCCGCTCTACACCGTTATCGCTCATATCATAATATATTGTACCTACCAATTCATCCGGCAAATATTGTTGCTTTACATAATGCCCAGGATAATCATGCGCATACCGATATCCAATTGCATTTCCCAAATCATGAGCGCCTTTGTAGTGTCCATCCCGTAAATGCGGCGGAACACCTTTGATTTGCATATGTTTCACATCTTCCAGTGCCTTGTCAATTCCAAGATATGCTGCATTGCTTTTTGGAGCACAGGAAACATAAGTTACTGCCTGTGCCAATGGAATCCTGCCCTCTGGCATGCCAACAAATTGTACCGCCTCTGCTGCAGCAACCGCCACCTGCAGTGCATGTGGGTCAGCATTCCCTACATCCTCTGCCGCACAAATGACAATACGCCTGGCAATAAATTTGGGATCTTCTCCAGCATAAATCATCTTTGCCAAATAGTACAGAGCTGCATCCGGATCTGAACCTCGCATACTTTTAATAAATGCCGAAATCGTATCATAATGATTGTCTCCGTCTTTATCATATTGCAGCGCTCTCCGTTGTATACAATCCTCAGCAACAGACAACGTGATATGGATCTGTCCGTCTGCATTTGCATCTGTCGTCAACACCGCCAATTCCAATGCGTTCAGGGCTGTACGTGCATCTCCGTTTGCCGTATTTGCTAGAAAATACAGGGCATCCTCGTCAATCGTTCCATGATAGCTGCCCAATCCTTTTTCTGTATCCTGTAAAGCCCGCAGTAGTAAAACAGAAATATCTTCTGCAGATAATGGCTCCAACGCAAAGATCACAGAGCGAGAAACCAATGCGCGATTCACTTCAAAATAGGGATTTTCTGTTGTTGCGCCAATCAAAATCAAAGTACCATCTTCCACATGCGGCAGCAAAGTATCCTGCTGACTTTTATTGAATCGATGAATTTCATCAATAAACAATATGGTTTTTTTCCCATACATTCCAAGACGATCTTTTGCCCCCGAAACCGTATCTTTGATATCTTTGATTCCGGCCGTTGTTGCATTCAACTGTACAAATGCACTTTTTGTCGTATGGGCAATGATTTTTGCCAATGTTGTTTTTCCAGTTCCAGGTGGTCCATAGAAAATCAAGGATCCCAAACGGTCCCCTTTGATCGCGCGATAGAGCAATTTGTCCTTTCCGACAATATGTCGCTGTCCAACAAAATCCTCTAGTGTGGTTGGGCGCATCCTTGCCGCCAAAGGTGCGTCTTGTCCTCCTCGCTTTTGCAACTGATATTCAAACAAATCCAAACATCTCACCTCTTCACCTTTTGGTTAAGAACAGGCAAGCATCTCCAAATGAAAAAAAGCGATATCGTTCTTTTACCGCCTCCTGGTACACTCGCAGGATCAATTCCTTGCCCATCAGCGCAGATATCAACATAATCAATGTAGACTCCGGCAAATGGAAGTTTGTAATCATTCCATCTATCGCATGAAACGTATATCCGGGATAAATGAAAATTTTCGTCCACCCGCTTCCTGCATGCACCACCCCATCCAGATCTGTTACAGATTCCAGTGTTCTGGTACTAGTCGTTCCCACAGCGATAATTCTGCCGCCATTTTTTCTTGCATCATTGATGATTGCCGCCTGTGATTCTTCTACAACATAGTATTCTGAATGCATTTCATGTTCCAAAATATTTTCCACTTTTACCGGACGAAACGTTCCCAACCCTACATGCAAGGTAACATGCGCAATTTTCACACCCATTTGCTGAATTTCTTCCAGCAATTCCGGTGTAAAGTGCAACCCTGCCGTTGGTGCTGCTGCAGAACCATCGTGCTTTGCATATACCGTTTGATATCTCTCTTTATCCTCCAAGCGGTGTGTAATATAAGGCGGCAGCGGCATTTCACCTAATTCATCCAAAATGCTTTCAAACACACCATCGTATTGAAAGCGAATGATACGGTTGCCACCTTCTATGGTTTCTAATATCTCTGCAATCAGTTTTCCATCCCCAAAGGAAATTTTATCCCCCGGTCTGGCTTTTTTCCCCGGGCGTACCAACACTTCCCAGGTATCTATACTTTTTCGTACCAATAATAATATTTCAATCCGGGCGCCTGTTCCCACTCGTTCGCCAAACAATCGTGCCGGCAGTACTCTAGTATCATTGATCACAAGACAATCTCCAGCACGTAAGTATTCCCGAATATCTCGAAAATGCCGGTGTTCTACGTTTTCCGTTTCTTTGTCTACGACCAACAGGCGAGAAGATGCCCGATCCGCTAACGGCTCCTGCGCAATCAACTCTTCCGGCAAATCAAAATAAAAATCACTTGTCTTCATATCATATCCTCATTTTCTCAATAAATAGCGCGTTGCGTACACTATACCAAAAAATTCCAACATTTTCTTCCGATAAAGATAGGTAGAACCTTCTGGCAGGTAATCAAATCCTTCTATATCATAATCATGCAGCACATAATGCTCTTCCATTCCTTGTGAAAGTACTGTTACCTCTGGATCCGTATATGGTCTGCGAATATCTGTTACCTCTGCCTCTGAATCCGAAATCACCTGCATAATTTCTGCAATTTGATCGTCCCGCAGTCGCTTTACAAACATATGCGCTCCTCCTTTTCAATGCTCCAATAAGTACCGTATCGCATACTCATCTCCAAAGTATTCCAGCATTTTTTTGCGGTAGATATATTCCGAACCCGCGCCTGCATATCGAAATCCCTGAATACGATAATCAAATAATCGATAAGTTTCTTCTGTTTCTTGAAATATTGCCGTCACTTCCGGAATTTTGGACCAATTGACACAATCATCAAAACCGGAATCATACGTACGGATTTTCACAATGCGCACACTGCCGTCATCAGAAATCAGGTCCATGATTTCTCTAATCTGATCCTCCGTCAATCTCTCTGCATACATGATATCCAACTCCTTCTAAATCCTGTTTGATTTGTTCCCACAATTCTGTTTTGCCGCACCCTTCCAATATGTCCTTTATTGCAGTTAATTGGCATGGGATCAATCGATGCAGCCCGCCGCATCGCAGCCCTTCATCCAAATGAATCCAAAGCTGCTCTGTCGGTATGCCTTCCAAACTAACGTTCGTAAATATGACCGTATTACCCACAGAATCCTGCCAGCCTTTTTGTGAAATCAAATAGGTTCTCCAATCCATACCATCCATATGTTTTATCCCTCTATGGTTACACCTGTATAATAATGTTTGATAATTTCTTCATATGTATAACCCAGCTGCGCCATCCCATGCGCACCATTTTGGCTCAATCCAACACCGTGACCATTCCCCATGCCTTCAAATACAAAGACACCGCTTTCTACCGTACTGATGGAAACATCATAGATCTCATATCCATTCGCCGATGTTACTGTATTTTGTTTGGCAGGAACACTGTTGATATAGAACTTCTCTCCGTTGATTCCAGATAACGTGCCTTCTGTCTTAGCTGTAATACCATAGGATGCAATTGCAGAAGCCAAAGACCCATTTGCCTGTCTCTCGCTTTGACCAGATATAGCAGTTGTCGTCTGCACACCTTCGATAGAGCCACCCTTTCCATTGATGGTAAACAATTTGCTAGGCAAACTACCGCATGCACTGGAAAAATAAGTCCGAATTTCTTCTTTGGTCAACGTTTTGGTACCGGAAGAGCCGACAATTTGCATTTCCTGTACTCGTCCTCCAGTAGAAAGCTTTGTGATGACAATATCTTCTGCAGAACCGATTCCTTCTCCCTTTGACTGCAAAAGTGTATCCAATTCAGACAATGTCAGCGTCCTTGTCCAACGATTATCTCCATATTCTGCAAGTTCTGGTACTGCACGTAAATACGGCACTGTATTGTACCAAACATTTTCGCTGTTTTCAGTATATCCACCGCTGGAGGCAGAGAATACTGCTTCAATGGGCATTCCATTATAACAAATAATCTCTCCTGCCGTCGCATCTACAATGGTGTTTGTAGTCTTATTTTCTCCATCAAATCCTTTATAAACCTGACAGTGTGTACTGTCACATAATTCATAACCGCTGCTTTGATGAGCACTAAGCTTAGTCATGGCATACGTTCGCGCAGCAAGTGTCTGCGCTTTCAATGCTTCTGTCTCATAAGATACTGGCATTTCCGACGGAATGACACCATACAAATATTCTTCCAGATCAATTACATTGACAGCTGTCATCACAGTGCCAGCCAGCGCAAATGTGATATATCCCCGATAAGCATTTCCATTAATGGAAATGGCTTCTCCTTCACCAGAAAATGCATATGGTACATCTGTAGAAATCATCAATAGAATCTCTTGACCATTTTGCAGGCAAATTCCTTGAAATTCGTTTATTCTGGAAGCTTCCATTCGTGTTGCATCTTCCACTTCTGAGCGAGAAGCGTTTTGTATATATACTGTCCATCCGTCTGCTCCCAAATAACCCAAACATGCGTCCATTTCCATATTTCGTAAGCTATTTACCAGTTGTTCTGCTTCTCGTTGTGTCAACGCTTCTGCGATCATAGTAACAGTAGTACGTATCGGTGTAATGGTAATTCCATGTTGAGATTCCAACATCCCATCTTTTATGAATTGATCGTTTTCCAATGTACCGACATACAGTATATCGCATGAAATGCTCGCAGAGGAACTGTTTTTACAGACAGACTCCAATCCAATCTCGATCATCTCTGGTACTGCATAGGCAAAAGCTGCCTGTGGAATATTCATACATAAGATGCCGCTCAGTAGCATACTAACTATCATTTTGCGTTTCGTCATTTGTTTTCCTCCGAGTAGTTAAATTCTGTAAACAGTATATCATATTTCGTCAAATCATTCCACGAAAATTGAAACAAGCAAACAGAAGCTCCATCAACCAATACCTGTACTACAGGAAATCAATAGAAAAAATATCTGCTTTTTGCTCGGTTATCTATTCCGTAAAATCATTTTCAAATGTAGTATTTGTATGGCAAGTATAACACATGAGAAGAATTCACGTCCAGCATGGTGAAAAAATAGAAACAGAATGTGAACAACAAAGTATTTATGGAGGAAAAAAGAGGATGGAGAACATGTACCGTAAACAAGAACCTATGATATCATTGTCACTTTTTTAATTTCTTGTCCGGATTTTTCTCTATGATCCAATCTATTCCGAACGTTTCCTAAATACCTTCTTAATATAAATGATAAATGAATGAACCTTAATATACAAACATTGCTCCATATGTATTGATAAAAAAGCGGCTATCTTACTAGAAGATAACCGTTTTATCCAGACGCTTTTATTGTTCATACTATCACGCATATCTACTTATTTTGAAAAAACACCAAAGTACAACAATACGATAATACCTAATGCAATGCGATACCATCCAAATATTTTGAAGTCATGCTTTTTAATATATCCCATTAAAAATTTAATCACCAAAATAGAAACAACGAAAGCGACAATCATACCTGTCAATAAAATTGCTACTTCCATACCGGAGAAATGAAGTCCGAACTGGGCAATCTTTAATAGGCTAGCGCCAAACATCACGGGTATGGCAAGGAAAAAAGTAAATTCTGCGGCCACTGTTCTAGATACACCCAATAACAAAGCTCCAACAATCGTTGCACCTGAACGAGATGTCCCGGGGAAAATAGCCGCAATCAATTGAAATACACCAATAAATAACGCCAGTTGTAATGTAATTTCCGACAAGTGATTGATTTTTGCACGCTTGCCTTGATGCATCGTTTCAATGAGCAAAAAAGCAATCCCAAAAACAATCAATGCAATAGACACTGTGGTATAGTTATAAAACAACGCTTCAAACGTTTCATTGAACAACAATCCAACAACTGCTGCTGGCACACATGCCACTAATATTTTGATCCACAACGTAACAATGTCTAAATCTAAGTAAGAGATGATTCCAGCTTTTTTCCGCCTTGGATCAAATGGCGGTTTTTGAAATGGAAAAATTTGCTTCCAAAAAATAATAACTACAGCCAAAATAGCACCCAGTTGAATTACCACTTCAAACATACGATAAAATTCTGGCGAAACATCCAAAGGCAGAAATTCATTCAACAAAATCATATGCCCTGTACTACTGATTGGCAGCCACTCCGTAATTCCTTCCACAATACCGAACAGCGTCGCCTTACATAATTCTATAATATCCATCGGTAACCTCTCCATCATTTTATTTTTTGCACTGCTCTATTATACTGTGTTTATCCAAAAATATCCATGATAAAAAAGAAATTTTTTCTTAAGATTGGACAAGCCGTTTTAGTTACTAAATATAACTGCAAAAAACAGAGAGATTTTTCTATGAATCTAAAATCTCTCTGCTGCTTTATCTGATCAATCTTATATCAGAATATGCCATTGTCTATTTCTTAATAACTTACATTTGCTACGCCTAAATAAGACGCCGGATTTACGTAAGAACCATTCACCAATACAGAGAAATGGCAATGATTTCCCGTTGACATTCCAGTACTTCCACATCTTGCAATGGTTTGACCTCTGGTAACATTTTCGCCTACAGAAACCGTCAAGGAAGAATTATGCGCGTAAAGTGTTGTCAGCCCGCCACCATGGCTAATCATAACGGTGTTCCCGTAACCATTCATCCAGCCGGAATATGTCACCACACCAGATTCTGCAGCAACAATCGCTGCACCATATGCTGCCGGAATGTCATATCCGCTATGCGATTCCGCTCGCCCTGTAATCGGGTTGGTACGATTAACATAGCCGCTACTCAAACTGGAAGAGGACGCACTTCTGGAAGGCACCGGCCAGCCCAATGTACCACTGCCGGTGTAATAAACCGTTGAACTTTCCTGCTGTTGCGCAATTTGCCGCAATACTTCCTGATCGGCTCTTTCGTTTGCTGCGATCATCTGTTCATACTTAGATACATCATTTTGATAAGACGCAATTAACGCTTTTTTCTCATCCAGCACAGCGTTCATGCTCTCCATCTTTTCATTGTATTCTGCAACAACCTGTTCCTGAGCTTCTTGTTCTACCTTAATTTCTTCTGTTTTCTCTGCAATTTCATCCTGTATTGCCTGCAATTCATCTAACATCTGTTTGTCATATTCCATAATGTCATTGACATATTGCATTCGTAAAAATAAGTCAGAAAAACTCTCTGCATCCAACAGAATTTCCAGGTATCCTGCTGCACCTTTTTGCTGCAAATACTTCATTCGTTTTCCGAGTAGATCAAACTGTTCATCCCGTTTTTCCGTGGCTTCCGCCAGTTCTTTTTCACTTTGTTCCAAAGATTCTGTAATCGTTTCCAAATCTGCCTCTGCAGCATCTAATTCTGCCTGAATGCTACTCATCGCCTGATCCAGCGTATTCATTTCTTCTTCCACAGATAACTGCTTCGATTCCAGATCTTCAATGGCTTCCATCGCTTCCTGTGTTTTTTTTGCCAGTTCCTGCCGCTCTTCCTGCAATTCTGATATGGACTTCGCATATACCGGCTGAACATCCGGTATCGCAAACGCAACGAAAACCAGTGCAAGAAATGCACAAGCAATTTTTTTATGTTGATAAAACTTCATGCTATCGTCCTCTTATTCTTCATTTTCTGTATCTGCTCCTTAATTATACTTGATTTTTCTGTTTTTTTGAAGTCTGATTTCAGTTTTTTAATAACTTATTAAGAAAATATGTCATTTTCTGTTACAAAAAAATAGACATCCGAAAATCGGTTTTCTCTGCTGCATACCGCAAGATAATATTCTCCAAAACGATATCGACGAAAAAAACACTGCCTTTCCTTCCATACCTTACGATAGGTATCATTATGAATCATAGAAAGCAAATATGGCTGCTGAAAAATTCTGCCGCCTATCATTTTGACATAGCTTTCTTTCATGGTCCATAACGTCAAAAAGCGATTTTGATAGTCATCTGAAGAGGCTTGATTAAGGAAATTCAACTCCGTCTGAGAAAAAATCCGTTTAGACGGTTTGGGAAGTCTCTTGCGGCACTGTTCCAAATCAACACCTACTGCATTTGCAGCACAAACGCAAACAACATATGCACCAGAATGTGAGAGATTAAAATGAAATTCTGGATACTGTGGTAAAAACGGTTTTCCATGTTCTCCTGTTTCTATCACAGCAGGGTATATACCATACTGTTTCAAGACAAAACAAAGTAATTGCTTTGCCCCTAACGCACGTCTTTGCTGCTGCAGATTTTGGATGCTTTGCAATCGTATCCGTTCCGAATCTGGCAAACATCTTATTGCTTTTTGAAAATACTCCGGTTGTTGCAAATAATCGACACATAGCAGATAAATGGATGGCATACCGTTTCCTCCCTTTTTGCTCCGTAAAGAAAACGGCTGCATATTTTGATGCAACCGCCTTCTATTTTCATTGGATTGTGCAAACAATCGCCATCTTATTTTACAATAATATTGACAATTTTTCCAGGTACATAAATTTCTTTCACAATCGTCTTGCCTTCCAGACGAGATGCCAGTACTTCTTTCGCTTTTGCCAAAACAGCATCTTTTTCTGCGTTGGCATCAATCATCATGGTTTCTCTAAATTTACCGCTCACTTGCAAAGCGATTTCAATGGTCTGCTGAACCAATTTACTTTCATCTACCTGCGGCCATCCGGCTGCAAAAACAGATTCTGCATGCCCCAGTTCTTTCCACAGCTCTTCTGCAATATGCGGTGCAAATGGAGCCAGCAGGATTACCAATGTCTCCAATGTCTGTCTGTCTACGCCGCCTTCTTTTTTACCCAAATCAATAATATGATTGGTAGATTCCATAAATCCGCTGACTACTGTATTCATAGTCAATGCTTCCAGACGCTTGGTAATATCCGAAATCATTTTGTTTCGCAGATATTCCATTTCTTTGGATGGTGTAATGGACAAATCTTTATTATTATAAACCAGTTTCCAAACTCTGTTCAAGAAACGGAATACTCCGTCGATACCGCTATCATCCCAGTCGCAATCCATCTCAGGAGGACCTACGAACAACTCATACATACGCAGCGAATCGCAACCATAGTTCTGTACCAAATCATCCGGAGATACTACGTTGCCCAAAGATTTACTCATTTTACTGCCATTTTTGGTAATCATCCCTTGGTTAAACAGTTTCTGGAACGGTTCTTCAAATGGTACAACGCCAATATCATACAGGAACTTTGTATAGAAACGAGCATACAGCAAATGCAGTACCGCATGTTCAATACCGCCAACATACAAATCAACCGGCGCCCATTTTTTCAGCATTTCCATGCTTGCCAGTTCTTTGTCATTGTGATTATCTACATAACGCAGGAAGTACCAGGAAGAACCAGCCCATTGTGGCATCGTATTGGTTTCTCTTTTTGCCGGTCTGCCACAGACAGGGCAAGTGGTATTGACCCATTCGTCAATATGTGCCAACGGAGATTCTCCAGTATCTGTCGGTTTGTAGGATTCTACCTGAGGTAACAGAACAGGAAGCTGGTCTTCTGGAACAGGAACTGCACCACAATGTTCACAGTGTATAATTGGAATTGGTTCTCCCCAATATCTTTGTCTGGAGAATACCCAGTCACGCAGTTTATAATTTACTGTTTTTTTACCAAGCCCTTTTTCTTCCATCATATGAGGCACTTTTTCTTTTGCCTCAAACGCTTTCATGCCGTTCCAATCACCAGAATTGATAATAATTCCATCTCCCGTATATGCTTCTGTCAATTCTTTTTCTTCTTCTCCTTCTGGTAAGATTACTTGAACAATCGGAAGATCAAATTTTTTTGCAAATGCAAAGTCACGTTCATCATGTGCAGGTACACACATCACCGCACCAGTACCATAATCAGCCAATACATAATCAGCAACCCAAATGGGCACTTGTTTCCCATTGACTGGATTGATACAATAAGAACCTGTAAATACACCCGTTTTTTCTTTATCTGTCATACGATCTACAGAAGATTTTTTGGAAGATTCAAAACAGTATTGTTCTACTGCGTCTTTGCATTCCGGAGTAGTTAATGCTGCAACATCTTTATATTCTGGCGCTAATACCATGAAAGTGCAACCATGCAGGGTATCGGGTCTAGTAGTATAAACAGTAATGCTCAAATCGCTGTCAACCACCTTGAAATCCACTTCTGCTCCGTAGCTTTTTCCAATCCAATCAGACTGCATTTTCTTTACTTTATCCGACCAATCCAATTTTTTCAGATCTTCCAGCAGTCTATCTGCATATGCCGTAATCTTCAGCATCCATTGACGCAAATTTTTCTTTGTTACTGTTGCACCACAACGTTCACAAGTGCCGTTGGTCGCTTCTTCATTTGCTAACACACATTTACAGCTAGGGCACCAGTTCAAGGGCATCTCTTTTTCATATGCCAAACCATGTTTGAACATTTGAACAAAAATCCATTGGGTCCATTTATAATAATTCGGATCTGTGGTATCCACTTCTCTATCCCAATCATAAATAGCGCTGATTTCATGCAGCTGTCTTTTTACGTTTGCAATATTGTTTGCAGTTGCAATACTGGGATGAATATTGTTTTTAATGGCAAAGTTTTCAGCTGGCAGACCAAATGCATCCCAGCCCATAGGATGCAGAACCTGATAACCCTGCAGCACTTTATATCTACTTACTACGTCGCTCAGTACATAACCTCTCCAGTGCCCCACGTGCAGACCAGTACCAGATGGATATGGGAACATATCCAAGCAGTAAAATTTCGGTTTGACATCGTCCTCCTTGTTGATCGGATTCTGTTCCCATTCTGCGCGCCATTTTTTCTCAATTTCTTTAAAATCATAACGCTGATTCATTTCCTTTTCCTCCTTTGATTGTTTCTTGATTGTTTCTCAAAAAAAATCCCCTCATCTCGTTAGAGACGAAGGGATACTCCGTGTTACCACTCTAGTTTGTTTCCGCAGAAACACACTCTTGCGCCAGATAACGGAGGCAACCGTTGCCGTCTACTTGCAATTTATGCGTTCCACGGAAAACTCAAAGGCCAGTTCCATTTTTCGCTGTTACCGCCTCACAGCAAACGACGGCTCTCTGGAACAGCAACCAAATGTACTACTCCTCATCAATGTCTTTACTCGAAACCATTTATACCATATTCACCAAAAAAAATCAAGTGATTTTGGAGATTTTTTAAAAAAAACTCTGCAAATGCGTTCAAAAAAGTAAGAACGCCCAGTTTTTCCAGAAGAATTTGTATACAATTTACAGAATTCAAAAAATATCTTTCGTCATCAATACGCATTTAGTTTACATAATTTAATTATGGTAAACTTATAAAACATAGAAAAACATAAACGCAATGTGAAATCCACTGCCCAATAAAACAAATACATGAAAAATTTCATGAAATCCAAAGTGCTTCCAATTGGGATTTGGTTTCTTCAAAGCATAAATCACTGCGCCAACGGTATACATTACCCCTCCATACAACAATACACGAATTCCATTCCAGTCTACAGCCTGTTTCAGAGGCACAAGGGCAATGACTGCCAACCATCCCATAAAAACATAAAGTGCAGTAGATAACCATCGTGGTGCCTGCATCCACACCATCTTCCACAGAATTCCCATCGCAGCTAATATCCAAATTAGTACCAATAGTACGGAACCCCATACACCTTGCAAAGAAATCAAACAAATGGGTGTATATGTTCCAGCAATAAGCACAAAAATCATAATATGATCTATCTGACGCAGAAGAAACTGTTTTTCTTCCGATACCACTAACGTGTGGTATACCGTACTGGCGCCGTACAATAATAATAAAGAAAGTCCAAAGATTGAAAACCCAATCAGATGTGCTATCGATGCTTGCAGGAAAGCTTCTCGCAATAGTACAACAAAGACTGGAATTACAATCAGAAAACCCAAAAAATGAGTAGCGGCACTACCAGGATCTCTTACACAAAAACGGCATTTCATTTCAAACCACTCCTTTATGTAGTATTTAATACTAAATATAATAATATTTATATTTTATTATATCAACCATGATTTTTCAATATAAAACTATATTAAATCATTGATATGTAGTTTTATATACGATATAATACAGCTATATAAAAAAGGAGAGGATTTTTATGCGTATACCACAATCTATTATGGAGGAATTTCAAAAAAAAATACATTCTTTTCCTATCGTAGAGCTTTCCGATATTCCGCGGATTGATTTATATATGGATCAAGTAACCACTTTTCTGAATACGGCTTTATGTGCCTACCAACGTACGGATCAAGAAAAAATTTTTACGAAAACAATGATCAATAACTATATCAAAGCTAAAATTTTACCTCCTCCAGAAAAAAAGAAATACAGTCCTACACATTTAATGTTGTTGATCATGCTCATCCCCTTAAAATCTATATTATCCATCAAAGATATTGCTGTGTTATTCCAACCACTATTTGCGTCTATGGATCAAACAGAGACACAAATACAGGTAGAACAAGTGTATACTGGTTTTCTTTCCTTGCAAAAGTCTACATTTGCTACGATGTATATTGCAGAAACAACATATTTGCCAGAAACCTGCAACCATTCAGTATCTTTTGGAACCTTTGACGAAAAGATACAGCATATCCTGATTGTATTGTGCTTTGCAATTGATGCACACATCAAAAAACTGTTGGCAGAATATCTATTGGATTCCTGTTTTTCTGCAAAATGACTTTTCCTGTTTCTAAAACATTCAATGCTGCATTTTTTTCTTTTTTTATATTCCATTACAAGCAACTTCCATTTTACATTAACCCGAACGAAAAAAAGTCTGTAGTATATCAAAATACCACAGACTTTTTTCTTTGATTTGTTCCATTAGGATTGAACAGCCGCACGTCCAAATACCTTTTCGTATTTTTTTCCAACTACTTCAAACACAGCAGAAAACTTATCGACAAAGGTCAGTACATAAGATTCCACATACCGAGGCGGTACCAATGTGCAAGGCCACATATGTTTCAAAATCGCATCTTTTTCTACTTTATTTAATTCTGTAATTTTTTTCGCATTGTCATAGGCAATCCGCGGATGCCAAGCAGCATGATTGGAACGAATAAATTTCGTCGTTCTCCAGTCATAGAAGAACAAATCATGCAATAATCCTGCTCTTGCCGCAGAACGGTAATCCCATCCCATGCGATAGCAGATCAAAAAGCTATAATAAGAAACGTTAATGCTATGCTGCAAACGGCTGGTATCACAGTGTTGTACATGTTGATCCATCTTTTGTACCATTTCGTGTTCCAAGAGATCCTGGATACACGCTCTGTACTCTGCCAGTAAAGAATCCTCCTCTGGTCTGTTAAAATCCTTTCTGGAACCAATTGCTTTGTGCATGGGCTTCTTTCCTTCCATGTATATTGTAAATTAGATTTACATAATTATTATAGCACGAAAGATTTCATTCTGCCACTAAAAAATGACGGTTTTTCAAAAAATTTTTTGTTTCATTTTTCTTTCGGTTTTGCAACCAATGCTGCAAGAAATGCAAAACATATTGCCGCAGTTACCCCGCCGGCTGCAGCTTTTAGTCCGCCTGTTAAGATGCCGAGAGCTCCCACTGCATCGATCTCTTCTTTTACACCCTTTGCCAAAAGATTTCCAAATCCAGTCAATGGAACAGTCGCACCAGCCCCCGCAAACTCTACCAACTGTGGATATATGCCCAATCCTCCAAGTAAACAGCCAATACAAACAAATAACACCAGAATACGTGCAGGTGTCAACTTGGTACGGTCAATCAATATTTGTCCAATCAAACAAATGATACCCCCGACCACAAATGCTTTCACATAATTCATGCCTTGCCACTCCCTTCCGCTTCCAGTACGACTGCATGAGCAATTCCTGGTATGGAAAGCCCTTGCTGTACAGAATCAGCACTCAGCAGCGCACCTGTTGGAAGAAACAGCATACGTTGAATTTCTCCTGATAGCAGTCTAGGATAAAAATATGCACAAAAGGTCACCGCTGCACAGGCGCATCCACTTCCTCCCGCATGAACATCCTGAGTTTTACGATCAAAAATGATGAGTCCACAATCTGTCAGCTGCTGCAAGTCATAAAATCCCTCTTCTTGCAGCAGCTCTTTCAGCAAGCGATGTCCGACAATTCCTAAGTCACCCGTTGCTATGACATCATAATCTGATGGATTCCGTCCAGTTTCTCGAAAATGTGTCAGCAACGTATCAGCGGCAGCAGGTGCCATAGCTGCCCCCATATTGTTCGCATCTGTAACGCCCATATCTATAATTTTACCGGTTGTAATTTCCGTAATCTTCGGACCAACACCTGTTTTGGCAAGAACAACCGCACCATCTCCAGTGACTGTTCTTGTGGATGATTGTGGGCGTTGTATCCCCAATGGAAGCGGGTATCGAAATTGTTTTTCTGCCGAACAAAAATGACTGGAAGCACCGCCTAATACATATTCCGCGAATCCGCCATCAATCAAAAGACTGCCTAGTCCCATAGCTTCTCCCATCGTTGAACAAGCACCAAATACCCCCAAAAACGGGATGGATAATTCTTTAATGCCAAATGTCGTACCGATACATTGGTTTAACAAATCACCACAAAGAATATAATCCATCTCTTCCGCCTGCTTCCCTGCTTTCTTCAATGCCAATGAAGCCGTTTGTGCAACAAATCGACTTTCTGCTTTTTCCCATGAATCTTCTCCCATCAATGCATCTGTCTCCACCTGATCAAAACAGCTTCCCAAAGGACCTTCTCCTTCTAATTTACCTACGATAGATGCTGCTGATAATACCGTTACCGGAGATTGTAACCGCACGGTCTGTCTGCCAATCTTTTTCTTCATATTCTCACCTTCCCATGAAAACGTATACAATCCCCACCGCCATAGAGGTTAATGTACCATAAACGATAACCGGTCCGGCAATCACAAACATTTTTGCTGCCATTCCCAAGACCAAACCAGAACTTTTATATTCAATCGCAGGGGAAACCACTGAATTGGCAAAACCCGTAATTGGCACTTCCGTCCCAGCACCGCAGTATTTTCCTAATTTTCCATAAAGCCCTAGCGCCGTTAAGACAGCAGAGAGAAAAATCAATGTAACAGAAACCAATAATGCTGCTTCCTCTTTTGAAAAACCCCGCCCAAGATAAAATTGAGAAAGCCCTTCTCCAATAATACAAATAACACCGCCGGACAAAAATGCAAGCAAACAATTTTTCCACATCGGACTGCCAGGAGATGCTTGATTGACCATTTGCGCATATTGAGATTGAGCCTGCTGATCTGTTTTCAATATAAATCACCTCCGTATGTTTCTTTCGCTTAGTATCTGATATTTTTAAAAAAGTATGTATGTTTTATATTGCATCCCTTTTTCGTGTTCTATCCTCCAAATAATTAACAGAAAATTGATATAACTTTTACAAAATGGTTATATAGGAGCTTTATAATACACAAGAAAACAAAAAAGGAGTGAGTCTATGGAATTGCTGCGAAACAAAAAAGGATTTATTTGTGATATGGATGGTGTCATCTATCATGGCAATCAAATTTTGCCTGGTGTCAAAGATTTTATTGCGTGGTTATATCGTGAAGAAAAAAAATTTTTGTTTCTTACCAATAACAGCGGAAAAACCCCCCAGGAGCTGCAGGAGAAACTGGCTAAAATGGGACTGCATGTAGATAAAGATCATTTCTATACCAGTGCTTTGGCAACTGCAAGCTTTATCGCTTCACAAAGCCCAAACGCCCATGTGTTTGTCATTGGTGAGCCAGGATTATACAATGCTTTATATGAAAAAGGCATTATATTGGATGATACAGCACCAGATTATGTTATTATTGGTGAATCTTTCAGTTATAATTACGAGAACATCTGTCGGGCAGTGCGGCATGTACAAAATGGTGCCAAACTCATTGGTACCAATTATGACTTGACCGGTCCAAGTGAACAAGGAATTATCCCTGCCTGCCGCGCATTTGTGAAACCCATTGAAATGGTCACTGGAAAGGAAGCTTATTATATTGGCAAACCCAATCCATTGATGATGCGTACCGGTTTGAATATGCTTGGTGTCCATTCCAATGAAGCAGTCATCATCGGAGATCGAATGGATACAGATATTGTTTCCGGTATCGAAAGCGGACTGGATACCGTATTAGTACTTTCTGGTGTTTCTACGCGGAAAACGGTTGAAACATTCCCCTATCGCCCGAGATTGATTTTGAATCATGTAGGCGAAATCCCTACAGAATCTAACAAAGAATAACGTTTTATCGTTCCTTTGATCTATCTTCATCGTCGTTACACAGATTAGAAATCTGATTGGAAATATCAGAATAAAATACATACTGAAATACTTCTGAACGAACTTGGGTCTATGAATCATAAAAATGCAGTACCTTGCTTATAAAAAACATATTTGTTTGAAAAAGCAGTGTGGTTATATCCTCTCGATTCAGAAAAAGTTTTCTAAACGCACTGCTCGTCTTACGTTTGGATTCAAAAAATGACACTTGTCAGAAAGTTCCAATCCATTTGAATGCCATTCAAACACACATGGAAAATTTGTTTAACGAAACAAAGCACTCCTATATCCATCTATATCCACGATTTCCTCCTATGTCTCATTTAGGTTTCGTATCCAAAGAAGAGGAGCATGCAGAGATTCTCAAAACAAAAAGCGAACCAGTCTTCGCCACGACTTGTCCGCTTTTTGTTCCACGTCTTCTATTTTGCCGAAAATTTTTTGATTCGAAATATCCCCAATGAAATCTCTCCAAAAGACCGTTTATTTTTTGGTCTGCATAATTTCAATTACTTTCATATCCACTTCAGACAATCCCTCATGAGAAAGTTTCATCAGATTTTTGGTTGTTTCTTCCACACTTGCACTGATGATACCATCTGTCGCCTGAATGATGCTGTTATCCATTGCATACATTGCAGCATATACTGCTTCTCCTGCGCAAATAGATAATTTCAGTGCACATCCGCCTTTTGCACCATCGCAGAAAATGCCAGCGACACCACCCATCATATTTTGTACTGCACCACAAATTTGTTCCAAATTACCACCCATCATATATGTAATGGCAGCGGCAGATCCAGAACCTGCTAATGTTGCTCCGCAGATGGGCGACAGCCTACCGACATGACGTTTCATATACATAATAATCAGCATCCCAAGCAACTCCGCTCTCAGCAGCTTTTCTTCGGATACTCCCAGATGTTTTGCCGCAACGGCTGCAGGCAACATGGTTTCGATTCCTTGGTTTCCGCTTCCAAGATATGTCATAACAGAACCATTACC
>ERZ1643247.1290-NODE-1290-length-23920-cov-20.851205_pt1 | contig 23920 bp, 23 predicted proteins | sample MGYA00579264_ERZ1643247 | MGnify/ENA primary metagenome ERZ1643247 (study PRJEB29033, sample SAMEA4952262) | chicken gut metagenome | biome: Broiler Chicken; feature: Gastrointestinal Tract; material: Caecum | place: Ireland | collected 2018 | study: Broiler... | reverse complement strand
ACGACTCTCCGGCGCTGTCCGAGGCAGATGCGGGAATTGCTATCAGCGATGGCGCGGCTATTGCGCGGGAGATTGCAGATATTACCATTGCCGCTGACAACCTGTGGGAGCTGGTAGAACTGCGCCGGATTGCCATGGCGCTTATGAAACGTATCCATACGAACTACAGTTTTGTCATCGGATTTAACGGGGCACTGATTGCTCTAGGGGTTTTAGGAATCCTGCCACCTGCAGCATCTGCTATGCTCCATAATCTCTCCACCCTAGGCGTCAGTCTGCAGAGCATGAGCAGCCTGACATCTCAGCTTCCGTCTGTACAGCAGAAAGCAAAGAAAGAATAATGGTCTTTTTTACCTCCCCCCCCGAATGTGATATCTTGCAGGATGTTTTTGAAAAGCCAAAGGATGAAGAGTAAAGGTAAACCGAAAAAAATCAGATCAGAACACAAAAACCACTTTATAACTCAATAACTCATAAACGTGATTCAGACTTTTTATTGTTGAAATAGCCATTTAAAAATGATAGTATAAGTTTGGGTTGTCTTTATGTTGTTAATAAGGCAATGAATCTTTAAGAATTACGTAAATCTGAATATATCCACATATACCCACATATATTCAGGCATACTTTTATAAAATGGGATCTTTCCCTTAAAAATAAAGTGTGTAAATCGGGTTTTTTGAAGGATAAAAAAACGGCGCAAAGCCTTGAAAATAAAGGGGTTTGAAATTATAATATGACTTTATCACCAAGAAAGAAACGGGATTTTTCATTTTATGCCTTCAAATGCCTTTAAATACAACAAATTTTAAAATCTCATTTTTTTCTTCACGAAGGTATTATATGGTATACAATAGTACCAAGTAGCATGGCTTCCTGTGCAAAAAGTGTGTAAAATCTGTGTAAGTGAAAATGTATAAATTTGCATGAAATGATATCACAGCTTTAAAGGTAGCTCTAAATATATTTTAGGAGTTGTGATTACATGGCTATTTCTGATTACACACGAAAATTTCAGGTTAAGTATGATAAAAAAGTATTTCGCGGTAAAAAAGCATGCTGCGAATATTATAATATCGGTTATCGTTCTGTCTCTAAATACATTTCTCAAACACAATGCTCTTTTCCTGAAGCAGTTGACCACTATAGAAAATTAAACAATAAAAAATTTTATTACAGGGGAAGAAACTGGAAGTCTTTCAGGGAATGCTGTTCTTTTTTTCATATCAATTATAATTCCATAATGTCTTATATCTATACAAATGCTTGCAGTAAAGAAAAAGCACTGGCTCATTATATTAAAGTTGTAAAAAAGAAACACTTTACTTATGATGGGGTTCGCTATGATTCATTTCCTGAATGTTGCCGCAGTTTGAATTTTTCACCTGAAGCAGTCCGTACTTATTCCTACAACCATAATTATTCGCGCCGGGCAGGGTTAGAAAATTATATTGTCTTGCAAAATAACCGCCGTGTCTATCAAACGCTTATTGAACAATGTAAGCGTTATAATATCAATAGCAGTCTGGTTATTGGTTATGCCAAAAGAAATAAAATGCCGTATGATGCGGCCTTAAAATCATATATTCTAAAAATAAATCACTCTTTATTAAATACGAAAAAAGATAGTATTGGTGAAAAATATATAACAACAAGATCATTTGATTTTAAGGGATCTATTTTTCCTTCTTTTACAGCATGCTGTACAAATTATGATATAAGCCCTGCTACCGTTAGAACTATGTCATATAACAGACAAATATCTTTAAGTGAAGCTTTGGAAAGATGCCTGCAGCTTAGAGAAAAAAGAAAATTTATTTATGATGGCGTAGAATATAAATCATTTAAGGCATGCTGTCTGGCATATAAACTTAATTATAATTCTGTGACGTCTTACAAAACAGAAAAGAAATGTGATGATCTCGAAGCTTTTTTGCATTTTCTTAATCCGGCAAATATATATGAATTCAGATGGAACGGTGTTATATACAGATCGCTGCAAGCATGTTGCGCTGAATATAATATTTCTTATCAAGCCGTTTCAACGTATAGACATACCCATAAATGCACCAGAGAGGAAGCTTTTTATCATTATTATTTTCCTGAAACAAGAACCTATATAAGAGACAACATTGTCTATGAATCTTTTTCGGACTGTTGTAAGAAAAATAATATCTCATATAGTTCTGTCCGTAGCTATATGCATATCCACAAATGTTCAAGAGAGAAAGCTTTTCAATATTATTTGGATAGAAATAACTCACTAAAATTTGTATGGGAGGGAATAACTTACAGAACTTTTAGAGAATGCTGTCAAAAACTGGGAATTTCCTTTAATTCTATTCGCAGTTATAAACAGAGAAAAAAATGCTGTAATGAAGATGCACTAAAGCATTTTTTAAAAAAATAATTTTATGATTTAATGAGTGCTGATTCGTTCATATAATCATAAGAATGCTCCTATATGGAAAATCTAACTTTCACAGAAAAAATGACATACTGTTATTAAAGAGTAAAACGTAAAATTTTCAAAAGAGGAGGAATTCTATGGTACATGTAACGAGACACGCGAAAAAAAGATTAAAAGAAAGATCTGGACTCCAGAAAGGCTCTATGGCTCGTATATCAGAAAAAGCTTTTATTCAGGGTATCAATTATGGGGATACAAAAGGACGGCTCCGCAAATGGATTGCCAAAGTAGACTTTGACGGCGGCACTAAAATGACCAAACTGTATGGTGATAAACTATACCTGTTTGACGATAACCGTCTGGTGACAATCCTTCAGGTTCCAGCAGATCTCGCAAGAGACCGTAAGAAAATGATTTGCTATTAAACATAACTTTTCTTGGAAGGTGAAATTATCATACATATTCTTTGTATCAAATATATTTCCAAGAAAGGAGCCAAAATTATGGAAAAAATCATCATCATTAAAAAGGACGGAACCAGGGAAGCATTCAACGCTTCAAAAATCATTACTGCTGTTGGGAAAAGCGCGGCAAGGATAATGGTCAAGTTTACTCCGGACGAAGAGGAGCGGATCATTAAGCATGTCACTGACAATATCAGTGAACTCGGGCTGAAGGAAGTCCCTATCCTTACAATGCACAGTCTTGTAGAGGCCGCGCTCCGCGAGGTCAATGAAAAGGTCGCAAAATCTTATTGTGATTACAGGAATTACAAGACTTCCTTTATCCATATCATGGATGAGGTCTACACAAAAAGCCAGGCGATCCGTTATATCGGAGACAAGAGCAATGCAAATACGGATAGCGCCCTTGTGGCAACCAAAAGAAGCCTGATCTTCAATGAATTGAATAAAGAACTTTATCGGAAATTCTTTATGACCAGGGATGAACTGCAGGCATGCAAGGACGGATTTATTTACATCCATGATCAGTCCGCAAGGCTTGATACCTTTAATTGCTGCCTTTGTGACATAAAATCCATTATGACAGGTGGATTTGAAATGGGAAACGTGTGGTACAACGAGCCCAAAACGCTGGATACAGCGTTTGATGTACTTGGCGATGTGATTTTAAGTACAGCAGCACAGCAGTATGGCGGATTTACCGTTTCGGAGGTTGATACTCTTATGGAGCCTTATGCTGAGAAATCGCTTCGGAAATATCGCGCTGAATACCTTGATATCGTTAAAGAAGTGGAGAACGGCTATGTTTACGATACAGAGCCGCCGGTTCAAACGGACGATATCAATTCACTGGCAGAGCAGTATGCGCTACGTAAGGTAAAACGTGATTTCGAACAGGGTTTCCAGGGGATTGAGTATAAGCTGAATACTGTGGGTTCATCCAGGGGGGATTACCCGTTCATAACCTTTACCTTTGGACTCGGGACCACCCAACTTGCCAAAATGTGTTCCATTACTATGATGGAGGTCCATAAGGAGGGTCAGGGCAAAAAAGGCTTTAAAAAGCCGGTACTTTTCCCCAAATATGTATTCCTTTATGACGAAAACATTCATGGTGTGGGCGCACCCTGCGAGGATGTCTTTGAGGTAGCGATCCAGTGTTCTGCTAAGACAATGTATCCGGATTACCTTTCTCTTACTGGTGAAGGATACGTTGCCGGGATCTATAAAAAATATGGGCGCGCGATCAGCCCTATGGGATGCAGGGCGTTTTTAAGCCCATGGTATGAACGTGGTGGAATGGAGCCAGCAGATGAAAATGATAAACCAGTGTATATCGGACGCTGTAATCTGGGGGCAGTCAGCCTTCATCTTCCCATGATCCTTGCTGAATCCAGAAGACAGTCCAAAGATTTTTATCAGGTTCTCGATTACTATTTGGAAATGATCCGCGGAATACACAAACGGACCTATGATTATATCGGTGAACTGAGGGCTTCTGTAAATCCGATCATGTTTTGTGAAGGCGGAATGCTGGGCGGCCACCTAAAACCGGAAGAGAAGATCAGAAAACTTCTCCCGCCTATGACGCTTTCATTCGGGATCACAGCGCTGAATGAACTGCAGGAGCTTTATAATGGCAAATCTCTGGTAGAGGACAACCAGTTTGCTCTGGAGGTCATGCAGTACATAAATGCTAAGATCGCTGAGTACAAGAAAGAAGATGGACTTCTTTATGCGATCTATGGCACACCGGCAGAGAGTCTCTGCGGCCTTCAGGTTGAGCAGTTCCGGAAGAAATATGGGATCATCCCGGGCGTATCTGACAGATCCTATGTCAGCAACAGCTTTCACTGCCATGTAACTGAAAAGATCACGCCGATTGAAAAGCAGGACCGTGAAGCTGCATTTTGGGATCTGTTCAATGGCGGAAAGATCCAGTATGTAAGGTACCCATTGAATTATAATGTGGAATCCATCCGTGTACTGGTAAGGCGCGCTATGAAAATGGGATTCTATGAGGGAGTAAATCTTTCTCTTTCCTACTGTGATAACTGCGGGCACGAAGAACTGGAAATGGATGTCTGCCCAGTATGCGGATCCCATAACCTGACAAAGATTGACCGCATGAACGGGTATCTGGCCTATTCCAGAAGGGGATACACCGGCCCTGATGATGATAGCGATACGAGACGCGATTACAATTCTTCCTGTCGTTTAAATGCAGCGAAAATGGAAGAGATCAAGGACCGTATTTCCATGTGATCGGAAAGGGCAGCTAAGGCTGCCTTTTCTAATATATTTTAGGAGGTGTTTTATGGATAAGAAAAGCCAAACATATTTAAAAAAGGCGGTATCCCTGAATAACAATTCATCCGCCTTGGAAACAGTGGTAAGCTGTTATGCGGACATCCGGAAGGATGGGGTATCCCTGCAGCCAATCCAGCGCCTGTTATCAGGAAAAGCACAGAAAAGCTTAAAATACATAGAGTATTTTAAAAAGGCGTTGTCAGGCAAGATCGGTAGCACAGGGGTATCTTTAAAAATAGAGAACCCGGATTTTATAAGAGCGATTTACGAAAGCCGGCTGGGAGACGGAGATAGCGTGAAGAAATTATGCCTCCAGATCCTGCAGACAGTACCCTGGAAAGACAATTTTGCAGTATTGGTTACATTTGGTACCTGCTATATCCCAGGAACAGTAGAAAGTTATGATTTTATCATCCTTACCATCCAGCCTTGCCCATTATCCAAACCGGAAATCATTTTTGATTATAAACAGAATTCATTTACAACCAGGGGATTGGATTATGTTCTTGAAAATCCGGCATATTCATTTCTTTACCCGGATATAAATGATGGTAAGATAGACGAAGAAAACTGTTTTTTTACTGCCAAAACCCCAAAATATTTTACAGAATCACCATCCATCCTGAAGGCTGTCTGCGATGGCAAGATTCCACTGGCTCCGCAAAAGCAGAAATCTGAATTTGAACGCCTGATCAACGCCAACTTTGACGGCAAAATCCCCCTTGAGTCTATCCGAAATATTTACGCGCGGATCAGTGAATTGCAGGCGGACGAAGAATACTCAGGTGTCGAAGTGTCCCTGACAGGGAGTGAATTGGCAGAGATCATAACGAATTCAGGAACGACTGATGATTCAGGACAGGAAAAAATGGATCAGATCCTGAATGAAGGCTTTAAAGAAGCCAGATTTAAGGCGTCAAACCTCGCAGACGCAAGTATACGGCTCGAAACACAAAATGCAACTATTTCGATCCCTATTGCCGATTTTCAGTCCCTCCAGACGACTACGATTGATGACAGGGAATATTATCTGTTCCCGAAAGATTATTCTCTTATTAATGGCTTAACAATCAAATAGCACTTTTTGTTCTCAATTATAATATTATTCTTTTTTATCGTGTATACATCACTGCTATAAAATGATATGATTTTCTAAAGAACCAAAAGGAAAGCCGTTTATGGCTTAAACAGGACAAACCAGTAGGATTTTCCTACGCATTTTGTGAACTGCTTGGAAGTTCACGGATTTATAAAGGAGAGCTGCGATATGGACATAAAGTACAGGGTAGACATAACAAAAGCGATTGATATACAGTGGCGTGAAGCATTGAAATTAATGGAAGTTGGCAACTTCGATGATTTCCGTCCACTGATCAAACCTTATCTGAATTACGGACCGCTTTATAAGGATTCCAAAGAAGATATTATAAGAGAATGGAAGGGCGTTGTCAGTGACAGCGAATTGCAGGATATCATAAAAATATTGGCTTCAGATGTCCCTGCAAGGGAATGGATGGGATTCCAGCTGACTTATGTGATCGACTGGACAGACCGTTTTGGCTTCCTGGATTCATGGGAGCAGGTTACTTGTGATATGTTGAAAAAGTGGGGTGTGACCAACAAGATGCTCCATGAAATTTCAATAGAAAACCTTGATAAAGGGGATAATGAATGGTTCCGGATCAAAGATGAGGATAATTTTTCCCGGATCCCATTTTATGGCATGAGGCACGTTTCTCCTGCTATGCCTTCTATGGGTGCTTCTGTCGTTCTCCTCGACCGGGTATTAAAAAATATGCTGGAAACGATACAGTCACCATATTACCTGCTGATGATGGATAATGCGATCGTTTATTGCGTGGAAAAAGGTTTTTTTGAAAAAACGGACAGGGACAAACTCACCAGGGCCGTTCAGCTGAACAAATTTTTTACCGGACAGATGCTGTCTGATGTTATCTTTTATTATGATGGCGGCGTTCTGAAAAAGGTATGATACCCAGAAGGGATCCACCGGGTCCCTTCTCTTGTTTTAGCAAACTTCTGACATATTCTTTAAAAAAGAATGTCAGGAGTTTTTTATATGAATAATTGGAGCAAAAAAAACGAAATTATAATTTTTTTCCTGGGTTTTTTGTTATCAGGAATTATCTTAACTCTATGTTTTATCCATCTTAAAATCTGGCCTTTTGGCGATCAGACCCTTTTGGTTGTGGACTCAGTGCATCAGTATCTATCCTTCTTTATGGAACTTAAGGAAAAACTCAGCCAGGGGGATTCCCTTTTATATTCTTTTTCCGGCGGCCTTGGATTTGATTTCTGGGGTACAGTTGCATATTATCTTGCCTCGCCATTCAATATATTCCTTGTTTTTGTACCAGAATCACATGTGGCAGATTTCATGGATTTTCTTATCTGGTTTAAAACCGCAGCAGCAGGAGGGCTTTTTGCATGGTATCTGTCCAAAAGGCACCGCAGTTATTTTTCTATTGTATTCGGATCCGCCTTTGCCCTCAGCAATTTCCTGATAGCCTATGATTATAATATTATGTGGCTTGACAGCATCGCCGTTTTACCATTGATCATGTATGGAACCGAGCAGGTTGTAAAAAAGGGAAAATGCAAGGTCTTTCTGTTTTCCCTTGCTTACTCCCTGTGGTGTAACTACTATATTTCATTTATGATCTGCATTTTCTGCTGTATGTATTTTATTATATGCTGGGTTGCAGAATCCCCTTTATCCTGGAAGCAGACGCTGCATAGGATACGTTGTTTTACGCTGTCTGCAGTTACAGCTGCATGTCTGGCCGCTGTTATACTGCTTCCGGCCTTTATGGGGCTTACTCAGACACAATCCCTTGGGGATGCCCCCAAAATAACCGATGTAGAATGGTACCTGAGCATCAAAGATGTCATAACAAACCATCTGTTTCTTTCTGATCCGGTTACTGTATCAAGTTCACAGGATGCATTGAACGTATATTGCGGGATTTTTATAATATTACTGGCGTTTATATATCTGTTCACAAAAAAAATACGACTGAGGGAAAGAATCGCGTACTTTTCCATGGCTGCGTTCCTACTGGTAAGTTTCAGCCTAAACTGGCTTAATTTTATCTGGCATGGATTCCATGTCCAAAATGGACTGCCAAACCGCTTCGCTTTCCTCTATATCGCATTGCTGATCGTGATGGCTTATGATGCCCTTATCTGCAGCGGCAGCAGGGGCCGGATTGCAGCTTCCGTTGGAATGCTCATTCCTTTCGGCCTGTGCGCTTATCTCGTTATCAGCGGGTCTTCGGAAAATAACATTTTCTTGACCATGTTACTGATCGTCTTGTATTTTGCGTTCCTTTCAGGGTACCGGAAAAGGATCGTTTCCATATTTCTGGCACTTTTGATGATTGCGGAGGTATCTGTGAACGCACTTGTTGTGTTTGAGGAGAGGGGAACGACGGGACGCGATTTCTATGTAGGGGTGAGGGAAACCTATCAGGACCTTGTTCCGGATGATAGCGGATTTTTCAGAAGTGAGATTGATTACCAGCAAATGCGGAATTTTTCCATGTATGCCGGCGGCAACTCCATTGTACTTTTCAACTCTACAATGAAAGAAACCATAACTGACTTCATGGGATCCCTTGGATTGGAAGCAAGGATGAATAAGACAGGCTATTCCGGCGCGACTAAGCTGGTTAATGACATTTTGGGAATCCGTTACCTTCTGACTCCAAACAGCGAGGCGTCCACATTAAATGGATTCCATTGCGTTGGTGAAAAAGATGGTGCCTCCTTATTTGAAAATGATCAGGCCATTTCTGTTGGTTATATGGTGTCAGACAATATCAAGGGATGGGATATTGATGACGGCGATCCGCTGGAAGTCCAGAATCAATTTGTGGAACTTGCAACAGGTATATCCGGGCTTTACGATAAAGTAGATGATTTAAAGCTGAAGGATGGAGATTATAACATCAAGATCCCTGAAGGAATGCAGGTGATCCTGTACCTGCAGGACGATGCGGAGAATATAATCTTAGAGGCTCCGGAATATCATAAATCCATGGAAAACTATACAAACATTTTATATCCGATGGACGGCGAAGGTACTGCAAAGCTGTCTGTGGAACTGAAGGGATCTCAGGAATATGTAAACGCAAAGCTTTATAAGTGCATGGACGACAAATATGAGCAGGTAATAGAGCGCCTGGCAGGGCAGCAGTTGGAAAACGTCAAGGAGATAAGGGCCGGTCTGGAGGGCAAGATCACTGTTGATGAAGCCGGGACATTACTCCTGTCCATTCCCTTCGACCAATCCTGGAAGATCACCTGCAACGGAGAGCCGGTTGAATATTTCTCTGTTGGAAACGCGCTGACTGGAATACATCTTGAAAAGGGTGTATATACGATCCAGGCCAAATATGCCCCGGCCTCTGTAACATTGGGCGCTGCAGTAAGTTTTGTCACGGCTGCGGGTTTGCTTTTTGCCTCGTGTAAGAAAAGGAAAAAGTGATCTCTGTCCAGTATCGGATATTATTTTAGAAAATTTCTGACATTTTGTTTTTGAGGGCTTTTCCTCAGAAATAATTTGTCGGAGGTTTTTATGAGATCAAAATATGTAAAATCAATCTTAATCGGTACACTCGCATCCATAGCGTTCACTACAAATGCCTATGCTTTCGCCGTACAGCCAGATGGGTATGTAGACCAGTCTTTTGTGGAAGCGGCAAACGATCAGCTGGATCTGCTCCCGGATTACCTGATCGATGCCATGGAAGATGACGGTCTGAATATCTATATCACAGATAAAAATATTGACAGCTATTTTTTCGGCGGCTATTACGGTTCTGTCATGGGGGTTACAAACACTGATGGTAACGGACATACCGATATCTACATCGAAGACAGGGAGAAAGCAGTGTCCGATGCCACTATCCATGAAGTAGGGCACTGGCTGGATGTATATTGCGGAAATGTGACTTCTACAGGAGAATTTAACCAGATCTACAGCGCGGAATCCAATGCGTTTTGTAATGCCTTTCTCGTGAACTTTCATTATGATGTAAAGGAATTTTATGCGGAAGGATTTTGGAAATATTTTACCGATCCGGATATCCTGCAGGAAAACTGTCCGCAGCTATATGCAACGATAGATTCTAACCTGGCAGGGATTGAAGGAAGGGAGAAATTTACATGCGGTTGAGGAAACAATCAGGAATGACGGTACTGCTGTGCATACTTGCCACGATGCTTTTCCCGGCAAATGCGTTTGCGTATGCTGCGCAGGCGGACGGTAATGTGGATCCTGCATTAGTAGAACAGGCGAACGATCTGCTGGATCTGCTTCCAGAATACATAATCGATGCCCTGGAGGACGAAGACGTACCTATATACATCACGGATAAGGATATTGACGATTATTTTTTCAACGGACAGGCCGGGGCAACATGGGGTGTTTATAACACTTATTATGATGGTACTGCAGACATTTATGTTGAACTAAGGCTACCGCAATCCCACTGGCTTTAGACGGTGGGTTAAGGTAGCCAAAGGTGGAAAAATGATATATACTAATGGTATGGGAACATGGAAATCAAAAAACAGACACAAGTATTTACTCCAATATCATATGATATTCGTCTGTAAATATAGAAAGAAATTGCTGGTTTCAAAACAGATATCAGATGATATAAAACAGTTTTCTTATGAGATATGTCGAAAGCACAAAGTGATTATCAGATATATGGAAACAGATAAAGACCATATCCATTATATGATAGAAACAGAACCGACATGTCTATTAGTAAAATAGTAAATCTGATGAAGAGCTATACAACATATCATATTTGGGAAAGATATCCGAATTATTTGCGGAAACAGTTTTGGAAAGAGCATACCTTTTGGACAGATGGGTACTTTGCCGGCAGTGTGGGAAATGTATCAGAAGAAATGCTGAAAAAATATATAGAAAATCAAGGTTGAGAAAGAAGGTGACAGCGGATGTTAAAGGCATATAAATACAGAATATATCCTAATAATGAGCAGAAAGTACAGATAGCAAAAACATTTGGCTGTTGCCGTTTTGTGTATAATCAAACATTGGCATATCGAAAAGAAGTATATGAGAAAGATAAAAAATCAGTCAGTAAAACGGACTGCAATAATTACTGCAACAGGGAATTAAAAACGGACTATGAATGGCTTAAGGAAGTGGACAAATTCGCTCTGACAAACGCAATTTATAACATGGACTCTGCATATCAGAAGTTTTTCAGGGAACATGCAGGATATCCCAAATTTAAGAGTAAGCATGATAACCATAAATCATATACAACAAATTTTACCAATGGAAATATATCAGTAGATTTTGAGAATGGTAAAGTAAAATTACCTAAATTAAAAGATGTAAAAGCAAAATTACACAGGGGATTTCATGGTCAAATTAAGTCGGCTACTGTTTCGCAGGTTCCCAGTGGAAAATATTATGTATCAATACTTGTAGAAACGGAACATAAGGAACTGGTACATACAAACGGCAGTATAGGAATAGATTTAGGAATTAAAGATTTATGCATTACGTCCAATGGGAAAGTATATGAGAATCAAAAAATTATAAGGAAATACGAGAAACAACTGGCAAAGTTGCAAAGACAACTGTCACATAAAGAAAAGAGAAGTAAAAATTATGATAAAACAAAGAAAAAGATAGCATTATGCCATGAGAGAATAAGAAATACCAGAAAAGATTATCTGCATAAAATATCCCATGAGATTATCAGCGAAAACCAAGTGATAGTTTCAGAGAACTTACAAATAAAAAATATGGTAAAGAATCATCATTTGGCAAAAGCCATAAGTGATGTATCATGGTATGAGCTGACAAGACAGTTAGAGTATAAAGCGGAATGGAATGGTAGGAAATATATCAAAATAGATACATTTTATGCCAGCAGTCAAATATGTTCTGTTTGTGGGTATCAGAATCCGGATACGAGAGACTTGTCAGTAAGAGGATGGATATGTCCAGAGTGTGGAACAAAGCATGACAGAGACATCAATGCAGCGAAGAATATACTGGCAGAAGGATTAAGGCATATAGCATAAGAAACATATGTAGGGCAGGGACTGCCCGAATTAATGCCTGTGGAGATAGTAGGTAACGAGGTTGATGAAGCAGGAAGCCCATTGGCTTTAGACAATGGGTAGTTCACGATACAGAAAGGGCCGTATATGAGTCCGTTATCCATGAAGTAGGGCATTGGCTGGACGACTATTGTGGGAAGATAACTTCTACAGAGGAATACAGCGCCATATATGATGCGGAATATCCGGTATATTATGATGTCTATGATCTTACAATGGATCTTGAGCAGCCAAAGGAATTTTTTGCAGAAGGTTTTCGGAAGTATTATACCGATCGGGAGATTTTTCAGGAAAACTGCCCGCAGCTGTATTCCCTTATACAATCCACTTTAGCTGCATTGGAAGAGGAGGGGTAGACCATGCGATTGATCACACCGGACTGCGGGTGGCACATTTGGCATCAAGGGAAACGATACCGGGAACTTCCTGCAAAGGAAGTCCGGGAGCTTCCGGAAAATACTACCGTTTTTGTCGCGGCAACAGACCCCGCAGGAAAAATACAATCCCTGGAAAAATATACCCTGGGATATCGGTTTTCGCGCCCCGTTCTCTTTAAAATGCCTTTTCGGGATAATTTTCTCAATATCGGGAAATATGCTGGGAGAAAATATCTTGTTTTAGAGTGAAAAAAAGGATGGCACATGCCATCCTTATTTCGTATTGATTTTTGTTATCATTTCTACCGTGATCTCCGGTAGTATTTTTTCCAAGCGGGCTTTTTCCATAAGAAAGCGTTCCTGGACATCCGGTGAATTATAATGATTCAGCGCCTGAAGAGTGAATTCCATAAGTTTGTGCGGCTGGATCTGCTCGTTACAGGAGTAGCAGGAGAGCAGATGGTTAAGGACTTTTTCTTTCGCTTTCTCTTTTGCGCGTTTTGCAGAAGAACGGAATGTCAGTTCATCAGGTTCGACTATCAGATTCTCGTACTGCAGCAAGCTGTAATATAATGGTGTATCAGCATTATATTTCCCGTCAATGCTTTGCCAAAACTGCCTTTTTTCTTTGTTTGATTCAATTTCATCTTCATAAATATCATAAGGAATGAGTTCTTTGATCCTTTTGAACCCTTTTTTGTAGTCTTCAGATAGCGTATTGACCTGGATAAATACGCATGGTTTTTCGTCAAATTTACCAATTAAAATTTGTGCGTCTATATGGAAATTATATTCGGTTTGCTGCATGTTTCTGTCCCCGTATAGGATCCGTCTCTGCGTTTCCTGGACAGCAATATCGAAAATGGATTTTCCATCCGGGAGCTGATATTGGCCAAAAACAATTTCATCGGTAATACGTTCAATCTGCATGGAGAGAAGCGCTTTATACGCCTTGATCGCCGTTCCCAGCGCATTTTCCTTCATTTCTGCCAGGATCATCTCAATGTTGTTGATCTCCAGGACATCCTTTATAAGATATCCTGATAATAGTCTCTTATTCAATTTATGTACCTCCTTTACTATTATTATGTTATTTTTTTGCTCGAATAGCGACGCGTTTCGGAAACAGAAAGGACGATTTTTAGCTCCCGTATGGAATGAAAATTATCGTCCATATAGGAGTACGTTTCTTACATTCCATATAGGAATATTTTCCATTTTTTTAACCTTCAATATATGAAGTTTTATGTCTGTCAAGATACATTTTAGACAAAAAATAAATTCTAAAATTTCACCAAAAAAACACAGGTTTGAGGTGTGCCAAACTTGTTAAAAACGACGTTTTTACTAGAAAATGGGAGTAATGTATTGAAGATTGAGCTGATTAGATATAATATATATACATAAAGGATAGGCAAAACTTACAAAATGATTTTCACATTTTTGGGTGATATATCAGCAGATAGGAGGTGGATAGATTGAATTCTGAAGATGGCCTGAAAAAGTCAGGGTTAAACAGGGGGATCATGGTTTCTTTAGCAGAATTTGTCTTCTACCAGGGATCTGAAAAAAATGTTATTCAAATATATAATGAATGGAGTCAAATCCATCATTTTTATCAGCCAGACCCTGATTTGGCAGCCGGGATATTGGATTATATCCGGCAGTTGAAACAAGTAAACAGACAAGATCTCTATACAGCAATCTGTATGGATAATCCAGCGAACAGGAGGTAAATATATGAGTAAAATCAACACAAAAACATCCGTTCATTTAATGCAAATGAATGACAGGGGAATGCAGAAATTCGGCGTCAAGGAACTGCTGAAAAACTATGATGAAAATATCATTGACATGATTGAAAAAGCAACCACAGCTCCATTCAATACCCTCCCGGAAGTAATGGAGGCACTGGAGGCATATAAAGCTGTATATCCGGAAGTGGATCAGATCATGCAGGGAATACAGGAAGTGGTTAAGAAGAAAAAGGCGAATGAAGCCGAAAGCGATTATAAACTTCCTATTGAGGAAATCATGGATCTTTATCATTCCGGAGACGACTTCCTGATGAAGAAGGCAAAAGAATGCATAATCAATAATTACAGTAATTTTGTCAAAAAGATCATCTTCAAATGCCATCCGACTTTTAAAGCAAATGCGGATGACCTGTACCAGTGTGGCGTCGAGGGTCTTTTACAGGCTATGAAAGGATATGATGTCTCCCAGGGAGCTTTTACCACATATTCCCAGCCATTCATCCGGCATATGATCAATTCGCAGATCAATTTCTATACTGGATCAACAGTGCATTACACCAAGATCCAGTCCCTGATCAACGATGCCATCAAGATGCTGCAGGATAAGGGGATGGAACCCACAGTGCGGAAAATTACGACCCTTACTGACCTGAAACCGGAGATCGTGCGCCGCGAATTGGACTGCATTGCCAATACGACATTGCAGTATATCGATTCTGCCGATACAAAGGATGAAGAATATGGATCGATGACTTCTCCGGAGGATGTCGTAATCGAGCAGACAAAAACAGCTGCTCTTCAAAAAGCGCTTTTTATGCTGGATGAGAAATCCCGCGATGTTATCATCCGGAAATTCGTTTATAGAGAAACGATTTCGCAGATATCAAAAGATTTGTGTTTGACTCCTTGCATGGTAAAAACAGCATGCCAGAAGGGGTTACATAAATTAAGAATGGATCCGGATCTCTGCAGGACTTTCCCTGAATACCTGTCTGCAGAAGAGAAGGAGTATTACAGCTATAATGACAATATCGGTTCTAATGCAGACGCGGAGGACATCCTTGATGAGTTTGCATCTTTGCTGAAACTGCAGGAATACTTTGAATAATAATTGATCTGGAAGACATTGAAAAGAGGCGGATATCCGCCTCTTTTATTCATCTTTTTTTTCAATTTCGGCAGCAATTTCCTCATAAGAAAAACTGCTTTTGATTTCATCGGAAACATTGTTTTCCCATGTGTCTTTAATTCCTTTTCCGAGATTTTCCGATAAAACCTTAACGCCTTCCGCGACTTCTTTTCTATCCATAAAATACCTCCTCACTTGCTTTTTAATTATATTATGTCATATTTTTGAAAAAATAGCTGTTTTCTATACAGAAGCTTCTTCCGAAGAAAAGTACGTTGTTTTGAGGAAAATAAATATAACACATATTATTACTGAACATATTTTTTTGAAGAAAGGAGGACGCTTATGCTGGAAAACTTATTGGCCGAAACAGAACGGCTGAATGGAAAACAGAAAAAAGAAAAGCAGAAAGCAGTCGTGGAATATGCCCTGAAAAGCATGTACTTTCACTGTACTGCAAATCTGAAAATCCGTGAACAGGATCAGGAGCATCTGTTACGGAGTATCGCAAATTATATTATCTGCGATAATACCGCAAAACAGATTTATGAGATCCTTTTTAAGCAGAAAAATGTTCCGGAATTCCAAAACTTCTGCGAGTGGATGCGGAAAGAAGTGGAAAAGCGGTTTTATGCCCCTTATTTCCACTCTTTTACCAGAACTCAGGGAAATGTAACCTATAATTTCCTCCTGGGAATGTTCTGGAACCCGCAGACAAGGATGTGGGTCAACTCCCAAAACGGGGAGATATCCTGGTCCCTGTTTTCCGAAAGTGCGTGAGCAAAGAAAGAGCAGCAGGAATCCTGCTGCCTTTTCTTATGCCAAAATCTTTTCAATGGGATCAGGCACATTTTCTTTTTTATACTGAGGAAACGTCCGCACATCAGTAGATCTGGATAAAATCTTATCTTTCAGGTATAACATATAACATTTTTTATACCAGTCGGCAAGATCATCTTCTTTCAAAAAATCCAGTTTTCCTGTAAATTCATTTACTGCCACGTAACGGTATCCATTATTATATTTGAATCGACATAAATCTCTAATGCTCATCGCCATAAAATTCATTCCTCCTGATGTCACTTATTATTTGCCATGGACCTCCTCCCGGCTGAAGGTCCCTTCTCTATCAATATTATGTCATTTATTTTCTGAAAAAGTTTTTCTTACAAATATAAATCAAAATACATATTCTTTACGAATAAAAAGTAAAGATGACCGGAGCTGACAAATCAGACTTTTCCGGCTTTTTAAGGAGGAGGATATGATATTACGAGGAACCTACATTAAATGCGTCTTTTTTGACGCGGAAATCGGCCAGGCGTCTTTCCTGGTAAAGCCATCCGACAAGATTGAGCAGGACAAAATGTTGGATAATGGCCTTGTAAAAGTTGTTGGCAGATTCTGCCTGCAGCAAAAGTACATGCCACTGTTCTTAACAGGCGACTGGAAGAACAGTGAATACGGCCCGGAATTCGCCATGTATGACGCATGTGAAACGGCATTGGGTGAGGAGGAAATGACGAAATTCATTGCCGGCCTGCGCACACAGCTTTCCCGGAAGGAAATAAAAAAGATATTATCTGTGGTAAACAATGATATCTTTTCCATCTTATCTATAAAGGATGCGGAAGCGCAGCTGCAGGAGAAAACAGGGGTGGATATCTTATCCATTACAGATCTTACAGGAAAATTGAAAAAGCTTATGAACGAAATGACGCTTTTTAAGATCCTTGATCAAAATGGTGGAAATTACGCCCACTGTAAAAAAATCCTGTCGAAATTCCAAGGGGAAAGCCTGGCAGTGCTGACTACAGATCCATATCAGATCCTTGAAAAGGTCAGCTTACCGTTTGCTGTGATCGATAAGTTTGCGCTGAATAATGGCGCTGATGCATATTCGCAGCAGAGGATCCGTGCCATGCTTATCTGGGCAATGCGTCGGATCACTAACGCCGGGCACGTTTACTTCACCCTGGAGGAACTGGAGCGTCTGATCAAAAGGACGTATGGTGCTATTCCAGTCACAGCCATCCTGTCAGCCCTGACGGATCACCCTTATATCATGCGCGATCCGGATTATGATGTCTATTATGAAAAGACATTATATTTTGATGAAACTCAGGGGGCAAAAGAGTATGCCAGGTTGCAGCAATCCCGGAAACCGCTGCCATGGCACCCGGAGATCATCGAAAAACTGGAAAAAGACAGCGGCTGTACTCTGGGCCGTCAGCAGAAAGAAGCTTTTCTTCTGCTTCGGTCTACAGGGATCAAAGTCCTGACAGGAGACCCCGGTACCGGAAAAACCACTACTGTGAACCTTCTTCTGAAATATCTGGAGGAGATTTGGAAAGAGGTTGACCCGGACAACAAACCAAAAATCTCCCTGTGCGCGCCCTCTGGAAGGGCGTCCCAAAGGATGAAGGAAACGACTGCAAGGAACGCCCTGACGATCCATAAAACGCTTGACTATCAATCGTATGGCGGCAGGGAGATGTGCAAAGGTGCCAATGACCCCATCGACGCAGATATCATAGTTGTCGATGAAACTTCCATGATGGGTCTGGGGCTCTTTACCAAGCTCCTGAAAGCAATCAGGAGCGGATCACTCGTCCTATTCGTGGGAGATATCAACCAGATCCCTAGTGTGGAACCTGGAAACGTCCTGCATGACCTGATCCGCTGTGGGACGGAATACTGCCATCTTACAGAGGTTTACCGTCAGTCTGAAGAATCTTTGATCAACCAGAATGCAAAAAAAATCATTTCTGGTGATGACAACCTGCAGACAGGTTCAGACTTTTCACTGATCGACTGTAAATCTGAGGAAATGGATGCAGTCTTTCGTGCAAGCGTACAGGAGATGATCCGGCTTTCCGGAGATAAGGATAAAGTACAGATCATAAGCCCGATCAAAAAGGGTACATGCGGCACAAAAAATACAAACCGCATGATCCAGGAGATATTTAACCCCGGACAGGGCGGGATCTGGTACGGCTATAATAATTACAGGCTGGATGACAGAATCATCATGCTGTCCAATAATTACAGCTTGAATTATTATAATGGGGATATCGGAAAGATCGTTGATGTCTCGGATAACCATATCCAGATGGAATGCAACGGCGATATCCTGAACATTCCCAGGGACCAGTTCTCTGATCTGACCCTTTCCTACAGCATTACGATCCATAAATCCCAGGGATCGGAGTTTGACTATCTCCTTATCCTGCTCCCGAAAGAAAGTAGGGGAATGCTGGACCAGAATCTTTTCTATACTGCAGTGACCCGCGCTAAAAAATATGTTCGGATCATTTCGGAAGATGGAATGTATTCTGCCGCCATTTCTGTCAGAAGACAGAACAAGAGGAAAAGTCTGCTGTGTGAAAGGATCCAGAAGATCCTGCACATCAAAAAGGAAGATCGTTAAGGTCTTCCTTTTTTTGTGGAAGGGAAATATCTTACATATTCGTATTGTAAATAAAAAATTTTGATGACCGGAGTAAAACATGTTCCGGTAGAAAGGAGACGCTATGAACAATGTGGTACAGACAGGCTATTTAACGGAGGATGCCAAGATCACGCCTCCAAAGGGGAATGCTTCCAAAATGGCAACGTTCTCCATGGGAGTATCCCGCCCGTTTTCAGATGCGACAGATTTTTTTAATTATGTCGCATGGGGAGCTGCTGCTGACTACATCGAAAAGGGCCTGAGTGACGGCAGGTACCGTAAAGGATGTAAAGTCGAAGTCAGGGGAAGTATTATCCGCCCTGGGTATGTCGATCGGTCAGGAAAGAAAAAGTATGGGCTGGAGGTCAGATGCGATGAAACACATTCTGAAATCCACCCCAGCTTCCGCCAGAACCAGAACAACGGGTACGGGAACCCTGGAAACCCTGGAAATCCAGGACCCAATAACGCCTATAACAGAAATTATAATGAAAATTATAACGATGGGCGTTACCAGAATTCTAATCCTCATCAGTCTGCTCCGCAGCGAGGACAGCAGTACGATCCGCGTAACGGGCAGGCGAATGGCCGCTACAACGGGAGAAATAATCCCGATCCCTCTTATAACCCCAATGGCGGGTATAATGGCGGTTATAACGGGGAATACCAGGGCGGCGGTGGATACCGTTGATCCATTTTGCCGGAACAATGAGGAAAGGGAGTGGAAACACTCTCTTTTCTTATTTTGGGAAATGTCTAACATAATATTATTAGAATTATAATTTGGAGGGATTCTTTATGCCAAAAATAAATAAAATACGGATATCAGCTATTTTGATATGCTCATTCCTTTTATGCGGATGCGGAAAGGAAGAGCCAGCTGCGCCAATCCTTACGCCCACGCCTGTCCCCAAAGAAACAGAGGCTCAGGAAACAAATTATAAGACCAGGGATACCACCCTGAAGGATGTCCAGCTTTCCGTCTCCGGATCCGCGCAGTCCGGCAGTTTATATTATCAGATAACAGGGACAGGACCTGCCGAAAGTACATTATCATATACGTCTACAAACACTGCTTTTTACGGGGCAGGATCAGCTTCCTCCGTTTATATGGATTCAGAAGTATCCATGTTTAAGACTGGGGAATGGAAACAGCAGGGAGAGGATTTCAAAAATATCTGGGAGTATGTCCAAAATGAAGATTCCCAGCTGTTGGAGGATTCTTCCATCAATAACATTTCCTGTTTCCATATCGCGACAACAACAGAGGATGCCGTACCCTGGATCTACGGGCTGCTGTACAGTGCCGGATATGACGGAATTGCAAACGGGGAAATATCACTGGACTATTATATCAATAAAGATAACGGAAATATCATGCAGACAGACCTTTCCATGCCCTTCCTGGCATCCCTGCGCGGCAAAGAAGCAAATGGCCAGCTGACTGCCCGTTTGACGGCGGACGAATGGCCGGAAGCGCCGCAGATCAACCGTCCAGTAACGGAAGAGAAGGCATCTGAGGATTTGGGAAGTATTTCTGACAATGTTTACCGCAGCACTGTTTTCGGTATCCAGATCGCTGGCAAGGAACTGTTGTCTTTTGACCCGGATAAGACAGAAGAAATAAAACAGCAGTACATTTCTTCAAACAGCAGTTACCGGGAAGAGGCGTATGCCACAGGAGGGGACATTATCCTCAATGTTTCTGCAATAGATTCTGGCTCTACAAAAGAGGAGATATTGAATAAATACCTTTCAGACAGCAAAGCGGCAAATGTGCAGGAATCCGGCTCTTTTCAGGTGGGTGCTGTCGAATTCGCCACCGCTGCAGCCACGATCAATGATACAAAAACCAAAACGTACTGCGGAAAATCTGGAAATACGGCTATGGTGATCACCCTGTATTATAAGGATGATAATACAGTTTCGTCTTTTGAAAGTTCTTTTTATGGGATCAATGATGACCCGTACTGGGCGGAAGAAGAATGGTCCCTTCTTGGAGGCAGGTACACGATAAAAACAGTGAACGGGTACTCACTGGCCCAGGAAAACTGCGGAGACCTTTTTGCCTGCATGAAGAAAAACAATGATGAAGTAAATGTTTTTGCACTTGAAAGCACAACTGTTGAAAATGAGATAGGAAAGATTTCATCAGAGGGCGGAGAAGTGACCGGACAGGACCCTGTTGATATTGGAAACGGTCAATCCATGACTTACGTTACTGCGCATTATACGGACCCTTCTTATGAATACTGGACTTATACCGGTTTCCTTCCGGTTGGAAATGACGTGATCGAATACTATGCGGTATCTACATCAGCGAAAAAAAATTACGCGTCTATTTATACCGCACTGGCGCAGAACACTTCCGTTGCGCCGACCGAACAGCCACAATCAGAAACAGTGCAGGATGGTTCGAGAGAGCAAACCCAGCAAGAAACTGCGATGCAGCAATAAGGAATTTTGTTTTTTAAAAGAAATTACATATTATTATTGAAGGCATATACACCACGGGAAACAGACTTGCAGAAAGGAGGACGCGGGGCCCGTGGAAAAAGTCCCCTGCGTATTTTTTATGAAGAAAAAAATCGTTATTATGATGCTGAGTATGGCTGTTGCAGCCACAGCCATGCCTATGTATGCTTTTGCAGCGGATGAGGAGCCCGTTGTGGAAGCAGAATCTGAAGAAGGCGATTCTTCGGAAACAACGGAAGAAACTGAAGAAGAAAGTGAAACAGAATCAGACTCTGACTTTGTAGAAGGGTCCGCGGTTCTTGCGGACTATGACTATAAGGCAGGGGAAATGACGGATTCCGGATGGGCCAACAACATCCTTAAGATGGCTTTCACCCCGGCGGATGGCATTACGCTCGATGAAGAGGAAAATGACAAACTCAATGAATACTACGAGCGTAATGGGGAAGATAAGCAGGTAGCTGTGAATGAGTTCGTGGCTACGAGCGAAGAAGGCGATTTTATCCAGATGATGGTAGAGGTCAATCCGAACAGGGAAAGCGCAGAAGACATCCTGAACAATTTCATGGAAGAAGAAAATCTTGAACTTCCCGGCAAGGTAAGGGAAACAGAGATCGCGGGCAAACAGTTCCGGACATGCTCCGGCGTGATCGACAAGGAGAAATTCTATCTGGCCGTTTCCACAGAGTCGCCGGATGTTGCTATCGCCATGAAAATCAAATATACAGACACGGATGCGAGAAAAGCATTCACCGACTGTTTCACAGAGCTTAAGGATGAAGAGGATTCTGATGCAGAAACTGATTCCGCTGAGGAAGATGCAGAAGAATCAGCAGAAGAGGCTGATGTTGAGGCGGAGGCCGAAGCAGAATAACAGGATTGCTGCCGGGCTTCCGGCAGCATTTCTTAGAAAGGGATTTTATGGCTGTAAGTAATTATGTATTGTATAGTGGACGTTCCAATTCCGGAATACAGTCTAATAAAAATGAAGATTATATCGTCTTTCGGGAATATGACGACATCCTTTTTTCTGCGATTGCAGATGGAAGCGGCTCGAAAGATTCAGATGCTAACCCCGCTGCGATAGCGGCAATGCAGACGGCGGATATTATCGGAAGGATATGCAAAAAAGATAAGGGACTTCTCTTAGGCAATGCGAAACTGTTGATGGAGGAGGCTATCCTGTCCGCCAATAATATCCTGATCGGATATAAGCTTGGTAATGAGGAAAAGTATTATGGTTTTGCGACAACCCTCACTGCGCTGCTTTTACAGCCGAATGGAACCCTTACTTTCGGCCATGCTGGAAACTCCAGGATCTACCTGATCCGCGATGGGGAGTTAAGACAGCTGACGAAAGACCATACAAAAGGGCAGCAGTTAGTAGATGCAGGATATATGACTGAGGAAGATTACTATGTATCCCTGGAAAGGCTTTCTCTTTATAACGGTTTGGGGATTCTGCCAACACCATCCATCCAGTCCTTTGAGTTTCCTTTAAAACCTGGGGATGTGATCGTCATGACGACCGATGGAGTCCATTATTCCCTGCGTCCAGAGGCGATTTATAATATCATAGCAAGTTCCGATAATGTTGACGAAGCCTGTGAAAATATCGTTAAAACCGTTCTGGATTTAAAAAATTACAGGGATAATATCAGCGTGAATATCCTCTGGTACCTTGGAGAAGAACCAGAAAAGGAGGGGAAAGAATGAAAAAAAGATTCTTACTTTTATGCATTGCGGCTATATGTGCCGCACCGACAGTATGCTATGCGGATGTTGCAGAATCTTATGAGTCTGTTTCCTCCGGATATGGAGAAGCGGCTGCAGACAATATTATACAGATCCAGAATGGGGAGCAGACTGTCAATCAGGTCTATTATGTAGGAAAAAGCGCTACGGTAGGGACCAGGACAAATATACGCAAAATGCCGGACGAAAACTCTGACATCGTGGAAACTGTAGACGTTGACGCGCAAATCAAGATCTGGGCCTTTACCGATAGTGAATGGGCAAAGGTTTTCTGCAGGAATGAGAATAGAATCTATTCAGGGTATATACGAAAGGACCTACTTATAGATATTTAACTGTAGATATTTTCTATAGACTAAAACAAATTTTTTTTTGCATAAAGAGGTCCATGCAATAAAGAAATAAGCTCGTCGAAAGGCGAGCTTATTAAAATATGGGTCGGATAGACCCAGTTGAGTACGTTGGAGTTTCTCAACAGAGAAACGGAAACGTGCGAAATATAATCCACCCGCTATGCGGGTGCGCGACGTTTGTTATACAAAAAATCACCTTTCCGCTATAATAGAGGTGTTCAGGCCACTATTAAAGAAAGGAAAGGTGATTTCATGGCAAAGCAAACGAATTCGCTCGCACATACGAAGTGGATGTGTAA